>ERZ773210.3494-NODE-3494-length-11107-cov-3.290988_pt1 | contig 11107 bp, 7 predicted proteins | sample MGYA00580528_ERZ773210 | MGnify/ENA primary metagenome ERZ773210 (study PRJEB29015, sample SAMEA2737769) | human gut metagenome | biome: human gut; feature: human-associated habitat; material: faeces | place: China | collected 2012 ...
AATCCGTGCCGCTGCCGGCAGCGCCAGCGCCATCGGGCTGCCCGCACGATGCAGCTGGCCCGCGACAGCCCGCGGCTCCCCGTCGGCGACGACGCGCCCCTCCTCCAGCACCACCACGCGGTCGGTCAGCCCATACACCTCTTCCAGCCGATGCTCGCTCATAACCACCGTCGTCCCCAGCTCGCGATTGATCCGGTGCACCGTAGCCAGAAAGTCGCTGGCGGCAATGGGATCCAGCTGGCTCGTGGGCTCGTCCAGAACCAGCACATCGGGTCGAGCCGCCATGACCGACGCTAAGTTCAGCAGCTGTATCTGACCGCCCGAAAGCTCGCCCACGTTCTTATGGAACCAGTGCTGGATGCCGAAGTAGCTGGCCATTTCCGCCACGCGCAAGCGCATGGTGCGCTCGTCGCAGCCGAGGCTTTCCAAGACGAAGGCCAGCTCGTGCCACACTTTGTCGGTCACGATCTGCGCATCGGGGTCTTGCATGACGAATCCGATGCGGGCCACTTGCTCGCGTTCGGGCACATCAGCGAGAGGCACACCATCGAACAGCACCCGCCCGCTTTGGTTCCCATGGGGAGCGAGCGCCGACTTGAACTGGCGCAAGAGCGTTGTCTTCCCACAGCCGCTCTGCCCACATACCAGCACAAACTGGCCCGGCTCGATGGCCACAGAGACATCGCGAAGGGCATCGCGAGGCGCTTCCGGGTAGCGAAACGTCAGCTCTTCGAAAGCGAATAGCGCCACAACGCCCTCCCTCCGCAATTGATAACCGCCGGAATAGCCAGAAAGACGCCGTAGCAAACGGCCCCAACAAGCACGGCCGCACTCGCAGAGGGCCATACGATTGTCGGGAAGTACGTGACCGCGAACCCTCCCTGCACGAGCGCAACCACCGCCCCAGCGGCAAGCGCGACCATCACTCCGGCCAGCACCGTATCGCGCGCCTCCCAGCGGAAGAGCGCGAAATGGGTGCGCCCCGACAGCCCGAAGCCACGGGCCGTCATGGAATCGGCAGCCACGACGGCACCTTCCAAAGCGTCGGCCGACAGCAACAAGAGAACGCTGCCTCCGTCGTGCACGCGCGCTGCCACAGAGGCGCCTTCCGCCGGGCCTTTCCCAATGCAGGCGCGAGCCGTCATGAGGGCGTCGGCTTTGCGGCGATAGCTCGGCACAAGGCGCAGCACCATGATGAGCGTGAGCGATAACGCCGGAATGGCGCGGCCGAACAGATAAGCGAACTTGTCCGAGGTCATAACTAGGTGATAAGAGGCGAACCACAGCATCATAGCCACGAGCATAAGCCCCGTAGAGGCGCCCAAAGCCAGCGCTTCCAGCGTATAGGGCCGGTCGCCCCACCAGCGAAAGAGCACCGTGGCCCCCTGCGCGTTGAACAGCGGAGCCGACAGCGTCACCACAAGCAGCACCACCGCGAGCCCCCCGATGAAGCGCCAGGCTTCGCGGCCGCGGAACGTCAGGTGGCACACAGCCGCAAAAAGAACGGATATCGCCTGGCAGATTGGATTAGCGAGCACCACGGAAAGCACGATAGCCCCCGCGAAGAAGCCGAACGTCACCACGGGATGCAGAGACGCAAAGGCGCAACGGCCTTGGTATGGCAGGGTGCTCATGAGCGACGCGGCTTCTCGGCGAGAACCTTACAGGACCGGTGCCACATCGAGGCCCGCAACGGTGGCGGCCAGCACACCGGTGTAAGCCGGGGTCGCCTGACCGGCGGCGCGCAGGAACTGGACGCCGGCCGCGCGCAGCTCAAGGGCCGCGGGCATCATGGTATCGGGGCTGTAGTAGGGGTTCTCAGCCGTGGGGCCCTGTTGCTTGGCGTCGCGCTGGAACACCTGCAGCGTGGCCGCAAGACACAAGTCCGCCCCCCGGGCCTCCAACGCCTCGCGGGCCGTATCGGCCAAGCTGCGCGCCTGGCTCGGCGCGGCCAGCGTCGAGAAGCCGGCCACCGCCGCGCCGTATTCCACCATCACTTCCACGGCCTCGCGCCAGGTACCCCGGCCGCTCGTCAGCACGCCGTCGCCCTGCACGTCCACCGACGCGATGATAGGAGCATCGGTCACCTTGCGCAGACCCATGAGCGCGCACTTCAGATCATCGGCCGTCGTGAACCCGTTCAAAAAGAACGCGTCGAAAGCGCGGCCATCGAACAATTGCGCCGCACGAGCGTACTGGTCACGATTTTCCACAAGCGACGCCTTGGAGTCGGGATCCAGCGGCAGACCGCAGGGCGCGATCTCCACGAGCGTATGCTGGGGCTTGAACTCCGCCATGACCGCAAGGGCCGCCTCGGCCAGCGCCTCGCCTTTGCCCTCGGCACCAACGGCCACCAAGCGCGCCGGCGTGAAATCGGCCACGGGGGTGACCATACACTGCGGGCCGGCCACCGTTTCCATGCGGTAAGCTTCTTCGATGGTTTCCGGCTCCACCAACAGCGCGAGCGCCTGATCGCGCGCCGACTCGATACCGGCCCGACGCAGGGCCTCCTGAATCGGCGACGAAACGACGAGCATGTCCTTGCCAAAGCGCAGCGCGAGATCGGCCATGGTGAGTTCCTTTCCACGAATTTGTTGCCTTCCATGATACAAGATTGCTCGCGGGAGAAACCTTTTTCGACATGAACCCCTTCCAAATGATCTTTTGCGACCGCCGTGCATCCTGTGTCCTAGAGCGTGGCAAAATCAAACAACCAGGGGGGTGACATTCTTATTCGTCCATAACACCGCCGTGCATCCTGCGCATCGTTTCGTCCATTCAAAAGGCGCTTTCCGATGCCGAGGGCCCTGCATCAACGAAGGAGGACAGAAGGTTCGGAAAGGAGTGAGACGGGCAATCTGAAAACTTTCTTATTGAATGTGAAGAAAATTCTCGGAGGGCGAACGGGCTTCTGGCGCGGGTAAACGGGCTCTGACAAGGGGTTATGTGCTACTCACCGCCGAAATGATGCCGTTCTTCGTGGAAAATGAAGCACATTATGGTGACCAAAACAAGTCTTGACCTATAATTCGTTTCAGCGATTTGGAAGTTCCCCTGCTTCCATCGCTCTGCTTCAATCCCCTTGAAAGCAGAATGCGGCACTCGATGCCGCTACCCCCTCCTCCGAGGCGGCGAGGCACCCCTCCTTGCCGCCTCACTTCTTTTTTTGGCGCTGCCCTTGAAACAAGCGCCGTGCTCGCGACGATGAGCAACCCGCCAACCCTGTTGGCACAAGCCGGTGGAACTGGATCGGAGTTCCGCCGGCTTTTCTTTTGAAAGCTCCAGAAACAGTTTTTAGAAGTTGAGGTAAAGAAAAGTGCGATCGTGCGAGCTTTAAGCAAGCTAGAACTCGCACAATCGCACTTTTCTCTGCACGACAACCCCGAATCAGCGATTCAGACTCGCACAATCGCACTTTTCTCTACCGAGAAGGCAGAAAACTCGGGGGGTAGGGTTGCGGATGCGGACGAGATCCGTGAACCGGGCTGAAACGTGCAGCCCGACGGGGGTTACTCGGCGTCTTCCACGACCTCTTCGGCCTTTTCCACCGTGTCAGCAACTTCCTCGGCCTCTTCGGCATCGTCACCCTCAGCATCGTCCTCTTCGACCTCGTCACCCTCAGCGTCGGCCTCTTCGTCGCGGTAGCGCTCGTCGATCTCGTCGTCAGCGTAGGCGACCGGCTCTTTCAGGGCCGCCATGAAGTTCGGGGCCTCGCCGATGTAGGCGGCCTCGGATTCGAAGGTATAGGTGCCCTCGTCATCCACCTCGTACAGATAGGCGATGGCGTAGCCCTCATCGGCACCCGGCACGCCGCCCTCGGCGATGAGCGCGTCCTTCACGCCATCGTCGGTCTCGATGTAGCCGTCGTAGCAGAAGGCATAGCAGTCGGCCCCGCGGGCGCCGCGCACGTTCTTCTCGGCCGCCTCGAAGCACTCCTCGGCGGAATCGCCCGGATGCGACTCGATGAACAGGTTGTCCTTCACGACGAGCGTGGTGAAGGGGATGACGTCCTCCCCGCCCTCGATCTTCTCTTTGGCCTCGTCCAGGGCGAAGACGAGCACGCGCTCCAGCTCGTCGGGGATCTCCGGCACCTCGGTGCTCGCGTTCTCAATGTTGCGATCGGCCACGGAGGGCCTCCTTTCCTTCAGGTTCACAGGCGGCGCAACCTCCTGCGCGTCGGCCTGCATCACGGGGCGCCTTCTTCGGCGCTTCGTTGCTTGCCCGTAGTGTAAAGCAACGGCATCTCAACTCAAGCCACAACACGGCGACAAACGGGCAGCGCGGGCAACCGCTTCGGTGAGGCTTCGCCCCCTTGCCGCAGAGCAGGAACGAAGTTCGGCGGGGGCAAGCGGCGACCGGAGCGCGTCGCTTTATCGTCAGACGCAGCACCCGTTTCAGCATAGCGACAATCCCCCGCTGTCCGTAGCATGAAGAGCTGGATGTGGGAAACTTTTCTCATTACAAGCAAGGTCAGCAAACGGGCAGAGAAAGGCGCAAGCAGGCGCATATGCTGAAGCGAATGCGGACATACCTTAGGGTGATCTTCGCCATTTTCGCACGGGACGTGAAACGCGTGCTGCGCAACCCAGTCGCGCTCGTCATTGCTCTGGGCATGATCGTCATGCCGTCGGCTTACGCCTGGTACGTGGTCGTCGCCAACTGGGATCCCTACAGCAACACCACCGGCATGCTGGTAGCCGTGGCCAACGAGGACGCCGGCGCCGACAGCCCTGAGACGGGGCATTTGGACGTGGGCGCGCAGGTGGTGGCCCAGTTGCACGACAACCACGAGATGGGCTGGGAATTCACCGACGCCGAAGCGGCCATAAACGGCGTCTACGAAGGGCGCTACTGGGCGGCGCTCGTCATCCCGAAGGATTTCAGCGCCGATTTCGCCAGCGTGTTCACCGGCGACTTCACCCAGCCGACCATCGACTACTACGTGAACGAGAAGCCCTCCTCCATCGCGCCCAAGGTAACCGACGCGGCGGCCAACGCCGTTGAGGCGGCCGTCAACGAGAACTTCGTGAAGACGGTGTCGGAGAAGGTGGTGGAAACGACCCAGAAGGTGGGAGCCGAGGCGCAAACGAAAGCCGACGCCGCCGAGGGCAGCCTCACCGCCGGCGTTCGCAGCGCCAAAGAAACTGTCAGCGAAACCCGCACAACCTTGGAAGGGCTCGTCGGCACCGTAAGCGACACGCGGACGTCCGTTGCTCGCGCCGACGGCACTCTGGCGGGGCTTCAAGACGACGTGCCGCATCTGCTGGAGGCCATCGGGCAATCGAAGGAACTGCTCGCGAAAGCGCGGAGCACCGTGAACGAGTACGGAACGGCGCTTTCCAAAAACGCCATCGACGGGGCGCTGCAGTTGTCGAGCGCCGCCGCCCAAGCCCAGCGCGCCCTCGGCACCGTGAGCGGAGACGTCGCAGCGGCCGAAGCGGCCACCAATGCGGCCCTCGCCACGGCCGAGGGGCTGCTGGCCGACAACAAGGTGCTCATCAGCGACCTCACTGCCCAGGCCGGAGCGGCCGGCGCCGACCCGGCCATCGCCCAAGCTCTCTCCGAAGCCCGGGCCGCCAACGAGCGGCTGACTACCACGACGGACGCCCTACGCACGGCCTCGGACGACCTGGCTTCCACGGCCGACTCCCTGGAAGCCGAGGCGAGCGCTCTGGACACGGCGGCGCAATCGGCCTCCGAAACTATTCGCACCACAGCGGCCACCTTCCAAGACAGCGTGCTGCCGGACATCACGAGCAGCCTGGATTCCCTGGTGGAAGCCTGCGGCACCCTGGAAGGAGCCCTGCGCGGGCTGACCCCGTCGCTCGCCGAGGCACGAGCCATTTTGGAGCAACTCGGCGACACGCTGACCTCTTCCGAGACCTCGCTTTCCACCACTTCCGATTCCCTGAGCACCATGGAGACGAACCTGGAGCAGTCGCTCACCGACCTGACCGCGCTGCAGAACTCCGCCACCGTGAAGGACCTGGCCGGGTATTTGAAGGCCGACCCGGAGAAGATCGGCGCCTTCATGGCCGCGCCCGTGGCCCTGGACACGCAACTGGTGTACCCCGTGAAGAACTACGGCAGCGGCGTCACCCCCTTCTTCACGAATCTGGCCCTGTGGGTGGCCGGTTTCATCCTCATGGCCATGGTGAAGCTGCGCGTCGATCCGGAGGGGCTGCCGAAGTTCACCGCCGTGCAGGCCTATTTCGGACGCTGGCTGTTCTACATGGTGTGCGGGCTGGCCATGGGGCTCGTCTGCTGCGTGGGCGATCTGGCCCTCGGGATTCAGTGCGAAAGTCCGGCGGCCTTCATCGGCGCAGGGCTGCTCACAGTGTTCGTGGACGTGAACCTCATGTTCGCGCTGGCCTACGCGTTTAGGCACATCGGGAAGGCCATCGCGGTCATTCTGCTCATCGTGCAGATTCCCGGCTCTTCGGGCATGTTCCCCATCGAGATGATGCCGGACTTTTTCCAGTTCATTCATCCGCTTCTGCCCTTCACCTACTCCATCGACGCCATGCGCGAGGCCATCGGCGGCTTCTACGGAGCGGACTACCTGCACGACATGCTGTTGCTCGGGCTGCTGTTCGTTCCCCTGGGGTTCTTCATCGGGCTCGTCATCGGGCGCTACGACTTCAACCTGAACCTCATGTTCGACGAGAAGCTGGGGGCGACCGACCTGCTTTTGGCCGAGCCCGTGACCGCCAGCGCCAAAGCCGCAGGGCAGACGCCGGCCCGGTACCGCACGCGCACGCTCGTCCGCGCGCTGCTGAACATCGACGCCTTCCGCCAGGCCCTCATCGCCCGAGCCGAGCGTTTCCACCGCGCCTACCCGGTACTGCGGCGCATCGGCTGGGTGGCGCTTATCGCGCAACCGCTGGTCACCTTCGCCATTATGGTGCTGGTGCATGCCGACGTGGATACGCGCGTCATGATGCTCATGGCTATGGTGGTGGGGATCATCGTGGTGGACACGTATCTCATCGTGATTTCATACCTGGACACCAACCTCGCGCACCAGCTTGCCCTGGCGAACCTGAACGCCGAGGAGCTGCAGAAACGCGCTAGCGGGCAGATTGGCGGTGATTCGGCGTGAGGGTGATTTGGGGCATTTTCTCGGGTGATGTGCGGAACCTGTTCCGGAACGTCATCGCTGCCATTGTGGTGATGGGGCTGGCGCTCGCGCCGCCCATGTACGCTTGGTTCACGACGCTCGGCTTCTGGGATCCCTACGACAACACCGGCAACATCAAGGTGGCCGTGGCCTCGGAAGACGCCGGCTATACCTCCGACCTCATACCGACGCCCATTAACGCTGGCGAGCAAATCATCGGTAAGCTGCGGGCCAACGACCAGTTCGCCTGGCAGTTCGTCAGCGCCGAGGCGGCTGTGGAAGGCGTGCGGTCGGGCAAGTATTACGCAGCCCTGGTCATCCCGAAAGAGTTCTCGCGTGACCTCATGACCGTGTTCTCCAACGACATCACGGAGCCGAAGATCATCTACTACGACAACGAGAAGGAAAACGCCATCGCCCAGCGCGTGACAGCCACAGGCGCGAGCACCTTGCAGGAGACCATCGACGAGACGTTCACGGAAACCGTGGCGTCGGTGGCCTTGGGCACCACGAGCAGTCTCACCTCGTTCATGAGCGGCGACGGCATTCTCACCTACGCGCAAACCTTGGGGGTCGCGCCTTGGCGAGGCGGTGGGCGAAGTGGGCGCGGCAGCCGACCAGGCCCAGGCCTACGCCGATCTCATGGGGTCCACGACCTCGCTCGTGAACGGCGACGGCGAGCATTCTGAAGGAGGCGGGGAAGGCGCCCGACGCTACCGCTCCTTTGGTGAGCGAGGCACAAGAGGGCCTGACGAGCGGCCGAGACGGGCTTTCCGCCGCGAGCACCGCAGCCGAGAAGGCGCTTGCAGCGGCCGATGCCAGCTACGACGCCGTGACCCGCGCCGCCGATGAAGCCTTCGCCACCATGAAAGACAACCCAGCCGCGGCCCAGGGCGTGCTGGCCGCCTGCCGCTCGGATGTGCAGGGGCTCGCCCAGGCCTACCAGACCATGCGCGACACCGTGGCCGGAGCCGATCCGGGCAGCCCGGCCGTCGGCGCCCTTGACCGCATCATCACCCAGCTGGGCACGCTGGAGGCGAACCTCGCCACCGCCGAGAGTGCCATCGGAGGCGACGCGGCGTCCATCGACGAGACGCACGCCAAGGTGACCGACAGCATCAACCAAGCGCGCGCGGGTCTGCACGACTCGCTGAGCACCTACAACGACCAGCTGAAGGGCGAGCTGGCGTCGCTGGCCAACAGTCTGCAGAAGGTGGGTGCCGACACCGAGACCCTAGCCGGATCGCTGAAGGACACTGCGGACAGCCTCGGCGCCAGCACCGATTCTCTGGCCGCGAACCTCGTCACCGCCGAGGTGTCGCTGCGCAAGACCGCCGAAACCCTGCGCACGGCGGAAAGCCAGCTCGCCCAGGCCCGCGACGACCTGCAGCACGCCCTGGACACCGGCGACATCGACGAAGTGCGCCGCATCATCGGCGATAACCCGGCTGCCATCGCCCAGTTCCTCGCCGCGCCGACGCACCTGGAACGTCACGCGGTGTACCCCATGGCCGACAACGGCAGCGCCATGAGTCCCTTCTACACCTCCCTCGCGCTGTGGATCGGGGCCATCTTCATGGTGGCCCTCATGAGCGTGCCCGTCTCCCCCGCGCGCCAGGCCGCGCTGACGAAGAAGTTCGGGCGAGCGCCGCGGCCAGGCGAGCTGTACCTTGGCCGCTACGGGGTGTTCTGCCTGCTGGGGCTCGCCCAAGCGCTCATCGTGGGACTCGGCAACGTGTTCTTCCTCGGCGTGGAGTGCGAGCATTTCTGGCTGTATCTGGCAGCCTGTTGCTTGGCATCGGTGGTGTTCACGAACCTGGTGTACACGCTGACGGTGTCCTTCGGCAACATCGGCAAGGCGCTCGCCATCATCGGGCTCGTGCTGCAACTGGCCGGCGCCGGCGGCCTCATGCCGGTGCAGATGCTGTCGGCCCCGCTGTTCCAGGAGATTTACCCGTGGCTGCCCTTCGCCCATTCCATGCCGGCGTTAGAAGGAGCCATGGCCGGCATTTACGGCGACCAGTACCTCGTGCAGATGGGCCTGCTCGCGGCCATCCTCGTGCCGAGCCTGATCCTTGGCCTCGTCCTGCGCCGCCCCGTCATCCGCCTGAACGACTGGGTGCTCCGCAAGCTGGGCGAGACGAAATTTTTGTAGCACTTGCCGTGCTCCCTCGTGTCGCTTTCATCTCGTTCCGTCCTCATTCATTCACCAAACCACTGTAAGCACGCTCAATTCTGGAAAATGTGCTTTTTTGGAACATTTCGGCCACCCGCAACGAAGCGCCGCGCAAAAAAGCACATTTTCCAAAATTCACACCACCGTTTTCCTTACAGCATCTTGCGCGGCAGCTTAACGACTCCGAATCGGAAGCTGAACGTTTCTCCAGCAGGAAAGCTCTGCTGCGAATTCCATCCCATGCGTCCAGCGGGACGAGAGCGCCGGGAATCATCCCGCACGCCCGATGCGACGGGAACTCGGGGGGCATCCTATGCGTCCAAGGGGGCGAGGGCGCGGGGGAGGATGTTGTGGGCGCGGGCGATGGTCATGCCGTAGTTGGTGAGGGGGATCTGCTGGGCGCGGGCGCGCTGGATGCGGGAGGCCATGTCGCGGGCGTTCAAGGTGCAGCCGCCGCAGTGGACGATGGCGGCGTAGGGGGAAAGATCGTCGGGGAAATCGCGGCCGGAGGTAAAGGCGAACCGGGGGTCGGTGCCACTGATGGCGCGGATGAGCCGGGGCAGCTTCACCGTGCCGATGTCCTCGCAGGTGCGGTGGTGGGTGCAACCCTCGGCGATGAGCACGGTGTCCTCGTCAGTGAGGCTTTCCAAGGCGCGCACTGCTTCCAGCTGAGCAGCCAGGTCGCCCTTATAGCGGGCCATGAGGATGGAAAACGACGTGAGTGGGACCTCGGGCGGCAACAGAGCGTCTACCTCGCCGAAGACCTGGGAGTCGGTCACCACCAGGCGCGGCGGCCGGGCGAGGGCGGCCAGCAAGTCAGGCAGCCCTTCGACGCCGGTGGCGCAGGGGAAGGCGCCCACTTCCAGCGCGTCGCGCATGACCTGCTGCTGGGGCAAGATGATGCGACCCTTGGGGGCGGCGGAGTCCAGCGGGATGACGAGCACGACCACATCACCGGGCTCGAGCAAGTCGCCCACGAGCCGCCGCTCCCCCGCCGTGTCGGCGGCCAGGGTGGCGAGGGCGCGCTTCAAGTCGTCCAGTCCCTCCCCTGTCCGCGCCGATACGCGCACGCGGACGGCCCAGAGAGAAGCACTCCCCGGAGCTTCCGAACCGCAACCCCCTCTCTCCTCACGGGCACGAGCGCTAAGAGGCAAGGAGGCATCGCGGTTGCCTTGAACTCCTTCCTCGATCCTCTCGGAAGCTCCGTCTTCTTCTCGCAACGAAGCGCAGAGACATTCGCTCGACTCTGGCGCAGCGGTAGGGCACAATATCTTTCCCGGCTCAAACAGGGAAGGCTGATCCGAGGAACCAGCGCGCTCTTCCTCCACAAGCAAGTCGGCTTTGTTCTCGGCGATGACGTAGGGGATGCGGCGCGCCTGGAAGGCAGCGATGAGCCTCTCGTCGAAGGCAGTCATGCCGCGGGTGGCGTCCACAACGAGCACGGCCACGTCGGCCTCGTTCAGGGCGGTTTCGGCTCGCTGGACACGTAGGTCGCCCACGTCGCCGGCGTCGTCGATGCCCGGGGTGTCGATGACGAGCACGGGGCCGGCCGGTGCCAGTTCCATGGCCTTGCGCACCGGGTCGGTGGTGGTGCCGGCAACATCGGACACCACGGAGACGGTCTGGTTCGTCAGCGCGTTCACCAGGCTGGACTTGCCGGCGTTGCGCACCCCGAAGAAGACGATGTGCGCGCGCTCGCCGGAAGGGGTATCGTTCAGGGACATGCAGGCTCCTTTCGTTGCCGGTTTGCCTCCGTAGGGGGCGACCTTGGTCGCCCCTCTCGACCAAAAGCGTTTTTCCTGTTGGGAGGG
>ERZ773210.3498-NODE-3498-length-11095-cov-2.767120_pt1 | contig 11095 bp, 8 predicted proteins | sample MGYA00580528_ERZ773210 | MGnify/ENA primary metagenome ERZ773210 (study PRJEB29015, sample SAMEA2737769) | human gut metagenome | biome: human gut; feature: human-associated habitat; material: faeces | place: China | collected 2012 ...
TTCCGGCTTATGCCGGAAGCCGTTGTATTTTAGTTGAATTTTATGTTACAGATGCAGCACACGCTCTTTGATCTCCTGGGTTCTTCCCTGATTCCAGAACTGAGTGCCGATGTAGCCGCAGGTACGGCGTGCCACGTTCAGCTTATTCTGGTCGGTGTTGCCGCAGTTGGGGCAGGTCCAGATGAGCTTGCCGTGCTCGTCTTCCTTGATCTCAATCTCTCCGTCATAGCCGCATACCTGGCAGTAATCACTCTTGGTATTCAGCTCTGCGTACATGATGTTGTTGTAGATAAACTTCATGACGGACAGAACAGCCTCCAGGTTATTCTGCATGTTCGGAACCTCCACATAGGAGATAGCTCCGCCCGGCGACAGTGCCTGGAACTTGGATTCCAGCGCCAGCTTGTCAAAGGCGTCGATCTTCTCGGTCACATGTACGTGATAACTGTTCGTAATGTAGTTGCGATCCGTTACACCCTTTACGATACCGAAACGCTTCTGCAGACATTTGGCAAACTTGTAGGTGGTGCTTTCCAGCGGAGTACCGTACAGGGAGTAGTCGATATTTTCAGCTGCTTTCCATTTGGCTGTGTACTCGTTGAGCTTCTTCATAATCTCCAGACCCAGCTCCTCGCCTTCCGGCTCTGTGAGCTTCTTGCCGTTCAGGCTGTATACGCACTCCCAGAGGCCTGCGTAGCCCAAAGACAGGGTAGAGTAACCGCCGTGGAGATATTTATCAATGGTCTCGCCTTTTTCCAGACGGAGCAGCGCGCCGTGTTGCCACAGAATCGGAGCCGCGTCGGAAACGGTGCCGCTTAAGCGCTCATGGCGGCACTGGAGAGCCCGGTGACAAAGCTCCATACGGTCGTCGAAGATCTCCCAGAACTTATTCAGATCGCCTTCGGCGGAAAGTCCGATATCTACCAGATTTACCGTAACCACGCCCTGATTAAAGCGGCCGTAGTACTTCGGCTTGCCGTTCTCATCCACATAGGGGGTCAGAAAACTGCGGCAGCCCATGCAGGTGTAGCAGTGGCCCTCGCCGTTCTTGTCCACTTTGTTCTGGAACATGATTTTCTCGGAAATATAATCCGGAACCATGCGCTTGGCGGTACATTTGGCAGCCAGCTTCGTCAGATAGTAGTAGGGGTCCTCGTCGTGGATATTGTCATCCTCCAGCACGTAGATCAGCTTCGGGAAGGCCGGGGTGATCCAGACGCCCTTTTCATTTTTCACGCCCTGATAACGCTGGCGCAGAGTCTCTTCTATAATAAGAGCCAGATCCTTCTTTTCCTGTTCGTTCTTTGCTTCGTTCAGATACATGAAGACGGTGACGAAAGGAGCCTGTCCGTTGGTGGTCATCAGCGTGACAACCTGATACTGAATCATCTGTACGCCGTTTTTAACCTCTTCCCGCAGACGCTTCTCGGTAATGAAATCGATCTCCTCCTGGGTCACAGCCTCGCGGATGGAGTGTAGCTCATCGGCCACCTGACGGCGGATCTTCTTCCGGCTGATATCCACGAAGGGAGCCAGATGGGTCAGGGAAATACTCTGGCCGCCGTACTGACAGGAAGCTACCTGGGCAATGATCTGTGTGGCGATGTTGCAGGCAGTGGAGAAGCTGTGGGGCTTCTCGATAAGAGTACCGCTGATAACGGTACCATTCTGCAGCATATCCTCCAGATTGACCAGATCACAGTTGTGCATATGCTGGGCAAAATAATCCGCGTCGTGAAAATGGATGATGCCCTCCTGATGGGCCTCCACGATATCCGGCGGAAGCAGAATACGGCGGGTGATATCCTTGCTAACCTCGCCTGCCATATAGTCGCGCTGTACGCTGTTGACAGTGGGGTTCTTATTGGAATTCTCCTGCTTGACTTCCTCATTATTACATTCAATCAGGCTTAAGATCTGCTCGTCCGTGGTGTTGGACTTCCGCACCAGGGCGCGGGTATAGCGGTAGGTGATGTACTGTCTCGCCACGTCAAAGGCGCGCTGATTCATGATCTGATCCTCGACCATATCCTGAATTTCCTCCACGCTTAAGGAACGCTTGATATTCAGCGCCGCGCTCTCCACGTCTTCAGCGATTCGCTTAATCTGAACCGGGGTCATCCGGGCGCTGGGAACGACGCTGTCATTGGCCTTGGAGACCGCAACGACGATCTTGTGAGGATCAAATTCAACCTCTGCTCCGCTTCGTTTAATGATTTTCATGTGCTACACTCCCTTTATGATAAAAATTGTAATCAAAATTAGCGACAAGTTTATTGTAACAAGATATAGTAGTGGTGTCAATGATGATTTACTATATATTGTTGTATACATGCGTGAAAATATACAGGAATTCTTTGCTATTTACACATTCTTTCTGGAAATAACAGAAAGTTTATGGTATGATGCAAGAGCATAAGGGCTTTGCGAAAAAAGAAGACTGACAAAAGGAGACAAAGGCAGAAAATGAGGTTTGCCTACGAGATAAAAAACGGGTGCGCGGTGGTGCGCCGCTGTTATGATTTTGGAAATGAGGCGGAAATTCCGTCCGAAATTGACGGCCATCCGGTGACGGAACTGGGAGCCTATGCTTTTTCCGCCCATATGGATCGGGAACAGTTTTGGCATGAGCTTGGAAATAGAATTGTAAAAATATGGAATCCCGAAACGGGAGAACAGGAAGTATCCGAACCGGATGCGGAGACGGTCCCGGGGCTTCAGGGGATGCAGGTGGAAACAGTCCGCCTGCCGGAGGGCCTTCGTAAAATCGGAGCGTATGCCTTCTATAATTGTAACGCACTATCGGAGCTACATTTCCACAGCAGTCTGAAAGATTTGGGGGCGGGCCTGTTTACCGGCTGTCACCATCTGCGGCGGCTGAATGTGACGTTGGATGAGACGGAAACATCCTGCCTGAAGGAAATTCTCATTGAGGTGCCGGAAAAAATGGCCGTCACAGTAGAAGGACAGCTCCGGGCAAAGCTTTTGTTTCCGGAATTCTTTGAGGAGAGCGTGGAGAACACCCCGGCCCGGATTCTCATGACCCACATGCACGGCAGCGGTATGAATTTCCGCAACAGCTTCTACATGAAAAAGCTGGATTTCCGGGCCTACGATGCCTGCTACTATATGGCGAAGGCGGAAGAAGATTTTGATACGGTATTGGAAATGACCCTGAACCGGCTTCAGTACCCGGTGGGTCTGTCGGAGGATCGCCGGGAGGATTATGAGAGCTGGCTTAATGGACATCTTGTGCAGGCCTTTGAAAAGGCAGTGGAGCATCGGGATCTGGACATGCTCATGTGGCTGACCGAACACGGAAAACCGGATGATGGCCTGCTTTCACAGACGGCCATCGCGGCGTCGGACGGATTCCCGGAGGGCGTGGCGTATCTGCAGGATCGATTGAGCGCTTCAGGGCATACAAAAAAACAGTCGTTCCTGGATCGGTTTGAGCTGTAGGAGGGCATCATGATAAAAAGCGCGATATTGGAAGAACAAAAGGCGCAGTTGAAAAAGGAGGAGTTGGCGGCCCGGATCCTGAACCAGTCCAGGAACGAGCTGTACCTGAAGCTGCGCTATCTGGATCTGGCTCTGGGCAATCTGGCCCTGGCCCCGGGCACAGTGTCGCCAGCCGGAACCGATGGCGGAGCGCTGTACTATTTCCCGGATGGGCTGCTGTCACTCTATGAGCAGCGGGGGCGGGCGGCCTGCACCAGGCTCTATCTGCATGGAATTCTTCATTGCCTGTTCTGTCATCCTTTTGATCGGAAAGGGCGGAATGAGAGACTTTGGAATCTGGCCTGCGACGTGGCTACGGAAGCGCTGATTGACAGCCTGTATCTGCGCTGCGTCCACATTTCCTCGGGTGCCTTTCGAAAAAGCGTGTACGCAAGACTCCGGGAAAAGCTGCCGGTGCTGACTGCGGAGGGAATTTATAAATTTATAGAGGAAACGCTTGTGGAGGCGGAAATCAGCCGCTGGCAGATGGAGTTCCGGCTGGACGACCACAGTCTCTGGGAGCAGGATTCGAAGAACGGCCCGAAGAATCCGAATCCCAACCGAAAGAAATGGGACGATATCCGGGAACGGATGGAGACTGAGGTGATGCTTTTCTCCAACGAGGCCTCGGAGGGGGAAGGTGATCTGAAGGAGCAGCTGCGGGTCAGCAATCGCTCCCGTTATGATTATAAGGAATTTCTGCGGAAATTTACGGTGCTGCACGAGGAAATGCAGATTGATCCGGACAGCTTTGATTACATTTTCTACCACTATGGAATGGAAATGTATGGAAATATGCCGCTGATTGAGCCACTGGAGACCAGCGAGGTGCGAAAAATCGAGGAATTTGTCATCGTCATTGATACCTCCATGTCCTGCAAGGAGGGGCTGGTAAAGCGGTTTCTGGAAGAAACCTACGACGTGCTCTCCCAGACAGAAAATTTCTTCAGGCGCATGCGGATCCACATCCTCCAGTGCGACGAGCGGGTCCAGTCCGACGTGCTCATCGAGAGCCAGGAGGCACTGAAAGAGTACATGGAGCATTTCACGATCCTGGGCGGAGGCGGTACGGATTTCCGCCCGGCCTTTACTTATGTGGAAGAGCAACTGGCGAAGAAGAAATTCTGGCGGCTGCGGGGGCTTCTGTACTTTACGGATGGCTATGGGGTGTTTCCGGTGAAAATGCCACCCTATGAAACCGCGTTTATCTTTGTGCAGAACCATTACCGGGACGTGGATGTGCCGGCGTGGGCGATTAAGCTGATACTGCAGGAGAGCGATCTGGAAAACAGATAAAAGAAGGAGAAAAAAATGAACATCAAGAGAGCAAAACAGGAGATCAAGGACGCCATCGAGGCGTACCTTTTAAAAGATGAATACGGCGACTACGTTATCCCCACCGTGCGCCAGCGCCCGGTTCTGTTGCTGGGCGCGCCAGGTATCGGCAAGACTCAGATCATGGAGCAGGTAGCCAGAGAGTGCGGCGTGGGTCTGGTAGCTTATACCATCACCCACCACACGCGCCAGAGCGCCATCGGACTGCCCTTTATCTCGGAAATGGAGTTTGGCGGCCAGAAGAAAGCGGTTACCGAGTATACTATGAGCGAAATCGTAGCTTCTATTTATGAGAAAATGAAAAAAACAGGTCTGAGCGAGGGAATTCTGTTCATCGACGAAATCAACTGTGTATCCGAGACTCTGGCCCCGGCCATGCTTCAGTTTCTTCAGTGCAAGACCTTCGGCAATCACCCAATTCCCGAGGGGTGGATCATTGTAGCCGCAGGCAACCCGCCTGAGTACAACAAATCCGTCCGGGAGTTTGACGTGGTTACCCTGGACCGTGTGAAGAAGATTGAAGTGGAGCCGGATTATGGCGTATGGCGGGAATACGCGGTACAGTCCCGGATCCATCCGGCGGTGATTTCCTATCTGGACGCCCGCCCTGCCCATTTTTATCAGATGGAAAGCACGGTGGACGGCCGCCGTTTTGCCACGCCCCGTGGCTGGGAGGATTTGTCCCGCCTTTTAGAAGTCTATGAAAAGCTGGGAAAGAAGGCGGATAAAGAGGTGGTGCGCCAGTATCTCCAGCATGACAAAATCGCCGGAGAATTCGCCAATTATCTGGAGCTCTACCGGAAATATGAGAGTGATTATCAGATAGAGGAAATCCTGGGCGGTACGATCCGGGAGGCAACCCTGAAAAAGCTGTCCCATGCCTCCTTTGACGAGCGGCTGAGCGTAGTGAATCTGCTGCTTTCCGGCTGTATAGAACGGTTACGCAGAGTCCGGGAGCAGGAGCTCTTTACGGAAGTGTTGTTTAGGCAGATGAAAGCCGCGGGCTCCGTGCTGAATGCAGAAAACTTTGCGGCAGACGGCGAAGGGATTCCGAAGGTTCTTGAAAATCTGCGGGATACAGTGGAAGAAAAACGGCAGCAGAAAAAAGAGGCAGAGCTCCTGACCAAGGATGAGGAGAAACGTCTCCTGCGTCTGGAAGAAACTCTGCTGTCCTATGAGAACACCTTAAAAGCCGAGCATCCCGCAGATGGCCCGGCTGCCTTCGAGATTTTACGCCGTCTCTTTGGGGAGCAGCGGGCCCGCTATGCCGGCGAGCAGGAAAGCGGCAGCGCGGTCCTTGAACACGCCTTTGACTTCCTGGAGGCAGCCTTTGGCGACAGCCAGGAGATGGTCATCTTCCTGACCGGCCTTAACATGTCGGAGGCTGCGGTGGCCTTCCTGCAGACCACGGACTGTGAGCGTTATGAACGCTATAATAAGAGATTGCTTTTTAATGAGAGTGATCGTGAGATACGAGACGAGATCGCAAGATTGAAGTAGAAGTCAGTTCGGGAAATTCCATTTCCCGTGCGTTCGCAATTGAAAACAAAAAGGGCTGCGCACGAGCGTAACCCTTCTAAATGGCCTCTCGAGAGGCCTTCCAGCCACAACAGGCGGAAAAAAGGAGATTTCCTAAGGAGGGCCTATTTGCGCCCGAGCGTGGAAACTCCTTTTTCCGCCGTCCGTCTTAAGTAGCCCCTTTTTTAGGAAGTCCGTTTGTCGCGCACTGCCGCTTCAATTCGCACCTGCTCCTCCAGCATGGCGTCAATCCGCGCATCCTCGGAAAAGTCTGCTGCCAGCTTATCTAACAGCTTCACATCCTCTTCAGAAAACTGCTTATGAAGCACTTCTTTGATAGCTTCATACTTTTTCCGATAAAGCGACTCCAGTTCATTGACCGGTACCGTCACCGGCAGTTCTGCGATCTCCGGAGCAGCGATGCCCTCCGTCTCAAACCACTTCTTAATATTCTTGATCCGCGCATGCTCCGCAGGTCCTTCGATCAGAATCTTCTTCGACTTTTGAATCTGTGCCACAGCCACCCCGATAAAAGCCAAAAACAGCACACTCATACTGTAAGGCGCGATTTTCGGTAAGGGAAGCTGAAGGGAGCCGGTGATGGCGAGTATCATGGCCGCCAGGCCCAGTACGCCCACCAGCAGCAGTGTCATGGCCGTGCTCCTGGCGTCGGCGCAGCGTTCTTCTACGGTCTTGAAAAGCTTGGACTCGTCCGGTCTCTTGATGGGGCCGTCCAGAATATTGGACATGGTCACTTCCGCGGGTTCTTTCACATCGACGCCCTGCTTGCGGGCCGTCGCTTTCTGTACATCCTTGTATAGGGACATCATAAAATTCTCCTTATATGGTATTTGACGGCAAAGGATACGAGCCGTCGTCCGAGGCGCGCATAGAGGCGCAAATAGCAGTCATTACTTAGCTGCGCAGAAAAGTTTCTACTGCGCCCATCAGCTCTTCCTGGTTGCCGGAGAGCGATCCCTGCACCATTTCCGGTTTTCCGCCGCCTTTTCCGCCGAACTGGCCATTCAGCGCCTTGCAGAGAGGGCGGGTATCCTCGGTTTTGCTGCCGAAGATATAGCGGTAGCCGTCCTCATCATTTCCGATAAAGAGGCAGGCAATGCCACAGGAGCGCTCTGTCAGCAGGTTTACGAACTCCCGGCTGGTATCCGCGTCCAGATTTTCCTCGAAGAAGACGGGATTAGCGGTGCCTTCGGTTACCGAAGCTGCTTTGTTCTGAATCAGCGTCTTATTCAGCGCCATCAATTGTCCGGTGAGGCGGAAATTCTCCTGCTTGAGCCGTTCTACTGCGTCAGCCACCACCGACTCTTTGGCGGAGAGCAGCACGGAAATGGCCTTCACACTGGTTTCCTTTTCCCGGTAGTCGCATAGCGCTCGATCTCCGGCCAGGAGATTGACCCGGACGCCGCCACGGTGGGACTGCACGTTCGTGAGCTTGATTAGACCGATTTCTCCGGTGTTATTCACATGGGGTGCGCAACAGGCGCAGACGTCTACATCTGGAATCGTAACGATACGAACCTGGCCCTCGATTTCAATTTTGCTGCGATAGTCCAGAATCTCCAGTTCCTCACGGCTTGGATAGGAGATCTGAATCGGCACATTACCGAAGACCACCTGATTGGCAGCGGTCTCAATTTCTAAAAGCTCCTCTTTGGTAATCGGGCCGTTGAAGTCCATGGTGACTTCCTCCTCGCCCAGATGGAAGCCTACGTTGTCATAGCCGAAGCGGGTATGGACAAGACCGGAGACGATATGCTCGCCGGAATGCTGCTGCATCCGGGAGAAGCGCTTCTTCCAGTCAAGAACGCCTTTTACCTCCGCGCCGATCTCCAGGGGCTGCCGGGTGTAGTGCCAGATTTCTCCATTTTTCTCATGGGTATCGAAGACCTCCACGTCGCCCAGATATCCCGTATCCCCGGCCTGTCCGCCGCCTTCCGGGAAAAATGCGGTCTGGTCGAGCGTCACCTTCCAGTAATCCTTTTCCTGCTCACAGGCAGTCACCACCGCCGGAAATGCGGTCAGATGGCTGTCTTCGTAATATAAACGGTCTGTCATGGTGTAAAACCTCCTGTTGTCGAAATGAATCTACCACCAAGTATAACATTTTATCACAGTTTTGGACAGGTATATTTTAAGCGGATGTTAGCAGTTTTCAGTTATCTGTGGGTGACGGCTGAGAAAATGCGCATTGAGGAGAAAATGGAACTGTGCTATAATTTCTCATAAATCACCTGAAAAGATATGGGAAAACAGATACAAAGATAAATACCATACCAGAAAGGACTTCAACTATGATTGATTTACACGGCCAGGCCGGTCTCCCCTATATCAACCGGGGCGTCTATACCGGAAGCTACGAGGGCATGCGTTACCGGCTGCGGAGGAAAGAGGAAGAGGACAAAAAGACACTGGAGGCAGTGATTTATCCGGAGCCATATTGCTTTGAAAAGACAGCGGAGGATCAGAAGGAGGCCAGGGAATTTCCCTTCACAGACGAGGGCTTTCAGCAGGCCATCGCCTGGCTGAACGAGCAGTACGAGGCCCGGCAGGAGCGCTGGACAGAGGCGAAGAACGCCAGCTGGGTGTAAACGAAACTGTGTCGGTGGAAAACATAGGGTCACCAAAAGAGAAAAAGGCATTCTGTAGTTTCAGATCATGAAATAGAAACTACAGAATGCCTTTTTAGTAATAAAACGATTTTTGACGGATTCAGAAAACTTCAGTTCCGGAACAGATTCATTTCTACGAAGATTCGCGAAAATTCCTGCAAAACAAAATTTTTAGTTATCATCCTCCTCGTCCGCGCTCTTGGTATAGACGGTACGCTTTCTTGCCATTTCATCGCTCTCCAGGTACTCGTCGTAGGTGGTGATCTTATCGATCATAGCGCCGTTTGGCAGCAGCTCGATGATACGGTTGGCAGTAGTCTGCACAATCTGGTGGTCACGGGAGGAGAACAGCAGCACGCCCGGGAACTTGATGAGGCCGTTGTTCAGGGCTGTGATGGACTCCATATCCAGGTGGTTGGTGGGCTCGTCCAGAATCAGCACGTTAGCGCCGGAAATCATCAGCTTGGACAGCATACAGCGGACCTTCTCACCTCCGGACAGAACCTTGACCTTCTTCACGCCGTCTTCTCCGGCGAAGAGCATACGGCCCAGGAAGCCGCGCACATAGGTGGCGTCCTTGATCTCGGAATACTGGGTCAGCCAGTCGACGATGGTATCGTCGTTGTCAAATTCCTTACTGTTGTCCTTGGGGAAATAGGACTGGCTGGTGGTGATACCCCATTTATAAGTACCCTCGTCCGGCTCCATTTCTCCGGACAGAATCTTAAAGAGGGTGGTTTTGGCAAACTCGTTGCCGCCTACGAAGGCTACCTTGTCGTCATGGCCCAGAATAAAGGAAATATTATCCAGAACCTTCACGCCGTCGATGGTCTTGGACAGACCCTCTACGGTCAGCACTTCATTTCCGATCTCGCGGTTCGGACGGAAATCAATGTAGGGGTACTTCCGGCTGGAGGGACGGATCTCGTCCAGCTCGATTTTTTCCAGGGCTTTCTTTCTGGAGGTTGCCTGCTTGGACTTGGAAGCGTTAGCAGAGAAACGGGAGATAAATTCCTGCAGCTCCTTGATCTTCTCTTCCTTCTTCTTATTGGCCTCCTTCATCTGGCGAATCAGCAGCTGGCTGGACTCGTACCAGAAGTCGTAGTTACCGGCATAGAGCTGAATCTTGCCGTAATCGATGTCGGCGATATGGGTGCAGACCTTATTCAGGAAATAACGGTCATGGGATACTACGATGACGGTGTTCGGGAAGTTAATCAGGAACTCCTCCAGCCATGCGATAGCGTCCAGATCCAGGTGGTTGGTCGGCTCGTCCAGAAGCAGGATATCCGGGTTGCCGAACAATGCCTGCGCCAGCAGAACCTTGACCTTCTGGGCACCCAGGAGATCCTTCATCAGGGTGTAGTGAAGATCGGTATCGATACCCAGTCCGTTTAAGAGAGTAGCGGCGTCAGACTCAGCCTCCCAGCCGTCCATGTCCGCGAATTCAGCCTCCAGCTCGCTGGCGCGGATGCCGTCCTCATCGGTAAAATCCTCTTTCGCGTAAATAGCCTCTTTCTCCTTCATAATCTCGTAGAGACGGGCATTTCCCATAATAACGGTATCCAGAACCGGGTACTCGTCATACTGGAAATGATCCTGTTTCAGGAAGGAGAGACGCTGGCCCGGAGTGATGACCACTTCGCCATTGGTGGAATCCAGCTCGCCGGAGAGAATCTTTAAGAAGGTAGATTTTCCCGCGCCGTTGGCTCCGATGAGACCGTAGCAGTTACCCTCGGTAAATTTGATATTGACATCTTCGAATAAGGCTTTCTTTCCTATTCTAAGCGTTACATTATTTGCACTAATCATAGATAAACCTTTCTGTTTGTGTACATATCATTCAGCAGTTATGTCAATTTTTAATAATTTAGACTGCAATCCCTATTGTACCGTATTTTAGCTAATTTGCAAGCTTTTTCAATGGAAAATACAATTGACGGTTATGTAAATTTCATTTATCATTATTAAAGATAAAATAGATAGAGGTATTTTTTTATGAATATAATGAATATTGAACATATAAGCAAAATTTTTGGTGAGAAGACGATTTTCGATGATGCGTCCATCGGTATTCAGGAAGGTGACAAGATCGGTATTGTGGGCATCAA
>ERZ773210.3506-NODE-3506-length-11080-cov-2.702404_pt1 | contig 11080 bp, 9 predicted proteins | sample MGYA00580528_ERZ773210 | MGnify/ENA primary metagenome ERZ773210 (study PRJEB29015, sample SAMEA2737769) | human gut metagenome | biome: human gut; feature: human-associated habitat; material: faeces | place: China | collected 2012 ...
TCCTATATAGAAGGGGAGAATCCGACCTACCGGCAGTTTGGGCAGGGGATGTGGAGCACGAATGGAAGTTATGGAACCGTGCACCGGCTGGCATCCGCCGGACGGCTCCGCGGCGTGGCGGGAATCTGCTTTTCCTGGTGTGCCGAGCAGGCAAAAATGCATGGCTGCAGCAGTCTTAGGGCTGATACGCATCAGGACAACCGCATTATGCAGCATCTTCTGCAAAAAAACGGATTTGTGTACTGCGGAGTGATTCATCTGGCAAACGGCGCGCCGCGGCTGGCGTTTGAGCGGGCTGCAGTGGTGCCTGGCGGAGAAAATCCGGGAGTGAATCCGGGAATGACGAATCCGAACGGAATGAATCCGGGAGGCGCATATGCAGGGATGCCGAATGCGAATGGAATGAATCCGGGAGGGGCATATGCAGGGGTGCCGAATCCGAATGAAATGAATCCGGGAATGCCGCAGCAGAAACAGAAAGGCGATGGCAGAGGATATGGCATTGCATCGCTCATACTTGGAATCGTGTCTGTGCTGCTGTTTTGTACCTGCATCAACTGGGTGACGGGAATTCTGGCGATTATTTTCGGAATCATTCAGATCACGAAAAATAAGGAGCAAGGTCTTGCAATCGGTGGAATCATCACAGCGGCGATCTCAATGGTGCTTTCTGTCGTTTTATATCTTGCCATGTGGTTCGGAATGACAAATGCGGGGATTACATACGAAGATCTCCTATACGATCAGTATGATGACAGCTATGACAGCGATGGAAGTGATGCATGGTACGACGGCGATGGAAATGGCAGTTATGATGGTGGAGGAAACGACGGATGGTATGACGGTGGCGGAAATGACGGATGGTATGACGGTGACGGAAACGACGGATGGTATGACGGTGATGGCAGTGGCGGCTACGATTACTATAATGATCCCTACGATTATTTTAGAGATTACTATGACGTTCAGGAGCCGGGCGGCAATCAGTTTATGTGAGCGTTTTCGGCAATGAAGTGATAGCATCGCGCTTTTCGGAATATACTCTAAGTGACAGAGCATAAAGGTCAGAGTAGAGGTGCGCATAGCAGGAAGCGGGTTTTATAATAAAAAGAAAAGAAGCAGACTGATCTGGGTGGCAGCAGGAATGGCATGCATGGCGGCGGGGTGTTGTGCGGCTTTTTACATGCAGGTATCCTTGCGTGTGCCAACAGAGGCCAGGGAGGCGATGGCGATGGATGAATTGGCAAAAAAAGTGGCAATTACATTTGATGACGGACCTAATCCGGACTATACGGAGGAGCTTCTTTCGGGATTGAAGGAACGTGGTGTGAGCGCCACGTTTTTTCTGTTGGGAAAAGAAGTGGAGCAGTATCCGGAGATTGTGAAGAAAATCCATGAGGGCGGACATCTGATTGGAACACACGCCTATGAACATGTCAATCTGAGCAATCTGACCGATGCGGCGGCGATCGAGCAGGTGGATAAGACGAATGCAGCGATTCATGAAATTATCGGCGTGTTCCCGGAGTATATCCGGCCGCCGTTCGGGTGCTGGAAACCGAATCTGGATTATGAGACGACAATGATTGAGGTGCTCTGGGATGTCGATCCGAAAGACTGGGCGACGAGCAACTCATCGGTCATTGCGCAGCGCGTGTTGGGGGATGTCGAGGAGAATGATATTATTCTGCTTCATGATGCGTCGGAGTCGTCCGTGCTGGCCGCATTTAAGATCATCGATGAATTGAAGGCACAGGTATACATTTGTGACGGTGGAGGATATTCTGCTGGAGTGAGACACGGTGGGACTTGCAACCCTCTTCTCAATTTGTTACAGTATAGAAAATGATTTCAAGGGAAAATCGTGCACAACAGAGAAAATACATATTTTACTTGTAAAAAGGGCATGTATCGTGTATTGTAATAGAAGCGATGCAATTTTTGAGTTGTAATCTGTCATATTTTTTGGAAAAAGCATGATTAAAACCACGAATCATTAAAAAAATGCAAGTTTTGTATTGAGAAAATTCAAAACGGTCAAGTGTACGCCATGTGCGGACATGCGCCGGAAGGCAGTGACCGGGAATTTTTATACATCAGAAAGTAGGTTTTGACATGGACTTATTTGAATATATGAGAGAACAGCAAAAGGAGACGGAGGCGCCGCTTGCATCCAGACTTCGCCCCACGACGCTGGATGAGATGGTGGGGCAGCAGCATATTATAGGAAAAGATAAGCTGCTGTACCGCGCAATCAAAGCAGATAAGCTAAGTTCCATCATACTGTACGGTCCGCCGGGAACGGGTAAGACGACGCTTGCAAAAGTGATCGCGCATACGACAAGCGCAGAGTTTTTACAGATCAATGCGACTTCTGCCGGCAAGAAGGACATGGAGGAAGTGATCGCGCAGGCGAAGAACAACCAGGGAATGTACGGCAGGAAGACGATCCTCTTTATCGATGAGATTCATCGCTTCAATAAGGGGCAGCAGGATTATCTGCTTCCGTTCGTGGAGGACGGCACGATCATTCTGATCGGTGCAACGACAGAGAATCCGTATTTTGAGGTCAACGGAGCTTTGTTGTCCAGATCTATCATTTTTGAACTGAAGAGTCTGTCGAAGGAGGATATCCGGACATTGATTCTCCGTGCGGTAAACGACCGGGAAAAGGGACTGGGCGCTTACGATGCCGTGATTGATGACGATGCGCTGGAATTTCTGGCGGATGTTGCGAACGGGGATGCCCGCGCGGCACTCACGGCGATTGAACTCGGCGTGCTGACAACAGAGCGGAGTGCGGACGGAAAGATTCACATCACGCTTGCGGTTGCCAGTGAATGTATCCAGAAGCGTGTGGTCAAATACGACAAGTCCGGGGATAACCATTACGACACGATCTCCGCTTTTATCAAAAGTATGCGGGGTTCCGATCCGGATGCGGCAGTCTACTATCTCGCGCGGATGCTGTATGCGGGAGAGGACATCAAGTTTATAGCAAGGCGTATCATGATCTGTGCGGCGGAGGACGTCAGCAATGCAGATCCGATGGCGCTTGTGGTCGCCACATCGGCGGCACAGGCGGTGGAGCGCATCGGTATGCCGGAGGCTCAGATCATTTTAGCGCAGGCGGTGACCTATGTGGCGAGCGCACCGAAGAGCAATTCCGCGGTCTGTGCCATCAGCGATGCCATGGCGGCGGTGCGGGATACCATGACGGCACCGATTCCGGTGCACCTGCAGGATGCACACTATAAGTCATCACAGAAGCTGGGACACGGCGTCGGTTACAAATACGCGCATGATTATCCGAATCATTATGTGAAGCAGCAGTATCTGCCGGACGGTCTGACAGACCGCATGTTTTATCATCCGTCGGAGAACGGCTATGAGAAAACAATCCGGGAATATTTTGAAAAAATAAAAGGGATGCAGCCTTAGAAATAAGGTTCATATAAAATGTATATACAGATAGCAGGAGGAAGGAACAATGCAGTCATATCAGGAGATGAGCAAAGAGGAACTGTTAAAAGAGAAGGAACATCTGGAAGCAGAATACAAGAAGTTCCAGCAGCGGGGATTGAAGCTTGACATGTCCAGAGGAAAGCCATCCCAGGAACAGCTGGATCTGTCTATGGGCATGATGGATGTTCTCTCGTCCTATTCCGATCTCGCATGCGAGGATGGAACGGACTGCCGCAACTACGGTGTACTGGACGGAATCCAGGAGGCGAAAGTGCTGATTGGCGATATGATCGAGTGCAATCCGGAAAATATCATTATCTACGGCAATTCCAGCTTAAATATCATGTACGATACGATTTCACGCTCCATGACACACGGTGTGATGGGAAATACGCCGTGGTGCAAGCTTGACAAGGTTAAGTTCCTGTGTCCGGTACCGGGATATGACAGACATTTTGCCATTACCCAGCATTTTGGAGTTGAGATGATTAACGTCCCTATGAAAGAGGACGGTCCTGATATGGATATGGTTGAGAAGCTCGTCTCAGAGGATGAGAGTATCAAGGGTATATGGTGCGTACCTAAATTTTCCAACCCGGGTGGATGTGTGTATTCGAATGAGGTTGTCAGGAGAATGGCTGCACTTAAGCCTGCTGCGAAGGATTTCAAGATAATGTGGGATAATGCTTACGTTGTTCATTATCTTTATGAGGACAACCAGCCTCAGATTCTTGATATACTTACTGAATGTGAGAAGGCAGGTAATCCTGACATGGTTTATGAATTCGCCTCAACATCCAAGATAAGCTTTGCCGGAGCCGGAATTGCCGCACTCGCCACATCGAAGGCTAACATTGCGGAAGTTAAGAAGTCATTGACAATCCAGACAATCGGTTATGATAAGCTGAATCAGTTAAGACATATAAGGTTCTATAAGAACAAGCAGGGTATTATGGAGCATATGATGAAGCAGGCTGAAATATTAAGACCTAAGTTCGAGGCAGTCGAGGAGATTCTTGACAATGAGCTTTCAGGTCTTGGTATCGGAACCTGGACTAAGCCTCTTGGCGGATATTTTATATCATTTGACGCAATGCCTGGCTGCGCTAAGGCTATAGCAGCAAAATGCAAAGAGGCAGGAATGGTGCTTACGGGAGCTGGTGCCACATTCCCTTATGGAAAAGATCCTGAGGATTCCAATATCAGAATAGCTCCGTCTTTCCCGACTGTTGACGAGATGAAGAAGGCAGCACTTTTGTTTACTCTTTGTGTTAAGCTTGTAAGTGTTGAAAAGCTGTTAGACAGATAGAACCTTAAATAAATTTGTTTTGAAAGTTCAGTTTATGATAATTTTAACCTTAGAGAGGAAAATGAGAAGATGAGTACATTTGGATTTATCGGAATGGGCAATATGGGATATGCCATGTTAAAAGGCCTTTTAAAAACTTATTCTCCCGCTGATATTGTCTTTTCATGTGCTACGGATAAAAAGAGGGTGACAGTAAGCGATGAGACAGGAGTGAGGGCTGCTTCCGGAAATGCTGAATGTGCTAACAGTGCAAAATACATTATCCTTGCAGTAAAACCACAGGTGTATGATGCTGTTATCAGGAATCTCATGTATGTTGTGACGGAGGAACATGTAATTATCTCACTTTCACCCAGCCATTCGATAGATGCACTCAAGGCAAAGTTCGAGAAGCCGGTCCGTGTGGTGCGCGCAATGCCGAATACGCCCGCACTTATAGGAGAAGCCATGACCGGAGTAGCTTATGACGCAATGGAATTTTCCTTTGAGGAAAAAGAAGTATTAGATAACTTCTTTAAGTCATTTGGTACATACAGGCTGGTAGATGAAAAACTTATGAACGCCGTCACATGTGCAAGCGGGAGTTCACCTGCCTATGTATATATGTTTATTGAAGCCATGGCAGATGCATGTGTCAAGCATGGAATGCCACGTCAGTCTGCGTATGAGTTCGTTGCGCAGACTGTTGTAGGCGCAGGCAGGATGGTTCTTGAGACTAATGAACATCCCGGAATGTTAAAGGATAAGGTGTGCTCACCCGGAGGAACAACTATTGCGGGTGTCGCAGCACTTGAGGAGCATGGCTTCAGAAATTCTGTTATCAAGGCTGTGGATGCATGCTTTGACAAATGCAATGGGATAAAGTAATATATTTACAAAATATACTATTCATGTGAAAAGGAATTATTATGGAAATTATTAAACGTCTTAATCGTGAACTTGTCTACAAGGGTACAGTCATCAATATGTATAGGGATACAGTTCAGGTTCAGAACGGTCATATCGCAGAGTGGGATTTTATAGGACACAAGGGTGCTGCGGCTGTGGTGCCGGTTCTTGATGATGGGCGTGTCCTGATGGTAAAGCAATATAGGAATGCACTTGACAGAATGACAATAGAGGTGCCGGCAGGCGGAAGAGATACAACGGATGAACCTTATATTACATGTGCGTCAAGAGAGCTTGAGGAGGAGACCGGGTACAGATCTGACAACCTTGAGTTCCTCATATCTGTACAGACAACAGTCGCATTCTGCAATGAAAAAATTGACGTCTTTGTTGCCAGAAATCTTAAAAAGACACATCAGCATCTCGATGAGGATGAATGTGTTGAGGTTGAAGCGTATGATGTTGATGAACTGATTGATATGATCTATGCGGGGAAGCTTCAGGACGGAAAGACAATGGCTGCTATAATGGCATATAAGCTGAAATATGCAAAATAAGTAATAAAGCTTGAAAAAGTCTCATATCTTGTTTTGTCCATAGTTGACAGAAAGGATGTGGGATTTTTTTATGCAGAGAAAATCAATTGAACCGGCAGGAGCAGACAAGCTTGTTATTCTTTTTTTCTTTGGAATCATGGTTGGGTCAATAATTGCCAATCTTATTCCTTTTTCGTGGGTTCAGGCTATGAATGTATGGAGTGCAGATTATATAACCGCTTTTATGTCGAAAACTGTAAAATATTCTACAATGTTCCGCTATCTGCTGCGCATCCGCGGTTTGATAATGATAGGATTGTTTCTTGTAATGATGACTCCATTCGCCAAGAAGCTTCTGTATATTATTCCGGCATATATTGGTGCAGCATGGGGAATGATTAGTTCAATAATTCTGATGGAGCATGGAATAAATGGCATCAGGATATGTTTTTTTCTTTTGTTTCCGCATTTCATATTTTATACAGCCGGAATTATAATGATGTTATACAAAATTCTTAGAAGGACTGTTACCTCAAAAGGAATTGATGTTACATTTCTCCTCGTTTTTTTATTCGCCGCTATGATGATTGTGGCAGGAATAATGGCTGAGTCATATATAAATGTAAGTGTAATGCCATGGGTACTTGAACAGATGGCGTAAAAACATATTGATTTTATGTTATTGTTTATTTATAATATCATTTACAACTTGAAAGAACGAAGGAATATCATGGAACAGGAAATAGACGAATACATAGAATATATCGGAAGAAACAGAGGTAAATCCGACAATACAATTGCTTCATACAAGAGCGATTTATATAAGCTTATGAATTACTTAAAGGCTGAAATAAAACTTGAAGAATGGGCGCAGGTTACAGAGACGGATATCAATTCTTATATCTTGTATCTGCAGAGCCAAGGGTGTGCGCCATCCACGGTTGCAAGGCATGTGGTTTCAATAAAAGCCTTTTTTGAATATTGTCACAGAAATGGTAAAATATCTGATGAACCGGCATTAAATATAAAGCCGCCAAGACATGAAAAGAAAATACCTGAAGTAATATCGGTTGATAATGTTGTAAAGCTATTAACCGCACCTGATGGCGATTCCCCGAAGCAACTGCGGGACCGTGCGATGTTAGAGCTTCTTTATGCCACCGGGATAAAGGTGTCGGAGCTTGTCGCCATTAAGATGGATGATATCAATTTGCAGATAGGATACGTCAACTGCAGGACGGTCATGCATGACCGGATTATTCCATTTGGAAATGAGGCTAAGCAGGCGTTGATACGATATCTTAAGGATGGACGCGGAGCCTTAGTCGGCGCGGATGACAGCGAATATCTTTTTACTAATATCAGGGGCGGGGCTATGAGTCGTCAGGGCTTCTGGAAGATTATTAAGGCTTATGCCGGAAAAGCGGGGATAGAGGAGGATATTACTCCGTATACACTCAGACATTCCTTCGCCGCACACATGATAGGTAATGGTGCAGACATATATGCAGTATCAGAGCTGCTTGGACATCTTGATGTTTCTGCAACACAGGTATATTCAACCTTTTCCAATTCAAGATTGCGGGATGTATATACAAAAGCTCACCCGAGAGGGTGAGCTTTTTGCTCTACCCGAGAGGGTGAGCTTTTATTTAATCAGCAATTTTCTGCAATGTAGTAGAGAAGCTTTTCGGTATCCTCCCATCCAAGGCAAGGGTCGGTGATTGACTTGCCATAGATATGTTCATCAATCTTCTGATTGCCGGGTTCAATATAGCTCTCTATCATAACTCCCTTTACAAGGCTGCTGACATCGGCGGAGTGTTTTCTGCTTTCCAATACTTCCTTTACAATACGCACCTGCTCAGCATACTGCTTATTTGAGTTGCTGTGGTTTGAATCCACGATTGTCGCCATATTCTTGAGATTCTTCTGGCTGTACATTTCATAAAGCCTTACAAGATCCTCGTAGTGATAGTTAGGAATGTTCTGGCCGTGCTTGTTTGTTGCGCCACGCAGAATGGTGTGGGTGAGGGGGTTTCCGTCCGTCTTTACCTCCCAGCCTCTATATATGAAGGAATGTGCGTGTTGTGCAGCCACGACAGAATTGAGCATGACTGTATAGTCACCGCTTGTAGGATTCTTCATTCCGGCAGGAATGTCCATTCCGCTTACGGTAAGTCTGTGCTGCTGATCCTCGACCGAACGTGCTCCCACAGCAACGTATGACAAAATATCCGATAAAAATTCATAGTTTTCCGGGTAGAGCATCTCATCCGCAGGTGTGAGGTGAGTCTCGTTCATGACACGGATATGCATTTTTCTGATAGCCATTATGCCTGCAAGCATATCAGGCTTCTTTTCAGGGTCCGGCTGATGTAACATTCCCTTGTAGCCCTCTCCCGTGGTTCGCGGCTTGTTGGTATATACTCTCGGAACGATAAGAACCTTATCCTTTATTTTTTCCTGAACCTTGGCAAGGCGGCATGCGTAATCGCACACAGGATCCTCATGGTCTGCAGAGCAGGGACCGACTATTGCCAGAAATTTAGATGAATCGCCTGTGATGATATCGGCAATCTCCTTATCGCGTTCGCGCTTTATATTGGCGAGCTCTTCATTCACCGGAATAAGCTCTTTTACAACCTGTGGTGAAGGAAGCTCTTTTACATATTCAAATCCCATTTTATCCTCGTTTCTTCAAGCGGATGATATTATCAAAAGTGACATTTGCAGAAGCCTTTGGTGAATATAACCGACCTGATTATATATTTTATGAATTATGATAACATGTTAACGTGTAAAATGCAAATGTCGGATTATATTTGTTTCTTGATGAATTTTATGCTTTTAATCGTATTTTAATTGAATAAAAGCAAAAAGTAAGTTATAATATATAAATGGGGTAATTTGCCTTATAGCTATTTATATGCTGCATAAGTATAAAACGCTGGAATATCAATCGCAGTGTATCGAATAAGTATCTGATATGAAAGGAATGATAATAGATGAAGAGAGTAATATGGATTATTCTGGACAGCGTTGGAATGGGTGAACAGCCGGATGCGGCCAGATTCGGTGATGTTGGCACCCATACACTCGCACATGTATGGGAGTATAATAATGGACTTAAAATCCCTAATCTGATTAAAATGGGACTTGGAAACATTGAGGGTATGAAGGCACTTGACACAACGAAGGTACCTACGGCTGCATACGGCAAGTGTGCGGAGCTTTCAGACGGTAAGGACACGACAGTCGGACATTGGGAGATGGTTGGTATTGAGACGAAGGTTGCTTTTCCGACATATCCGAAGGGTTTTCCGGCTGAGGTCATAGATGAATTTGTGAAGCGCACAGGTGTACCGGGTGTTCTTGGAAATTGTACTGCTTCCGGGACAGAGATTATCGAGAGGCTGGGTGAAGAGCATGCCGCTACCGGAAAGCCTATAGTATATACATCGGCCGACAGCGTTTTCCAGATTGCAGCCAACATTGATGTCATACCTCTTGAGAGACTCTATGAACTATGCCGCATTGCGAGAGAGCTGCTTCATGGTGAGCACAATGTTTCAAGAGTTATCGCAAGACCGTTTAAAGGCACAAAGGGCAATTATGAGAGAACACCGGACAGAAGAGATTATGCCATTCTTCCTCCTCAGAACAACCTGCTTGTGCACATTAAGGCTGCCGGGCAGGATGTCATAGGTGTAGGCAAGATTGAGGATATTTTCGCAGGTGTCGGAATAACCGAGGCGGTCCACACCAAGGATAATATGGATGGTGTTGACAGAACTGTGAGCTATATGAGGGAAGATAACAAGGGACTTATTTTTACCAATCTTGTAGAATTTGACTCTAAGTGGGGACATAGAAATGATCCTGCAGGATACGGCAAGGGGCTTGAGGATTTCGATGCAAGACTTCCTGAAATCATTGCGGCGATGAAGGAGGATGACATACTTATAATCAATTCTGACCACGGCTGTGACCCTACAACTCCGGGAACGGACCATACAAGGGAGTATATTCCGGTTCTTGTATATGGAAAGAATGTCAAGCCTGCAAGCCTCCATATCAGAAAATCCTTTGCTGATATCGGACAGACGATTGCAGAGTACCTTGGTGCAGAGCCTATCGTGATAGGCGAAAGCTTCCTTAAGGAAATAATGTAACCGGAAATATTTTTGACAATGAGGAAAACGACATGAGAATGTACGATATTATAATCAAAAAGAGAAATGGGGAAGCTCTCACAGATGAGGAGATAGCATTTTTCATAAAGGGCTATACAGATGGAAGCATACCGGATTATCAGGCTTCTGCTCTGTTGATGGCTATATATTTTATGGGAATGACCGAAAGAGAGACTGCAGCCCTTACAATGGAGATGGCCCGCAGCGGTGATATGCTTGACCTATCCGCAATCAAGGGACTTAAGGCAGATAAGCACAGCACAGGCGGCGTAGGAGATAAGACATCCTTAGTTCTCACACCGCTTGCGGCTTCCATTGGAATACCGGTTGCCAAGATGTCCGGACGAGGTCTTGGACACACAGGAGGAACGATTGATAAGCTGGAGAGCTTTCCGGGCTTCACAACCGGAATCTCCGAGGAACAGTTTATCGATAATGTGAACAGAATCGGCATTGCGATAGCCGGGCAGACCAAGAACATGGTTCCTGCCGACAAGAAGCTGTATGCTCTCCGCGATGTGACAGGAACAGTTGACAGTATCCCTCTTATCGCAAGCAGCATCATGAGCAAGAAGCTTGCTGCAGGCGCAGATGTTATTGTTCTTGATGTCAAGACCGGAAGCGGCGCTTTTATGAAGACGGAGGAGGATTCCGTCAGGCTTGCTAAGGAGATGGTCAAGATTGGC
>ERZ773210.3512-NODE-3512-length-11061-cov-22.546611_pt1 | contig 11061 bp, 9 predicted proteins | sample MGYA00580528_ERZ773210 | MGnify/ENA primary metagenome ERZ773210 (study PRJEB29015, sample SAMEA2737769) | human gut metagenome | biome: human gut; feature: human-associated habitat; material: faeces | place: China | collected 2012 ...
CTGGGCAAAGATCACCGCTCAGAGCAAGGAAGCTGTTGACACCATGCTGGGCCTGCACCTCATCCACGTCGGCATCAACACCGGCAACGAGGAAGAGGCTGCCAAGGTCGCAGGTCTCATCTCCACCATGCTGAACATGAAGGTCACTCCGGGCAACTCCAGCATCTTCGTGGGCAACAAGGAGTTTGAGATCATGAAGAAGCCGGGCCGCGGCACCAACGGCCACATCGCCATCGGCTGCAACAACGTCGATCGCGCTATCTACCACCTGTCTCAGCGCGGCGTGAAGTTCGACCTCGACAGCAAGAATGTCAAGAACGGCAAGACCGTCGCCTGCTACATGGAGGGCGAGATCGCCGGCTTCGCATTCCACCTGGTCCAGGCCTGAGCCTGAATTTTCCGTCAAGACCCGCCGCGGCGGGATCATCCGATGATACAAACATAAAGGAGAAACACTATGAAAGTCGTTACCTTTGGCGAGCTGATGGTTCGTCTGCAGCCCTTCAACTATGAGCGCTTCGTTCAGGCCAACAGCCTGGAGTTCACCTTCGGCGGCGGCGAGGCTAACGTCGCTGTCTCTCTGGCTAACTACGGCCTGGACGCAGCTTTCGTCACCAAGCTGCCCGCACACGCTATCGGCCAGGCCGCTGTCAACAGCCTGCGCCGCTACGGCGTCGATACCAGCATGATCACCCGCGGCGGTGACCGTGTCGGCATCTACTACAACGAGAAGGGCGCTTCTCAGCGCGGCTCTGTCTGCATCTACGACCGTGCCAACAGCGCGATCCAGCTGGCTCAGCCTTCCGATTTCGACTGGGATAAGATCTTCGAGGGTGTCGATTGGTTCCACTTCACCGGCATCACCCCGGCTCTGGGCGCAAATGTCGTCGAGATCTGCCTGGAGGCCTGCAAGGCTGCTAAGGCTCACGGCGTGAAGATCAGCTGCGACCTGAACTACCGCGGCAAGCTGTGGACCCGTGACCAGGCTCGTGAGGCTATGACCAAGCTGTGCGAGTACGTTGATGTCTGCATCTCCAACGAGGAGGACGCTAAGGACGTGTTTGGCATCGAGGCTGAGGCTACCGACATCTACGGCGGTAAGCTGAACGCTGAGGGCTACAAGAGCGTCGCCAAGCAGCTGGCTGACAAGTTCCACTTCGAGAAGGTCGCTATCACCCTGCGTGAGAGCCACAACGCTTCCGAGAACGGCTGGAGCGCAATGCTGTACGATGTTGCTTCCAATGAGTACTGCTTCTCCAAGAAGTACGAGCTGAAGATCATCGACCGCGTTGGCGGTGGTGACTCCTTCGGCGGTGGCCTGATCTACGCTCTGCTGAACGGCAAGAGCACTCAGGATGCTGTTGAGTTCGCTGTTGCTGCTTCTGCTCTGAAGCACACCATCGAGGGCGACTACAACATGATGACTGTCTCCGAGGTCGAGAAGCTGGCTAGCGGCGACGGTTCCGGCCGTATCCAGCGCTAAGCAGGAAAGGAGATCCGCTATGGATATCCGTTATTCCTGCAACCAGAAAGACTTCAAGCGCTACACCACCGAGGAGATGCGCGACGAGATGCTCATCACCGGCCTGTACAAGGCGGATGAAGTCGTGGCTGTCTACAGCCATGTGGACCGCATGGTCACGCTGGGCTGTATGCCTGTCCACGAGACTGTCTCCATCGACAAGGGCATCGACGTCTGGGCCAACTTTGGCACCCACTATTTCCTCGAACGCCGCGAGATCGGCATGTTCAACATCGGCAAGGATTCCACCGGCATCGTGGTGGCCGACGGCGTGAAGTACGAGCTGGGCTATAAGGACTGCCTGTATATCACCCAGGGTACCAGGGAAGTTACTTTTGCTTCCGCAGACCCCGAGCATCCGGCAAAGTTCTATATGGTCTCCGCTCCGGCACATTGCTCTTACGAGACCCGCCTCATCAAGATGGCTGATGCAAATCACCGTCCTCTGGGCAGCGTCGAGACCTGCAATAAGCGCACCATCAATCAGTTCATCCACCCGGATGTGCTGAAGACCTGCCAGCTGAGCATGGGCATGACCGCGCTGGAGCCGGGTTCCAACTGGAACACGATGCCCAGCCACACCCATGAGCGGCGGATGGAGATCTACACCTACTTTGAACTGCCTGAGGGGCAGGTGGTGTTCCACATGTGCGGCGAGCCGACGCAGACCCGTCACATCGTGATGCACAACGAGGATGCTGTCATCAGCCCCTCCTGGAGCATCCACAGCGGTGTCGGCACCTCGAATTATACGTTCATCTGGGCAATGGGCGGCGAGAACATGGAGTTTGACGACATGGACAACATCGCCACCACCGACCTGCGCTAAAAAACACCAGCAAGCCCCGTACCGCTCAACCGGCACGGGGCTTTTTGCAAAAAACGGAGGTAATATATCAATGAATCTGTCTGCATTTGATCTGAAGGGCAAGGTCGCCCTCATCACCGGCGGCGCACACGGCATCGGCTTCTCCATTGCCGTTGGCATGGCACAGTGCGGCGCTACCGTCTGCTTCAACTGCTCCAACGAGGGCAGCCTGGAAAAGGGCATTGCCGCCTACAAGGAGGCCGGTGTCGAGGCACACGGCTATGTGGCCGATGTCACCGACGAGGCCGCCGTCAACGCCATGGTGGCCAAGATCAAGGAAGAGGTCGGCCCCGTGGACATTCTGGTCAACAACGCCGGTCTGATGAAGCGTGTTCCCATGATCGAGATGAGCCACACCGATTTCCTGCGCGTCATCGACGTGCACGTCGGCGGTGCGTTCAACTGCTCCAAAGCCGTCCTGCCCGACATGATCGCCAAGCGCGAGGGCAAGATCATCAACATCTGCTCCATGATGAGCGAGCTGGGCCGCGAGACCGTCTCCGCCTACGCTGCCGCCAAGGGTGCCCTGAAGATGCTGACCAAGAACATCGCCTCTGAGTACGGCGAGTACAACATCCAGTGCAACGGTATGGGCCCTGGCTACATTGCCACCGCCCAGACCGCTCCCCTGCGCGAGATCCAGCCGGACGGCAGCCGTCATCCCTTCGACACCTTCATCTGCGCCAAGACCCCCGCAGGCCGCTGGGGTGACCCCGAAGACATGGTCGGCCCCTGCGTCTTCCTGGCTTCCCACGCTTCTGACTTCGTGAACGGCCAGATCCTCTATGCCGACGGCGGCATCCTTGCCTACATCGGCAAGCAGCCTAAGTAAGTTCCGCGAACACTGCAAAGCCCCCTGCGTGGCCAGATCATTTGGTCACGCAGGGGGCTTGTTTTATGATTGCCTGTATCTTGTCTGGCCATTCCGGGCGATCATCCCAGCTTATAGATCAGCCGACGCCAGAACTCGTTGATGCTTCGGTTGGTGGGGTCCTGCAGCCATTCAATGCCGAGGGCCTGCAGTTCCTTGCTGTGGTCCGCAGCAGGAGTGTAGGAGATATCCAGCCCGCGCAGGTTGGGCGAACCGGCGGCGATGCGCTTGCACAGGTCGGCGGTGAGGTCCAGATGGTTCATCAGGTCCAGATACTGCAGGTCCGGCATCCGGGTCAACGGCTCGTAATCCAGACCCTTGCAGGTCTTCTCGTCGCCCACGCCAAGGCCCATGTCCAGGAACTCAATGTGCGTTCGGGTCAAGGGGTCCAGGCTGGGGTACGTGGTGCCGGTTCCGATGCTCAGATACCGCAGTTTGGGCAGTGTCGTCAGCGGCTCCAGCGAAGCCAGTTCATTCGACGAACTCAGGCCAAGCACCTCCAACTCCTGCAAGCCCTCCAAGGGGCTTAGATCAAGCGCTCCACAGTTGGAAAGGGTCAGGCTTTCCAGCTTCGTCAGCGCCGCCAGAGGGGCCAGCGTTGCGGGTTTGGCACCATAGAGCGAGAGCACTTTCAGCCCGGTGCAGGCTTCCAGTCCGGACAGGTCTGTCAGGCTGTCGTAAGGCACTTTTGCCGTATAATAGAACACTTGCAGGCTGTCGAAATGCCGCAGATCGTTCAGGCTGGTCAGGTTCTCAAGATTTCCGCCCTCAGCCAGATATGACGCATTTTTTGCGCTGTCAGCCGTATTGAAAACGGCACCCTCGGTCGGCTCTGTCCATGCGGCATCCACGCCGTTTGCGCTGATCCGCAGCACCTGAATCTCCCACACATCACTGTGCAGGATGTCTCCTTCCGGCTGATTGAGCACGAAGCGGATGTGGGCTTCCATGGCGGGGTCTTCCCACTGGATGACATAATCTTCGCCGTGCTCGACCGTTTGGGATGGGATCTCGACCTGCCGCTCACTCACGACCCATTTCGTCAGGTCGCTGCGGCTGTGCGGAAGATTCTGGTTCGGCCTGCCCGTACAGGCACACAGCAGCAATGCCGCCGCAAGCACCCACACGAAAAGTTTTGTCCGCTTCATGGAAACACCTCCTATTCCATCTTTCGCCATTATAATATCATTTTGATATCAACAATGTCAATAGTTTTTTCAAATTTTTGTCAGTGTCTCTTGTCGTGATGCCCAGTTTGTTTCGAGAAACCCTGAGATTTCACATTTTTGTAAAGGATTTTTCCTTGCATTTTTCGTCGTTTTCGGTATAATAGTTACTCGTGAGCAACTTTCACACGAAGTTGTCCCATGAAGGAACTTTTCACATTGAACAAGGAGAATCTATCACTATGAAACTGAAAAATGCTGCTGTCGTCGCTGCTGCTCTGGCACTGGCCGTCGGCATGACCGCCTGCGGTTCTTCCTCTTCCTCTACCGCTGCTTCTTCCACCGCCTCTTCCGTGGCTTCCTCTGTTGCTGCTTCTTCCGAGGCTGCAAGCTCTGAAGCTGCAAGCTCTGAGGCTGCTGTCGAGCCCGCTGAGTACACCGTGTACAACACCACCGGTTCCACCGTTTCCGAGCTGTACCTGTATGTTGCCGGCTCTGAGGACAAGGGCGAGAACCTGGCCGGTGAGGGCCTGGCAGACGGCGAGAACGTCGTTCTGACCCTGCCGGAGGATGCTGACCAGTCCGCAAAGTACGTCCTGGAGTTCACCACCGAGGACGGCACCACCCAGAGCTTCGACACTCTGAGCTACGAGGTCGCTCCCATCTCCCTGCTGAGCGCTGACGCCGCAGCAGGTGCTACCCCCATCAGCTTCACCGCTCCGGAGAAGTAAAATGTAAACAAAAGGAAGCTCCACAGTGCAGTCGCACCGTGGAGCTTCTTTTTTGCTCTTTATCAGACTTTCTCTATGGTAATGGTCCACTCGCTGGTCAGGGCCTCATCCGGCTCCAGGATCTCGTGCTTTCCTTCTTCGTTGACGCTGTTGGCCCAGCCGTTCCAGGGCTCCATGCAGACGAAGCTCTCCGCGTCCTGCTGCCAGAGCACACCGTTGTTGAAGCTGTCGTCGGCGTCCACCGTGACCTTGTGGCCGTTGCCCTTGTCGGTGAAGCTCATCGGGAACTCCACGCCCGTCATCAGGCGGATGGTGTTGTCGGTGCCTTCCTTGCGGGTCAGGGTGATCTTCTCCGGAGCGGCGGGCTGCTCGCCCTTGGCGTTCTCGGAGCAGGTCTTGCACCGGATGTCAAAGTCCACATTCTCCAGAGCGGAGGCCGTGAAATAGGGGTGATAGCCGAAGCTGAAGGGCATCGGGACATCGCCCTCGTTGATGACGGTCATGCTGATGGAAGCAGTGGTGCCGTTCAGGTCGTAGTTCACCAGCAGGGTGAAATCAAACGGGTAGAGGAACTTGGTCAGCGGGGTGGACTCCAGGATCAGCGTCACACCGTCGGGGCCGACGCTCTCCACTTCCCAGGCGCACAGGTCGGCGAAGCCGTGGCACTCCATGGGGTAGGCCTTGCCGTCGAACAGATGGACGCCGCCGTCCGGGTTGCCGCAGCTGGGGAAGAGCACCGGCACACCGAACCGGGGACGGTTGCACTCGCTGAAGTTGGGGCGGCGGGTCCAGATGTACTCGTCGCCGTCCAGCGTGAAGCCGGTGATCATGCCGCCGCGCTCCGGGGTGATGGTCAGGGCCGTCTTGGCAGCGGGGTCGGTGATGACGTACTGCTCGTAGCAGGCACCGCCTTCGGTAACATACTGAGTCGTGATCTGATTCATTTTAAGTCCTCCCTATTTTTCTGGCTTTCTGCCAGTTTTTTGAAATAGTAATCAACGCCATACCGGATGAAGTATTTTACAAGCCAAACTGCGCCGTAGATGATCGCTGCATAAACCAGCAGTGTGATCAAGAGCATTCCGGCTGTATTGACTGCCATAACAACACATCCTTCCTGTATTTTACAAAAAGGCCGCCGTGCGCAAAACAAACGCACAGCAGCCTTTTGTATTTATAACACGACGCCGTCCTTAAAGATGGAGATCTCGCGGAAGCCGTGCTTCTCGGCCTTGGTCTGCTCGCCGCTTGCAACGCGGATGACCAGGTCCAGCAGGCCCTGTGCGGTCTCGTCGATGGTCTTTTCGCCGTCTGCGATGACACCGGTGTTGTAGTCGATCCAGCCCGACTTCTTCTCTGCCAGCGGAGTGTTGGTGGAGATCTTCAGGGTAGGAGCCGGAGCCGAGAACGGCGTACCGCGGCCAGTGGAGAACAGGATCAGGTGGGCACCTGCGGCCGTCATGGCCGTGGCAGACACCAGATCGTTGCCGGGGCCGTAGAGCATATTCAGGCCCTTGGTGACCACCGGGTCGCCGTAGCCGATCACGTCCATGATGGGGGCCGTGCCGCCCTTCTGGACGCAGCCGCAACTCTTGTCTTCCAGCGTGGTGATGCCGCCCTGCTTGTTGCCCGGAGAAGGGTTGTCGTAGACGACCTCATTGTGGCTGATGAAGTACTCCTTGAAGCCGTTGATCATCTTCTCCGCCTTGACGAAGACGTCGTGGTTGATGCAGCGGTCCATCAGGAAGCCCTCGGCGCCGAACATTTCCGGCACCTCGGTCAGGACGGTGGAACCGCCGCGCTGGCCCAGCATATCGGAGAAGCGGCCGATGGTGGGGTTGGCGGTGATGCCGGACAGGCCGTCCGAACCGCCGCACTTCATGCCCACGACCAGCTCGCTCACCGGGATGGGCTCGCGCTGGAACTGACCGGCGTAAGCCGCCAGCTCCTTCAGGATGCTGCGGGCGGCGGTGAACTCGTCGTCCACGTCCTGGCAGGTCAGGAACTTGACGCGGTCGTGGTCATACTCGCCCAGCTCTTCGACGAACTGGTCGTGCTGCAGGTTCTCGCAGCCCAGATGGAGTACGAGGACCGCAGCGGCGTTCGGGTGGCGGACCAGCGCAGCCAGCAGCTTGCGGGTCTGGGCATGGTCGTGGCCGGTCTGGCTGCAGCCAAACGGGTGGGTGAAGGTGTACAGGCCCTCGATGCTGCCGGTGACGAGGTCCTGGTTATCGGCGACCATCTTCTTGGCGATGTCGTTGACACAGCCGACGGTGGGGATGATCCAGATCTCGTTGCGGATGGCAGCGCGGCCGTCCTTGCGGCGGAAGCCCATAAAGGTCTCCGGGGCCACCTTGGGCAGCGGAGCCAGATCCGGCGCGGGGTTGTAGCTGTACTCCACCTCACCGGACAGGTTGGTGTGGACGTTGTGGGTGTGCATCCAGGTGCCCGGCTCGGCATCTGCGGTGGCGTGACCAATGGGGAAGCCGTACTTGATGACGTTCTCACCGTTCCGGATGGGCTTCACGGCCATCTTGTGGCCCTGCGGGATGTCTTCCAGCGCGGTGACGGACAGGCCGTCCACCTCCACCAGTGTGCCCTTGGCGATGGGGTGCAGCGCGACCACAACATTGTCGATGGGGCTGATATGAATTGCCTGCGGCATAATAACTCTCCTTATAGGCCTTCCCCCTTGGGGGAAGTTTTCCTTCAGCTTACAGGCAGCTCTTGTAAGCAGCCTCGGCACCCTGAGTGCGGATCAGCTCCAAATCTGCCAGAACAGCGGCCTCCAGACCCTCGATCCTGGTCAGGTCCTGATCCCACATCTGGGTGTTGGTCAGGACTGCATGCACCAGCTCAGCAGCGGTATCGTCCTTGTGTGCGAAGTAGAAGTCCAGCGCCCATGCGTCATCCTGGATCTTATAGGTGTTGCCGGCCGGGCGCTTGCAGATCAGGCCGTCTGCGGTGCGCTCCTGGATGTCGTTGGAGTAGAAGGCGATGTAAGCGGCCAGGCTCATGGTCAGGCACTTGGGCAGCTGCTTCTGCTCCTCGATGTAGCTCAGGAAGGACGGCATGTTGCGGGCCTTCCACTTGGAGGTGGAGTTCAGGGAGATGCTCATCAGCTCGTGGTTGATGAACGGGTTGTTGAAGCGGTCCTGCACAGCGGATGCGAAGTCTTCCAGATCCTTCTTGTCCAGCGGCAGGGTGGGGATGACTTCCTCGTGCAGCATCTTGTTCATGAAGCCGCGGATGGTGTCGTTGTGCATGCAGTCACGCACGATGTCGAAGCCTGCCAGGTATGCGCCCAGGACGAAGCCGGTGTGGGCACCGTTCAGGATGCGGACCTTGCGCTTCTTGTACGGGGTGACATCGGGCACGACCATGACGTTGACGCCGGCCTTCTTGAACGGGAGCTTGTCCTCCAGACCTGCGGGGCCCTCGATGACCCAGACGCCGAAGACTTCGCCGACGTCCAGAACGGTATCGTGGTAGCCGTTGGCCTCTTCCAGAGCAGCCAGCTCCTTCGGGTCACGGATGCGGCCCGGAACGATGCGGTCCACCAGAGTGGAGCAGAAGGTGTTGGCCTCGTTCATCCAGTCGATGAACTCCGCTTCCAGATTCCAGTCCTTGGCGTAGTTGTTGCAGCACTTCTTCAGCTCTTTGCCGTTGTTGTCGATCAGCTCGCAGCTCAGGATGACCAGGCCCTTGTCGGCAGCGCCCTGGAACGCCTTGTAGCGCTCATACAGCACACGGGTCAGCTTTGCGGGGAAGCTGTTGGGGGGCACCTGGTCGAATGCGCTGTCGCCCTGGGTGTAGGCAATGCCAGCCTCGGTGGTGTTGGATACAACAGTTTCCAGCTCTTCCGAGCGGGCCAGAGCCAGCACTTCGTCCCACTTGTCGTCCACATAGGGGCAGACGCAGTCGGACACGCAGGAGATCACACGCTTGGCATCGACCTTCTGGCCCTTCTCACTGCCGCGCAGATACAGGGTGTACAGACCCTCCTGCTCGTTGATCCAGTCGGCCATCTGGGGGAAGTTGCCGATGGGCTGCACCAGCTTGACTTTGCCGTTGTAGCCTGCTTTTTCGTTCGCGATATCATAGAAGTAGTCCACGAATGCGCGCAGGAAGTTGCCCTCGCCGAACTGCATGACCTTGACCGGTGCATCCTTCAGGATGTAGCCGTGATAGCCCGTCTGCTCAAGAACCTTGTAATTCAAAGTTTCCATGTCTGTGTTCTCCTTTTAAGTTTGCTTTGCGGTTGCTTTGCTTCGCCTGAGAGGGCCGTGTGCCCTCCCCTTCTCTTCTCTATTTTATGCTGTTGTATACAAATAAGTCAAGTGCTTTTTGCTAGATTTTTGTCCAAAAACAGGTCATTTTTATAATTTCCAGCGGTTTTCACAAGGAAAAGTCTGAAAATTTGGCAGTTTTTCAGTTGTATACATCGGCATTTTTCGGTATACTAAAGGCAGGCGCAGCTTGCCCGCACAGGCAGGCGCAAACCCGACTGTTTTATCTATCCGATGAACGAATCAGAAAAGGAGTTCGACCCATGAAAGCATTTATGGATAAGGAATTCATGCTCCAGTCTGCCACGGCTCAGCATCTGTATCACGACTATGCAGAGGATATGCCCATCTGCGACTATCACTGCCACATCCCGCCCCGCGAGATCTACGAGAACCGCCGCTTCGACAACATCGCTCAGGTCTGGCTGGGCGGCCGCAACCCGGACGGCAGCTACTTCGGCGACCATTACAAGTGGCGCGTGATGCGCTCCAACGGTGTGCCGGAAGAGTACATCACCGGGAACAAGCCCGACCGCGAGCGCTTCCAGAAGTTCGCAGAAGCTCTGCCCATGGCCATCGGCAACCCGATGTACCACTGGACCAACCTGGAGCTGCACCACTTCTTCGGCTATGAAGGCGTCCTGAACGGCGACACCGCTGAGGAAGTCTGGAACCTGTGCAACGACAAGCTGCAGCACGACCCCAAGCTGACCGTCCGCGGCCTGATCGAGCAGTCCAACGTCGCTTTCATCGGCACCACCGATGACCCCATCGACGATCTGGAGTGGCACAAGAAGATCAAGGAAGACCCTACCATCAAGTTCACCGTGGCTCCTTCCTTCCGCCCCGACAAGGCCCTCAACATCCAGAAGCCCGGCTTCGTCGAGTACATGGGCAAGCTGGCTGAGGTCGTCGGCAAGGAGAAGCTGGCCTGCATCGACTGCGTCTGCGATGCTCTGACCAAGCGCATCGAGTTCTTTGTCGAGATGGGCTGCCGCGCCACCGACCACGGCCTGGACTACGTGCCTTATCGTGAGGCCACCAAGGAAGAGGTCAACGCCATCTACCAGAAGGCCATGGCCGGCGAGGCTGTGACTGTGGAAGAGGTTGAGAAGTATCAGACCTACATCCTGATCCACCTGGGCAAGCAGTATCACCGCCTGAACGTCGCCATGCAGATCCACTACAACTGCCTGCGCGGCGTCAACCGCAAGATGAACAGCCTGCTGGGCCCCGACACCGGCTTCGACATGATCAACACTGCCACCTGCGGCGGCGAGATTGCAAGCCTGCTGAGCGCTCTGAACGACACCGACGAGTGCCCCAAGACCATCATCTACAGCCTGAATCCCGGCGATGACGCACAGATCGGCACCATCCTGGGCTGCTTCCAGAACAGCGAGGTACCGGGCAAGATCCAGCACGGTTCCGCCTGGTGGTTCAACGACCACAAGATCGGCATGGAAGAGCAGATGACCCGTCTGGCCAGCCTGGGCCTGCTGGGCAACTTCGTCGGTATGCTGACCGACAGCCGCAGCTTCCTGAGCTACACCCGCCACGACTACTTCCGCCGCATCCTGTGCAACATCATCGGCCAGTGGGTCGAGGATGGCG
>ERZ773210.3513-NODE-3513-length-11060-cov-5.138846_pt1 | contig 11060 bp, 5 predicted proteins | sample MGYA00580528_ERZ773210 | MGnify/ENA primary metagenome ERZ773210 (study PRJEB29015, sample SAMEA2737769) | human gut metagenome | biome: human gut; feature: human-associated habitat; material: faeces | place: China | collected 2012 ...
CTGCAAAAGTAATAGGATATTTTGAAATATGCAATATCTTTGCAAAAAAAATATCGAAGATGGATAAAATAATTGGGTTGGGCAATGCTTTGGTTGATGCACTGGCAATCATTGAGGATGATAATATTTTGACGGAGATGCAGCTCCCGAAAGGAAGTATGACTCTGATTGATGAAGATAAGTTCTTGAAAATTAGTGAGTATTTCAGCCGGATGGAGACGCATCTGGCTAACGGAGGTTCTGCCGGAAACGCAATTCGGGCAATGGCATGCCTTGGTGCGGGTACGGGATTCATCGGAAAAGTAAGCAATGACTTTTATGGTAACTTTTTCCGGGATAGTCTGCTGGAGCATGGGACAGAGGCGGATTTATTGCTTTCCACTACCCTTCCGTCCGGTGTAGCCTCTACTTTCATTTCTCCTGATGGAGAGCGCACTTTCGGCACTTATTTGGGGGCGGCTTCTACATTGAAGGCGGAAGATCTTTCGCTGGATATGTTCAAAGGATATGCTTACCTATTTATAGAGGGGTATCTGGTGCAAGACCATGATATGATTCTCCGTGCCATTGAGCTGGCTAAAGAGGCCGGCTTACAAGTATGTTTGGACATGGCGAGCTACAATATAGTAGAAGGAGACCTTGAATTTTTCTCTCTGTTGGTCAACAAATATGTGGATATTGTTTTTGCCAATGAGGAAGAGGCAAAGGCTTTTACGGGTAAGGAACCGGAGGAAGCATTGGACATCATTGCCAAAATGTGTAGCATAGCCATTGTAAAGGTGGGTGCCCATGGTTCTCTGATTCGTAAAGGTACAGAGATGGTGCAGGTACAAGCGGCTCCGGTAGAGAAAGTGGTGGACACTACAGGAGCTGGCGACTATTTTGCGGCAGGTTTCTTGTATGGACTGACGTGTGGCTACTCGCTGGAGAAATGTGGCAAGATAGGCTCCCTTCTCTCCAAAGATGTGATACAAGTGGTGGGTACGGAGCTTCAGGCTGCACAATGGGAAAAAATCAAGGAAGAAATTTTATTAATTAATTAGCATATTATCACATAGACATATTATGAAAAGAATTTTAAAGATACGCTGGATGATTACCTTGCTGATTGTAGCAGGAGCCTTTTGTTTTTGGGGGTTTAAGAGTGGTGATAGCCGTAGTTTCCAAATAGCAAAGAATCTGGATATATTCAATTCCATTGTGAAAGAGTTGGATATGTTCTACGTGGATACGATTGATCCGAACAAGACTATCCGTGAAGGCATTGATGCCATGCTCTACTCGCTGGATCCCTACACGGAGTATTATCCGGAAGATGACCAAAGCGAATTGGAGCAGATGCTGAAGAATTCCTATGGTGGTATAGGTTCTGTGATTACTTGGAATCCGAAACTAAAACGTTCCATGATATCTGAGCCATATGAGAATATGCCTGCTGCCGATGTAGGCCTGAAAGCCGGAGATATTTTGATGGAGATTGACGGAAAGGACCTTGCCGGAAAGAACAACCAAGAAGTCAGCGAGATGCTTCGCGGACAAGTGGGTACCAGCTTCAAGCTGAAAGTGCAACGTCCCGGTACAGAGAAACCGTTGGATTTCGACATTGTGCGCCGTTCCATCCAATTGCCGTTCATACCTTATTATACAGTGCTGGATAATAATATAGGTTATATCAATCTCAGCACCTTCTCGGGGAATCCTTCCAAGGAGTTCAAGCAGGCTTTTCTGGACTTGAAGAAGCGGGGGATGACTTCGTTGGTGATTGACTTGCGGAACAATGGGGGTGGCTTGCTGGATGAGTCTATAGAGATAGCCAACTTCTTTCTGCCTCGCGGAAAAACACTTGTGACGACAAAGGGTAAGATTAAGCAAGCCAGCAATACCTACAAGACATTGCGTGAACCGTTGGATCTGGAAATTCCTTTGGCTGTTCTGGTCAATGGCGGAACGGCTTCTTCGTCAGAAATCCTTGCGGGCTCTTTGCAGGACCTTGACCGTGCGGTCATTATCGGTAACCGTACTTTCGGTAAGGGATTGGTGCAGACCACCCGTCCGTTGCCGTACGGTGGTACCATGAAGCTGACGACTTCCAAATATTATATTCCCAGCGGCCGTTGTGTGCAGGCTATCGACTACAAGCACCGGAATGAGGACGGCAGTGTGGGACGTATTCCGGACAGCCTTACTACCGTGTTCCATACGGCTGCCGGACGTGAAGTGCGGGATGGCGGAGGCGTGACTCCGGACATTGCGGTGAAGCAGGAGAAGCTGCCCAACATTCTGTTCTATCTTGTCAATGACAATCTTATTTTCAATTATGCTACGGACTATTGCTTGAAACATCCTACCATTCCTTCAGCAGAGAAGTTTGAAATTACAGATGCCGATTATGCGGACTTCAAGGCGATGGTGAAAAAGGCGGACTTCAAATACGACCAGCAGACAGAGAAGATGCTGAAGAACCTGAAGGAGATGGCCGAATTTGAGGGCTATCTGACTGATGCTTCGAAAGAGTTTGAAGCGCTGGAGAAAAAATTGTCGCATAATCTGGACCGTGACCTTGACCATTTCTCCAAGGACATCAAGAGCATGATTGCGGTAGAAATCATCAAACGTTATTATTTCCAGCGTGGAAGCATTATCCAGCAGTTGAAAGATGATGATGATTTGAAAGAGGCTGTAAAGATACTGACTGCTCCGGAAAAATATAAGGAAATGTTGAGTGCTCCGGCAGTGACGTCAATGTCTCTGCAACAAAGAAAGGAGACAGCCCCGGTTTTTCTGAGTACCGCTACGAGAGCAAATGAACATGTTTATGATGAAATAGTATAAGGACACTCTTAAGAGGATTCTTTTATTTGCTCCTTAATTTATACCGGATAGTCTCTGTATAAGCCTTTTATACACGACTATCCGGTTAAGTTGTTTGTAGGGTATTAACTTGTTTTATATTTTTGCAGGTGATAATGAAAATATTGACAAGGTTATGAAACAATTGAATTCTCTGAAAGTATGGCTGTCTGTGGTATTGTTGCTTTGCTTCTCTCTTTCCGGACAAGCCCAGTTCCTGCGCACTTCCTACTTTATGGAAGGAAGTAACCAGCGTATGCAGCTCAATCCGGCCTTGATGCCGGGACGCGGTTATCTGAATATTCCCGTGATAGGTTCGTTGAATGCTACCGTCAACTCCAGTTCCCTGGGGTATAGGGATATTATGGACATTATTGAGAACAGTGATGATAGCGACTATTTCATGAGCAATGACTTTATGAACCGACTGGATGCTACCAATAACTTGAATGTGAATTTGAGTACCGACATTCTGTCTGCCGGGTGGTATAAAGGAAAGAACTTCTGGTCAGTCAATGTGGGGTTGCGTAATGATATCGGTGCCGCCATACCGAAAACCATGTTCCAGTTTATGAATAACATGAGCAGCCGGGAGTTTGGTGACAATATTTCTGACTATTTGGGTATTAACGAAACCATTAATGGACAGAAGCTTGAGATAAATTCCTATGCGGAAGTCGGCCTTGGTTTTGCAAGGAATATAACAGACCGACTGGCTGTAGGTGGTAAGGTGAAGATGCTGCTGGGTATCGGTAACTTAAAGCTGAACATCAACCAGATTCATGTGGAAACTCCTTCTGTCGGCTCTTCAGGAGTGACGAGTAAAGCTTCCATTCAAGTGGATGCAACTTTGGAGAACTCGTCAAAGCTGTTAGAACTTCCCGAGAATGAGAATGGTGATTATATCGATGAAATTGATTTTGGCAGTTTTGGTTTTGCCGGATATGGTGGGGCTATTGATTTGGGAGTATCTTACAAGTTACTGGATAAATTGACACTTTCTGCTTCAGTTCTTGATTTGGGCTTTATCAAATGGTCTAAATCGAATACCAGTATAGCGCGAGCCAATGCAGAGCAGACTTATGATCTTCTTGACCCGGCCTCGCAGCAGGAGTTCATGAATATTGTGAACAGCGGCGAGATTCTTAACTATGACATGTTGCAGCTCAAGACGGAGGAGGCTTCTGAGAAGAGCCGTACCCGTGGATTGACTTCTACAATGGTTCTTGGCGCTGAATATGCCTTACTGAATGATTGGCTGGTAGTGGGTGCCTTGTATACCGGTCGTTTTGCCAAACCGAAAACTTTGAATGAGCTGACTTTCTCTGCCTGCATCCGTCCGACGAATGCTTTCAATGTAGCTGCCAGCTATTCCGTACTTCAAGGAGCCGGTAAAACCTTCGGTCTGGCACTGAAACTGGGTCCTTTCTTTGCGGGAACAGACTATATGTTCTTTGGCAAGAATACGAAGAATGTCAATGCTTACTTGGGGGTTTCTATTCCTTTGGGAAAACAGAAAACGGCTGAAAATTAATAAAGTGAGTTATCAGTTGTCGCGGGTTATCTTTCTATAAAAGAGGATAATCTGCGATTTTGTTTTTACGAAAACGCAAAAAGCTTTATCTTTGCTGGTAAATACCTATAAACAGTACTCATGAGAATTGCAATAACGTTTCTCTTGTCTTTGGTTTTCAGTAGTTTGCTGCAAGCTTCACCCATACCTTTTTCTCCTATAGTGAGGAGCTATTCGGTGTCGGATTATAATGCCGGTATTCAGAATTGGTCTATTGCACAAGATGAAAGAGGGGTGATGTATTTTGGCAATAATAATGGACTGCTGGAATTTGATGGAAGTGCTTGGCGGTTGTATGAATTACCGACAAAAGGAATTGTGCGTGCTATATATATCAGTGAAGATGGAAGAATTTATGTAGGCTCTTACGAAGAATTCGGTTATTTTGTCCGTACTCCTTATGACACTCTTGAATATCATTCATTGAAAAATAAGGTGAAAGATTTTGCGTTTCATAATGACGAAATCTGGGATATTGCTTGCGTTCAAGGAGAAATTGTATTTCAATCATTCGGTTCTCTCTTTTTTTATAATGGAAATTCGGTAGAAGGTATTCGAATGAAGAACCTTCCACTGAATTTGTTCCAGGTTGGAAATACTTTTTATTCTCAAAGAATAAATGGTGGACTTTGTGTCTTTTCCGACAGGAAAATGGAAGAACTTATTCCCAGAAAGGTATTTGGAAATAGCGATGTCTTGGCTGGGCTTCCTTATGATGATGCCGTTTTAATGCTTACCCGTAATCAGGGAGGTTTTCTCCTCTATCGAGATGGGAGGGTAGAAAAATGGGAAACTGAATGTGATGATATATTCAAGAAGCATACCATTAATCGTGCGGTGATGACCAAAGATAGTTGCTACGTTGTTGGCACAATATCCGATGGTATATATGCGTTGGATAAAAAAGGAAAGCTGATTTGGAAGGTCAATACGGATAATAAACTACAGAACAATACTGTTTTGAGATTATATTGTGATGATGACAACAATATATGGACAGCTTTGGATGAAGGTATTGCCTATATACACAACAATTCTTTAATCTATTATTATGAACCTCCATTTCGTAAAATAGGCATGGTATATGATGTTTTGGTAAGGGAAAATGAAGCTTATATTGCTTCTAATCAAGGACTTTATTGGCTTAGGGATGGAAAGACTGAATTAGTTCCGGGTTTGGAAGAACAAGCGTGGTTCGTCGATGAATGGGGAAAACAGATTTTCTGCGGGCACAACAAGGGAACTTTCCTTATATCAGGACTGAAATCAAAGCTGGCATCTGATGTAAAAGGAGGGATGTGTATGGAAAAAATTGAATTGAAGGAACAATCTTTTTTGTTGGAGGGAGCTTATGCGCTTCTGAATTTATATACGGAGACTGCTTCGGGAGAGTATTGCTTTACTCGGTCCTTACGTGGGTTCAGTCACATGATTCGTCATATAGAAGTGGACCATCAAGGGAATATTTGGGCGAAACATTTAAGGAATGGTTTGTATCGCTTTCGGATTGATTCGGATATGAAGCAGGTAAAGGATGTGCGGAAGTATGAGAGTTTGGGAGAAGTGAAAGGTGGGAGTTTTACTTTGTTCAAAATCAATGGTCGGGTAGTTTTTTCTAATGGGGAATATTTCTATACTTACGAAGATATGACTGATTCGATTGTTCCCTATGAAACAATGAATGAACAATTGATGGAATTGAAGGGAATCAAGACTGTGAGTCATGCGAACGGAGATTACTATTGGTTTGTGGGCGACAGGACTGTGTATTTGGTGAAGTGTGCGATAAATACTTTCAATATCGAACTTCGGATTCCATATTCTTTGTTTGACGGTCTGGCTGTGGAAGAACGAGGAAGCGTGGTTTATGACAAGAGAAATAATCATTCCTATCTTTGCTTGAATAATGCTATTGCCCGTATTGAAACAGATAGTTCCTCGTTATATAAATCTCAGACTAGGCGTTCTTTATGGATTTCAGAGATGCAGGTTACTGAGGAATTCAGTGATAAACGGAAAACATTGGTCGTGCAGTCGGGAGTCAAGGTCGAACATGAGTTTAATACAGTGAGTTTTACATTGTGCTATCCGGTTTATAACGATTATACTTATAAAGTAAGATACCGGTTGGAAGGGTATTCTGATCAGTGGATACCCGATGGACGCAATTTGCAGAAAAAGTATGCCCGTCTTCCTTATGGAAGTTATGTTTTTCGGGCGGAGATATATGATACTGGTAGAGTTTTGGCATCGGTAGAGTTTCCCTTTGAGATTTTGTCTCCGTGGTATTTGTCTTATTGGGCTGTGGGAAGCTACATTCTGATAGGGTTGTGCCTGCTGGCCTTGCTGCAATATATTGTTTATCGTTTTGTGAAGAAAAAGAAGGATCGTGTGATTGAGCAGCAGCGTGTAGCCCATCAGGCAGAGCTTGAACGGCAAGAGAAGAAGATTATCGAGTTGGAAAAGGAACAGCTTGAGGCCGATTTGCGTTTTAAAAGCAAAGAATTGTCCAGCGTGGTAATGATGAATATCGCTCATCAGGAGTTTTTGAATTCATTGAAAGAGGAGATACAGAAGCAAAAGTTGTCCGGACAGCATAGTCGTAAGAATTTGGATAAGCTTCTCGCTTTGGTTAACAATAATATAGTGTCTGATGAAGAGAGCTGGATAATGTTTCAAGCTAATTTTGACCGTATACATGAAAATTTCTTCCGGAATCTGAAACTTCAATATACAGATTTGACTTCAGGAGATTTGCGCTTTTGTGCATTGCTTCGCTTGAATATGCCGACAAAGGAGATATCGAAGTTGCTCAATATTTCCACGCGTGGGGTTGATGCTGCAAGATACCGGTTGCGCAAGAAATTCAATCTGCTTCCGGAAGAAAGTCTAACTGATTTCCTTATAAATTTTAAATAACTGTTTTACAGTAAAATATTAATGGGGGAAGTACTAATATTGTACTTCCTCTTTTGTTTTTTAGTGATGGGTGTACTTTTGTTGTAGTGCGGGATGTGGAGGTTGTCGCATGCTTTTCTTTTATTTGCAGCAAAATAATATTTCTATAAATTAAAAGCATGAAAGACATGAAGCATTTACTTTTCAAGTTACAATCATTTTTAGTCTTGTTGGTGTTTACTGCCGTTAGTGCGTATGCGCAGAAATCTCCGGTCGATATGAATCGTTTCATCGACGATTTAATGAAGAAGATGACCCTGGAAGAGAAAATAGGTCAGTTGAATCTGCCGGTTACCGGTGAGATTACGACCGGTCAGGCTAAAAGTAGTAATGTGGCCAAACGTATTCGTGCCGGTGAAGTGGGCGGGCTTTTCAATCTGAAAGGCGTGGAACGTATCCGCGATGTACAGAAGCAGGCGGTTGAAGAAAGTCGTTTGGGTATTCCTCTCTTATTTGGTATGGATGTTATTCATGGATATGAAACGGTGTTTCCCATTCCTTTGGGATTGTCGTGTACATGGGATATGAAGGCGGTTGAAGAATCGGCACGTATTGCAGCCATTGAGTCCAGCGCCGACGGTATTTGCTGGACATTCAGTCCGATGGTGGATATTTGCCGTGATGCCCGTTGGGGGCGTGTGTCCGAGGGCAACGGTGAAGACCCGTTTCTGGGAGCAGCCATTGCGCAGGCCATGGTACGTGGTTATCAGGGAAAGGATATGAGCCGTAATGATGAAATCATGGCTTGTGTAAAGCATTTTGCCTTGTATGGTGCCGGTGAGGCAGGACGTGACTATAATACAGTAGATATGAGTCATCAGCGCATGTTCAATGAATACATGTTGCCCTATCAGGCGGCGGTTGATGCCGGTGTGGGCAGTGCGATGGCCTCTTTCAATGAGGTCGATGGCATTCCTGCCACTGGAAACAAGTGGTTGATGACGGATATACTGCGTAAGCAGTGGGGATTTGACGGCTTTGTGGTGACAGACTATACTGGAATTGCTGAGATGACCGACCACGGTATGGGCGATACGCAGACTGTTGCCGCCTTGGCACTGAATGCAGGTGTGGATATGGATATGGTGAGCGATGCATTTGTAGGTACGCTCAAGAAGTCATTGACAGAAGGAAAAGTGACAGAAGAAGCAATTAATGCGGCTTGTCGCCGTATTTTGGAAGCTAAGTACAAGTTGGGCTTGTTCGATAATCCTTATAAATACTGTGATGTGAAGCGTGCCAAGAAGCAAATCTTTACCAAAGAGCATCGTGCCGTTGCGCGTAAGATTGCTTCGGAGAGCTTGGTGTTGCTGAAGAACGAGGGTAATGTGCTTCCGCTGGCCAAAAAAGGCACTATTGCTGTGGTAGGTCCGTTGGCAGACAGCCGCAGTAATATGCCGGGTACTTGGAGTGTGGCTGCTGTATTGAAGAATGCAACTTCTTTGGCTGAAGGTTTGAAGGCGGTAGCAGGCGGTAAAGCCGAAATACTGACTGCGAAAGGCTGTAATTTGATGAGTGATGCCGAATATGAGAAACGTGCCACTATGTTCGGACGTTCTTTACACCGTGACAATCGTTCGGACAAGGAGTTGCTGGACGAGGCTCTTGCCGTGGCTGCCAAATCGGATGTTATTGTGGCTGCGCTCGGTGAGTCTTCGGAAATGAGTGGAGAGAGCAGTTGCCGCACGAATCTTGAAATGACCGACACCCAACGCATGCTGTTACAAGAATTATTGAAAACAGGAAAACCAGTGGTACTGGTACTGTTTACCGGTCGTCCGCTGGTACTGAACTGGGAGCAGGCAAACGTGCCGGCCATTCTGAATGTATGGTTTGCGGGCAGTGAGGCAGGTTTTGCCATCGGTGATGTACTGTTTGGTGATGTGAATCCGAGTGGGAAGCTGACTACGACTTTCCCGAAGAGCGTGGGACAGATTCCTTTGTTCTACAACCACAAGAACACGGGCCGCCCTCTTGCCGACGGTGCATGGTTCCAGAAATTCCGCAGCAACTATATAGACATAGACAATGAACCGCTTTATCCTTTTGGTTTCGGCTTGAGCTATACCACATTCTCTTATAGCGACGTGTCTTTGGACAAGACTAGCATGACGGATAAGGGCGAACTGACTGCTACCGTGACTGTGACCAATACCGGCAAGAGAGACGGTGCAGAAGTGGTTCAACTTTATATTCGTGACCTTGTGGGAAGTGTAACCCGTCCGGTGAAAGAGTTGAAAGGCTTTGAGAAGATTTTCCTGAAAGCCGGTGAATCTAAAAAAGTATCTTTCAAGATTACTCCCGAATTGCTGAAGTTCTACAACTACAATCTTGATTTTGTATGCGAGTCCGGTGACTTTGAGGTGATGATTGGCAGAAATAGCCGGGACGTAAAGAAAGCAACGTTCACGTTACTCTAACTGATTCCCGAGGCGGCAATATGCAGCATTCGAGACACTGCGTTGAGATGGCATTGTTGCTGCATATTGTCTGCATTTTCACTGCAAACTATATGCAGCATTCTTGCAGTATTTGCCTGACTTGTGTGGAATAATATAATCTATTGAAAAACATGAAGAAAATATTTTTATTAATATTGTGTCTGTCCACCATGTACCCGGTTGTCAATGCCGGGCGGGTGGTTCAGAGTTTCAATGACGGCTGGTATTATGTTGCGTATAATGACAATCGGTTCCAGAAAGTGCGATGTCATGAGGAAGGTTGGGAACAGGTACATCTGCCACATACCTGGAATACGGATGCCTATTCTACCCGTAACTACCGCAGGGCTTCTTCCTGGTATAAGAAAGAGTTCCGTACGGATGCCGCGCAGATGCGGGATAAGCAGCTTTACCTGAAATTTGATGCTGTCAATTCTCTGGCAGATGTGTACCTCAACGGCGAGCTGCTCACTACCCACAAAGGAGGTTACTCTGCCTTTACCGTAGACATTACGGATAAAGTAAGGACTGATGCCCCGAATCTGCTGATGGTGCACGTCAATAATCAGAACGACCGGATACCTCCTTTGTCCGGCGACTTCACCATCTTTGGCGGCATCTACCGCAATGTGTGGCTCATCAGTGCTGCAAAGCAGCACATCAGCCTTACCGACTATGCCTCTACGGGCATTTATGTCGATTTGCCTTCCGTGAGTGAGGATAGGGCGGAAATCAGTGTGCGTGGGACTTTGGTGAACCGTGATGTGCGGCGTGCGGTGTTGAAGTTGGACGTCGAGGTGCTGGATACCGATGGGAAGACCGTAGCCCAATCTTTGCGCAGCGTCCGGATAGATGCCGACGGGGCGTTCGCCTTCGAGGAGCGGTTACAGTTGGAAAAGCCACAGTTGTGGTCGCCCGATTCCCCTTATCTGTACAGCGTGAAAGTTTCTTTGAAAGATGTGCGTGGCAAGGTGTTGAAAGATGAGACACGTGTCCCTTTGGGGGTCCGCTGGTTCAGCGTGGATGCGCAGGAAGGCTTCAAGTTGAATGGGGAACCCCTGAAACTTATGGGAGCTTGCCGTCATCAGGACCAGATGCCGATGGGCATAGCGCTTTCGGATGAGATGCACCGCAGGGATATGCAGTTGCTGAAAGACATGGGTGTGAACTTTGTCCGTCTGGCACATTACCCGCAGGACGATGCCGTGTTGCGTGCTTGCGACGAACTCGGCATGCTG
>ERZ773210.3524-NODE-3524-length-11033-cov-3.340864_pt1 | contig 11033 bp, 8 predicted proteins | sample MGYA00580528_ERZ773210 | MGnify/ENA primary metagenome ERZ773210 (study PRJEB29015, sample SAMEA2737769) | human gut metagenome | biome: human gut; feature: human-associated habitat; material: faeces | place: China | collected 2012 ...
CCGTTCGGCTTTGGCAATAAACGGGCGGAAGCGGTGGTGCTCGCCTTCCGCGAGGATGCGGGCGAGTTCAAACTCAAGCCCATCGTGGAGGTGCTGGACGAAACGCCGATTCTGACCGCCGAGCAGCTGAGACTTGCGGCGTGGATGCGGGAGAGATTGTACTGCACCTACTTCGACTGCGTACACGCGATGCTGCCCGCCGGATTGTGGTTCAAGCGAAACGAGACGTACACGCTCGCGCCGGACGCGGATTTGGCGGCTCTGCGGGAGCAGGACGGCGAAGACGGTCAGGTGCTGGCGCTGTTTGAGCAGCCGGGACAGACGCTCTCGGTGAGCGAGATACGCGAACGGCTCGGCAAAGGCGCGGGACAGACGCTGGACGCGCTGGCAGGCGAGGGAATCCTCATCTACCACAGCAATACGGCGCAGAAAACCGGCGATAAGACCGAAAAAATGCTCCGTCTGGACATGGAAGCAAGTGAAGCCATGTCGCATATCAGCCGCCGCAGTCCGGCGCGGATGGACGTGGTGTCGCTGCTGTCGGACGGCGGTGCGATGAGCCAGAAGGAAATCGTGTACATGACCGGCGTGAGCGACGCCGCGCTGCGTGACATGACGAAAAAGGGCATTCTCCGTGCGGAATACGAGGAAGTGCTGCGTGCGCCGGACTTTTCCGAGGTGCCGCGCGCCGCGGCTCCGGTGCTTTCGGCGGCGCAGCAGCAGGCGTATGACGGCATGGCGGCGCTCATGGACGAAAATGCGCCTCGTGCGGCGCTTCTGTTCGGCGTGACCGGCAGCGGCAAGACGCAGGTGTACCTGCAGCTAATCGCGCACGCGCTCGAGCAGGGCAAAAGCGCCATTGTGCTCGTGCCCGAGATCGGTCTGACACCGCAGCTTCTGCGGCAGTTTGCGGCTCGATTTGGCGAAGAAGTCGCGGTTCTGCACTCGGCGCTGTCCGCCGGTGAGCGGTACGACAGCTTCAAGAAGATAAAAACCGGCAGAGCAAGGGTGGTCATCGGCACACGCTCGGCGGTGTTCGCGCCCGCGAAGAACCTCGGCGTTATCATCATCGACGAGGAGCAGGACGCGGCATACCGCTCGGAGCAGTCGCCGCGCTACCATGCGCGGGATGTGGCAAAGTACCGCGCGGCGCAGACGAACGCGCTGCTCGTGCTCGGCTCGGCAACGCCGTCGGTCGAGACGTATTACGGCGCAAAACAGGGAAAATACCCGATTTTCACGCTCACCGAGCGGTTTCTCGGTGCCGGACTGCCCGAGGTCATCATCTCGGATATGCGCGGTCTGGCACGCGAGGGACGGAGCGGCATCATCGGACCTGACCTCGAGCGCGAACTGATCAGCACGCTCGAAAAGGGAAAGCAGGCCATCCTGTTCCTCAACCGGCGCGGCAACAGCCGCGTGATCGGCTGCGGCGTGTGCGGCTGGGTGCCCGAGTGCCCGCACTGCTCGACGAACATGACCTATCATTCGGCCTCGGGCCGCGCGATGTGCCACTACTGCGGCGCGTCCGTCAAGATCACGGGCACCTGCCCGGTCTGCGGCGGCGAGGAGCTGTTCACCGAGACCCCCGGCACGCAGCGCGTCGAGCAGGAGCTGAACGAGCGCTTCCCGGATGCGCGCGTGCTGCGCATGGACGCGGACACGATGAACACCAAGGGGGCGCACGAAAAGCTGTTTTCCGCCTTTGCGAAGGGCGAGGCGGACATCCTGCTCGGCACGCAGATGGTCACGAAGGGACTGGATTTCGAAAACGTGACGCTCGTCGGCGTGCTCGATGCGGACCAGAGCCTTTACGCGCAGGATTACCGTGCGAGGGAGCGCACGTTTTCCCTCATCACGCAGGTCGTGGGGCGTGCCGGACGGCGCTTCGACACCGGCCGCGCGGTCATCCAGACCTACAGTCCGACCCATCCGGTCATTCTGACCGCAGCGCGGCAGGACTACGAAAAATTCTATGAAAGCGAAATGGAAACGCGCGAGGCGCTGCGCTGTCCGCCGGTCTGCACGTTTACGGTGCTGACCGCGGCGGGCGAGGTCGAGCAGCAGGTACTGAAAAGCCTGCTCGCGCTCAAGAACCGCCTGCTCAGCCTGATGGAAGGCCAGTATGCGGACGTAAAAGCGCCCGTTCTGGGGCCGGCGGCGGCGCAGGTCGTCAAGGTCATGGGGCGTTACCGCTATCATCTGACCATGCGCGCGAGAGACAGCGCGCGGTTTCGCGGTCTGGTCTCGGGCGTGCTGCGCGAGTTCATGCTCGACAGTCGCAACCGCGGCGTGACCGTTTTCGCGGACAGCAACCCGGATCTGTAAGCGGATCCCGGACTTCTATTTCATTGATCCCGGCAAGGAGCGATACCCATGAGCAGGTTCATTATTCGCAGAGCGAAGGCGGAGGACGGCGCGGCGCTCTGCGCGATCTACGCACCGTACATCACGGACACGACCATCACGTTCGAGTACGAGGTGCCGACGGACGCGGCGTTTTCCGACCGCATCCGCGAGACCGCCGCGCAGTTTCCCTATCTCGTGTGCGAAAGGGACGGCGAGATCATCGGCTACGCCTACGCGCACCGCATCCGTGAGCGCGCGGCGTATGACTGGGACGCGGAGCTGTCCGTCTACCTGAAGCAGGGCACGCACGGGCGCGGCATCGGCACGGTGCTGCTCGCCTGCCTCATCGAGCTGCTCGAGATGCAGGGCCTTCGCCATCTTTACAGCTGCGTGACCATGCCGAACCCGAGAAGCGTCGGCATGCAGCACAGGCTCGGCTTTGAGGATGCGGGCGTCTGGCATAAATCCGGCTGGAAGTTCGGCGCATGGCACGACGTCGCGTGGTTTGAAAAACACGTGGGCGGGGGCGAGCCGAAGCCGGTCGTTCCGTTTCCCGAGCTTGGCGGGGACAATATACAGAAAACACTCAATATCTACACAGAAAAGCTGAATTTGGAGGATAAATAATCATGGCACTTCGCAAAATTCTTACCAAGGGCGACGAACAGCTGGCAAAGCACTGCCGTCCGGTCGAAAAGTTCGACGACCGCCTGCATGTACTGATCGACGATATGCGCGAAACGCTCGAAAACTCGGGCGGCGTCGGCCTTGCCGCCCCGCAGGTCGGCATCCTGCGCCGCGTCGTCGTGCTCCTCGACATCAACAAGGACCCGGAGGAGATGGTCGAGCTTGTAAACCCCGAGGTCATCGAGCAGCGCGGTTCGGAGCGCGTCGTAGAGGGCTGCCTGTCCGTTCCGGGCGTTTACGGCTATGTGACCCGTCCGACCTGGGCGAAGATCCGCGCACAGGACCGCTTCGGCAACTGGTTCGAGCGCGAGGGCGAGGGCGTCGTCGCGCAGTGCTTCTGTCACGAGACCGAGCACCTCGACGGCCACCTGTTCATCGAAAAGGTCGAGGAGTACGTTGACGTTGAGATGCCGCAGGAGGGCGAGGAATAATGCGCGTTGTTTTCATGGGCACGCCGGATTTCGCGGTACCGAGCCTTCAGGCGCTTCTGGACGCCGGTCATGAGGTCGCGGCGGTCTACACGCAGCCGGACAAGCCGCAGGGCCGCAAGCAGATCCTGACCGCGCCGCCGGTCAAGGAGCTTGCTCTCGCGCACGGCATTCCGGTCTTTCAGCCGGATACGCTCAAAAAAGAGGAGGAGCAGGCGCGTCTGCGTGAGCTTGCTCCCGAGGTCATCATCGTCGTCGCCTACGGCAAGCTGCTGCCGAAGGCCGTGCTCGACATTCCGCCGCGCGGCTGCATCAATGTCCACGGCTCGCTCCTGCCGCGCTGGCGCGGCGCGGCGCCGATTCAGTGGGCGGTCATCGCAGGCGACGAGAAAGCCGGCGTTACCACCATGCTGATGGCGGAGGGTCTGGACACCGGCGATATGCTGCTGACCTGCGAGACGCCGGTCGGTGCACGCGAGACTGCCGGCGAGCTGTTCGACCGCCTTGCGCAGTCGGGCGCGGAACTTTTGACCGAAACGCTCGTCAGACTGGATGAGATCACACCGCGTCCGCAGAACGACGCGGAAAGCTGCTACGCGCATATGCTCGACAAGAAAATGGCGGTCATCGACTGGTCGAAGTCCGCGCGCGAGCTCGACTGTCTGGTGCGCGGCCTCAATCCGTGGCCGATCGCGCTGACCAGCCTTGCAGGCGAGCGGCTCAAGATCTATGCGGCCGAGCAGACAAACGGCTGCGGCGAGCCGGGCACAGTGCTCGAGGCCGACCCGAAAAAGGGTCTGACGGTCGCCTGCGGCGAGGGCGCGCTGACGCTGACCGAAATTCAGCTCGTCGGCGGCAAACGCATGAAGGCGACCGATTTCCTGCGCGGTCATGCCGTCGAAAAGGGCAGCAGACTGGGCGAGTAATCCCAGCAATCAAGGGAGGTTTTTCCATGCCGTATATGGGTTATTACGGAATTGATATGTACTATATCGTGCTGGTGCTGCCGTGCGTGCTGTTCGCGTTCTGGGCGCAGTCGCAGGTCAACGGCACGTTCAACCGCTACTCGCGCGTCATGAGCCGCCGGGGGCTGACCGGCGCGCAGGCGGCTCAGGCCGTGCTGCGTGCGAACGGCGTGACGGGCGTCAGAATCGAATATGTCGCCGGAAAGCTGACCGACCATTTTGATCCGCGGACGAACACCATACGCCTGTCCGCGTCGGTCTATCAGTCCACCTCGGTCGCGTCCATCGGCGTGGCCGCGCATGAGGCGGGCCATGCGGTGCAGTATGCGGTCGGCTATTCGCCCATCCGTCTGCGCAACGCTATCGTTCCGCTGACGCAGGTCGGCGCGACCGCCGCCATGCCGCTCATTCTGATGGGTCTCGTGCTGAATTTCGGCGTGCTCATCAAGGTCGGCATCATCGCGTTCGCGCTTTCGACCGTGTTCCAGCTCGTGACGCTGCCGGTCGAGATCAACGCCTCGCGCCGCGCACTCGCAGCGATCGGACAGACGCATATGCTCGATGAGGACGAGTACGGCATGGCGAAAAAAACGCTGACGGCGGCTGCGATGACCTATGTGGCGGCGCTTGCGGTATCGCTCGCGCAGCTGCTCCGACTGCTGCTCATTTTCGGAGGAAGAAACCGCGATGATCGATAAAAGACCCAAAACGCCGCGCGAGGTCGCCGCTTTTTCGCTGTTTTCCATGGCGGAGGAGGGCGCGTGGTCGGACGGCGCGCTGCATCATTATCTCTCCCGCGCCGGTCTGGACGGCCGGGACGCCGCGCTCGCCGCGCGTCTGACCTACGGCACGGTGCAGAACGAGCTGCTGCTCGACTGGTATCTGCGCAGGTTTTCCTCTCTGCGGCTTAAAAAGATCGCGCCGCGAGTGCTCGCGTGTCTGCGCATGGGACTGTATCAGCTGATTTTCATGGATAAAATCCCGGCGCACGCGGCGGTGGCGGAGACCGTGGCGCTCGTCAAGCGCTACTGCCACGCAAACGACCGCACGGTATCGTTCGCGAACGCCGTCATGCGCAAGGCGGCGGAGGCGGTCGAAAAGAACGCGCTGCCGCGGCTCGACTGCCCGGACAAGGAGAGCTACTACGCGCTCCGGTACAGCCATCCCGAATGGCTCGTGCGCCTGCTCTCCGAGCAGTTCGGTCAGAAGCTGACCGAGCGCATCTGTCAGGCGGACAACGCCGACACGCCGGTCTCGGTGCGCGTCAACAGAATGAAGACTGCGCCGGACGAGGCGAAGGCCGAGCTCGAGCGCGCCGGGATGACGGTCACGCCGCACCGCGCGTTCGCGGACATCCTGCTGTGCACGGGCGGCGACGCGGCCGCGACCGACGCGTTCCGCGCGGGACGCATCACCGTGCAGGACGCGGCGAGTGCGCTCGCGGCGTTCGTCGCCGACCCAAAGCCGGGCACGGCCGTCCTCGACTGCTGCGCCGCCCCCGGCGGCAAGAGCTTCGCGATGGCGGAGAAAATGCAGGGGAAGGGCAGCCTGACCTCGTGCGACATCTACGAGCACAAGCTGAAGCGCATTCAAGAGGGCGCCGCGCGGCTCGGCCTGCCGAACATCCGCACCGAGCTTCAGGACGCCTCCGCGTTCCGCGCGGAGTGGGCGGAGAGCGCGGATACCGTGCTGTGCGATGTGCCGTGCTCGGGCCTCGGCATCATCCGCAAAAAGCCGGAAACGCGCTACAAGGACCCGGACGAGATCGCAAAGCTGCCTGCTTTGCAGCTCGCCATTCTGGAAAACTGCGCACGGTACGTTAAACCGGGCGGCACGCTCGTCTACTCGACCTGCACCATCCTGCGGCGCGAAAACGAGGACGTGGTACGTGCCTTTCTCGCGGCGCATCCGGAGTTCGCGCCCGCGCCGTGGTCGCACCCGGTCTGCGGCGGGCGGGAGGACGGCATGGTGACGCTCCTGCCGCCCGAGCACGACACGGATGGGTTCTTTATTGCGAAATTAAAACGGATTGGAAATTGAAAGAGCCATGACAGAAATCAAATGTTTAACGATAGATGAATTAAAATCGGCTTTGAAGGACATGGGGGAAAAGCCGTTCCGCGCAGGACAGATCTTCAAGTGGCTGCACGAGGGCGTTTCCTCCTTCGACGAGATGAGCAATCTCTCCAAGGAGCTGCGCGCACGGCTCGCGGAGAACTTCATCCTGACCGTTCCCGAGGTCGCACGCAAGCAGGTAAGCAAGGTAGACGGTACGGTAAAGTACCTGTGGCGCATGCGCGACGGCGACTGTGTGGAGTCCGTCCTCATGCACTACGAGCACGGCGTTTCGGTCTGCGTTTCCACGCAGGTCGGCTGCCGCATGGGCTGCAAATTCTGCGCGTCCGGCCTGAACGGCAAAAAGCGCAATCTTTCCGCCGGTGAGATCCTGGACGAGATCCTGTTCATGCAGAAGGACAGCGGCGAAAAAGTCTCGAATATCGTGCTGATGGGCACGGGCGAGCCGCTCGACAACTACGACAACGTGCTGAAATTCCTGCACCTTGTCAGCTGCCCGGAGGGAATTAACATCGGACAGCGGCATATATCCTTGTCAACGAGCGGAATTGCTGATAAAATAGAGACACTGGCAAAGGAAAAGCTTCAGATCACGCTTTCGGTATCGCTGCACGCGCCGGACGACGAGACCCGTTCGTCCATCATGCCGGTCAACGACGCCTATCCCGTGGAGCGGCTGATGCAGGCGTGCCGGTATTATTTCGATACCACAGGCCGCCGGATTTCCTACGAGTACATGATGGCACGGGACAAGACCGACCGGCCGTGGCAGGCGGAAAAGCTCGCGAAACTGCTCCGCGGCCGGCCGGGTCATGTCAACCTCATCCCGCTCAACGAGGTGGAGGAAAGTCCGCTCTCGCCCTCGAAGCCGGAGACCGTGCGCCGCTTTCAGCAGGCGCTCGAAAAGCGCGGCGTGACCGCGACCGTCAGACGAAAGCTCGGTCCGGACATCGACGCCGCCTGCGGTCAGCTTCGCCGGCGCGAGATGAAGGAGCAAGGATAACCTGTGTCTGAGGAGGCAGAAGGCAATGGAATACTTCGGAATTACCGATAAGGGGCGCGTGCGTCCGACCAATCAGGATATTTACCGAATCGAAGCGTGCCCGGACAGGGACAGCGCGCTCGTTCTCGTGTGCGACGGCATGGGCGGCGCGAACGCAGGCAATGTCGCGAGCCGTTTTGCGGCGGAACGCTTTGTCGAGGAGGCAAAGCCGGCGCTCGAGGCTGGTGCGGACGAGACGATGCGCCACGAGACGCTGCGGCGCGCCCTCGACCGGGCGAACGACACCGTGTTTGGTCTCGCCGGCCGCCAGCCTGAGTTCCGCGGCATGGGCACGACGCTCGTCGGCGCCTTCGTGCAGGGCAGGAGCGCGAGCATCATGAACGTCGGCGACAGCCGCGCGTACATCATGAGCGGCGGAACGCTGCGTCAGATCAGCGAGGATCATTCCTACGTTGAGGAAATGCGCCGCCTCGGCCGCATCAGCGAAGCCGATGCGCGCTCCCATCCGCAGAAAAATCTGATCACCCGGGCGGTCGGCGTGGATGCGACGGTGGATGGCGACCTGTTCGAGCAGACGCTTGCGGACGGCGACATCCTTCTGCTCTGCTCGGACGGTCTGACCGGCATGGTCGAGGACGGGAAGATCGCCGAGGTGCTTGCGGGCGCAGGCACGCTCGAAGATAAGGGCCGGGAGCTGCTGACCCTCGCGCTCGAGGGCGGCGGCCGCGATAATATTACGGTCGCGCTGTTTACCTGCGGCGCGAAACAGGAGGCGTGACCCTCATGGAAAACGACAAGTATATCGGCAGGCTGCTCGGCGGCCGCTATGAGCTGATCGATGTGGTCGGCGTCGGCGGTATGGCGGTAGTCTACCGCGCGCGCGATACCGTACTCGGACGATATGTGGCGATCAAGATCCTCAAGGAGGAGTTCGCCAAGGACCCCGACATTCGCAAGCGCTTCGCCATCGAGTCCCGTGCTGTCGCCAAGCTCAGCCATCACAATATCGTTTCGGTCTATGACGTCGGAAACGAGGACGGCACGGATTATATCGTGATGGAGCTCATCGAGGGCGTGACCCTCAAGGAATATTTGCAGCAGAAGGGCCGCCTGTCGTGGCAGGAGAGCATTTTCTTCGCAGAACAGATCTCGAGCGCCCTCGTTCATGCGCATTCGCGCGGCATCATCCATCAGGACATCAAGCCGCAGAACGTCATCATCCTGCGCGACGGTACCGCGAAGCTGACCGATTTCGGCATCGCGTCCTTCGCGACGACGCAGGAGACGCGCGTGGTGCAGGAGGCCATCGGCTCGGTGCACTATATCTCGCCCGAGCAGGCCAAGGGCAGCAAGATCGACTACCGGACGGATATTTATTCGCTCGGCGTGGTCATGTACGAGATGCTGACCGGCAGGCTCCCGTTCGAGGGCGAGACCGCGCTCCAGATCGTCATGCAGCATATCAACGCCGTGCCGCCGATGCCGAGCGAGCTGGTCCCGGACATCCCGAAGGGACTGGACGCCATCGTCATGCACGCGATGTGCGCGAACATCAGCAGACGCTATGCTTCGGCGGACGAGCTGTGCGCCGACCTTGCGCGCGTGCGCGAGGACCCGGACACGCAGTTCTATTATACCGCCTCGGATGACAGCTCGGGCGAGACGCAGGTCATCGGACGGGAGGTGCAGCGCGCCGCCCGTCATGCGGCAGCGGAGGATACGGCCGCCATCCCGGCGGCACCGCGCCGCCGCAGTGAACCGCACAGCGCACGCCGGGAGGCTCCGGCGCGCCGCCGCACCTCTGTGCGCGAGCGGGAGCCGTCGGATTTCTTCGAAAAGCTGAGTGAGCGCCCGGCGATGGCTGCCGGCATGGCGGTCGCGGTCGTGGCGGTCATCTCGCTGCTCGTTGTCGCGGTGCTCATGTTCACCGGCGGCAGCAAATCCGCAAAAATCGACGTCCCCGACCTCATCGGCCGCACGATCGATGACGTTTACGCGGATTCCGATGTCATGAACAACTTCGAGATCAAGGAAGCCTCCTCGCGGCAGGAGTCCGACCGTCCGGCCGGAGAGATCCTTGACCAGGACCCTAGAGAGGGCCAGCAGGCCATCAAGGGTTCGGTCATCACCGTCACGGTCTCGGCCGGCGGCGACAACGTCAAGGATACCTACAAGGTGGTCGATTTTACCGGAAAGTCGCTCGATTATGTCGCGGCATCGCTTGAAGCGCACGGCATCGAGCTCAAGGAAGAAAAGGAATACAGCGACGACGTCGAGGAGGGCAAGGTCATCCGTACCGACCCCGAGGCCGGCACGGAGCTGGCGCGCGGCGAGACGCTGACGGTCTATATCAGCCTCGGCAAGGAGCAAAAATCCGCCGATGTGCCGAGCCTGACCGGCATGACGCAGGAGGCGGCGCAGCGTGCGCTGTCCGAGCGCGGTCTGAGCCTCGGCTCGGTCGATCAGGTCGAGAGCGACAAGCCGGAGGGCACGGTCGTATGGCAGTCGATCGACGCGAACAGCTCGGTAAATCAGGGTACGACGGTCAATATCCAGATCTCCAAGGGCAAAAAGGCCGACGAGCAGAAGCCGGACAGCGGCACGACCGGCGGCAACACCGGTTCGAGCGAGGACGACACGCCGGGCAGACTTCCGCCCACACCGGCGGAAGGAAGCGCGACCATTCCGGTGGCGCTGCCCGACAGCGCGGATACCGCCCATGTCGTGATCTATGTAGACGGCGTCATTCAGTATGACGACACTCCGTCCACCAGTCAGGGCAGCATCGCCGTCACCGTGCAGTCTACGGCCGGCGACCATGAGGTCACGGTGAGCGTAGACGGCTCGTCCACGACACAGACGTACAGTTTCAATTAAACGACACAAAGGGACGCACCGCACACTGCGCGGCTGCGTCCCTTGCAGAATGAGGAAAGGAAGCGTATTTTTGACCGAAGGCATTATTCTCAAGGGCATCGGCGGATTTTATTATGTGGATACGCCGGAAGGGCTGATCGAGTGCAAGGCGCGCGGAAAATTCCGTAAGACCGTTGGAAAACCCATCGTGGGCGACCGCGTTCAGCTTGAGGTGCAGCCGGACGGGACGGGCTATCTCATGAGCATCGCGCCGCGCAGAAACAGCCTCATCCGTCCGGCGGTCGCGAACCTCGACCTTGTTGTAGCGGTCGCGAGCGCCGCGCCTCCCGTGACCGACCCGTTTCTCATCGACAAGGTGACGGCCATCGCGGTACACAAGGAGATCACGCCGCTTGTCGTCATCAACAAGACCGACGCGGACGCGGGCGACGAGTTGTATGAGACCTACCGGAAGAGCGGCATCGAGGTGCTGCGCGTGAGCGCGCGGACGGGCGAGGGCATCGACGCGCTGCGCGAGCGCATCTGCGGAAAGGTATCCGCCTTCGCAGGCAACTCGGGCGTCGGCAAGTCGAGCGTGCTCAACCGCCTCGACAACTCGTTCGGCGCGGAGGTCGGCGCGATCTCCGACCGCATCGGCCGCGGCCGCCA
>ERZ773210.3525-NODE-3525-length-11031-cov-14.079082_pt1 | contig 11031 bp, 9 predicted proteins | sample MGYA00580528_ERZ773210 | MGnify/ENA primary metagenome ERZ773210 (study PRJEB29015, sample SAMEA2737769) | human gut metagenome | biome: human gut; feature: human-associated habitat; material: faeces | place: China | collected 2012 ...
CCTCCGGTAAAAGGCGCGGCTACAATGTGCCGGAACTGATGGCGCTGCCGCTGGCCAAGGCTATGGAGGTGCCGTTGGCACCGCAGGCACTGGAGCGCACCCGCGCCAAACGGCATCAGGCCGGTCTGCCGCTGGAACAGCGCATAGCCAACGTGGCAGGTGCTTTCCGGGCGGCGCAGCCGCGGCAGCTGGAGGGTAAGCGCATCCTGCTGGTGGATGACGTCATCACCACCGGCACAACAGCTGCCGCCTGCGCGCAGGCACTGCTTCACGCCGGGGCAGACAGCGTATTTGCGCTGGCCTTTGCCACGGTGGAGTTTGGCGCACCGCCGGACGACACCACCCCCATCCATGAGGACGATGAGGAAGATGCGTATCGCGATTTTTGAAAATAACGCTCTTTCGCACATCCTTTTGGCGGGCAAAAGCCGGGACGGTAAAATGTAAAAACTGTATCAGAAATTTGGAAAAAGCGCTTGACAAAACGGGCAAAGTCGGGTATACTAATCAAGCTGTGAGCGGCAAACGCAAACAGATATCCGGGTGTAGCGCAGTTTTGGTAGCGCGCTTGAATGGGGTTCAAGAGGCCGTGAGTTCGATTCTCGCCACTCGGACCATAAATCCAACGATTTCACGTTAGAAATCGTTGGATTTTTTTGTTTGTGGGCTGACCTCATTTGGCTTTGACCACAATTTTGACCACAATGCCAAAGATTTTATCTGGTCAATCGCAGGGGCAAGTGGGCTTTTTTGACGCAACATTATCTGCTGCGATATGCGAGCCAGCGTTGATGCCAACGATTTGAAAAGCTGGCTCGCGATAATTCGTGCCGTTCCGTCCAATTTTCAGGCCGAAAACGCCTCGCTGAACAACTGGACCGCACTCTGCCGAATGGATTCCTGAACATGGAGATCATGCTCAGTCATCTCGGTGTCGGCGTGGCCTACGATGCTCTGGATGGTCTGGATATCCACGCCCAACGCCTGCATCGGCGATACAATTCCTTTTGTTTAATGGGCCTGTTTGACGGAGCATACAATCAAATTGTCGGGTTTTGGGCAATACTGTCGATTGCGTCAAACAATTTTTCCCCCCAAAAAAATTGGATTTTGGAGTGTTTTTCATTGACCGATTGCGGAATTAGCTGTAAAATCTAAAAAAGAATAGTGGCTGTAGAGTGGGGTACTCTACGATCTGCTCGATCTTTAAGTATTATGATAAGGATTACGCCAATGCGGTGCTGGAACTGCAGGCGGCCGTCCGGTTACAGGGAGCAGGTACTGAAAGCTATCGGGGGTCTTGCTATTGCACTTGCCAATGATGGAAAGCTGGAAGAAGCACAACAGGAGCTGGATACATTGCAGAAAAAAGGCGCTTCCTCCGGTGACCGTGATCTGGTTGCGGCAGAGATCCTGTCCTTGCAAAAGAACTATGATCAGGCACTTGCACTTTACACAAAAGTGTTCAATGAGGTGGAGGACCCGCAGCTCCTGAGCCATGCTTACCTGTCAGTCGCAAATGCAGCGCTGAATCAGGACGATATGGAAAAGGCTGTGCGCATTCTGAAACAGGGATGCCAGAACCTTCCGGAAGGTCAGGCTGTGCTTCAAAAGGAGATGCTTGCGGATCTTATGATGCAGCAGGCAGCATCTGACAAAGAAAATGCAGAAGAATACTATGCTGAAGCGCAGCAGCTGCTGGAGGAACTGGTGGACAGCGGCTACGATACTATTGCCACCCGGTTGAATCTGGCAACTGTACTGCAGGCATTGGATCAGTACAGTGAAGCTGAAAAGGTTTTGAAAGATCTGCAGGAGCAGTATCCATCGGATTATCGTTTTGATATGCAGATGGCCTATCTTCTGATCGACCAGCTCCGCACCAGCGGATGGCTCAAATAAGGAGGGAATACCTGCGTCTACCGGACAAATCTTTTGTGTGGTTGAAATCGTTGACAGGATCGTTTCGGCTGTTGCGGCAGTCGTTTCAGCATGGATCCTGCGCAGGCAGGAAAAAAAGCTGAAGGAACAGATCTGGAACGAGTATCAATAAAAATCAATCGATTAAGGGGTATGAAAAAATGCTGAAAAAACTTAGTGTAACGGCTGTTATTCTTGCAATGTCGGCCATGCTTCTGGTGCCGACTGCATACGCGGTGCAGTCAGTAGACGCACCGGCACAGGTGGCTTTGTGACGATTGACGGCAAGCTGTATCATGTTTCGAAGAATGGCTATGCCATCGATCGGTACGCCAAGGGTTTGCACGAGATCGACGGAGGAATGTACTATGTCAAAGAGGATGGCTCGTTCCTGACGAACAGCGCGGTAGAATACCTTACTTTTGATGCGAATGGCCGCTATACCTCTGGCAATGCAACGCTGGACAGCTATGTGGATCAGGCACTGGCTGTGTGCACAAACTCTGGCATGACGAAGGCGCAAAAGCTGCGCGCCGCCTATTTGTATGTCCGGGATCACGGCGCATACCTTGCCCGTCCGCATCAGGCAAGAGGCACAACGGCTTGGGCAGAAGAGAGCGCTTTGTTCATGTTTGAACACAAAAAGGGCAACTGCTACTGCTTTGCAGGCCAGTTCCTTTATATGGCCCGGCGGCTGGGCTACAATGCCTATGTAGTGTCTGGCGGTGTGGGCCGCAAGGACTCGGACCATGCATGGGTCATGATCTGCGAGAACGGAGTTCCCTATATCTATGATGTGGAACTGGAGTGGGGCTATCGTGCCGGCAGATACGGCCATGCAGAATATAATATGCATAAAATGCCGCTGAATAAAACGGTGTTCAGCTACCAGTTTCCGTGATTGCTGAGGTAGCCGAAAAATGTTTTTTTTCCGTAATTTTCTTGTTTCTGTTTTTGCCCATCGTGCTGGGATGCTATTATCTTTTGCCCGGGCGGGAAGCAAAAAATCTCTGGCTCGTCGCAGCCAGTCTGCTGTTCTATGCCTTCAGCGGGCTGTGGTATGTTCTGCTGCTGTTGTTCTCTGTGTTCTGCAATTATCTGGCCGGTCTGTTCGTCTCCGGGCGAAAGAGCGTGCTCTATGCCGCTGTGGCCGTTAATCTGGGAATCTTGGGTATTTTTAAGTATCTGACTTTTCTGGTACAGACAGTAGACCGGCTGCCGGGCGTGACGATCCCGGTGCCTTCCATCGTTCTGCCGGTGGGTATCTCGTTCTTCACCTTTCAAGGGCTGAGTTATGTGATCGATGTATACCGGAATGAACGCCTGAAGAGCACTCATTTCCGGGATGTACTGCTGTACATTGCTCTGTTTCCACAGTTGGTGGCAGGACCGATCATCCGCTATGAGGACGTGGCAGATGAGATACATAGCCGCCGAAATACGCTGGAGCAGCTGGCAAAAGGCCTGCGCCGGTTTATTGTGGGCCTGAGCAAGAAGCTGCTGATCGCCGATATCTGCGGCAATGTTGTAGCACTGATCTACAACGCCGACCGCTCTGTGCTGGACAGCCGGACGGCTTGGCTGGCCGCGGTGTGCTATCTGATGCAGATCTATTTCGACTTCAGCGGATACAGCGATATGGCCATCGGCCTAGGCTTGTGCTTTGGGTTCCACTTCAAGGAAAACTTTAACTATCCGTACATCTCGGCCAGTATTCAGGAATTCTGGCGCAGATGGCATATCTCCCTTTCCACTTGGTTCCGGGAATACCTGTATATCCCATTGGGCGGCAACCGGAAGGGCAAGGCAAAGACTTACTGGAACAAGCTGATCGTGTTTTTCTGCACGGGGCTGTGGCATGGTGCAAACTGGACCTTTATCGTCTGGGGCCTGTGGCATGGTTTCTTTATCGTGGCAGAGGACGCCGTTAAAAAGCTGTTCGGACTGGAAAAACATGGCAAAGACGGGCAGAACCCTGCGTGTGCGGTGCTGAAACATTTGTACACCCTGCTTGTGGTGCTGGTTGGCTTTGTGATCTTCCGTGCAGACAACATGGGGCAGGCCTTCTCAATGATAGGAGCCATGTTTTCCGGGGGCTCTGCCTCTGCGCAGACAGGGCTGCTGGCGCAGTGTCTGACCCCGCTGACCCTGTTTGCACTGGCGGTTGGCCTTGTGGGCAGTACGCCGGTTTTGCCGCTGGTCTGCCGTAAAGCAGAACAGCAGACCGGAAGCGTGTATGCATGCCTTCAGGCACTGAGTTATGCAGGGGTGCTGGCGCTTTTGCTGGTGGATATCCTGCATCTGTCGGCTGCATCCTATGTGCCTTTTATCTATTTCCAGTTCTGAGGTGGAAAAATGCAAGTGAAAAAATTAGGATATATCCTGTTTGTGGGGGTCATTGCCACAATTTGCATTTTGCCTGTGGCTGTGATGCCTTGGCAGACGGAAAAAGCGGTGGGCAATGAGCAGCTTGCATCCTTTCCTGAATTACGGAAAGAGGATGGCAGCTTCAATACCGGTATCCTGAATGAGTTTTCGGATTATTTTGCGGATCATTTCGGGCTCCGTCATGAGATGATCACCTTGAACGATCAGCTTACCGGAACCGTGCTCAAAACGCTGGACAGCAGCAGTGTGCTGTTGGGAAAAGACGATTGGCTGTTCTATAAAAGCACCCTTGCGGACTATACCGGCGCAGAACTCTTTACAGCCCGGCAGAGTTACGCGGCCGCTCATGTACTGAGTCTGATGCAGGAATACTGCGAAGAGAACGGCATTGGGTTCTGCTTTACCATCGCACCCAATAAAAATTCCCTGTATGGCGGTCAGATGCCGGCACGGTATACGGCAGCCTCCGTACGGAACGCCCAACTGCTTCAGCAGCAGATGGAACAGCAGAATGTCCGGTATGTGGATCTGTTCAAAACCCTGTCTGACCACGAAGAGCAGCTGTATTACCGTCGGGACAGCCACTGGAATATGCGGGGCGCACAGCTGGCAGCACAAACTTTGCTGAAAGAACTGAAAGGCTCTGAAGCGGAGTTTGATTCCCGCATCAATGGAAAAACATCCCCGCATACCGGCGACCTGTATGAGATGGTGTACCCTGCCGGAAACGAGACAGAACAGGATACGGCATACGACTTTACCTATCAGTATGACGAAAAATTCCACTCGGCAGATGATATCACGATCCACACGGAAAATTCGGCGGCAGACGAAAGCATTTTTGTATACCGCGATTCCTTTGGCATCAATCTGCATCCTTTTCTGGCACAGAGCTACGGCAACGCCTGTTTCTCCCGGAATATGCCCTACCGTTTGACGGCTGTTACAGAAGAGCAGCCCGATGTGCTGCTGGTGGAACTGGTGGAACGCAACCTGAACTGGCTGCTGGAACGCGCCCCGGAAATGCCTGCTCCGGAACGCACGGCAGTCCCGGCAGCAGATACCGGTACAAGTGCGAAGGCACAACGGAAGGACAGCCGAATGGAGGGGACTTTCTGCCTGACAGGCGATCTGAGCGGGCAGCGTGTGGATGACGACTCTCCGATCTACATTCTGGCAGAGACCGGAACCTACGAAGCTTCCCCCTGCGGAGAGGGAACACAGCCGTTTACGGCGTATTTTCCGCAGAATGTGCGGGAGCAGCAACTAAAAGCAGCATTTCTGTCGGACGGTGAATGGGTCTTTTGCGCCCTGGCCGACTGACTGAAAGAATAGAAAGAAGGAACAAACAAAATGAATGTAAACTATAAGATGATGGGTGTAGTGCTCTGCGGTGCGATGCTTCTGGCATCGGGATGCGGGGCAAAAGCAGAAACGACCGCTTCCTCGGCTGTGGAATCCGAATCGGTTTCCGTTGTGGCATTGGAGGCTGCTTCGTCGGAGGCAGTGTCGGAGGCTGTGCCGGAAAGCAAGGCGGTCTCGGAGGCAGTTTCCGAAGCTTCTTCTTCGGTAAGCGAGGCTGCATCGGAGAAACCGGCCGAATCCAAGGCAGAGTCCAAGGCAGAATCCAAGGCCGAGACTGCGGCAAAATCTAAGCCTGCAAAGCAGGAGACGGCTGCTTCCTCCAAAGAAGAAAAGACGGAGCCTGTGGAAAGCAAGCCCGTTACAGAGACTGCTCCGGCAGAAACTGCCAGCTTGGAAACTGCCCTGAAGTATGTGGGCAAAGACGTTTCCAAGTTGTATGCCGCTATTGGCAAGCCGAACAGTTCGGAGTATGCTTCCAGCTGCATCGGTGATGGCGAGGATGGCCTGCTGTATTACAACGGCTTTACTGTGACGACCTACCGTGAAAACGGTAAAGAGACGGTACAGGACGCCTATTAAACATGAAATTCGGCCTCTGGCATTCCACCGGGGGCTGAATCTTTATATGGGAAGATGAGAATGAAACGCCAGAAGATCAAACGATATCGGTTTAGCGTGACGCAGAATACGCGCAGAAGAAGGGCGGCAACGCCGCTGAAAGCCGTCGGCGTAGTACTGGTGTGCCTGTGTCTGCTCACAGGGGCCGCTTTTGGAGCTTACAAAGCGATCCAGAGTAAAACTACGGGGTGGCACGGCGAAGGACTGCATCGCTACTATATCTCGCCGACTACCGGCACCCGTGCGCAGGGGCTGTATGAGATCAACTATAAGCTCTACTATTTTGGCAGCAACAACTTTTTGAAGACCGGCTGGATCGAAGAGAACGGCTATGTCGGCTATGCTAACGCAGATGGAGAGCTCACCCAAGGCGAAGCGAAGATAGATGGAAAATACTACTATTTCCAACCGGAGACCGGCCAGTTGTACACCGGCTGGATCATGCTGGACGGAGTGCAGTACTGCTTTGACGAAACCGGACATCCGCGCACCGGTACTTATCAGGAGGACGGAAAGGTCTGGGAACTGGATAGCGATGGACGGGTCAAAAACCGACTGAACGGTTGGAAAAAAACGGATGGCGTCCTGAAATACTACGACAACAGCGGCGCACCGGCACAGGGCTGGACAGAGATCGATGGAAAGGATTATTTCTTTGTGGACGGTGTCAGTCAGGCCGGCTGGGTTGAAACGGATGCGGGCACGCGCTATTTGGACGGCAACGGAAATCAGATGACCGGGTGGTGTGTGATCGACGGCCAGCCCTATGCTTTTGGGACAAATGGAGAACCGAAGCAGGGATGGGATCATTCCCATGAAAAAAGCTACTATTTTATCAACGGCGTCAGTCAGTCGGGCACATTCGGGGAGGGTGCACTTAGCAGCAACCTGAACGGCAGCGGCAGTGTTCAGCCGGTTGGGGATCAGGCACCGGAGGACGATCTTGCAGAGGATGCCGAGGGCGAACCGCCGGAGAAAGAACTGCTGGAAGCGCAGCCGACACAGACCGAAACAACGGAAGCGGGGCAGACTGCCCCGGCGGCACAACAGCCGACGCAGTCGCCGGAGGAATCGGCGGCAGAGCAGGAGACCGCATTGAAGGCACCGACAGCGCCGGAAACTCCGGCACAGGAACAGCAGGAAGAAGGGACGGAAAATACATGAAAACAACAAGACGTGATTTTCTGTGCCTTTCGGCCATGGCATGCGCATGGCTTCTGACGGGCTGCCAGAACCCGACAGTGGAAGAGCGGGCTGTCAGCTGGCAGCAGCAGGAAGTCAGCGATCCGGTCTCTGAAACCGGACCGATGTGGAATGCAGCACTGGACGACAATGCGGTTCTGCGGGATGGCATCCGCGTTCCCCAGAACTTCGAACTGCCGTTGGAAGGTTCAACAGGCTTTGCAGGGGCGGCTGTGATGCTGCTGTACGAGAGACCGGATGGGGCCAGTACGGTACTGCGCAGACTTGCAGCGGGAGATATGTTTTATATCCGGCAGGAGTCTGGCGCATATTGGCAGGTCTGCCTGCTGGACGGCACCGTGGGCTGGTTGGAAAATGAACTGTGTATGATCAATCTGCCCGATGTTCTGCCTTCCATCGTATACGAAAACCCCAATGCCAAGGCATCGATCTTTAAAACCTGCGGAAAGGATATTGAAGGCATTACGGGACAGAAACTGTATGACGGCCTGTTCTACAACCAGCGCCTTGGGCGGGATGAGTATCTAATGCCTATCAATTATGCTATGGCAAAAAAAGTTGGTGCAGCGCAGAAAAACGCTTTGAAGGCGGGCGATTGCCTGAAGATCATAGAGACATTCCGGCCCTATGAGGTGCAGATGCTGGTAAAGGATGCAGTGTACGCCAAGGCAAGGATGGACAAGGAAATGATGACGGCGCTGAACAAGGGCGCGTGGAATATCGGCTGGTTTATTGCAACGTCTCTTTCCAACCATCAGCGCGGTGTGGCAATGGACACGACCCTGCTGCGCATCACTGAGCAGACAGAGCACAGCATGGCGGGGTGTCCCTTTGTACAGGTGACCGGTGAGGAATACGCCATGCCCTCTGCCATGCACGAGCTGAGCAGTGCAGCGGCCTGCTTTACCGGCCCGGTAACTTCTAATTCGGCCACCGCATGGAAGCGGGCCACTGCAGCGGCATCCATGACAGACGGTGCGCGGCGGCTGCAGGGGTACTGTACCAATGCAGGCATGACACCGCTGGCCTCGGAGTGGTGGCACTTTAACGATCTGGATGCACAGAATAAGGTGCGCATGACCTCTGGAAACGGAAAATTCTGGCTGGACGGCTGTGTCAGCTGGAAAATGTTTGAAGCATAACTTTAGGGCTGCACTAAATTGCGCAGCAGGTCATTCGGATCGAGGATGGGCAAACTCTGTTAGGAGGACTGTATTATGAATACCACATTGCGGCGGGATGCGGATGAGATCATCTGTTCTGGCATTCAGGCGGTTCTGCCGGATAAAGCCGTGTGCCGCGCGCTGGAGGACTTTCAGCCCGGAGGCGGCAGAGTGCTGCTGGTGGCGGCAGGCAAGGCCGCATGGCAGATGGCGCATGCCGCCGTGCAGGCACTAGGGCGCGTGGACGGCGGCGTGGTGGTGACCAAGTACGGCCATGTGAAGGGCGAAATTCCCGGCATAAGCTGTTATGAGGCGGGTCATCCCGTGCCGGATGACAACAGCTTTGCAGCCACCGAAAAAGCTTTGGCGCTGGTGCAGGGGCTGACCGCAGAGGACACGGTGCTGTTTTTGCTTTCCGGCGGCGGCAGCGCCCTGTTTGAAAAGCCGCTTGTCTCCGGCGGGGAATTGCAGGACATTACCAATCAGCTCCTTGCCAGCGGAGCCGATATCGTGGAGATGAACACCATCCGCAAGCGGTTGTCCGCTGTCAAGGGCGGGCGGTTCGCTCAGCACTGCGCGCCCGCAAGGGTGTTCAGCATCGTGCTCAGCGATATTCTGGGCGATCCGCTGGATATGATCGCCAGCGGCCCGGCGGTGCCGGATTCCTCCACCTGTGCACAAGCGCTTGCCATTGCGGAGAAATACCACCTGAACCTGTCGGAACAGGCGAAGGCGCTGCTGGCGCAGGAAACGCCGAAAGCTCTTGACAACGTGACCACGCAGATCACCGGCAGCGTCCGAGAGCTGTGCACCGCTGCCGCTAAAGCCTGCCGGGAGCTGGGCTATGAGCCCATCCTCCTCACCGACCGGCTTTGTTGCGAAGCCAAGGAGGCAGGCAGCTTTCTGGGCTCCATCGCCTGCACCCATGCGGGACAAGGAAAAAAGCTGGCCTTTATCGCGGGCGGGGAAACCGTGGTGCACCTGACCGGCAAAGGGTTGGGTGGGCGCAATCAGGAGCTGGCGCTGGCCGCAGCCCCGGCACTGGCGGGACAGAACGCCGCAGTGTTCTCCGTGGGCAGTGACGGCACCGACGGCCCCACCGATGCCGCTGGTGGCTATGTGGACGGCGACACCGCCACGGCACTGACGGCAAAGGGCTGGAACGTGTTCGACACCCTGCAAAACAACGATGCCTACCACGCCTTGCAGGCGGTGGAGGGGCTTATCATCACCGGTGCTACCGGTACCAACGTCAATGATGTTGCCGTGGTGCTGATTGGGGGAGAAGCGCAGGCAGGCGCCTGAAACCCTGCCTGCCCGGCGCACCTATAACATTTGACCCCGCTTTGTCCGCAGTGTACGGGCAGGCGGGGTTTTTGTTAAAAATACTTGACAGCTCTTCTACAAAATGATATTATTTTGATATCGGAAAGAAACGCTTCCAACCCTGATAAGGAGGGACTTGTTATGGAAGAGAAAATTTTGAATACCCGCAAAAACGGCATGGCTATGTTGCTGCTCACGTTGCTGGGCTATGTGGTGGCCATCGCCCTGTTCATTTACAGCATCACCCTGCTGAATGCAGACCGGATGCTTCTGGGCGTGCCGCTGCTGATTTTGTCCATTGCGTATTGGATCGCAGGCATTTTCCTGTTCTGCGGTCTTAAGGTGTTAAAGCCGCAGGAGGCGCTGGTGCTCACCCTGTTTGGTGATTACATCGGCACCCTGAAAGGACAGGGCTTTTACTGGGTAAACCCCTTCTGTACCGCCGTCAACCCCGCTGCCGGCACCCGCCTGAGCCAGAGCGGAGACGTGAACAGCAAGGAAAACAGCGTGGCTGCGCTGTTTGGCAATAACGGCCAGAATGCTCAGATGAGCGTCGAGTCCATGAGCAAAAAGATCTCGCTCAAGATGATGACCCTGAACAACTCCCGCCAGAAGATCAACGATTGTCTGGGTAATCCGGTGGAGATCGGCATTGCGGTCATCTGGCGCGTGACCGATACCGCCAAGGCTGTGTTCAACGTGGATAACTACAAGGAATACCTCTCCCTGCAGTGCGACAGCGCCCTGCGCAACGTGGTGCGGGTGTACCCCTATGATGTTTCTCCCAACGTGGACACCACCGGCGACGGCGTAGCCGATGAGGGCAGCCTGCGCGGCTCCTCCGAGGTGGTGGCAGCCCGCATCCGGGACGAGATCCAGAAGAACGTGGCCGAGGCAGGTATCGAGGTGGTGGAGGCCCGCATCACCTATCTGGCCTATGCACCGGAAATTGCAGCGGTCATGCTGCAGCGCCAGCAGGCCAGTGCCATCATTGACGCCCGCAAGATGATCGTGGACGGCGCTGTGGGCATGGTGGAAATGGCGCTGG
>ERZ773210.3532-NODE-3532-length-11015-cov-3.924726_pt1 | contig 11015 bp, 11 predicted proteins | sample MGYA00580528_ERZ773210 | MGnify/ENA primary metagenome ERZ773210 (study PRJEB29015, sample SAMEA2737769) | human gut metagenome | biome: human gut; feature: human-associated habitat; material: faeces | place: China | collected 2012 ...
CGCTTGCCGAGGTGCAGGTCTGATAAATGAAGAAATCGCATGGTTTTCTTCCTCCTTCTCGAATAATTCTTTTGCAGAGCAAACACAGCTTCTTTTATCTATTTCCATTTTATATGCCATTTTTACTACTGCTCTAAACTCCTGCCGGATCTCCGCATTTGGAATAAATACCGTCCTTTCATCTTCGTTGTACGCCAGATATCCGAGGTGGATCAGCAGTGTCAGCACATCATTGAATCCATCCTTTCTAACTTAATTTCTGTTATTCTAATTATAATCGGGAAGCGAGAAGTAAGCAATGCTTACTCCCCACTTGATCCTGTAATATTTATTTACTACTCATACGGATCCTGATCTTTTCGGTAGATTACGCCTTCATAACGCCAGTCAGACAGATCATCCAGCGGTGCCGACCATGATACATAATCCTGCTCACAAAATTCATTCCCATTCTCCAGATCATGACTTCCGAATACATATAATCTGTCTTCAAACACATGCGGTTCCCCATCCGGAATATGTTCCCACAACGGGAGATATGGATTATGACATTGCGTTTTCATACGCTTCTCCTTTCGCTTTTATATTATTTTTCTTTGTTTTAACGTTTCTTTTTCGTTTGCAATATGATTCTATCTTGAATTTTAAATCTTGTTCTGTCATTTTAGACCTTTCTCACTGTCAAATTTGGACATGTTTTGTACTTATTGGTTATTTTTAACAATTTTATAGTTTTATTTTTATGCATTTTCACTAATCGCATTTTGAAAAGCAGAAAATATCAGATGATTTTGAAAAAAGTAAAAAAAAGAAAGGGCGTGTAAAAAAAAAAGATTTTTTTCACACGCACTTCACACGGCATAGCCGTGAATAATCTAGGCTAATTATACGCAAGTATTTTCTTTTTATCCCTACGCTCTCATTATTATAAACAAATTTCCAATCATTTAATATCAAAAAAGAATGTACCTTTCCGCACATAGTTCACAAAAAGATACCACCCATAAAGTGATATGATATTTTTAATTTTTACAAGAGATCCTTTATTTTTTATCCGGTTCTTCTTCTCTGAGTTCTTTCATCTTTCTGAAATACGAACTCATCTCATCTGCCATTCCCGAAAGCCTGTTCAGCAGTCCGGAAAACTCCGTCAGCATCTCATCATCCTTGTAATACGGATACACAATATCATGGTCAATCTCGCTCCATCCTTCTTCAAAAAGCGTTCTGCCCTGGATTTCCAGATAGTATCCGTGATACTTGATGATATAATGCAGTGAACGGTAATACCCGCCTGTCCGCACTTCAATCTGCGTACTGTCATAAATCCTCGTATCCCCGGAACGCTTGTATACTTTTGGACGTTCTGCGATATAGCAGTGCTCCGGATCCTCATCAAAATCCCGCAGCCTGTCCTCTATATAATTGTTCGGATCATTTTCAAACATCGAAGTGATGAACTTATGAAAATGGATCCAGTCCTCCCGGTAAAGGAAGAAAACCCTGATACCAATCAAATCTGTGATGTATTTGTGGTAATTCGATTTGTTGATATGTTCAAATTTTGCATAATTTTCTTTCCGCTTCCGGATGATCTTTTCCAGAAGGTGCATTGGATTCTTGGTTCTGTAACGGTAGGAATGGATCCCTGCCCGCTCAATATCATAAATATATTCATCTACAAATTCTTTTCCCAGATGACGGAACAATTTCGTTTTTGACATATAATCTTCATAGATCTCTGTCAGCTCCTCCCAGGAAATCCGGGCAGCCGTAAGGTCATCCTCTGTCAGATTACAGGTTTTCAGAAATTCCTCTTTATTGATCATTTGCTTTCTCACCCAATTCTTTCCGGCCCATGCGGACCTCTTCCATATGACCGGCAAGCTCTCTGTCCATATGATCGAACAGATAATTTTTCGCACTCTCTTTGTGAAGCTCCCATTCTTCCTGAATCTGCCGGTTCACGATCTTCACCTCTTCCAGGAACTCCCGGGAAGATATGATCGTACCTCCCTGTCCCTGTGTGATTACCTGTTCCACACCATCTGATGTAACTACCGTCACATGATACTTTCTTCCGACTTCATGTACTACCTTTTCAATATACATATCCGCCGTCTCAGCTTCTTTTGTATACACAACATGAATGTTGTGGTATTTGAAGATTTCCATTGCTTCGCCTTCAACCTTGTAGGCATCAAATACCAGGATCAGGGGGTAGTTCTTGAACCCCTGATAATTGCAAAGCACATCCATCAGTTTATTTCTTGCTGCTTCAATATTCTCTTTTGCCAGTTCTTTCAGATCATCCCATGCGAAAATAACATTATAACCATCTACCAGTAAATATTCCTGTACGCCTTCTTCATCTTTCTTTGCTTTTGGCGTTTTCCCTGCAGTCACAGTCTTCGGAAGACGATCAGCTTTTCGCTCTACCCGTCCGTAAGTCCGGATAAAAATCTCTTCCAGCTCCCTGTCTTCTCTGGCATTACGCGCATAATGCCTGCCGCCTCTGGCTGCTGCTTCTGCTGATCCGCTTTTCTCCTTGCGTAAATTTACCGGTACAGTCTCATCCAGACTTTTTTCTGTCTCTCCTGCCAGCCTTTTCCGCTCTTCCAGGATCTTCGGAAGCTGTGCCTCAATATGCATATGTTCCGGCACTTCCTGCCACGGTACATTATATCCTGCTCCATGAGCACAGAATACAGAGCCCGTCGGATTCTCCACATCCCGCTCCGGATCGTAACCAATCGCCTCTACAACCTCGTCCTGGTTATGGCATGGAAAATATCCTTTCAACGTACAGAACAGTTTCCCTCTTCCTCTACTGTATGTGGTTACTTCTCTCTGATAATCCTGCATTTCAGACACCGGTGCACTTCCGGTGACCACAGCCATATCATCTTCCGTCTCCGGTCCGTCAAATTCTCCATTCATCCGCTGAATATCCGTAAGTGCACGGCCTGTCAGTTCTGACGGAATTTCCAGACGAAACGCATAATACGGTTCAAGCAGTACATTCTCTGCCTGCATCAGTCCCTGGCGGATCGCACGGTACACAGCCTGGCGGAAATCTCCGCCCTCTGTATGCTTCAGATGTGCACGTCCACTGGCAAGTGTGATCTTCACATCAGTAAGCACCGATCCCGTCAGAACGCCCCGGTGCTCTCTTTCCAGCACATGCGTCAGGATCAGTCGCTGCCAGTTCTTGTCCAGCACATCCTCACTGCAGATCGTATCGATCGTGATTCCACTTCCCGGCTCTCCCGGTTCCAGTATCAGATGCACTTCTGCATAATGACGCAGCGGCTCAAAATGCCCTACTCCTTCAACTGTATTTTTAATCGTTTCTTTGTAAACAATATTCCCACTTCCAAAAGAAATATCCACGTCAAACCGTTCTTTTACAAGACTTTGCAGAATCTCCGTCTGCACTTCGCCCATCAGCTGGACCTGAATCTCTCCTGCCTCTTCATTCCAGACTACACGGAGCATCGGATCTTCTTCCTCCAGTTGTCTGAAATTCTGCAGCATCCGGTGGACATCACAGCCTTCCGGCAGCTCCACCCGGTAATTCAGAACCGGCTCCAGTATCGGTGCCGAAGAACTTTGCTGCATCCCAAGCCCCTGTCCCGGATAAGTCCGGGTAAGTCCTGTCACAGCACAGATACAGCCTTTTTCTGCTTCCTGCACCATCTCGTACTTGTCCCCGGAATAAATCCGGATCTGGTTGACTTTCTCCTGCAAAGGTTCTTCCTCTGCCATATATTCCAGGATCTCTTTGACCTTCAGTACTCCGTTTGTGATCTTCATATGTGTCAGGCGGCTGCCCTGTGAATCTCTGGATATCTTATATACCTTCGCTCCAAAAGCTTCTTCAGCATGCGTCCCGCTTACCGGTCCGTCCATGTATTTTCCCAGTCCGTCCAGTAATTCCTGCACACCTTCCAGCTTCAGTGCCGAACCGAAATAGCATGGAAATACCTTTCGTTCCCGGATCAGCGTCTGAATCTGGCTCGCCGTGATCTCTCCATTTTCCAGATAGCTTTCCATTACCGTCTCGTCGCACATAGACAGCTCTTCCAGAAATTCTTCACCCGCTTCTGTAAAATCCACACACTCTCCGCTGAGCTTCCGCTTTAATTCAGTAAGTCTGTCCTGTCTGTCCGTACCGTCCTGATCCATCTTATTTATGAAAATAAAGGTCGGAACCTGATACCTTGCAAGAAGATTCCACAGAGTTCGTGTATGTCCCTGCACACCGTCCGCTCCGCTGACAACCAGGATTGCATAATCAAGAACTTGCAGGGTACGCTCCATTTCTGCTGAAAAGTCCACATGCCCCGGTGTATCAAGAAGAGTCACCTGCTTGTCTCCAAGCACAAAATTCGCCTGCTTGGAAAAAATGGTAATCCCCCGGCTTCTTTCCAGCGTATACGTGTCTAGAAACGCATCTCCATGGTCAACTCTTCCAAGCTTCCTGATCTGACCGGTAAGATAAAGGATTCCTTCCGAAAGCGTCGTCTTTCCGGCATCCACATGCGCCAGGATCCCGACAGATATATATTGTTTTGGCTTATTTTCAGATGTTGCTGCCATCGAAAAAATGCCCCTTTCTGCTCATAATAATCTCTTGATTATCATATCACAGAAAGGGGCATAAGTCGACACGCGAATCTTTTTATCTGTCCTGCTTTTCATTTGACATTTTCTGCGGTAAGATACAATTAGAACAAATTTCTAAAAAAGGAGAGTGCTATTTACTCATGAAAAATACTGACTTAACCAATACTTACCGCGAACTTGACAGAGAACTTGCCATTTTGCATGACCAACTCGAAAGCCACCGTTCTTTTGAAAATATCCTTTTTCTCCCGACTCCCGAAAAGATCAGGTCGGTCCGCGAAAAATGGAATGATTTAAAAACACAGGTTGAAAACCTGGATACACCTGACAATGTCTATCGTCTGGTGAAGCATCATCTGAATGACTTCCTGGATTCTCTTAAATTTACTATCGAAGAAAAAGAGCACAATCCGGAAGCACCTCTCCTGGATTTTGTCTATTATCTTCAGGAAATTGCTCGCTGTGACAGGCGTTCTAATGAAGTACGTCTCGATCTCCTGACCAGAAAATTACAGGCATTCCATGAAAATCAGGATTTGATCCTTAATCTGATCCACACACAATACGGAGAAAATGAAGCTTCCCTTTCTTCTGCCTTTGCCCGCGCAAGGCTGGATATGCAGCGCGACCTGAAACTGTTAAATGAATATTTCCCGGATTTCACAGAAGAACAGATTGCGTCTTTATCACAGTCCTTCCGGATTTTTATCGATCAGCTTCAGGAAATGGCAGATTTACTCGGTTCAGACTGCCAGTCTGACTCTGAAGAATTATTAAAGGATGATCTCTCAAAGACCATCAAGATGGATCCGGAAGCTTACCGCAGCCTTCTGAAAAACCGTCTTGGTGTATCTCTCGACGAACTGCTTGCATGGCATAAAGAAGAAATTGAAAAGACCCGTGCTGAAGTATTCGAAATCGCCTCCAAATTAGAGCTTCCGGAAGGAACTCCGAAGACAATGAAAGAAGTCAGTGATGTGCTTTTCCGCTATGCTGGTCCTTGTGACAGTGCCGAGGAAATGTATACACGTGCCAGAAATTATCTGAAACGTACCCGTGCTGTCGCTCATGAATATGTACGTCTTCCGGAAGATGAAACCTGTCTGTGCGTTCCGCTTCCGCCTTGCTATAAGGATTCTTACCCTTGGGGCGGTTATGAGGGTGGTGATTTCCGTGTCAAACCGCTCCGCGGCCAGATGTTCCTGAATCAGTATAATTATCAGAACATTACCGATGGCTGGATCAAGATGAATACCATGCACGAAACTTATCCGGGACACCATGTCCAGTTTATCCGTGCAGCGATCGATCCAACACCGGAAACTGTAAAAATAGGAGCAAAAAGTGTACCTCTGGAAGAGGGAACCTGTATTCGGACTGAACGCGCATTTACCTTTATCTTTGCGGAAGACCCGTTCTTCCCTCTGTTCGTTGCATTCCGCCGTCATCATGCCTCTGTCCGTATCCTGGTTGATCTGCAGCTGTATTATTTTGGAGCGACACTGGAAGATGCTGTAAAAATCTACGAAGAAGAGCTTGGCTTTGACCGCGTAACTGCCCGCGCCCAGGTACAGGCACACCAGAATGCGCCGGGATATTTCACCTGCTATTATTATGGAATGAAGAAAATCTGCGACTGGGAAAAAGAGTATGGATATACGAAATGGGATTATACGGAACTGCTGTTCTCAGCCGGGCGGATCAGTATGGAAAGCCTGGAGATGCTGGTTAAGATGACCAAAGAAGAGCAAGGACGTTTCTTTACGGAGTTCCGGAGCTTGCTGATGGATGAATAAGGTAGGTTTTAAGGTGTTGGAGGGGGACGAAAAAACGGATAAATAAATGAATCGGGTATGCTTCCCACGCACTGGGCATTCCGATGAGCCTCTGAAAGCGTATATTGTGTCAGCAATGGCTTCCACAATATACTGAGTCTCATCTCCATAGTGCTCAAGGGAATCTGACCCGATCCATTTATTTATCCGTTTTTTCTGGTACTCCTGCAACTTGAAAATTTTCCCTTGTGGAGCATCAGCTCGCTGCGCATGGCTAATGGTGATTTGTTTGTCTAGGGTTTTAACCATATTCATAAATTTGAGTATAATGATTTGTTTTAGTTTTTAAAAATTTGTATCTTTAAAATATTTCCAACAACACATTATTATAAAGATATAAGTCTACCAAGTTCTTCACGTTTCTTTTCAGTTATGCCATAGATATTTATGTGGTTCAGGTCACCGCTGCGGTCTGTAAAGGCGGGGAAGAGGAAGCCGGATGTTGGGGATCCGGGTTCGTATTCGCCGACAAGGGGACAGATGGCGCAGATGAGGTAAGAGAACATCTCTTCGGATTCTCCGAGGCGTTCTTTGTCGGTGGCTTTGGCTGGGATATCGTAGTTATCATGGAAAACATAGATCGCGTAAGGGGTGGTGATCCGGATGTTTTCCATGATGATATCATAAAGAGTATCCATCAGGGCATCGTTTTTAAGTTCACAGTCTCTGAGCGCCATCAAAAGCTGCCACATACTTCCGGTTTTCTGATTTTCCGGCTGGATCTCGTATTTTTTCAGTTTTGTGTTTGTCTCTGCAAATGGAATCGTTTTGGCGATTGCGAGATTTTTTGTTTTTTCTGACGCAGAGAGTTTGAGGAAGTTGATGTTAAAGCTTCCGTCAAAATCTCCGTCTGCATCTACATAACAGCCTGCTATTCTTGTGAATGATGTTCTTGCAGGCGTCATCCGCCGCGTCAATTCCAGCATATCTTCTCGGTTGATCATTTATATTTGTTCCTCTCTTTGAATATCAATTGAGTCTCACTCCGTTGACCTGTTTCTATTTTCTAAGTTCTCATATCATCCATTGCTAAAATTCTTCTATTTCAGCAACACGGTCCCCCTGCTTTTCTTTCCAAATCATCAGGTACACTTTGAAATCTACCGAATCTCTCGCCGCAGCAAATGGCTCCTCACGTACAAGTGTAACTTTCTGTCCATTTGACTCCAGCTCTGCTTTTCTTTTTTCGGCTTTTTTCAAAATGTTCTGATATTTCTGATTAAATTTCTCCCCAAAATCCCTCCGTGGATAATTTTCCGCTTCTTTGGCAAGTTTTTTATTTAGCAAGTCTACAACCGCCGCATGTTTCTCCCGATGTAATAGTCGGGCAATCCATCTGCTCATTCTTTTTCCATGATATCTCCGGTATCTTTGCAGCCACCACAACAGACTTTTATCCCCTGCTTCTTTAACAAGCTCTTCCATCACATCGATTGCCTCTTCTGCCGGACTCCATGGATCTTCCATCGGGACAATATATTTTGCCGGAACTGCCGGATAACAGGTATAGTTCAGCGGAGGAAAATGTACCAGTTTTGCAAGTTTCCGTTCTGTATCACTTGTTGCCTTTTCTCCAAGGTATTCACATTTATCGCTCAGAATCGCCAGACGATATTCCAGAATCCGCAGATACTCATACCCTTTCATCCAGAAATGTCCCACATCTCCGTAATTATAAAGGTTCACCTCCAACGAAAGATCCTGGAAAAAAAATGGTCACAACCGTTTCGCCCTGATATACGACAAGTACATATTCTCCATCCTCCTGGCTTAAAGTTGCGTCCAGCTCTCCTTCATAATCTTTCTGATAATGTCCGGTCATTCTTGCACCAGAGAATACCAGAAAGCTTTCCACTGCATCATTCATCAGATACACCAGACGCATTTCATCCTGGTTTTCCACATCTTTGTCTGGAAACAGAAGTTCAAACTGATCCTGACCGAGTAACTGGGCAAGCTTCTGGAAGGCCTCCGGAATTTCTTCATATGCATTTTCTGTATCCATGAACGCTTCCTCTGCTGACATATTTTCCTGTATTTCCAGTTCACTCATCTATTCCTTTTCTCCTTCATTTGCCTCTTCCATATCCACACAGGCAAGTCCTCTGTCCTCCACATAACTGACACGGATCACTGCCTGCGACCAGTTGAGGCTGATCCTGGCAGCCTTCTGCTTCTCTTCTCCGGCTTTCCGGAGCAGATCCAAAAGTTTCTCCAAAACTTCTCTTGTCAGATAGCCACCTCTCCACTGAAAGGTCAATATCCTGCCCTTCTTAGCCGCCTGCAGCGACCGTTTATAGACATCTTCTTCTTTTGTAAAGGAAAGTTTCTTCTCCCGATAATAAAAATGATCCCCATTCGTACAGACCGGTGCCGGTGCGATCAGCGGTTCATGATCCCGGAAAATCTTCTTGTCGTCTAGATTGAAATAATCATAGCGGATCTCCTGTCCTGCCGCACCGTGTTTACCAAGCGTATTGTCAAAAGTTGCATCCAGATGATAATATGTACCACCAATTTTTATGATATTCCAAGTATGACGGTACTTGATCCCTTTTTCCGGATTGTTACCACAGACTGCGATCATGCACCAGATTCCAAGCGCATCACAGAGTACTTTCACAGATTTTGCAATCCCTTCACATACGCCAACTCCATGTCCAAGTGGACCGATGATCTCATGGGAATACGCCTTTTTCAGCTTATCATAAGTCACATTATCACAGATAAAATCATGAATATATTTCTCCTTTTCCCATTCAGACAAATCTTTTGCCGCCCGCGCAAGTTTTTCTACTCTGGAGGACATTGCCCTCTGATGCTCCCGGATTTTATTTTTGTCAAACAGATACTCCGGTACAAAGATCAGATTCGGAGAGTCCTGATAGTATTTATACTTATATCCTGTCATCCAGAAAATCTCCGGATGATCCAGCCGAAGTCTGAAAAAGACATCATAAAGCTCCGCACTTTCTATGCGCGGTATCTGAAATTCATCCGCAAGTGCATTTGCTCCCTGCATGATTACATGGTATGCTGCCTGCTGCTGTTTCGTCATTTTGGTATAATAGAATGGTTCCATGAAAGTCCTCCTGCGAATCCTACAGTAACATCGTCATATAAATTGGTATATACATAATTCCGTCCTGATATTTTAAATCTTTTGTATAGATAATAAATCTGTCTTCCGATTTTAACTGATACTTCTGAATCAGATAATCAAATGATTTGTGTGACATATAATTTGAAGATTTTACTTCAATCGGACAGATCTTCTTTTTTTTCACAATCATAAAATCGATCTCATATTTCTTTTCCCTGGTCGTCCCTTCTGGTGTATACAAATATTCATGAAAATACAACTCATGACCTGCCGTTCTGAGCATCTGTGCTACAATATTTTCAATAATCATTCCCTGATTTATCCCAAGATTATCTATAATCAGAGCCTTATATAAATCCTCATCTGTATTATCCCGGTTCTTCATAATCTGTGTAACCAGTAATCCGGTATCACCCATATATAATTTAAAATTACTTCTGTCTGCAAATAATTCTAATGCAACTTCCGGCTTTGTAACATTAATACACTCATTTCCGATCATTGCTTCTGAAATAAAGCTTACTGCATCTATATAATTTTGGTAACGTGCATTTTTATCCACCATAGAAAGTTTGAAATGCGAATTTTTATTCTCCAGCTGCTCTGGTATTGTACGATAAATAACTGACGCTTTTTCCCGATTTTCTGTATCATATTTTGCCAGATCTTCTTCATAAAGGCTCAGAATATTCCTCTTTACAAAATCAATCTGCGCATAACTTTTTCCTGAAACATAAGCATCTACCGCTTGTGGCATCCCACCTACAACCATATACGTACGGAAACTTTTCATGATTCTCCGATGAATCGCATCTCCAAGTGGCTTTCTTTTTTCAAAAGCTTCTCTGATTGTAGGAATCGTAACCTCATCATTGATTGCCCATAAATATTCTTCAAAATCCATCGGGTACATCTTAATCCGGTATTCTTCTGAAGGAATCAGTATATCCTTTACATTTTTCCGAATTGAGATCAGTGATCCTGTCTCAATATACTCATACCGTCCATCCGCAACAAGATATTTTATCGCCTGCCGTGCCTGTGGAAACAGCTGTACCTCATCGAAAATAATCACACAATTCTTCCCTTTTAAACTTTTTCCTTTTAGGAGAAACAGATTTCTGAAAAACGTATCCAAATCATTCATATTCTCGACAAAATTATTTTTAACATCTATGCTTTCTCTTGCAAAATCAAGAATCATATAATCATCATATTCATTTTTTGCGAAATCCTCTACAATGGTACTTTTTCCAATACGTCTGGCTCCTTCAAGCAATACTGCTGATGTGCCTGCTGCCAATGTTTTCCACTCAATCAGTTTGTCATAAACTTTTCTTTTAAAAATCATTTCGCATTCCTCATTTCATTTTACTTGGTAGTATTATAGCATATTTCCGCCTTAATTATACCATTTTTCACGAAATCATAAAATGTTTATACCTACT
>ERZ773210.3533-NODE-3533-length-11013-cov-18.540701_pt1 | contig 11013 bp, 7 predicted proteins | sample MGYA00580528_ERZ773210 | MGnify/ENA primary metagenome ERZ773210 (study PRJEB29015, sample SAMEA2737769) | human gut metagenome | biome: human gut; feature: human-associated habitat; material: faeces | place: China | collected 2012 ...
TTTTGATAAAAAGCTGTGTGTTCCACTATGAATTTGAAGTGATCCATCCGTTTGCAGATGGTAATGGACGCATGGGGCGGCTTTGGCACACACTGCTGCTGTCAAAGTGGAACTCCTTGTTTGCATGGCTTCCAATAGAATCCATCATCCACGACCACCAGCCAGAATATTATGCGGCCATCAACCAGTCCAACGCGCAGGGCGAAGGAACAGTATTTATTGAGTTCATGCTGGGTGTCATAAAGGAAGCCCTGCAAGAAGCAATCAGCGAACAGCCCGCAGAAAAGCCCACTATGCAGAGTAAAGAAGAACTGCGGTGGGAGAAAATTGCAGATTTTCTCCGCAGAAACAGCACGATACAAAATTCTGATGTGCAGAATCTTCTTGACGTTTCTCCCGCAACTGCAAGCCGAATTTTGAACGCCTTGACCAAAGAAGGAAAACTCATCAAGGTGCGGAGTGGCCGCTATTGGGCGTATCGGGCAACAAAATAAAATACAGTCTTATTCCTTCTTCAAGTACTTTGCGCGCAGTTCATTCACGACCTGCTGATGGCTGGCCTGACCGCTGCCAATGCGGTCAAGGTTGCCGCGTGTATCTTCGCTGATGGTTATTCCCTCAATGGCAAAGGTGCCGCACACATTGCGGAGGTCGCTTTTGTGTTGGGCAGGAGTAGTGTACTTAATGCTCATGATTTGGCCTCCTTTGAACTCCCATGTGAGCCATCTCTCTCAAGGGCCTGTATATTACCTGCACTCGTTGAGGATGTCCAGCAGTTCTTCGCGGCTCAGCTTCTTGCAGCAGCCGCCGGTGAGCACGGTGGAATCGGCCACAGCCTTGAGGTCGGTGTCAGCCGGGATGCCCAGCTCTGCAAAGGTAGTGGGCAGGCCGATCTCCTTGATGAAGGACGCCAGAGCTTCCACACCAGCCTGTGCCAGCTTCAGCTCGCTCTTGCCTGCCGGGTCGATGCCCCAGACATTCTGTGCAAAGCGAGCGAACCGTGCGGTGTTGGCCGGGAGCAGGTGACGGTACAACACTGGGTGGATGACGGCCAGACCGGCACCGTGGTTGCAGTTGGTGTAGGCACCCAGCTGATGTTCGATCATGTGGCACTGGAAGTCGGTGATTTTGCCGATCTTCAGGATGCCATTCTCTGCCATGGCCGAAGCCCATGCCAGTTCACTGCGGGCCTCGTAGTTGTCCTTATCGGTCAGCAGAACGCGGATGTTGCGGATAACGCTGCGCATGACGGCTTCGTTGATGTCGTCGGAGAGGTTGTTCTCATCCGGCTTGCCGAAGTAGGTTTCCATGGCGTGGCTCAGGGTATCGAATGCGCCGGAAATAACCTGCTTGAACGGAACCGACAGGGAATAGGTCGGGTCGAGGAAGGCAAAGTCCACCTTGGCCTGCGCCGACACCACCTTGCAGCAGTCGGACACGGAACCGCCGCCCACGGCAAGGATCAGGTCTACATGGTTTTCACGGGCCAGCTTTGCGCCCTCTTGCACACAGCCGCGTCGCTGCACAAAACAGCAGTGGAATTTTCTGGCAGGGCGTGGTACAATACACAAAGAAGGACCGTTCCAAGCGACAGGAGGGAAACAAAATGGAATTTACTCAGGTCATTGAAAAACGCTATTCCTGCAAGAACTTCGGCGAGCGCAAGGTGGAAGACGCGAAGCTCCGCGCGATCCTGGAGGCCGGGCGGCTGGCACCGACGGCGAAAAACTTTCAGGAGCAGCGCATTTATGTCGTCCAGTCGGCAGAGGGGCTGGCGAAGATCGACCAGGCTACGCCCTGCCGCTACAGCGCACCCACCTGCGTAGTGGCGGCGTTCGACCGCAACAACATGTTCACTTACCCCGGCGGCAAGCGCACCTCCGGCGTGGAGGATGCCACCATCGTGGCCACTCACATGATCCTGGCCGCCGCCAACGAGGGCGTGGATAGCTGCTGGGTCAACTTCTTCGACCCGGACCAGCTGGCAAAAGCCCTGGGCCTGCCGGAGAACGAGGAGATCTTGATGCTCCTGGACCTCGGCTACGCTGCCGAAGGCGTGAAGCCGCTGCCGAACCACGATTCGCGCAAGCCGCTGAGCGAGACCGTGGCTTACCTGTAACTGGCCGCCGATCCCCATAACAAACAAAAAACACCGCCGTGGGCGTTCTTCCTGCAAAAAGCAGGGGAGAAGCCGCGGCGGTGTTCTGTTTTATGCGGGTATTTGAGGGAGCGCTTACTCCGAGCGCAGGGCGATGACCGGGTTGCTCTTGGCCGCACTGCGGGCGGGGATCAGGCCGCCCAGGATGGTCAGCAGGGTGGCCAGCGCAATGAGGATCAGCGCCGCAGAGAGCGGCAGCGAGGCGGTCACATCGCTGGAACCGGAGATGGAGTGGATGAGCATGTTGCCCGGGATGAGCAGCAGCAGGCTCAGGCCCACGCCCATGACGCCGGAGCACAGGCCGATGATGAAGGTCTCGGCGTTGAACACCTCCGAGACGTTGCGCTTGGAAGCACCGATGGCACGCAGGATGCCGATCTCCTTGCGGCGCTCCAGCACGCTGATATAGGTGATGACGCCGATCATGATGGAGGACACCACCAGCGAGATGGCCACAAAGGCCACCAGCACATTGCTGACCATATCCACGATCTTGGTCACGGCGCTCATCAGGGTGCCCACCGTATCCGAGAACACGATCACCTTGTCGTCTTCGCCCTGGGCGCGCATGGCGTCGTTGTAGGCGTTCAGCTCGTCCACGATCTGGTTCTTGGACTCAAAGCTCTTGGGGTAGATCCAGATGGAGCCCGGCGTGGAGTAATCCACGTAGCCCAGCGAGGCCAGGACGCTGGTGCTGGTGGTGGAGGTGGACTGCAGGGTGTTTTTCACCAGGTTCACCAGCTCGTCGTTGGACATGTTGAGCTGGATGGCGCTCTGGAAGGTCTCTGCGTCGATCTGCAGGGCGTCTTCCATCTGGCTGCCCAGTGCGGCGATGTTCGTCTGGATGGCGGTCTGGATCTGCTGGCTGAACTGGCCGGCCAGCTGGCTCATCAGCTGCTGCATCACCGTGCTCATCTGGGTCTGGATGGCGGCGGTGAGCTTCGCCTGCAGCGCTTCGCCCAGCTTCTGGCCCAGCTGTTCGGAGTAACGTTCCAGATAGCTGGTCATCACGGTCTGCAGGTTCTGCTGCAGGGAAGCGGCAAACTGCTCCTGCAGGCCAGAGGTGTCCAGCAGATCGCCCATGGAGTCGGACAGGATCTGCTTGAACAGGTCGCTTTCCATATAGGACGAGAAGCCGATCTTGTCCAGGTTCAGGATGCCGTTGCCGATGATATAGCGCTTGTAGCCGTTCATGATGTCTTTCATCAGCTGCTGCAGCGCATCCTGCGAGATGGACAGGTCCATGCCCTCGAACAGGCTGCTCAGGTCCATATCCTCCATGGTGGGCAGCTCCACATCGCTCATGTCGATGTCGCTCAGGTCCAGGTCCCCCAGGTCCAGCGAGAAATCCGCGGGGTCCAGCAGGCTGGAAAGATCGACCGAGCTGCCGTTCAGTGTAAAGGCACCGCTCAGGTCGAACTGCAGCTTGCTGGAGTCGAACTGGAAGGCGCTCTGCAGCGCGTCGGTGTCCACCGAGAACAGCGAGGTGATGTCGAAGCCGTCGGAATCTTCGTCGGCCTCAAAGGGCTCACCGGTCAGCACGTTCACATCCGGGTTTTCCAGCTGCTGCTTGACGATCTCGCTTTCCGCCGCGTGGTCCATCGTGTAGTAGGTCAGCGCGTGGGTGTAGGCCACACCGGTGGGCAGGATGGTGGAGGAGGCGTCGGCTTTGGGCTGTACCACGCCCACGATGGTCAAAGCCGGGCTCTCGGCGGCCAGCTGCTCCAGATAATCCTCGTCGTCGGCGTGGCTGCGCCAGAACCCGAGGTCTTCGTCGTAGGCATACAGGTCGGACGTGGTGATGATCTTATAGGAAAGGCCGAGGAAGTCTTCGTAGTTGTAGGTGCCGTAGTCCTCGGGCAGGTCGATGTTGTGGTTCTTGGTATATTCGCGGATGAAGTTGTCCAGCTCGGCGTCGTCCAGCAGGCCCAGCAGGTAGAGCGCGTAGTCCGAAACGCTGCCGTCGGCGTTCAGCACCAGCACGGCTTCGTCGTAGCGGTCCGGCCAGCGGCCTGCCTTCACGTCGTACTGGTCCTCGTAAAGGGAGGGCTCCTCGGCCATTTCGCAGAACACGTTCTGGCTGCTCATGGAGGAGACGATGCCGGCCGCCGTGGTGGTGTTGTTCAGGCTCGAGAGGGTGTTGTCCGGGAAGACCCGGCGCACGGTGCCATCCGCATTCTGGCGGTAGAGCTGGGGCGCAACGCCGTAGGCGTATTCCACCGAGGCCGCGTTCTCCTTTACGGAAGAAGCGTCACTTTCCAGATAGTCCCGCAGGGCGCTCAGGTCGTTGACGTTGGTGGTGTTCTCGGTCAGCTGCGAGAGCAGGCGGCGCACGGTGACCATGCCTTCCAGCGAGGAGTCGGAGCTGGCCGAAGTCTCGCCGCTGACGGCGGAAGCATAGCTTTCCGGGTCCAGCAGGGAGGCCAGGTCCACGCCGTTGGAGGTGATCTGGATGGGATATTCCGAAAGGGTGGAGCGCTCCATATCGCTGATATAGTTGCTGACGCCGTTGGAGAGCGAAAGGATCAGCGCGATGCCGATGATGCCGATGGAGCCTGCAAAAGCGGTGAGCAGGGTGCGGGCCTTTTTGGTGAGCAGGTTGTTGAAGCTCAGCGAGAGGGCCGTGAGGGGGGACATGGACGCATGGCCCAGGTTTTTGTGCACCGGCGGCGTCAGTGCGGCGGTGTCCGGCGTAAAGGGGTCGGAATCCGCGCGGATGACGCCGTCCTTCAGCCGGACGATGCGGGTGGCGTACTGCTCGGCCAGCTCGGGGTTGTGGGTGACCATGACCACCAGCCGGTCCCGGGCCACGTCCTTCAGCAGTTCCATCACCTGGATGCTGGTCTCGCTGTCCAGCGCACCGGTGGGCTCGTCCGCCAGCAGGATGTCGGGGTTGTTCACCAGGGCGCGGGCGATGGCCACGCGCTGCATCTGGCCGCCGGACATCTCGCTGGGGTGCTTGTGCAGCTGGCTGCCCAGGCCCACATCCTCCAGCGCTTTGGCCGCCCGGCGGCGGCGCTCGGCCTTGGAGATGCCGGAGATGGTCAGGGCCAGCTCCACATTGGCCAGCACCGTCTGGTGCGGGATGAGGTTGTAGCTCTGGAACACAAAGCCGATGGTGTGGTTGCGGTAGGAGTCCCAGTCGCGGTCGGTGTACTTCCGGGTGGAGACGCCGTTGATGACAAGGTCGCCGCTGTCGTAGCGGTCCAGGCCGCCGATGATGTTCAGCAGCGTCGTCTTGCCGGAGCCGCTCGGGCCGAGGATGGCGACAAATTCGTTGTCGCGCAGGTTCAGGCTGACATCGTCCAGCGCTTTCTGGACAAGGTCGCCCGTGCGGTATTCTTTTCGGATGTGGTTGAGTTGAAGCATGTGCCGTGCCTTTCCGGCTGCTTTTCCGCAAAAGCGCCGTTCGTTGTACCTGTTATAAAACAGACTTTTCTCGCAGTTTGACAATAAACCATTTTATTCTATCAGAAGAATGTGAAGAAACTATGTATAATACGCTGAGAAAATTTGCACCTGCGATGATTTTGGGCAGAAAACAGACTTTTCCCGGTAAAAAGCGGGAAAGAATTCCCAGACGGTTGAATTTGCGCCGGATTCGTGCTATTTTAAAAGAGGTGATGCGTGCCGGGGCTGAAACGGCACGCCGAGGCCAAAAATGTGTTGGAAAAACGACACAAATAAAACACGATAAAACGTATGATCGCGCGCTGATTCGTCGCAGAAAACGGAAAAACGACACAAAAACAGCGCAAAAATGAAAATGACGTTTTTAGACACTTTTTAAGGATTGTACGGTTCCCGCTTTGCTCTTTAAAATAGAAAAAGAAAAAACAAGGGGCGCCGAAAAGCGTCGGAAAGCCTTGTAGCAAGGAGGAACTTATATGGAACGTACATTTTCACCCATGATTCGTCAGTTTTCTGCGATCGACGGTCTGCAAAAGGCGTATACGCTGGTATATTCACTGGATGCCGAAGATGAAAACGGCTGTCGGCTGACACTTTGCCGCACCGGCAGCGGGCCGCGCATGGAGAGCCTGTATCTGGCTGCCGCGCCGGAATCCTGCTACCGCATCCTGCAATATCTGTGTGAAAATGGCGTGCAGCCGGAGATCTGGCAGGATGTGATGGAGGAACTGACCACGGCAGATCGGCTTGAGCAGAAAGGCGGGGCGCTGCGTGGACAATGACCGCATGTTCAAACCACTGAAGATCGCCCTTGCAAGCTACGACCGCAAAGAGCTGCGTGTCCAGAAGCATTATCTGGAGGAGGAAGGGGCTCCCATCAGCTGCACCTGCTTTCTGAGCGGGGAACGCCTGTTCCGGTGCCTGCAGCAGGACCACTCGTTCGACGTGGCCATCCTGTGCAGCGAGATGGAGGATATGACCGGGCTGGAGTTCATGGAGCACATCCGTGCGCTGGAGCAGCGGCCGGTGCTGCTGCTGTTCAACGAGGCCCGGCGCAACAACGAATCGGCCCTGTGCATGGAAACGGAGGAAGGGATCTTCTGCGTCGAGCAGGCAGACCTGAAAAGCCTGCTGCGGGAGCTGTACCGGATGCCGGGCCAGCAGGGCCAGAAACTGGAGCGCCAGTGCCACGCGCTTTACGACAGCTGGGGCCTGCAGCAGCCGGATGTGAACTGCGGCTACCTGACCTGCGCGGTGGGCGTGGTGTTCGGCAACTCGCAGAAGATGGCCATCCGCAAGGAGATTTTGCAGGCCGTGGGCCAGCAGTACAATGTCTCGGTCTCGGCGGTGGACAGCGGCATCCGGCGGATGATCGACCAGCTGGAAGCCGCCCCCAACGAGGCGTGGAGCACCTTCAAACAGGAAAACGGCTTTGCCGGGGATAAACTGACCACGGGGAAGCTGATCTACGCGGTCAAGAACCAGCTGCGGCGGCAGAAAGAGCCGTGACCGGCAGCCTGAGAGGAGCAACAGAATGGAGCAGATGCTGCAGAATGAACCCACCGAGCTGTCGGTCCAGGCCGTGCCGCAGAAGGCTGTGGAGCAGGCGTGCTTTCATGCGCTGACCCTCATCAGCCGCAACTGCGAATACCTGGACCAGCACCTTGCCCGCACCGGGGCCGACCAGGAGTCCCGGCAGGCGGTGACGGACATCAGCGCGGCAAGCGCCCAGCTGGACCGCACCGTGAACGAGGTGATGACTCTGCTGGAGTATCTTCGCGCAGAAGAACTGCCCCGTCTTTACCCCATGGACCTGTGCGATCTTCTGCAGCAGATCGCGGCACAGGCGGATATGGTCCAGGAGCAGCTCAAGGTGGAGCTGACGCTGGACTACGGCGGCTGGACCACCTGCCATGTGCTGGCCGAGCGCAGCGATGCCGAGTTGCTTTTGCTGCATCTGCTGTCCAATGCGCTGCGCGCCTGCAGCGAGGGCGGCAAAGTGCAGATCGTGCTGCGGCGCAGCGAGAGCTTCTGGCAGCTGACGCTGTTGGACAACGGCTGCGGCCTGCCGGACAGCGGGGAGGACGCCTGGCTGAGGAACCGGCAGTGCTTTTTGGGCGGGGCAAGGCTGGGCCTGCTGCTCTGCCGCGAGTGCTGCCGCCGCATGGGCTGGGGCCTGCGGGTGGAAAAAGCGCCGGAATGCGGCACGCAGGCAGTGGTGACCATCCCGCTCAGCAGCGACCGCAGCGTTGGGCAGACGGTGGAGCTGCACGCGGACAGCGGGTTCACGCAGATGCAAAAGCGGTATCAGCTGCGCACCATGCTGGTGAAGGAGCTGCGCACCATGCCGGAGCGCGGCGACCCCGACGATCTCTGACACATTATAAGAAGAAAAGCAGCAGGGCCGCTGTGCGGTGGGAACACCCCATCCGTGCAGCGGCCCTTTTTGCGCGATGTGGCAAAGAAACTTTGCTGCGCGGAAAAACAGTGCCCCAAAAGCAGGCAAGTTCACAAAATGTTTAACTTTTCGAGCGGAAAATACTATTTTTTCCGTGTAAAATAAGACCAGCACATTGATTGTGCCGCAAAATTGGATTATAATACACCTGTATGCGAACGGACGAGATGATTCGCTAACAAACAATTTCTGGCAGAGAGTTTTTGCCGTTTACCGGGGGCCTGGCCTCCGGCATTTGTCCTTAGGAGGAAAAACAACGTGAGAGTAGGTCTTGACATCGGCAGCACTACCATCAAGTGCGTGGTGCTGGATGAACATGATACGCTGCTGTATTCTACATACGAACGACATTACAGTCATATCCTGGAAAAGGCGCAGGAGCTTTTGCGCCGCATTGATGCCGAGCAGCTGCATGGCGAGAAGGCGCTGCTGAGCATCTCCGGCTCTGCCGGCATGGGCCTGGCCGACAGCTGCGGCGTGCCCTTTGTGCAGGAGGTGTTCTCCACCCGCGTGGCGGTCAAGCGCTTTGTGCCTGCCACCGACTGCGTGATCGAGCTGGGCGGTGAGGATGCCAAGATCCTGTTTCTGACCAACGGTACCGAGGTGCGCATGAACGGCAGCTGTGCCGGCGGCACCGGTGCCTTCATCGACCAGATGGCCACTCTGCTGAAGATGAGTGCCGACGAGATGAACAAGGCCGCTGAGAATGCCCAGCGTACCTACACCATCGCCTCCCGCTGCGGTGTGTTCGCCAAAAGTGACGTGCAGCCGCTGATCAACCAGGGTGCCCGCACCGAGGACATTGCTGCCAGCATCTACAAGGCTGTGGTCAACCAGACCATTGCAGGCCTGGCACAGGGCCGCCCCATCAAGGGCAACATCCTGTATCTGGGTGGTCCGCTCACCTTCAGCACCGTGCTGCGCAAGAGCTTTGACGAAGCTTTGAACGTCACCGGCACCTGCCCGGAAAACAGCCTGCTGTATGTGGCGCTGGGCGCTGCCCTCTATGCCGACAAGGCCTTCGTGCTGAGCGAAGTGGCCGACGCGCTGGACCAGTACGCCGCCACCGCCACCTACGCCAGCGAGCCGCCGCTGTTCGCCAGCAAGGAAGAATACGAGGCCTTCCACGCACGCCACATGTCCCACAGCGTGCCCCGCGTGCCCTTCAGCGCTCAGTGCGGCCCGGTGCACATCGGCATCGACTCCGGTTCCACCACCGTCAAGCTGGTGGTCGTGGACGAAAAGAGCCAGATCCTTTACACCAACTACCAGCCGAACCTGGGCAACCCGCTGCCCCTGATCCGGGAGCAGCTGCTGAAAATTTATAAAGAACACCCGGGCCTGCAGGTGGCCAGCGTGACCACCACCGGCTACGGCGAAGAACTGGTGAAGAACGCCTTCCGCTGCGACTACGGTCTGGTGGAAACGGTGGCCCACTTCACCGCCGCCAAATACTTCATGCCGGACGTGGACTTCATCATCGACATCGGCGGTCAGGATATGAAGTGCTTCAAGATCGAGGATGGTGCCATCAGCAACATCTTCCTGAACGAAGCCTGCTCCTCCGGCTGCGGCAGCTTTTTGCAGACCTTTGCACAGGCATTGGGCTATGACGTGAAGGAATTCGCCAGCCTTGGCCTGTTCGCAGACCGCCCGGTGGACCTGGGCAGCCGCTGCACCGTGTTCATGAACAGCTCGGTCAAGCAGGCCCAGAAGGACGGTGCCAGCATTGAGAACATCTCGGCCGGTCTGTCCATCAGCGTGGTCAAGAACGCGCTGTACAAGGTCATCCGTGCGTCCAGCCCCGAAGAACTGGGCCGCAAGATCGTGGTGCAGGGCGGCACCTTCTACAACGAAGCCGTGCTGCGCGCTTTCGAGAAGGAGATGGGCGTGGAGGTCATCCGCCCGGACATCGCCGGTCTGATGGGCGCTTACGGTGCGGCCTTGTTCGGCCTGCGCCAGAGCCAGAAGGCCCACAGCACCACCTCGGCCATGATGAGCGAGGAAGAACTGGAAAAGTTCGAGCAGAAGGTGGTCAGCGTCAAGTGCGGCGGCTGCGGCAACCACTGCCAGCTCACCGTCAACACCTTCGCCGACGGCCGCAAGTACATCTCCGGCAACCGCTGCGATAAGCCCGTCACCGGCAAGAGCGCCGACGACAGCCTGAATCTCTACGCCTACAAGCAGCAGCTGCTGGCTGAGTATAAGCCGGTGGCCGGGAAGCGCGGCTCCATCGGCATCCCGCTGTGCCTGGGCTTCTACGAACTGCTGCCCTTCTGGTGGGCATTCTGGACGAAGCTTGGCTTTGCGGTGCACACCAGCCCGGTGTCCAGCCGCGGGCTGTATCTGGCCGGTCAGGCCACCATCCCCAGCGACACCGCCTGCTTCCCGGCAAAGCTGAGCCACGGCCACATCAAGGCTCTGAGCCAGATGCAGCTGGATGCCATCTTCTACCCCTGCCTGACCTACAATGTGGACGAGGGCCTGGGCGACAACCACTATAACTGCCCTGTGGTGGCCTATTACCCCGAGGTTCTGGCCGGCAACTGCCCGGAGCTGGAAGGCACCAAGTTCATCTATGACTATGTGGGCATTCACCGCCCGAAGGACTTTGTGCACAAGATGGCAAAGGACATCCTGCCCAAATATTTCGGCGGCATTTCTGAGAAGGAAGTGCAGGCTGCAGCCGACGCGGCCTATGCGGAGTACGAGTCCCACATGGCGAAAATTCGGGTGAAGGGCAGCGCCATCATCGACGAAGCACGCCGTCAGGGCAAGCGCATCATCGTGCTGGCAGGCCGCCCGTACCATGTGGACCCGGAGGTCAACCACGGCATCGACCGCCTGATTACCCGCCACGGGGCCGCCGTTGTCACCGAGGACAGCATCTCCAACCGGGTGCAGAAGTTCCCCACCAGCGTGCTGAACCAATGGACCTACCACAGCCGCCTGTATGCCGCCGCCAAGTACTGCACCACCCAGAAGG
>ERZ773210.3535-NODE-3535-length-11011-cov-2.411920_pt1 | contig 11011 bp, 11 predicted proteins | sample MGYA00580528_ERZ773210 | MGnify/ENA primary metagenome ERZ773210 (study PRJEB29015, sample SAMEA2737769) | human gut metagenome | biome: human gut; feature: human-associated habitat; material: faeces | place: China | collected 2012 ...
TCCCTGCAACATTTCCGCACTGGATACATTGCAGTTATCGTCGACTCTTTCCCTATGCTAAATGAAATATTTGCGAAACTATTTATTCAAATGTTAGTATGTCGGCTTTCCATGAAAATATGCATTTTTAAGCTGTCCGAGTATTTTCTTTTCCATTCTTGAGACCTGAACCTGTGAAATTCCAAGTCGGGATGCGATTGCAGTCTGGGTCTGGTTTTCAAAATAGCGCAGATAAATGAGTCTTTTTTCATCCTGATTCAGCACTCCAAGAAGTTCCGTCAGAACTATATGATTCAGAACCTGCTCATGTTCTTCGCTCTTTTCCTCAAGCTTGTCCATGAGACGGATTTCCTGTCCGTCTTTTTGATAAATAGGTTTATGCAAAGACTCGACGTCTCCGCCTGCATCCAGTGCCATGACCAGTTCTTCCTGCTCGACTCCCAGACGCTCTGAAAGTTCGCCCACAGTCGGTTCACGCCCCCACTGATTCTGTAAATCTTCTTTCAACAAATATGCTTTGTACGCCAGTTCTTTTAAAGAACGGCTAACTTTTATCATGCCGTCATCCCGTAAGAAACGTTTGATTTCACCGGAAATCATCGGCACAGCGTAAGTTGAAAATTTCACATCGTAGCTCAGGTCAAATTTGTCGATTGCTTTAATCAGACCGATATTTCCAATCTGAAATAAATCTTCCGTTTCCACACCCCGGTTATGGAAACGTTTCACTATACACCAGACAAGTCCTGCATTTTCCTCCACCAATCGTGCTCTTGCTTCTTCATCTCCTTCGTGGGATCTCTGAATCAGAGCGATTGTGTGGTCCATATTTTCCTTCCTTTTCCGATGATTTTCGACATTTTTACAAGTGTCCCTTTGCCCGGCGTTGATTCCACTTCCAGACTATCCATAAATGCTTCCATAAAGGAAAATCCCATTCCGGATCGTTCCGCTTCCGCTTTTGTTGTAAAAAGTGGTTCCATTGCCTTTTCAACATCTTCGATACCTTTTCCGAAATCTTCAATTTCCACAAAAAGCGTCTGTTCTTTCGTTCTGCACCGGATACAGATATTATGTACTTCTCCTTCATATCCATGTATAATTGCATTTGTCACAGCTTCCGACACTGCTGTTTTTACATCAGATACTTCCTCCACTGTCGGATTAAGCGATGTCATAAATGCTGCTACCGTCACCCTGGCAAATGATTCGTTGCTAGAACGACTGTCGAAGATAAGTTGCATTTCATTCGTGTGATCCATTTACTGATCCTCCTCTATGATTTCCATTATTTTTGTCACACCGGACATGGTTAATATTTTTTTGACACGCTCATTTGCGTGGGCTGCACAGATTTCTCCGCCCAGCATATAAATCTGTCTGTAACGTCCCATGATCATTCCAATCCCCGAACTGTCCATAAAATCTGTCTCCGCAAAATCAAATATGATGTAACGGATATGATTTCGTATAATCAGATGGTCGGATTCCCGGCGGATTTCCTCCGCATTGTGGTGATCCAGTTCGTGGGGGAGAAAAATTGTGAGACAGTTTTCCTGTACTTGATATTTCAATTTTCGGCCTCCTTTTTTTATAAAGCTTGTTTCTATACTTTTTCCATTCTACACACCTGGAAATCATATAGTTCACCAAAGGCACGTTCGCACTACCTTCCGCTGGCAGCGGTACATAAGTCGCTAAAGGACACCGCCTAAGTACCGGCCGCTCCAGAGTACCTTTTTGTGAACTATATGATTTTCAGGTGCTGAATGTACTGGCTAATCGCGAATATACTTTAGCTTTATAAAAACATATTTTCTTGCCTCTACGTGTGTGAAGCTTTAGCTGCCTTATAGGAATCCGCACAGTCGCAATTTCTATATGCAGCCTATAATAATTATCAAAAATGTCAAAAAAGAGGGTACGTGGGTTAACGTATCCTCTTTTGTAAGTTTGGTTTTATTTAGTTATTTTTCTAATCGTTTAAAGCTATTTCTTAATTATTGTTGTCACCGTTATCATCGCTGTCACTGTTTTTTTTGGTGTCGTCGGATTTTTTGCTGTCGCTGTTGTCAGTATTTCCGCTCTGGGCATCGAGCGCCTGCTGTGCCTGGGTGGCTACATCGGTGTCCGGCCAGGTTTCGATGATTTTCTGATAAGTCGTGTTGGCCTTATCCTGATCACCTTTTTTCTCGTAGCCTTGTGCCAGAAGGAGCATCGCTGCGCCATCGTTGTAGCTTTCATCCATCTGCATAACTGTCTCGAGACTGGAAATTACTGTATCATACTCGCCTGAATCGTAAGCTTCTTTTGCGGCTCTATATTGCTTTTTGCAGGCATCCGGATAAATCTTTCCGGTCAGTTCATCGAATTTTGCTCTTCCGACAGCTCCAAGGGAATCTGCATTGACTTTCATAAGTTCTTCTGCCATGGCAGCATTACTCATATCTTCGGATTTATAATGCTCTGCAATATTCATGACGACTTCATAGCTGTCTTGTGTTGAAGCTGCAGTTGCCTGTGCATTTTCTGTCTCTTCACTGCTGGCCCGATAAGTTTCCAATTCTGTCTTCAGTGCGCTAATCTGGGATTTCTGTTCTGCAATCTGATCACTAAATGAAACGGTCTGCTTATTCAATGCTTTTTTCTCTGACGAATTAATCGCCGGCATAATCAAAAACCACATCACTGTTTCCTCCTGATATAACAGAAGTATAACCGATGTAATACATGTTTCTGACAGCATTTTCCGGCATTGAGAGGAAATTAATAAAGCTCTGTGCCGCCTGCTTTTTCTCATCATTTCCGCCAATTCCTGATTTCAGCATTACCCATCCATCAAAATAAATATTGGTACTTTCCTTTGGCACTGCAAAATTAAGTGTAAAATCATCTTTATCAGCCTGATCCATTGTATACACGGCATCACCCGACCACTGATAACCTGCAACAACTTTTCCGGTAATCATATCTGCCTTTGCACTATCTGTCTCGAATGAGTAGGCATTATCTTTAACATCCTGCAGATACTCCTGTACTTCTTTTATTGTATCATCTGAAGTATCATTCATCTCCTGTGCAAGTTTTTCTTTATAATCCTTTGAAGCCAGAAATGATTTTGATGTAAGTTTGTCAGACTTTATAGCACCTATCGCTGCAAACATTGAATCCCTTACGTTATCTTTTATAGTAATCTGACGTTTAAACCTGCTGTTATTTATAATAGTCCAGGTCGATGCCTCTTCCTTTGAGACTGCATCCGGATTATATATAATTCCTGTGATTCCCCACATATATCCCGCAGCATATCTGCTCCACGCCTCACCATTTATTTCATTACTGTCAAACATATTTTTAATAAACGGCGATACTCCGCGGCTGTAATAATTTTCTTTGATATTTTTATCATAAAAATCATTTGAAAATGGCTCAAGCCTGTCTTCTGACATAAGTTTCATTATCATATATTCAGACGGACACACAAGGTCATATTCATCGCCAAGCGTAAGCATATTATAAAGTTCCTCATTTGTCCCCAGACAGCTGTATTCAACTTTTACTTTTTTACCATATGTTTTGTAATACCAGTCCTCAAAATCAGCAACCATTGAATTCTCGCCCTTTATATCGCCGCTTTCAAGGTCTATTGTCTCATCCCAGTCACCTTCATCAATATACTCTTCCCAGTTGCAGACACGCAGCGTGATTGTATCAGAAGAAGTGGCCGCATGTGCATATGACGGAAGAAATGCACATGCACTTCCTATTACTATAAGTGATGCAAGACTGACTGATACAATTTTTCTTAAAAAATATTTCATTATATCAGCCCTCCTTTTTTTCTTTTCTTGATGGAACAATATTAATAAAAAGTTCCACCACAATTACAATAATAAAAATTATTGTTGACAATGCCCACAACGCAGTCTTTATCTGTGTCTGTGAACCTTTTGTTGCATTTACGACATAGGTGCTTATAGTATCGAATGTAGCAGGTTTTGTATATGTTGCAACAAAATAATCGTCAAGCGACAGTGTAACAGCCATAACAAAACCTGATAAAATTCCTGAAGCAATCTGTGGAATTATAACTTTAAACAACGCATATGCAGGAGTTGCTCCAAGGTCAAGAGCTGCCTCATACAGGCTCGGGTCCATCTGTTTTAATTTAGGCACTACTGCAAGATATACAAATGGTGCACTTAACACAACATGACCTGCAACCAGAGGTATATACGTATCTTTGCTCACTCCGAACACAACAACTATAAGGATACATATTGAAAATCCCGTTACCACATCGGCATTTACAACAGGCACCTGATTAAGAACCGACAATGTATTTCTCACTCTCTTTTTTGAATAAAAAGCACCAACAGCACCTGTAGTTCCAAGTATTGTTGCAATTGCCGCACTGCCAAATGCAAGAAGTATTGATCCGAATATCATATGCTGCAATTCCGGTGTTGTAAAAAGTGTCACATAATTCTGAAATGAGAATGCATGTATTGCTCCAATGTTTGATGCATCAGTAAAACTGTACACTGCAAGCACAAGTATCGGCACATACATAAACAAAAGCACAAGGCTGATAACTGCATATTTTAATATTTTTTTAATCACAATAATGCACCTCCTCTGCCGCTTTCTTCTGAATCACTATCACCTGAAATAAGCGAGACGATACAGATAATAATTAAAAGAATCAATGCAATCATTGAACCATTATGCCAGTCATATGCACTGAAATAGCTTCCAATCAGACTGCCCATGATATATGTGCTGTTATAAAGCATATCAAGAACTACATAGTTAGTCATTGCCGGAAGAAATACCATTGAAACTCCGCTCACAATTCCCGGCACCGACAATGGGAATATAACTTTTATAAATGTCTGAAAATTATCAGCACCAAGGTCTGCAGCCGCTTCAATAAGGCTCTTATCGAGCTTTGACAATGTTGTATACAATGGCAGAATCATAAACGGAAGAAAATCATAAGTCATTCCGATTACAGTATTTAAAAACGGATAAAAAGCAAGATTTCCTTCTATAAGTGAAAGTATCTCTTTTAAAGCTGTAATTCTTAATGTAAAATTAATCCACATCGGCATAACAAAAAGAAGTAGAATAACGGCTTTACGCTTAATTTTGCTATGTGCAAGTATATAGGCAACCGGATATGCAATTAAAAGGCACACCAGCGTTGTCACTATTGCAAGAACAAAGCTGTAACACAGTGTTCCAAGCGTATTAGGGTCTGTGAAAAAATTAAGCAGATTTGTAATGCTGAACTTTCCCGAACCATCCGTAAACGCATAATATACAAGCACTAATAACGGTGCCGCTACAAAAAGAACTAAAAATAAACCATATGGAATACCCAGCTGTTTACGTGAAAACATATTTTTCATCTCCGTAAATCCTCCTGTTTTACTTCTTTATCTGGAATTTCATCTTATCCTCAGGCATTATAAGCCCAACCTGGTCATCCATATTCCACAGATATTCATCATCTACAATAAGGTCATGCCCATATTCATCACGAATAACATAACTGTAATGGTCACCTTTATATATAAGATCAATAATTTTTCCCGAAACAAGACCGGCATCCGTCTCATCACTCATCTTTATATCATAAGGCTGCAACGAAACGATTACTTTTATCTTTGACACATCAACTGTCTCACCATTTTCATCAACAAGAATGCCGTCTTTCATATGAGACTTCGGAACAATATCAGCCAGATTGCAATTAATGACTTTTCCGTTAAAATCAAGTGTATAATCGCTGTTGATCGTTGTAACAAAACTTGTTGTATGATCCTCTGCCATCATTACATGAATTCCGTCAGGTTCAAGCTGTATGCCTACTTTATCTCCAACCTTATAACACTTAGTCGTCCTTATTACCATCTCATATTTTCCTGATTCAATAGTAATCTCATAGTGCATGCCCTTAAATATTACAGATACAACCTCACCTGATATTGCTCCTTCCTCAGGTTTTGTTATTATTACATCTTCAGGTCTGACAACGACATCGACAAGTGTTCCTTCAGGCAAATCATCCATTCCGGCAAATTCACCACCGCAGAAACGTACTTTCATATTCTTAGTCATAATTCCCTTGAAAATATTGCTTTCACCGATAAAGTCAGCAACGAACGCATTCTGTGGTTCATTATATATATCCTCCGGCGTTCCTATCTGCTGGATTTTACCTTCTGATAAAACAACTATTTTATCTGACATAGTAAGTGCTTCTTCCTGGTCGTGTGTAACATAAATAAATGTAATGCCAAGCCTGTCATGCATATTTTTAAGTTCAAGCTGCATCTCTTTACGCATTTTTAAATCAAGTGCACCGAGAGGCTCATCAAGCATTAATATCTCCGGTTCATTTACCAGTGCTCTTGCAATTGCAATTCGCTGCTGCTGTCCGCCTGAAAGTGTGGAAATCTTTCTGTTTTCAAATCCTTCAAGGTCAACTATTGAAAGAACACGCTTCACTTTTTTCTTTATTTCGTCTTTAGATAATTTTTTTAACTTCAGACCAAATGCAATATTGTCATAAATATTCATATGCGGAAACAACGCATAACGCTGAAACACTGTATTTATCGGTCTCTTATTTGCCGGAAGCTGTGATATGTCTTCACCATTGAGAAGAATCTTTCCGCTTGACGGCATCTCAAAACCTGCAATCATCCTGAGTGTTGTCGTTTTTCCACATCCTGATGGTCCCAAAAATGTTACAAATTCACCTCTTTTTACCTCTAGGTTAAAATCATCAACCGCCTTAAAACCATTGTCATCATATACTTTACATATATTTTTAAGTTCAATAATATTCTTTGCTTTTTCCTCCATAATATCCTCCGGATTAATTGTATTTATTTGTATTATTTATTTGAAATATATATTTATCTTAGTAACTTCACTGTCGGTTCCGACCCTTATTGCAGGACCGTACACTCCTATTCCCCACGTCCCAACACTATACATATTATCAATCTTTTTTACTCCGTAATAATTCTCCCACGCAAACGGCTGAACAACCGTAAGGGGAAAAAACTGTCCCGCATGAGTGTGCCCGCTAAGAAGCACATCAACACCTGACTGTGCATTTTGACGGAGCTTGTCGGGTTCATGATTTATTACTATAACAGGCTTATTCATATCACATTCGGATAACAGTTCATCTAACGGTTTTCTGTTCTTTGTACCGTCTCCCGGCTTTTCTTCGTCAAGTCTGCCGACAAGATTTATTTTTCCGTCCGCAATCTGAATGACATCGTCAAGCAATACATTAATTCCCGCCGATTCCAGAAACGGCTCCATTCTGTCATCTCGAAATGCCCTGTATGCAGACGATACCGAAAATCCTCCGACAAGCGTTTCTGTCACATCATGGTTTCCGAATACCGCATACGAACCGTATTTTGCATTTACCCCGCTTATAATCTGTGAAAGCCTGTCAGGGTCATCGAGTGCATCATAATCGTTGTCAAATATATCTCCTGCATATATTACCACATCGGGATTTAAAGCATTTATTCGTTTTACCATTTTTTCCATGTCTTTACAGCCTATGCTGTATCCGAGATGTAAATCGGCAACAAGAACAACATTAAGACCGTCCAATCCGTCAACATGCTTTTCAATACTGACATCATACTCTTTTGTCGTCATATTTCTTGCATGAATCGTTCCGTATATTGTAAATCCAAAACTTGAAACCGTCACCGCCGCACCTATTATCAATGCACCATATCTTTTTTTCAGTATGGGAATTTCTTTCTTTTTATTTATAAGCTTTAATATTAAAACTATTATATCTGAAGCAGCTATATAAGTAAGAAGATAAATAAGAAATCCCAGCCACACATTTCCCGCACGATGAACTGAGGTCTGTATTCTTCCCGACGGAAGAAATGCACCGAAAAATATCGTTGATGCTGCAATACAGTATAATGCAACACAGATTCCCTGTACACCTCTGTGCTTAAAAAGCGGCGTAACAATTTTAAACCAATAAATAATTCTGTGTAAAACATACACGCCTACGATAAAGTAGACAAAAAGCATCAGCCATTTTAACATAATTTAATTACCTGTATTCCCCAATTTTTAACAAAACCCTTGTTTTCAATTTTACACTTATATTGCCGATGTAACAAGAATTTTTTTCAAACTGCGAAAAATACCCGTTTGATTAATATTATTATTGTGTTATTATAATGAAAACAAAAAATTTATATTTAGGAGAAAAACAATGCCTGTTTATGATTCAGAAAGTATAGCAAATTCAAAATCAAAATTTGAATGTACATATAAAACATTTACTTCCAACAACCAGACAGCCACACCTGATGCACCAATCCTTGTTCTCGATAACCTGTCCGTAGCATTTACAAATGACTGTGTAGGAACATTTACGAATCCTTACCGAAAAACTGCGTTCACCATGCAGACGCCTGACGGAGATTTATTCAGTAATATTCTTCTTATCGACTCACGTTTTGAAAGCCTTATAAGATGGCTTGGGGAAAATAAAATAAAGGTGAAACTTACAGGTGAAAATACTGCACGCGGATATGCTGTATACAAAATACGTGAAATTGCATATAACAACAGCCAGAAACTTTCGTCTGAAGACGGATTTTTACAGTTTATGATTGAAAGACTTCTTGAAAGCAGTGCTTTATCAGAAAATATTTCAGATGACGAGCTTGACGAATCAGGCGACAGCATGAAGGTTACAAGCCTTACAAGCATATCTGATTTCCTTAACTGTGCGGGAATTACCCTCCCTGAAAATATCAGGCTGTGGGCGAGAAGAAATCTTGCGGTTGCACGTTCCAACGAAGTTACTCCCGAAGAAAAACGCCATGCTCAGAGAGCTTTGTCATCAAATGGAAAAGCAATTATTTTGAAGCAATCGACCCTGATGAAGCACGTCGTATTCTTGATGAAGAATTATTCGGAATGGAACGTGTAAAACAACGTATTATTGAAACAATCATTCAGATTAACCGTACACATACGCTTCCTGCATACGGAATACTTCTTGTTGGTCCTGCAGGAACAGGTAAATCACAGATTGCCTACCTTATCGCCAAGATTTTAAAGCTTCCGTGGTCTACACTTGACATGAGTTCAATCAACGATGCCGAACAGCTTACGGGAAGTTCAAGAATCTACTCTAACGCAAAACCGGGTATTATAATGGAAGCATTTAATATGGCAGGCGAATCTAACCTTGTATTTATTATCAATGAGCTTGATAAAGCCACATCAGGCAACGGAAACGGCAACCCTGCCGACGTACTTCTCACACTCCTTGATAACCTCGGATTTACAGACAATTATATGGAATGTCTCATTCCTACATCAGGTGTATATCCAATTGCCACAGCAAACTACAAAGACCAGATTAGTGCACCGCTTCTTTCACGTTTTGCGATTATTGACATACCTGACTACACAAGGGAAGAAAAGAAAACTATATTTGTCGAATACTCTCTTCCTAAGGTATTAAAACGAATCGGTCTTAAAGAAAACGAGTGCCGTGTGCTTGATGACGCACTTGATACCGTGCTTGACATATTCAAAGACACAACAGGTATCCGTGACCTTGAGCAGGCTGCAGAGCACATCGCCGCACATGCACTTTACTTAATCGAAGTAGAGCACAAAACGGAAGTTGTATACAATGCGGATATGGTAAAGGAGCTGTTTAATTAATATTGCAGACGTGTATGCCACCATGCAAACCATAATTTGCAAATTCTGCTTCGGTCAGAGTCATAACAAACATATTGCACAAAAAGGTGAGCCCCTAGAAAGGCTCACCTTTTAATATATTTTTAGACATATAGGACAAAATGTGTTGATAAAACCGCATTTGCAGTTACTTGTTTACGGAAGTTTTGTACTCTTCTTCACCGCATAATCGTCTGATGAAGATTTAACACTTTCATTTTCTGTATATGTATCGTTAAATCGTTCGTCATTCTGACCATAAACCTGCCCCGATTCTGTACTGTCAGCTTTTTGACGATTTGCATAATGCGAACTTACAAAATAATACGATGTACCGACAACTGTCGATGCCAATACTATTATTCCTGCCGCAATAATCCCTACGCGTGTTTTTCTTCCCATAAAACCTCCTTTAATTATAGAATTATATTTTTGCTGTTTAAATTATACAATTATTTTTTTGTTTTATCAAGCATATATATTTTTTATTTTCCCATGCACTTTCTTTCTCACAAATATGTAACATATAACCTGCATGACTATCGTAATCCCCCATGACGCCGGATATGAAATAAACAGCACATACAGCGAACGGTTTAACGGAAATACCACATATATCCATAAAACTCTCATTCCGACTGTTCCGATTACAGACAAAATCATCGGTACGGCCGAATAGCCCATGCCTCGCAGTGCTCCAGGGAACAAATCCATTATTCCGCACAGAAAATACGGAACTGTAGTTATTGACAATATTTCAAGCCCACATTTTATAACCTCGGCATCGGACGTATAAATTCTTAATATATAATTTCCAAAAAAATATGCACTACAACCGATTATAAGCGATACCGCCACGGTGAGAATCATGCAGTCAGCAAGAACCCTGTCCATTCTTTTGTATTTACCGACACCGTAATTCTGGCTCGTAAAGCTCATACATGCCTGTGTGACTGAATTGATTGACTGATAAAGGAAACCCAGAATATTGTTCGCCGCCGTATATCCCGCCATCGCAACAGAACCGAACGAATTAACTGATGACTGCAACAGTACATTTGAAAAATTAATTACCGTACTCTGTATTCCCGCAGGAACTCCTACCTGAAATATCTGAATCATATACTTTTTGTTTATTTTTAATTTTGAAAATCTAAGCTGATAGCTTCCCTCTGATTTATAAAGGCAACGCAATACAAGAATACATGAAATCATCTGTGATATTACAGTTGCCACAGCA
>ERZ773210.3537-NODE-3537-length-11010-cov-3.332177_pt1 | contig 11010 bp, 5 predicted proteins | sample MGYA00580528_ERZ773210 | MGnify/ENA primary metagenome ERZ773210 (study PRJEB29015, sample SAMEA2737769) | human gut metagenome | biome: human gut; feature: human-associated habitat; material: faeces | place: China | collected 2012 ...
TAGCGTCAAAGCTTGCGGGTTCTGTGACTCCCGCAAGCTTTGAGTAATATCTTTCCTGAGCATTTACTCTTATAAAGTTAAGGTCAAACTGACCATTTGGACCAAATACGCCCTCAACTTCATCACCTTCGTTTTTACGCAAAAGACCGTGGTCTACGAATACACATGTAAGCTGTTTTCCGATTGCTCTTGAGAGAAGTCCGGCCGCAACAGATGAATCAACACCACCTGAAAGAGCAAGTAAAACCTTGCCGTCGCCGACTTTTTCACGGATTTCCTTAATCGTATTTTCAACAAATGCGTCCATTTTCCATGTTCCCGCACAACCGCACACGCCGCGTACAAAATTATGAAGCATCTTTGTACCTTCCTGTGTATGAAGAACTTCCGGGTGGAACTGAATTGCATAGAGATTCTTTTCCTTGCACTCAGCAGCTGCGACAGGACAGTCTGCTGTGTGGGCGATAATCTTAAATCCCGGTGCAACCTGTGAAATATAATCAAAATGACTCATCCACACGATAGTCTTTTCTGAAACATCTCCAAATAAAGCACTGCTCTTATCCACAAATGTCTCTGTCTTTCCGTACTCACGTACAGGTGCCTTTTCAACCTTTCCGCCAAGAACATGCTGCATAAGCTGTGCTCCGTAACAAAGTCCGAGTACCGGTACTCCGAGTTCAAATAATTCCTTTGTGCATGTAGGCGAACCCTCTTCATAACAACTGTTTGGACCACCTGTAAGGATAATTCCCTTAGGATTCATGGCCTTTATCTGCTCAAGAGGTGTCTTGTAAGAATAAATCTCACAATATACATTACATTCACGGACACGACGTGCAACAAGCTGGTTGTACTGTCCGCCAAAGTCTATAACAATAACCTTTTCCTGATTCATATTGTCCCTTTCATATATTGTTTTTCCTAAACCACAAAACACGTATTGCGTGTTCCGACAGTTTCACGGCAGTTGCCAAGTTACAGTGTATACACGAACTTTGCACTCCTTTAATTATTATAGTAAAGTCCGTCGGCAATGACAAGCCACTTTGTAAATAAACTTACAAAAAATAGTTTAACTGCAATGTTTTTTATAATGACGCAACTATTGATGCTGCCAAAAATACCGCACATGCCAATATAGCGATTATCTTTATGACTTTCATGCTGTTCCTGCATTTTATATTTTTTCTTAAATAAGACAATACTCCCGTAGAATAAAAAACTGCGACAATCAATGCACCCATAGCCAGTCCGAACGAAGTTCCCATAAGATAATCATAAACAGGCATGTTATTTTCCGTTCCCAGATTCAGCATCACAAAACCGACAATAATCGAACACAGCCCTACGATACTTATAATTCTGAGTCTTTTAAGTAAAATGCCCTTTTCATTCTCCGCATAATCCGCAACAAGTTTCAATGTCTCTTTTTCTTCACTGTTCATAATCTCGCTTTTCCTTTCCCCGTCAATAATTTCCCTGATGTCAACATTGTAAAAATCCGCAAGTTCAACCAAAAGACTCAAATCGGGCATATTGCTTCCCGTTTCCCATCTCGAAACAGTCCTTGACGATACATTGAACTGTTCCGCAAGCTGTTCCTGCGTAAGGTTCTTTTCCTTTCTTAATGTTTTAAGAAACGAGCCTATATTTTTTTGATTCATACTGCTGCCTCCTTTCATTGACAGGTTATATCATCTGTACCGGAATAAACACGACACAAAGCGAGAAATGCCGTATTTTCACCTATAGACACACTATGTCCTGCTTAATTTCCCTCAAGAAACTTATCAACAAACTTCCTCATTCCGGCAAACTTTTCCACAGTGTCCGGTCTGTCCGACTTAAAATCCAGCATTTTATACACATAACCCTGCTCCTTTACAATTTTAAGGCTCACTGGATATACCAGTTCAAAAATAAGCGAAATGTGTCCGACAATATTATCCACAACACTTTTTTTAAGCGACCTGAGTACAGTCTGTTTTGCATAAAAACATTCAAGCACTTCATCTGTTATCACACTGTTTCGTATCTCTTCTGTCGTTGAATTATAAATTGTCTCAAGAGGCACATCTACATTAACCTTTAAAATATCGATTTTGTCTGCGTCACGAAGAATATTGCAAAACATTTCTTCACGTTTAGAAAGCCCATCGGCAATCCTGAACTTATTATGCTGTCTGATAGCAAGCTCAAGCAAATCACTGCCGTTTTTCTCGACATATCCTTCGGCAAATTTATTAATTATGCGAGAAGCTTTTTTCACAACAGTAACGTTGACAGGTTCACACATAGGATTTTTTATTGCATACACAGTACCCTGGGCGGAAGTCACACAAACTTTATCTTTTCTGTCAGGGTCAAAAAGAATATCCGCACCAAGCTCGGCGTGGTCAACTGACATTCCATCATTAAAAGTTCCAAAACATCTTATCTGTTCAAATCTTCCAATATCATGCAGCATGCCCAGAAGCCACGCAACGTCCTTATCTTCACCAGTAAGCCCTACAGAATCGGCAATTTTTTCACAAAGTACAGCAACTCTGTAAGTGTGGTCAATTTTTAGTTTAATCTTTCCATCCGACGGGTCATAATAATGCACATATCCGGCAAATGCGTTAAGCACAGCCTTTCTGTTAATCACAGGCTTGTTAATACTGTCAACAATATCGGCAATTTCCGTCAAATCATTGCACACGCAGTACGTCAGCTTTCTTATCTCATCATCAATCGCTATCGTGTCAGGCACATGAATAACTCTCATTCCCGCCGCATGACCTGCCTTAATTCCGTTGATACTGTCCTCTACAACAATCGCATTTTCAGGTTTTACACCTATTGCATCTGCCGCAAGCAGAAATATATCAGGTTCGGGTTTCCCATGCTCAACCTCATTGCCATACACGACCGCATCAAGATAATCCGACACACCTATATCGCGGAGTGTTTTTTCGGCACTGACACGCCTTGTTGAAGTTGCAACCGCACATTTCAAATTATTTGCTTTAATATACTCAAATATTTCCTTAACACCTTTTTTAACAGGAAGACCTTCCTTTTCCCTTATCTTGTAAATATGCTCTGTACGAAGCTTTTTTGTCTCCCAATAATCAGCTTTTCCGTCAAAATAATCATCAAACATTTTACGGTTAAGCTCATCGGGTGCTCCCTTAAAACTGTCGATAAGCCACATAGGCATGTCTATGCCTTGTTTTTTTGCTGCCCACTTCCAGCCCTCATTTGACTGTCTTTCGGAATCGACCAAAACTCCGTCCATATCAAAAATAATTCCATCAACCATACTTATTTTTCTCCAAAATATTTTCTGTATATCTGTATATATATCTGCTGCCCTATATAAATCCATCAGGTATTCAAACTACCTGATGTCACAATCAAAATGCCGCCTACTTTTCCAGATATTTTTTTACATACTGTCCCGTGTAAGATTCTTTAACCTTGACAATCTCCTCAGGCGTGCCCTTTGCGATAACAGTACCGCCTCTCGCACCGCCTTCCGGTCCCATGTCGATAATATAATCTGCAGTCTTTATTACATCAAGATTATGCTCGATAACAACGACCGTATTACCGCCCTCCGCGAGCTTATGAAGAATATCAACCAGTTTATGCACATCCGCAAAATGAAGTCCTGTTGTAGGCTCATCAAGAATATAAATAGTCTTTCCTGTGCTTCTCTTTGAAAGTTCTGTCGCCAGCTTTATTCTTTGTGCCTCACCACCCGAAAGTTCAGTAGAAGGCTGTCCGAGCTTTACATAAGAAAGTCCGACATCATTGAGAGTTTCAATTTTTCTTTTAATTGACGGAACATTTTCAAAGAATTCAACTGCATCTTCAACTGTCATATCAAGCACGTCATATATGCTCTTGCCTTTATACTTAACCTCAAGCGTTTCACAGTTGTAACGCTTGCCGCCGCAGACTTCACAAGGCACGTACACGTCAGGAAGAAAATGCATCTCAATCTTAATAATACCGTCACCCGAACATGCTTCACATCTTCCGCCCTTGACATTAAAACTAAATCTTCCTTTTTTGTATCCTCGCTCTTTTGCATCCGATGTTGCGGCAAACAAATCCCTTATCATATCAAATACGCCTGTATATGTCGCAGGATTTGACCTCGGAGTACGTCCGATTGGCGACTGGTCTATATCAATAACCTTATCAAGTTGTTCCACTCCGTCTATTCCGTCGTGTTTTCCCGGGATACATCTTGCCCTGTTAAGTTCCTTTGCAAGGTGCTTGTAAAGAATCTCATTTACAAGTGAGCTCTTTCCTGAACCTGATACACCCGTAACACATGTAAATACGCCAAGTGGAATATCAACATCAATATTTTTAAGATTATTTTCCCTTGCACATCTGACCTTAATCCAGCCTGTCGGTTTGCGTCTTTTTGCAGGAACAGGAATCTTAATTCTTCCGCTCAGATATGCTCCGGTAATTGATTCCTTACACTTCATAATCTGTTCGGCAGTTCCCGTTGCAACAACCTGTCCACCATTCCTGCCGGCACCGGGACCGATATCCACAATATAGTCTGCAGCGTACATAGTATCCTCATCATGTTCAACAACGATGACCGAATTGCCTAAGTCTCTTAAATGTTCAAGCGTCTTTAAAAGCTTGTCATTATCTCTCTGATGAAGACCAATACTTGGCTCATCAAGAATATATGCAACACCTACAAGCCCCGAACCAATCTGGGTTGCAAGTCTGATTCTTTGTGCCTCGCCTCCCGAAAGCGTACCTGTTGCCCTGGAAAGAGAAAGATAATCAAGTCCTACATCCATAAGGAACTGTATTCTTGACCTTATCTCCTTTAAAATCTGGCTGCCTATGGCAAGTTGTCTTTCTGAAAGCTTCATATTCTGAAGAAAATCCTGCAAATCAAGAATCGGCATATTTGTAATCTCATAAATATTCTTATCAGCAACCGTAACAGCAAGCGATGTCGGTTTTAATCTCTGTCCCTTACATGACGCACACGGAGTAATTCTCATAAATTCTTCATACTGCTGCTTAGATGCCTCTGAAGCTGTCTCCCTGTAACGTTTTGCAACATTCCTTACAAGTCCCTCAAATGCAATATCATATACACCCTCACCTCGCTGGCCTCTGTAATAAACCTTAACGCTGTGACCTTTGGTTCCGTTGATAATAATATCTTTAATCTCGTCCGGATAATCCTTAAATGGTGTTGAAAGGCTGAAATTATACTCATCTGCAAGTGCTTTCATAATCGCTCTTGAAAAACTTCCCTCATCTGTTACAGACTGCCAGCCCATAACAACAATGGCACCCTCATCAATACTAAGTCTCTCATCGGGTATCATAAGCTCGGCGTCAAATTCCATCTTATATCCAAGGCCAAAACAATCAGGACACGCACCAAAAGGATTATTGAAAGAAAAGCTTCTCGGCTCAATCTCATCAATACTTATCTCACAGTCCGGGCATGCAAAGCTCTGGCTGAAGTTTATCGGCTTTCCGCCAATAACATCAACAGTCATTATTCCATCAGCAAGCTTCAATGTCGTCTCAATCGAATCAGTAAGTCTTTTTTCGATTCCCTCTCTTATAGAAAGACGGTCAACAACTATCTCAATATTATGTTTTTTATTCTTATCAAGTTTAATCTCGTCTGTCAGCTCATACATGCTTCCATCAACCATAACACGAACATATCCACTCTTTTTAGCCTGCTCAAAAAGTTTAACATGCTCACCTTTTCTTCCTCTTACAACAGGAGCAAGAAGCTGAATCTTTGTCCTTTCGGGAAGTCCCATAATAACATCAACCATCTGGTCCACAGTCTGTTTCTTAATCTCTCTTCCACACTTAGGACAATGCGGAATACCCACTCTTGCATACAAAAGCCTGAAATAATCATATATCTCTGTAACAGTTCCGACTGTAGAACGTGGATTTCTGTTAGTAGATTTCTGATCAATAGAAATCGCCGGTGAAAGTCCCTCTATACTTTCAACATTAGGCTTTTCCATCTGACCGAGGAACTGTCTGGCATATGAAGAAAGCGACTCCATATATCTTCTCAGTCCTTCAGCATAAATAGTATCAAATGCAAGCGAAGACTTACCTGAACCTGAAAGTCCTGTAAGCACAACAAGCTCATTTCTTGGTATATCAACAGATACATTTTTAAGGTTATGCTCATTAGCTCCCCTAATCCTTATAAACTGCCTGTAATCTCCTTTTTTCATCATTTACCTCTTTCACTTCGTCTCATATAAAAACTTATTAACTTCAATCATCTTATCCCTGAGAACTGCTGCCTCCTCAAAGTTAAGCTCTGCCGCAGCCTTGTGCATATTCTTCTCAATCTGCTTCTTAACCTTTTCAAGTTCTTTGCGGCTCATAGACTCATAATCTTTCTCAAGAGTCTCACCATTGCCGGATGATGCATCTGCTGCCTTGGAAATGCTTATCAGATCCCTCACAGCCTTCTTTATAGTCTGAGGAGTTATTCCATGCTCTTCATTATACTCCTGCTGAATCTGACGTCTTCTTTCCGTCTCGGAAATCGCTTTTTCCATTGATTCCGTAATCTTATCGGCATACATAATAACATGTCCCTCACTGTTACGTGCAGCTCGTCCGATTGTCTGGATAAGCGATGTCTCCGTCCTTAAAAATCCTTCCTTATCGGCATCAAGAATAGCAACAAGTGTAATCTCAGGAATATCAAGACCTTCTCGTAAAAGGTTAATACCAACAAGCACGTCAAACGCATCCATTCGCATATCACGTATAATCTTCTGCCTTTCAAGCGTATCAATGTCGGCATGAAGATACTTGACACGTATTCCAAGCTCTTTAAGATAATCTGTCAAATCCTCTGCCATACGTTTAGTAAGCGTTGTGACAAGGATCTTATTATGTTTCTTAGTCTCCTTGTTAATCTCCGAAACAAGGTCATCAATCTGCCCTTCAATAGGACGTACAAAAATCTCAGGATCCAGAAGTCCTGTAGGACGTATAATCTGCTCCGCCCTTAAAAGTTCATGCTCTTCCTCATAGACAGATGGTGTTGCCGAAACAAACAACATCTGCGAAATCTTATTCTCAAATTCAGTAAAATTAAGCGGTCTGTTATCCTTAGCAGATGGAAGCCTGAAACCATAATCTACAAGAGTTGTCTTTCTTGACTGGTCGCCGGCATACATTCCTCTTATCTGTGGAATCGTTATGTGTGACTCATCAACTATAATAAGAAAATCATCCGGAAAATAATCCATAAGTGTATATGGCGGAACCCCTGCCGGAAGCCCCGCAAGATGTCTTGAATAATTCTCAATTCCCGAACAGAAACCGGTCTCCTGCATCATCTCTATATCAAAATTAGTTCTCTCCTCAATTCTCTGTGCCTCAACAAGCTTATCTTCGCTCTTAAAATAAGCAATTCTCTCCTTCAGTTCTTCCTTAATATTCTCAATTGCTGCCGCCATCTTTTCCTTATCAACAACATAATGTGAATTCGGGAAAATCGCAATATGTTCAAGCTCTGACTTGACTTCTCCAGTCAAAGAATCAATCTCAGATATTCTGTCAACTTCATCACCAAAAAATTCAATTCTTACAGCCTCTCCACTTGATGCTGCCGGATAAATCTCAACAACATCGCCACGCACACGGAAAGTTCCTCGTTTAAAATCCTGGTCTCCTCTCATATATTGAATATCAACAAGCTTTCTTATGACATCGTCTCTGTCCTTCTCCATGCCGGGACGCAGGGAAATAACCATATTCTGGTAATCAATAGGTGCACCGAGTCCGTATAGGCACGATACAGAAGCCACAATAATAACATCCTTTCTTTCAGAAAGTGCGGCTGTTGCTGAATGCCTTAACTTATCAATCTCATCATTAATAGAAGAATCCTTAGCTATATAAGTATCGCTCTGCGGCACATAAGCCTCGGGCTGATAATAATCGTAATATGAAACAAAATATTCAACAGCATTATTTGGAAAAAATTCCTTCATCTCGCCGTAAAGCTGTGCAGCAAGTGTCTTATTATGTGAAATAATAAGCGTAGGCTTCTGCACTTTCTCAATAATATTAGCCATTGTAAAAGTCTTTCCCGAACCGGTTACACCGACAAGCGTCTCAAACTGATTGCCCTCAAGAAATCCATCTGAAAGCTTCTTAATTGCCTGTGGCTGGTCGCCGGTCGGCTTATATTCAGATACCAACTCAAAATGATTCATACTGTTCTCCTGATTAAGATTAAACTATGTGATATATCTAAAATAATAAACTATTCCTAGTATGTTACCACTATAGTATATCATTCAAAATAAAAAAAGTACAGAACAAATCGAATATTTGTTCTGTACTTTTAAAACTCTTAATTCATTTTTCCTTTAATATAGTTGACAGCTGCCTCATACTGGACGTCACTTACAGCATCATCCGGAAGCGTAACCTCAATATCAGGTGTAACGCCATTTCCGTGAATATCCTGTCCCTTAGGAGTAAAATATTTGGCAATCGTATACTTTACAGCACTTCCGTCTGTCAGCGGCTGTATTGTCTGGACAATACCTTTACCGAATGTCTTTGTTCCGATAATCGCACCTTTTCCGTAATCCTGAATCGCACCGGCAAATATCTCTGAAGCACTCGCACTATCCTCATTTACAAGAACTGCAAGAGGAACTTTAAGTTCATTGCTGTTGCTTCCCTTATATTCCTTACGTGTTCCGCTCTTAGTCTCTGTATACACAATCAATCCATCTGGAAGAAGCCCATCAAGAATATCAACAACGCTGTTTAAAAGTCCACCAGGATTTGAACGTATATCAATTATAAGTCCGCTCATTCCCTGCTGCTGCAAATCTTCTAATGCTTCTTTAAACTGCTTTGTCGTAACTTCATCAAACTGTGAAATTATAATATATCCAATATTATCATCCATCATTTTATGGTCAACAGTCTTTACATTTACCTCTGCTCTTTCAACTGTAAAGGTAAGTGTCTGTGAACCCCTTCTTATTTCAAGATTAACAGTTGTTCCTTTATCCCCCTTTATAAGTGCAACTGCGGATGATAAATCCATATCAGTTATATCTGTTCCGTCAACTTTCACAACGCAGTCGCCCTTCCTTATTCCCGCTTTGTATGCCGGAGCATCCTCATATGGGTCTGCAATAAGAATCGAACCATCCTCATTTTTCTGGCATACAGCACCTATTCCATAGAACTTGCCGCTTGTCGATTCAAGGATTGCCTTATATTCATCAGGAGTATAATAAACTGTATATTTATCGCCATAGGAATCAAGAAAAGCCTTGTAAATATAATTTTCAGCCTTTTCATCATCTGTTCCACCAAAATAAAAATTCCTGTCAAGAAGCGAATCAATTGCATTAAGCTTACCCTCAACATCACTTCCTATTCCATCTGAATCATCAGTTGAAGTCTGCTGCACATACACCTCTCCATTTGCACCAAAATGAAGATATCCTTTTCTCTCAAAAATCCCAGCTGTAATTCCCACAACAGAAACCGTTGCGAAAACTCCTGCAAGAATGCCAGCCACAAGCCCTTTGCCAAACTTTGACTTATTTTTATTTTTTTCTCTCCTATACGATGCATACGCATTATTTAAATCATTGTTCTGCTGATTTGAATTGTCCATATTATCCATCTGTTTTCGCCTTTCAAAAAACTTAAATCAGAACAAATCCGTATTAAGACCCGTTCTGATTTATGTATAAAAAATATGTCTTTCTACCTTAAATATCCCCAAGGATTAACATATGTACCGCCATAACGCACACTGAAATGAAGATGTGCCCCTGTCGATTCACCTGTCGAACCCATCAGAGCTATTGTATCTCCTCTGTTTACTGTCTGGCCTATAGAGACAAGGAACTGTGAACAGTGCATATAAATAGAATAAAGTCCGTTGCCATGGTCTATCCAGAGCCAGTTACCCGCTGACCAGTTATACTCAGCTCTTACAACTCTTCCTCCGTCAGCCGCATAAATAGGATCTCCCCATACGCCCGGCGTAGTTGCTCCTATATCAATTCCAATATGCGGATTGTTTCTTCCATCAGTATCGCCATAATCAGAAGTTATTCTTCTTGATATTGTAGGCCATAGAAATACTCCCGTACTTGGAATACCTGTGCTTCCGCCACTATTTCCGCCATTATTATTGTTGTTATTTCTGTTCTGTTCCTCAAGCTCGCGTTCAATACGCTCTATCTCACTCGTAAGTCCGCTGATATCACTAGAAAGTTCCGTTTCCTGTGCCTTTGAGGATGCTATGAGACTGTTATAATTGGCAAGTTCGCTCTCTTTTTCAGCCTGCATCTGTGCAAGCTCATCACGCTGTGATTCAAGCTGTGACTGTGTATCAGCAAGCTCAGTATAATCATCCTCGAGCTGCTGTTTTGCCTCAGCTATATACTTAATAGTCTCTTCATATTTTGTGAGCATATCCCTGTCATATGACGAAATTTTTGTAACATACTCGGCACGGTTTAACATTTCACCCATACTCTCAGATGTAAGAATCAAAGCAAGATAGCTCTCTTCATTATGTTCGTACATAAATTTAATTCTTAACTTCATCATCTCGTACTGGCTTGCTGCATCTTCCTGTGCCGCCTCAAGATTCTGTGTTGTCTCATCAATCTGTGTATTCAGATCTTCCATCTTTATCTGAAGTTCATACAGACTGCCATTAAGTTCTGACATCTGTGCGTCAAGTATTGCCATATATTCTTTTGTATCTTGTGCACTGGTCTTATATTCGTCCATTTTCTTTTGAACATCTTTTCTTTGCTGTTCCTTATCTTCTTTTTCCTGTTTTACGTCATCAAGGTCAGAAGCCGCGACCTTTTTTGCCGCAAACAATCCGTTAGACAAAGCCATAACAGAAGATGCACATAATGCAAGGCACAGCAATGTAGCAACAAATTTTAAAATTGTCGTTTTTTTCAT
>ERZ773210.3540-NODE-3540-length-10986-cov-3.317720_pt1 | contig 10986 bp, 7 predicted proteins | sample MGYA00580528_ERZ773210 | MGnify/ENA primary metagenome ERZ773210 (study PRJEB29015, sample SAMEA2737769) | human gut metagenome | biome: human gut; feature: human-associated habitat; material: faeces | place: China | collected 2012 ...
AAATAATAATTGTTAGATTTTAGGAAGCGGTATTGCCATTGGTGATACCGTTTCTTAATCTTATGGAGAAACTATGAAAGAAAGATGGTATCTGCAAACTAAGAAAGCAGATTTCAATGAAATAAGCAGAAAATTTAACATTAGTCCCATTCTGGCAAGATTACTTAGAAACAGGAATGTTATAGGTGATGAAAATATTAAAAAATATCTTTCTCCCGACATTGAAAGACTAAGTTCACCATGGATGTTTAAAGATATGGATAAAGCAGTTGATATTTTAAAAATCAAAATTGCTGCCGGAAACAGAATAAGAGTTATTTGTGATTATGATGTGGATGGTGTCTGCTCAGGGTATATTTTGTATAGATCACTTAAAAAGCTTGGAGCAGTAGTTGATGTTGTTGTACCTCACAGAATAGAAGATGGCTATGGTATTAACGAGAATCTTATAAAAAAAGCTTTCGACCAGGGAATAGATACAATTTTGACCTGTGACAACGGAATTGCTGCATATAATCAGGTTGAGTACGCTAAAAGCCTTGGAATGACAGTTATTATAACTGATCATCACGAAGTACCTTATTCTGAAACGGAGAATGGAAGAGAATATATTATTCCAAAGGCTGATGCTGTAGTTAATCACAAGCAGAAAGATTGTAATTATCCGTTTAAGGAATTGTGTGGAGCAATGGTTGCCCTTCAACTAATTTCAGCACTGACAGAGTCCTATGGCATATCAAAAAGAGACGTTTACCGGTTACTTCCATATGCTGCTTTGGCAACTATATGTGATGTGGTTGAGCTTCAGGGCGAAAACAGAATGGTTGTTCAATATGGGCTTAAAATGATAAAGAACTGCAAAGATGTCGGCTTAAATGCATTAATAGATGCCTGCGAAATAGACAAGAACAACATTGACTCATACCATATAGGGTTTGTTTTGGGACCGTGCATAAATGCCAGTGGACGACTTGATACAGCTAAGAAAGCCATAGAACTTTTAAGTGAAACGAATAGGGAAAAAGCTGATATTCTTGCCACGTCATTAAAAGAATTAAATGACGAAAGAAAAGCTATGACTGAAGAAGGAACAAAAAAAGCAATTGAAATAGCAAAAGACTATGATGATAATGTTTTGGTAATATATTTAAAAGATTGTCACGAAAGTATAGCCGGAATTATTGCAGGAAGAGTTAGAGAAAGGTGTAATAAGCCGGTAATAGTTCTGACGGATGCCAAAGATTGTGTGAAAGGCTCAGGAAGATCTATTGAGGAATATGATATGTATGAAGAACTTTGCAAGGTTAAGGATTTGTTTCTTAAGTTTGGTGGCCACAAAATGGCTGCAGGTGTGTCTCTTCCAAAAGAAAACATAGAACTTCTCAGAAAAAGATTAAACGAGAACAGTACTTTGACGGAAGATGATTTATGCCTTAAAGTCTGGATAGACATGCAGCTTCCAATTGAGTATATTTCAATGAATCTTGTTGAAGAATTAAAAACACTTGCACCTTTTGGAAAAGGAAACGAGAAGCCTATTTTTGCAGACAAAAACTTAAAAATTAAAAAACTTCAAATATTGGGAAAAGCCGGAAATGTGCTGAAATTGACAATTGAAAACAGTACAAATTACAGAATGACGGCTATAATGTTTGACAGAACTCAAGAATTTATGGGATTTATTAAGGAAAAATTTGGACAGGAAGAGATTAATAAAGCTTTACTTGGTCAAAATAATGCAATTACATTTATGGCAACCTTTTATCCTACAATAAATGAGTTTAGAGGTAACATAGATTTGCAAATAGTTATTGATAGATTTTGCTAATAAGGGTAAAATATTTCTATATATATTTAAAATGTGCAATAAATTATACATAAGCATATTTTCATAAAAATAATATTGGGCAGAATGCCCGGGTTACATTAGGAGGAAAAAATGAGCACAGTAGAAAAGTACATTAGAAGCATTCCTGATTTTCCGGAACAGGGAATCATTTTCAGAGACATTACAACAGTAACACAGGATCCTGAAGGATTACAGTTAGCCATTAATAGTATGGAAGATAAGATTAAGGACAAAGATTTTGATGTTATAGTTGGTCTTGAAGCAAGAGGATTTATGTTTGGTACACCTATTGCATTTGATATGAAAAAGGCATTTGTTCCAATTAGAAAGAAAGGAAAGCTTCCGTGGAAAACAATTTCAGAATCATATGATTTGGAATATGGAAGTGCTGAAATAGAAATTCATACTGATGCCATTAAAGAAGGACAGAAAGTAGTTATAGTAGATGATTTAATAGCTACAGGTGGAACAGTTAAGGCAGCAATTAACTTAATTGAGCGTTTAGGAGGAGAAGTTGTTTCATGTTTATTCTTAACTGAATTGGCAGGACTTAACGGAAGAAAGGCTCTTGAAGGATATAATGTAGAGTCAGTTGTAGTTTACGAAGGCAAATAATTTTTTGATGGAGATACTCTATGGGCGAAAAAAATAACATTAACGTAAAAATTGAAAATCATGGTGTTATACCGAAAGAAGAAGAACATGCTACACCGGAGGAATTGTATAGCAGACTTATAGACAAGATTAAAAGATATCATCCTTCAGCAGGTGATTTGAGTGCAATTGACAAAGCTTACAATTTCGCAAAGAAATCTCACGGTGACCAGAAACGTAAATCAGGTGAGCCTTATATAATTCACCCTATTCACACTGCACTGATTCTTGCTGATCTTGAATTGGATAAAGAATCAATTATGGCAGGATTGCTTCACGATGTAATGGAAGATACAAAAGTTACAAGGGAGCAGATGATTAGCGAGTTTGGAGAGGAAGTAACAGACTTAGTTGATGGTGTTACAAAACTTACAAAATTAGACTATGATGCTGACAAAGTAGAAAAGCAGGCAGAAAATCTTAGAAAGATGTTTCTTGCCATGGCAAAGGATATTCGTGTAATTCTTATAAAACTTGCCGACAGACTTCATAATATGAGAACTTTGCAGTATATGACACCTGAGAAGCAGAAAGAAAAGTCAAAGGAAACAATGGAGATTTATGCTCCAATTGCAGACCGTCTTGGTATTTCTAAGATTAAGATAGAGTTAGACGATTTGGCCCTTAGATATTTAGAACCTGAGAAATATAAAGATTTGGTAGATGGTGTTCATTTAAGACTTGAACATAGAGAAGAATTTATGAGCCAGCTTATAGCTGAAGTTGCCGGATATATTGAGAAGGCAGGAATTAAAGCTACAATAGATGGACGTGTAAAACATTATTTCAGTATTTATAAGAAGATGGTTAACCAGCACAAAACATTAGACCAGATTTATGATGTTTTTGCCATTCGTATTATTGTTGACACAGTAATGGAATGTTATGGTGCATTGGGCGTTATCCACGAGAAATATACTCCTGTACCGGGAAGATTTAAGGATTATATTGCGATGCCTAAGCAGAATATGTACCAGTCACTTCATACAACATTAATCGGACCTAACGGTCAGCCCTTTGAAATCCAGATTCGTACAATGGAAATGCACAAAACAGCAGAATATGGTATCGCTGCACATTGGAAATACAAAGAAAACATAACAGGTGAAGGTGACAATGAGGAACAGAAGATTAGTTGGTTAAGACAGATTCTTGAATGGCAGAGAGACTTATCTGATAATCACGAGTTTCTTAACCTTCTCAAAGATGACCTTAATATGTTCTCTGAGAATGTATATTGCTTCACACCTAATGGAGACCTTAAGAGTCTACCTAATGGTTCAACACCAATTGATTTTGCTTACAGTATTCATAGTGCAGTAGGCAACAAGATGGTTGGCGCCAGAGTAAACGGAAAGATGGTAAATATTGATTATAAGATTCAGAACGGTGATCAGGTAGAAGTTGTAACATCTAACAATTCTAACGGACCAAGTATGGACTGGCTTAAGATTGTTAAAAGTACACAGGCAAAGAACAAGATTAATCAATGGTTTAAGTTACAGAATAAAGAAGAAAATATTATTAAAGGTAAGGAACTTATAGATAAATATTGTAAGTCTAAAGGCATTGTATTGCAGGATATTTTAAAACCTGAATATATGGAAAAAGTAAGACTTAAATATAGCTATAAGGATTGGAACTCTTTAGTTGCATCCGTAGGTCACGGTGGACTTAAAGAAGGACAGATTGTAAATAAGCTTGTTGAGGAATACAACAAGACACATAGAAAAGAAATAACAGATCAGGATGTTCTTAATTCAACAATAGGCGAAAAGGCTGAAAATAAGACACATACATCAAAGAGTGGAATTATTGTCGAAGGTATGGATGATGTGGCAGTTAGATTTTCTAAATGCTGTAGCCCTGTTCCCGGTGACGAAATTATTGGTTTTGTTACAAGAGGACGTGGTGTGTCAATTCATAGAACAGACTGTATTAATATAATTAATCTTCCTGATTTTGAAAGAGGAAGACTTATTGAGGCAAGCTGGGCTGCTGATGAAGGAAAGCAGGACGGCAAGTATATGACAGAAATTGTTATATATGCTCACAACAGAGTAGGTATTTTAACAGACCTTTCTAAAATATTTACAGAGAAAAACATTGATGTTAACAGTATTAACAGTAGAACAAGTAAGTCTGAAATAGCCACAATATCTATGTCATTTGCAATTCAGGGAACTGAGGAGCTTAACAGTCTTATTTCAAGAATAAGACAGATTGACAGCATTATTGATATTGAAAGAACAACAGGCTGACAATTTTAAATAAAAGATCAAAACATTAACAGATATGTACAGAAATAAAATTGAAATGGAGAATATATGGGAAAGATTGAAATTAGAAATCTTTTAGTTAGCGAGTGCTACACTAATTGTTATTTATGTAAAAATAAAGAAACAGGCGAAGGATTTATAGTTGATCCGGGTGAAAATGAACTTAAAATTTCCGTAAATATTTCAAAAATGGAAATGAAACCTGTAGCAATTATTTTAACACACGGTCATTATGACCACATTGGTGCCGTAAATGCTTTAAAGGAAAGATACGGAATTAAGGTTTATGTATCAGAAGCTGAAAAAGAGTTAATTGGAGATAAAAAAATGAATCTTTCTTCATATTTTGATTCACCAATGACAATTGAAGCAGATGAGTTCCTTAAAGATGGACAGAAGATTACATTGGCAGGAATTAATATGACATTCATTGCAACACCGGGACATACACCAGGCAGCGGATGTTATTATTTGGAAGACAATGAAATCTTATTTAGCGGTGATACATTATTCCACGGAAGCAGAGGAAGAACAGATTTTCCGGGTGGAAGCGAATCTGAAATAATGAAATCAATTAGAGAAAAATTATTAAAGAAACTTCCTGATGAAACAGCAGTTTTACCGGGACATAATGACAGCACAACAATAGGAACAGAGAAGGTATATTATTAATGATTGATATTCAGATAGTACCGGAAGAATTTCAATATGATGTACAATCCATGGTTCAGGCTTTTTATATGGGACATCCATTTAAGATTAACAGTCAGGTTCAGGATTACTATAGAATTTTAAAAGTTGTTTATGAAGAAAATAGAATAAATATAATATTGTCAGACAATGAAAAAAAGCTTTTTGAAGAACATTATGAAATAGACTGCAGTGGTATTGTTAACCACTGCGATTTATCTAAAACTCATAGAACAGAGTTAAAGAATGTTTTAAAAAAGCTTTTGTACAGTGTTATGTCAAAGGATACAGGCAAGGAATTGCCTTGGGGCAATCTAACGGGAATACGACCTGCCAAAATTCCAGGAATGTTGTTTGAACAGGGAATGAGAGAAGAGCAGGTCCGAAAGACAATGAAGGAAACTTATTTAATTTCAGATGAAAAGCTTAACCTTGCAATTGACATTTCAAGAAGGGAAAGCAGAATATTATCAGATATTAATTATAAAGAAGGATACAGTCTTTATGTTGGAATTCCTTTTTGCCCAACTACATGCCTTTATTGTTCGTTTACATCTTATCCTATATCAATGTATAAGGATAAGGTTGACAGTTATGTAGACAGCGTCATAAAAGAGATTAAATTCTTAGGTGAGCAATTAAAAGGTCGTGAACTTAACACGGTATATATTGGAGGAGGAACTCCTACAACATTGGAACCTGATCAGATGGATAGGTTGATTACAAGTCTTAAGGAGAATTTTGATTTTAGCACAGTAAGAGAGTTTACTGTTGAAGCGGGACGACCTGACAGTATTACTGAAGAAAAGCTTAAAACATTAAAGAAACATAATGTTTCAAGAATTTCAATTAATCCCCAGACTATGAATCAGGAAACTTTAGATATTATTGGAAGACGACATACTGTAGAACAGGTTAAGGAAGCGTTTAAGCTTGCAAGACAGTGTGGCTTTAATAATATAAATATGGACTTTATTCTTGGACTTCCACAAGAAGATGAAAAAATGGTAAGATATTCTATGGAAGAGGCAAAGAAACTTAGTCCAGAAGGAATAACCGTACATTCTCTTGCGTTAAAGAGAGCAGCACGTCTAAATATTATGAAAGATAAATATTCTGACATGCATATGGAAAATAGTTCTGAACTTATGAAAGTTACAGAAAAGTATTCAGAAGAGATGAATATGAAACCTTATTATCTATATAGACAGAAGAATATGGCAGGTAATCAGGAAAATGTAGGATATTCTATTGAAGGTTGTGAAGGCCTTTACAATATTCTTATGATGGGTGACTTTCAGGATGTATGGGCCGTTGGAGCAGGAGCGGTTACTAAGCTTTTGTCACCGGATAGAAAAGAGGGCAAAAGAATAGATACTGTAAAGAATGTAGACCAATATATTGAAAGAATTGACGAAATGATTGAAAGAAAAAGAAAATACTTTCAATCTATGGGTTGTTAAAAATAAAAAACAATAGTAAAATTTATGGTTGTGAGAAAAATAATAAGGAGACATAGAAAATGGCATTAAGCAAGAAACCTGTTACAGGAATGAAAGATATTCTTCCTGAAGAGATGAAAATAAGAAATTATGTGCAGAATGTAATTAAAGATACATATAAGGCTTTCGGTTTTACACAGATTGAAACACCTTGTGTAGAAAATATTTCTAACCTTACTAATAAGCAGGGTGGAGAAAACGAAAAGTTAATTTTTAAGATTTTAAAAAGAGGCGAGAAGCTTAATCTTGAAACAGCACAGACAGATATGGATGTTGTTGACAACGGGTTAAGATATGACTTAACAGTTCCTCTTGTAAGATATTATTCAAATAATGCCAATAACTTGCCATCACCTTTTAAGGCTTTACAGATGGGGAGTGTTTGGAGAGCTGACAGACCACAGAGAGGTCGTTACCGTCAGTTTATGCAGTGTGATATTGATATTCTTGGAGACCCAAGTAACCTGGCAGAAATCGAATTGATTCTTGCAACTACAACAACACTTGGAAAGCTTGGATTTAAGAATTTCCAGATTAGAATTAACGAGAGAAGAATATTAAAGGCTATGGCTGCTTACAGTGGTTTCCCTGAAGAAAGCTATGACAGCGTATTTATTATTCTTGACAAGATGGACAAGATTGGTCTTGAAGGAGTTAAGGAAGAACTTATTAAATATGAATTTTCTGAAGAATCAGTAAATAAGTACGTTTCTTTATTTAAAGAAATTGAACAGCAGGCTAATCCTATTGATTATTTGGCTGAAAAGCTTGGTGATTATATGGAAGATGATGTTAAGCAGTGGATGAACGAGATTATTGAAAGCGTTAAGGCTACTAAGTCATCTGATTTTGAAATTATATTTGATCCTACTTTAGTTAGAGGTATGTCATATTATACAGGAACAATTTTTGAAATTGCAATTCCTGAATTTGGTGGAAGCTGCGGTGGCGGCGGAAGATACAATAAGATGGTTGGAAAATTCATTGGACATGATGTTCCTGCCTGTGGTTTTTCAATTGGTTTTGAACGTATTGTTTTATTATTAATGGAACAGGGCTTTAAGATTCCTGAAGAATACAATAAGGTTGCTTATCTTATTGAAAAAGGTGTTAAGGAAGATGCACTTTGTGATGTTATTGCACAGGCTCAGGAAGAAAGAAAGAATGGTACTCAGGTTCTTGTAACAAGAATGAATAAGAATAAAAAGTTCCAGAAAGAACAGTTAAAAGAGCAGGGTTATGAAGAATTCAAAGAATTCTATAAGAACCCATTAAAATAATATATTTTATTTCACAGTGGATGAATTAGGAGGAAGAATTATGGCAGAGTCAATGCAGGGACTTCATAGAAGTCACAGATGTACAGAAGTATCTAATAAGAATATTGGTGAAACTGTAACTGTAATGGGATGGGTCCAGAAAAGAAGAAATTTAGGAAGCTTGATTTTTATAGATTTAAGAGATCGTTCAGGTCTTTTACAGTTAGTTTTTGATGAAAACAATGGTGAAGTTTTTGAAAAAGCTAAAAATCTTAGAAGCGAATTTGTTATTGCAGCAGAAGGTGTTGTTAGACAGCGTAGTGGTGCAGTTAATGAAAATATGGCAACAGGTGATATTGAAGTAACTGTAAACACACTTAGAATTTTATCAGAAGCTGAAACACCTCCATTCCCTGTTGAAGAAGATGCTAATACTAGAGAAGAGTTAAGATTAAAATATAGATACCTTGATTTAAGAAAGCCTCATCTTCAGAGAAATCTTAAGATGAGAAGTGATATTACAACTTTTATTAGAAAGTTTATGTCAAATGAAGGATTTATTGAAATTGAAACTCCAACATTATGTAAGAGTACACCTGAAGGTGCGAGAGATTATTTAGTACCTAGTAGAGTACATCCGGGATGCTTCTATGCATTACCACAGTCTCCACAGTTATATAAGCAGTTGCTTATGTGCTCAGGTTTTGACAGATATATTCAGATTGCAAAATGTTACAGAGATGAAGATTTAAGAGCTGACAGACAGCCTGAATTTACACAGGTTGATATGGAACTTTCTTTTGTAGATGTTGATGATGTAATCGATGTTAATGAAAGATTATTAAAGGCATTATTTAAAGAAATTCTTGATGTTGATGTTCAGTTACCAATTCAGAGAATGACATGGATTGAAGCTATGAACAGATATGGTTCAGATAAGCCTGATACACGTTTTGGAATGGAACTTATTGACGTAACAGACGTTGTTAAAGGTTGTGGCTTTGGTGTATTTACAGGAGCAATCGAAAACGGCGGTTCTGTAAGAGGTCTTAATGTTAAGGGACAGGGCGCAATGTCAAGAAAGAAGATTGATAAGTTAGTTGATTCTGCAAAGGGCAACGGAGCAAAAGGTCTTGCATATATTGCAATGCATGAAGATGGAACAATTAAGTCATCATTTGCTAAGTTTATGACAGATGAGGAAATGGATAACCTTATTAAGGCTATGGATGGTCAGCCAGGCGATTTATTAGTATTTGCTGCTGACAAAAACAAGATTGTTTGGAACGTTCTTGGTGCACTTAGATTAGAATTAGCTGAACAGTTAGATTTAATTGATAAGAGCAAATTTAACTTCTTATGGGTAGTAGAATTCCCACAGTTTGAATGGTCAGATGAACAGAACAGATTCCTTGCAATGCATCATCCATTTACAATGCCTATGGATGAAGACTTGGATTATATTGAATCTGATCCGGGCAGAGTTAGGGCAAAGGCTTACGATATCGTACTTAATGGTTCAGAAATCGGTGGCGGCAGTGTTAGAATCCATCAGGCAGACGTTCAGGAAAGAATGCTTAAAGCATTAGGTTTTACAACAGAAGCAGCTCACGAACAGTTTGGATTCTTATTAGATGCATTTAAGTATGGTGTTCCACCACACGCAGGACTTGCATACGGACTTGACAGACTTGTAATGCATATGACAGGTGAAGACAACATTCGTGAAGTAATTGCATTCCCTAAGGTTAAAGATGCATCATGCTTAATGACAGAAGCACCAACAGCTGTAGATGCAAAACAGTTAGAAGAATTATCAATTGAAACAATTGATGTTGAAGAAGAAAAATAAATAATGAGAGATGTGAAGAAATAGAAACGATTATAGGAATATATAATAGTTGGCAAGGATTCACATAGCTTAATACAAAGATAAAAGGCTGCTCAGTTGGGCAGCCTTTTGTGATGCTAGTTCAATCTTAGTCGTCTTATTTGCTCTTGCATACTGCCAACGTAGTTTGAAAGCTCATTGTATTTGTTGTTTAATTTCTCAACATCTCTTTTTAAGATATTGTAGTTGTATACAAGTTCTTTGTATGAATTTGAATTAGATGAGGCGTTATAAGCTTTATAATTGTTAGTAGTGTTGTTGTTAGGCAGATTATTTCCAGGAGTATTAGAAATTGAAGTATTGTTATTTGAGCTATTATTATTTGATACATTGTAGCTTGAAGTGTTATAGTTTGTAGAATTATTTCTTAAAGAATTTTCACTCCCGGAAGTAGCATTAGTCATATTATTCAGAGAAAGATTAATTTCCTGCTTACAAACCACATTAAAATTCAAGTCGATTTCATAAAGTGCATTGTCAGTTGTAACAAAAATGCAATTATTATGTACAAAAGCAGATATATGATTTGAGCTGGATATGTTTTCGACAATACAATGTTTCTCGGTAAGATTGTCTGAACAAACTCCCATAAGTGAATTATCCAAATAAAAAACATATAATTTATTGTTAAAAACAAGTGTTGCACAAGATGTTTTAAGGCAAAGAACTTCTTGAAAACTATTTTGTGTTACTTGGGTAAGGACGAATGAATTATCTACAGAGTAGTAGGAAACAAGTGGAGAATTGACTGAATAAACATTAAAGTCTTTTTTGAAATCTTTAAAAACATAGCCCTTTGAAAAAACACGACCGTTGGCTATCAGGTAAGATTTGATTTGCCGTGCTGACTGCTCGAAAATCA
>ERZ773210.3546-NODE-3546-length-10965-cov-7.262328_pt1 | contig 10965 bp, 6 predicted proteins | sample MGYA00580528_ERZ773210 | MGnify/ENA primary metagenome ERZ773210 (study PRJEB29015, sample SAMEA2737769) | human gut metagenome | biome: human gut; feature: human-associated habitat; material: faeces | place: China | collected 2012 ...
GAGCAAGCAGCTCTTCTTTTTTTGTCCTTTTTATCCAATTTTAAGTTGTAAAGTCACTTTTCATGCCAACAGTATCGGAGGAAAATGAATGAGAGAGAATCTCTGAAAGCACTTGAATAGCAGTCAGAGGATTCTTATCGAATCCTGGAACAGTCCTTATTAAATTTAAAGCAGTTTCATATTTATCACTGAGACGAAGGATTTCCTGTTCTATTTCTGAAATGTGCTTGTTCAGTTCATCCATGTGACCAAGAGGTCACAAATCCATTTGGCATCTTTACGGTCGGTTTTGTTACCTTTCATAGGTTTTGTGTATTTGGGATGGGACAGAGTAACCCATAGATTGTGTTGCTCTAAAATGTTAAAAACAGGGATCCAGTACTTTCCGGTTGATTCCATACAAACATCTTTACAGTTATATTTGGCAAGCCAATCACACAGCTCATTCAAACCTTTGGTAAAAGAAGAAAAGCGAGCCTGCTTATACTGAGTACGATTGTTTGAATCGGTAATACCGATACAGGCAAAGATCCATGTTTTGTGGATATCAAGTCCACAACAGTTGAACTTAAAAATTTTAAATGACAAGTAACTACCTCCTGATATTTATTATTATAAAACTGACAGTGACTGGTCATCCGGCGAGATCGAGTCGACTTCGGAAGAGATAAGTTTACGGGCTACTGTTATGTGCCACTCACCTCCACGTGTGCTGTAGTGTGTCAGTCTTATACGTAAATAAAATAATATCAGAAGGAAAAAAATTAGATAGCGAAGGACAGAGCCTGTGTTTCATGACACATTGGTGTCTTTTGCAGAAAGACGGGATATATTTATAAATGAAAATAAAAACTATAATGATAAAAATAAAATGTACAATATTATGAATACAACACAAAGCAATTATTCCAATATGTTGAAAAGGTTACAAATTAGAAAATCATTTTCAAATTTTGTAATTACAGATTACAGTATCACTTTGATTGTATACACCCTTACAGCAGAGTTTTTACCAGATAAATTCAACACAGAACTATCTGATTATTTTAATATAATATTATTTCTCCTCTATGAATGAACAAAGAATCATCCATTCTGTTTATGAGGTTCATCAGGTGAAGCAACTATCGAGTTGCATATCTGATTAATTTAATTTTTTGTTCATAATAGATGCCCCGGCTTGCGAGAAGTCGGGGTATTTTTATTACATTTGCAAAAACGTATCTGTTTAATGTAAACAAATAAAATGAATATGCTGATATATAATACCACTTATCAAGTAGCAATTGATGATGCACGTAACTTTGTCATCTGGCTTAATGAATGCTATATTCCCGAAGTAGAAAAACAAGGATTGCTTCAAAGTCCGCGCCTTACTCACATCCTCAGTCATAAAGAAGAAGACAGTGAATGTTTTTCACTGCAATGGGAAGTAGAAGACAGTGCAGCCTTACATCACTGGCATACCCGGCAAGGTATGAAGCTTAACGAAGAAATGATGAAAGTCTTCAAAGACAAAGTGGTAGGATTTCCCACCTTAATGGAGGTTATCAAGTGATTCAGCCGGTTAAAGAGAAAATAATTCTGGGTATTGACCCCGGAACTACCATCATGGGTTATGGATTGCTGAAAATAACAGGTATCAAACCGCAAGTCATCACCATGGGAGTGATAGATTTACGTAAATACGATAATCATTATCTTAAGCTTCGTCGAATCTTTGAACGTGTTATCGGCATTATTGAAGCGTATCTGCCCGATGAACTGGCCATTGAAGCTCCCTTTTTTGGAAAGAATGTACAGTCCATGCTAAAATTAGGGCGTGCGCAAGGGGTAGCAATGGCTGCCGCACTAAGCCGTGACATCCCCATCACCGAATATGCTCCATTAAAAATAAAAATGGCTATCACCGGCAACGGACAAGCCAGTAAAGAACAGGTGGCGGATATGCTGAAGCGTATGCTCCATATTCCCGATAACGAAATGCTACCTTTTATGGATGCTACCGATGGACTTGCCGCAGCCTATTGCCATTATTTGCAAGCCGGAAGACCCACTCTTGCCAAAGAGTATTCAGGATGGAAAGATTTTATCAATAAAAATCCTGATAAAATAAGGAGATAAACAAAAAAAGTATTGGTAAGTAACAAAATATAAATTTATGAATGTCAAACACGTTATTTGGGCATCGATTATGTCAACCACCATCAGTTGTCAGTCTGTAAAGAAAGAATATACATCTTTTGAAGAATATCCTATCCCCGAAGGGAAGTTAGTGGAAATGGAGTACTCGCCAATTGAAACCAAGTTTACACTTTGGGCACCTACAGCTGAAGAAGTGCGTGTATTGTTATATGATTCGGGCAACGAAGGTTCTGCTTATCAAACTCTGTCGCTTGAAATGGGAGAAGATGGTATTTGGAATACTTCTATTAAAGAAGACTTAAAAGGAAAGTTCTATACTTTTAATGTAAAAGTAAATGGTAAGTGGCTGGGAGATACCCCGGGCATTATGGCTAAAGCAGTGGGAGTAAACGGAAAGCGTGCTGCTGTCATTGACTTGCGCTCCACCGATCCTGAAGGCTGGGCGAACGATGTACGTCCGCTTTTAAAGGACTATGCCGACATCATAGTATATGAAATGCATCATCGCGATTTTTCTTTGGATTCAGTTTCGGGAATTCGTAATAAAGGAAAATTCCTTGCATTAACCGAATTAGGAACTACTACTTCGCAGGGTGAAAAAACCGGCATCGACCACCTGAAAGAACTGGGTGTCACGCACGTGCATATTCTTCCTTCATACGATTATGCATCTGTGGACGAAAGTAAACCGGACAAGGCACAATACAACTGGGGCTATGATCCTCAGAACTATAATGTACCTGACGGTTCTTATTCCACCGATCCTTATAAGCCCGATGTGAGAATCAAGGAATTCAAGCAGATGGTGCAGGCCCTTCACAAAGCAGGTATCCGTGTGGTACTCGACGTGGTTTATAATCATACTTTTAACACTGAGGAAAGCAACTTCGAGCGTACGGTACCCGGCTACTTCTATCGCCAAACAAAGGATGGTAAACCGGCCAACGGCTCCGGCTGCGGAAACGAGACTGCCAGTGACCGTGCCATGATGCGTAAATACATGGTGGAGTCTGTACTCTACTGGATAAACGAATATCACATTGACGGCTTCCGATTTGACCTGATGGGTATTCACGATATTGAGACAATGAACGAAATCCGTGCTGCCGTAGACAAGATAGATCCATCCATCTTTATTTATGGTGAAGGATGGGCCGCCAGCGCTCCCCAGCTTAATCAAGAAGAACTTGCCATGAAAGCCAATATATACAAGATGCCACGTATTGCCGCTTTCTCCGATGAAATGCGCGACGGTTTGCGCGGTGGTTGGGATGATGACCGGAAAGGTGCTTTCTTGATTGGTCAACCGGGGCATGAGATGAGTATAAAGTTTGGGTTGGTGGGAGCAGTCAAACATCCACAAGTAATAAATGATTCGGTGAATTACAGCAAAGAACCGTGGGCATTACAACCGACCCAAATGATAAGTTATGTCAGCTGCCATGATGATATGTGTCTGGCAGACAGACTAAAAGCAACGATGCCGGATGCAACGGACGAAGAACGTGCCTCTCTGCACAAATTGGCCGAAACTTTTGTCTTCACCTCACAAGGTGTACCTTTTATTTTTGCCGGAGACGAAATGATGCGAGACAAGAAAGGAATACATAATTCTTACAATAGTCCTGATAGTATCAACACAATTGATTGGAGGAACAAGACGATACATCATGATGTTTTTGATTATGTGAGAGAGCTGATAACATTGCGAAAAAATCACCCGGCTTTTCGAATGGGAGATGCCGATAAAGTACGCCAATACATGGAATTCCTGCCTGTAGAAGGCAGCAATTTGGTGGCCTTTATCCTGAAAGATAATGCTAACGGCGACTCATGGAAAAATATTATCGTGGCGTTCAACAGCCGTAAAGAGCCTGCCAAATTATCTATTCCGGCCGGTCGCTATACAATCGTTTGCAAAGATGGAAAAATCAAGCAGTCGGGAATGGGGCAAGTATCAGGTAATGAAATCATTGTACCGGCACGCTCTGCAATGATTATTCATCAATAAAGTATATTCTTGATTACCTAAGATAGAATCAAAACGACAATAAAGATGGAAAAGACATGGAGATGGTTTGGAAAGAATGATAAAATTACTCTTCCCATGTTGAGACAAATCGGAGTAGAAGGTATTGTGACTGCTCTTCACGAAATTCCCAATGGTGAGGTGTGGCCTTTGGAGGCTATCCTAAACCAAAAGACATATATTGAGACTTATGGTCTGCGCTGGTCGGTAGTAGAAAGTTTGCCGGTGAGTGAAGCCATAAAATATGGCGGTGCCGAGCGTGATAACCTGATAGAGAATTACAAGAAAAGTCTTATTAATTTAGGCAAGGCGGGAGTAAAAACAGTCTGTTATAACTTCATGCCTGTTATCGACTGGATTCGTACAGATTTAGAGCATCTTTGGGAAGATGGAACATCATCACTCTATTTTGATAAAATACGTTTTGCATATTTCGACTGCCTGATTCTACAACGCGCAGAAGCTGAAAAAGACTACACGGTAAATGAATTGAAACAAATGTACGAATTAGATAAAGTCATTACCGATGCTGAAAAAGAAGAACTTGTAGATACCATCATTATTAAAACCCAAGGCTTTGTAAATGGAAATATCAAGAATGGGGACAAGAACCCTGTTGACACATTCCATCATCTGTTGGCACCCTACAAAGGAATAGACCGTGACGCCCTGCGCGAAAATTTACGTTATTTCCTTCAAGCTATTATGCCCGTATGTGATGAATATGGCATCAATATGTGTATTCATCCCGACGATCCTCCTTTTCCTGTTCTTGGTTTGCCACGCATTGTAACCAGCGAAGAGGATATTGCCTGGATACTGCATGCTGTAAACAATCCGCATAACGGGCTCACTTTCTGTGCCGGTTCGCTCAGTGCAGGACTGCACAACAATGTACCTGCTTTGGCGCGAATGTTTGCCCACCGCACTCATTTTGTACACCTGCGCAGTACGAACGCTTTTCCCAACGGAAATTTCATTGAAGCCTCCCATTTGGGAGGCCGTGCTCATATCATCGAACTTATCCGTATCTTTGAGAGAGAGCGTCCGGGCGTTCCCATGCGTGTAGACCACGGGCGTATGATGCTCGGTGACACCGACAAGGGATACAATCCCGGATATTCGTTTCACGGTCGCATGATGGCATTGGCCCAGATAGAAGGGATGATGGCCGTTGTCAATGACGAATCAAAACTTGAATCCTAAATTGACATACATGCTCACTTTATCGGCATGGTTTGCGTAGTTGATGGATGCTTCCAGCGGACCAAATATACTATCCAATCCATAGCCAACTCCACAGCCGAACATAGTTTTCTCTTTCAGTAACCCACTCACTTTATGACTGCTCAGCGCATAATTGCCGGTCAAAGTGACATAATGCACACTTCCCATTCGCTGCCGGAACTTTATCGTGCCTATCAATAACGAATTATCCATAAGTTCTACATTATTTATTCCCACAAAAGGCAACTGCTGTTGCAGGAAGCGTGACGGAACATCTCCACCCATGGCATTCAATTTGGAGTAGGGGATTTCCTTTCCAATGAGAAAGCGTCCGTATACGGAAGGAAGAATCGAGAAACGATTGGTCAGCCGCATTACCCCTTCGCAATAACCTTTGATAGCAGAGAAAGGAGCATGGTCATTATATTGTGTAAAATTATCTGTATAGAGTGAATAGGAAGCACGCGCCGAGATACCTCGTGAAGGGAAATAAGCCTTATCAAATGTTTCATATTCCATTTGAGCAAAATAACTAAAAAAATGCTCATTGTCTGTCGAGTATTGCTGAGTGGTACTTCCTTCCTGATAAAGAAACTTATCATAATCATAATACTCATAACGGAGACCAATACCGAAACGCACATTTTTATACCACACATCCGAGAAAGCAAACTCTGCCTGATGATAACGGAAAGTAGAATTATGTGTGCGGTCGCCATAATGATAAAAATTGACGTCATTGTATTGGAACAGGTAGGACAGCCCGACACGTTTCAGCGGAGCCGGTTCCCAAGCATAATTAATTCCGGCAGTATAACGTTTTCCTAAACGTCCCGTAAGTGATAGCGTACTGGGCAATTTCCCTTTGAAATTACTGGTTACGTTTATTAATAAACTGGCTATTTCTTCCGAGTCGAAACGAATGCCGACATTTAGTTTGTTTTCATACTTCTTACTTAACGTGTAATTCAGGTTATAGCCACCTCCCGGGGCTTCAGGCAAATTATAAGTCGCCCCCGAATAGCCTAAATTGGCCGACAGAATAGCAGTAGCTTCCTCTATCCGGCGAATACTTATCTCGGAATTTTCTTTAAGATCGCAACGCTTCAACAACCATTTTTTGTCTTTCTCATCAAGACCGTCAAAAGTAATTTCTTTCACATATACCTTTCGCTCAGGCGAGTAGGGATAAGAAGGAATCGGTTGGGGCATATAAGTACTATCCAGCCCCAACTGGCTTTTCAGAGCCATTAATGCACTATCCTGTGCCATGGCAGCTTCTTCGCCACGCATTATCAGAGTATCGATGGCGGAGGGAGTAAAACTGGCGGCAGAATAACCCTCTACGTTTACCTTAATATAAGTAGTCGTTTCTTTCAGATTCTTCTTATATAAATCCTGCCCCATGAGATTCACCAATTGCCCTAATATGGCACCGGCACTATTTAATTCTCCGGCAGGCTTAAGTTCACTTTGAACATCCACCCCGATAATTAAGTCTGCTCCCATGGCACGCGCCACATTTACAGGATAATTATTTACTACACCACCGTCTACCAGTACCATACTGTCTAGCCTGACCGGAGTAAAGACTCCGGGGATGGCCATGCTGGCACGCATAGCAGTGGCCAATACACCTTCATGAAAATTAACCTCATTGCCATTTACTATATTCTCGGAAACACAGGCAAAAGGAATAGGCAACTTATTAAAATTGATGGAGTCGTGATAACCGATAGTAAGCTCACTGAACAAGTTGGCAAGATTTTGCCCTCTTATCAGTCCACCGAAAACTTCGGCTTTTACCCCTTTACCGAAAGGAATAGAAAACACATACTTTTGTGAGGCATCGCGTTCAGATAGATTTTGTTCACTTCTCGGTATCTTGTCGCTCAAAAGGAAAGTCCAGTCCTGACGGCGTACCATGCTGTCAAGTTGCTCGGGAGAATAACCGATAGAGTAAAGACCACCGATGATAGATCCCATGCTGGTACCTACCACATAGTCAATAGGAATACCGGCTTTTTCTATAACTTTCAGAACACCGATGTGCGCCATGCCTTTAGCGCCACCGCCACTTAGCACCACACCCACTTTCTTACGGTGGGCAGGCCGAGGCTGTGCCTTAAGAAGAGCAGGTATAAAGAGTAGACAAACTGCCATTGTTGTCAATGAAGAACGGCTGAATCGTTTCATGTTTATTTTTCTGTATTTAAAAATCTTTTATATAAAAAACAAAAACTGTGCAAAGATGGTTTAATCTTTCGGGGAATGCAAGTCTAATTGTTATAGTTATTGGTCGATTTCCTTTTTTCCTTCAATTTTTCAATCCTCCTAAATCGAACCGATAAATTAAACGAGCCAAACAAATGCTACATGAAGATTGCGTTTTTGCACTTTAAGAGAGCTGAATGAAATCACTTTCTTAAAAAAACAGGCTATAAAACTTTCTATCTAACTAATTTTCTTGTAAATTTGCAACTTAATTTTTGGGAGACTATGTCTTTGCCCGATTTACAATTTAGAGAATACAAGAAAAACGATATAGATTATGAGTAAGAAATTTGCTGAACACTCGCAACTCAACCTATCACAGGTCAATAAAGATGTGCTGAAGAAGTGGGATGAAAACGATGTTTTCGCCAAGAGTATGACAGAACGTGAAGGATGTCCTTCTTTTGTCTTTTATGAAGGACCTCCCTCAGCCAACGGTATGCCGGGTATTCACCACGTAATGGCACGTACTATAAAAGATACTTTCTGCCGCTACAAAACCATGAAAGGTTTTCTTGTCAAACGTAAAGCCGGATGGGATACTCACGGACTACCGGTAGAACTGGGCGTGGAAAAAGCACTCGGAATTACCAAGGAGGATATCGGAAAAACGATTTCTGTGGCCGAATATAACGCAGCCTGTCGTAAGGATGTGATGAAGTTTACAAAAGAATGGACAGACCTTACTCATAAAATGGGTTATTGGGTAGATTTGGATAATCCATACATCACTTATGACAACCGCTATATTGAAACTTTATGGTGGCTCTTAAAGCAACTATATAGCAAGAATTTACTGTATAAAGGATATACCATTCAGCCTTATTCTCCGGCAGCCGGAACAGGACTGAGCTCTCACGAATTAAATCAGCCTGGATGTTATCGGGATGTAAAAGATACTACTGTAGTGGGGCAATTCAAGATGAAGAACCCGAAACCCGAAATGACGGAGTGGGGTACTCCTTACTTCTTGGCATGGACTACTACACCATGGACTTTACCCTCAAACACCGCTTTGTGCGTCGGTCCCAAAATCGATTATGTAGCTGTACAAACATATAATGGCTACACAGGTGAGAAAATGACAGTAGTGCTGGCTAAACCATTGCTTTATGCTCATTTTAACCAAAAAGCAGAAGGACTGCCTTTAGAAGACTACAAACCGGGAGACAAGCTGATTCCTTTCAAGGTGGTAGGTGAATACAAAGGCACGGATTTGGTAGGTATGGAATATGAACAGCTTATTCCATGGGTGAAACCGGTAAACGTAGACGAAAACGGTAATTGGGAAGAAGCTGCCAATCAAGCATTCCGTGTTATCCTTGGTGACTATGTGACTACGGAAGACGGTACAGGTATCGTACATATCGCTCCAACATTCGGTGCGGACGATGCTTTTGTGGCACGTGCAGCAGGCATACCTTCATTGTTTATGATTAACAAAAAAGGTGAACCTCGTCCGATGGTAGACTTGACAGGTAAATTCTTCCTGCTGGATGAACTAGATGAAAAGTTCGTAAAAGAATGTGTGGATGTAGAACAATATCAAGAATATCAGGGGCGCTGGGTGAAAAATGCATACGACCCTCAATTTACTGTAAATGGTAAATACGATGAGAAAACTGCTGCCTCTGCCGAGACACTGGATATTTACATCTGTATGAAAATGAAGGCTTCCAACAAAGCATTCAAGATAGAAAAGCATGTACACAATTATCCACATTGCTGGCGTACAGACAAACCGGTCCTTTATTATCCGTTGGATAGCTGGTTCATCCGTTCTACTGCTGCCAAGGAACGTATGATAGAACTCAATAAGACCATTAACTGGAAACCGGAATCTACCGGAACCGGACGTTTCGGCAAATGGCTGGAAAACCTGAACGACTGGAATTTAAGCCGTTCGCGCTATTGGGGTACTCCGCTTCCTATTTGGCGTAGCGAAGAAGGTGAGGAATTATGTATCGGTTCGGTAGAGGAACTCTATAACGAAATAGAAAAATCCATCGCTGCCGGTTTCATGACTGCTAATCCTTATAAAGAAAAAGGATTTATTCCGGGTGAATATACCGAAGACAATTATGATAAAATAGATCTTCACCGTCCTTACGTAGATGATATTATCCTCGTTTCTGAAAGCGGAAAACCGATGAAACGTGAAGCGGATTTGATTGACGTATGGTTTGATTCAGGCGCCATGCCATACGCACAGTTGCATTATCCGTTTGAGAATAAAGATATTGTAGATAATCGTTCTTATTATCCGGCTGACTTCATTGCTGAAGGGGTAGACCAAACTCGTGGCTGGTTCTTTACATTGCATGCTATCGCAACTATGGTATTCGATAGTGTAGCCTATAAAAATGTTATCTCTAACGGACTGGTGCTTGACAAGAATGGAAATAAAATGTCCAAGCGCCTGGGTAATGCTGTTGATCCGTTTGGTGCCATCGAACAATATGGTTCTGACCCTTTGCGTTGGTATATGATTACTAATTCTTCTCCGTGGGATAACTTGAAATTTGATACCGACGGTGTAATGGAAGTAACCCGCAAGTTTTTCGGAACATTGCACAACACATATAAATTCTTTGCTCCATACGCTAACCTTGACGGATTTACCTATCAGGAAGCCGATGTTCCTATGAGCAAACGTCCGGAAATTGACCGTTGGATTCTTTCGGAACTAAACTCATTGATAAAGAATGTGGATATGTGCTATGCTGACTATGAACCGACTAAAGCCGGACGATTAATCAATGATTTCGTAAATGATAATCTGTCCAACTGGTATGTACGTCTATGCAGAAAACGTTTTTGGGGTACAGGCTATACAGAGGATAAGCTGGCGGCATATCAAACATTATATGTATGTCTGGAAACTGTAGCTAAACTAATGGCACCGATTGCTCCTTTCTATGCAGACAAATTGTATATGGACTTGATTGCAACAACCGGACGCGACCATGTAGCTTCTGTCCACCTTGCAGATTTCCCGGTTTGCGATGAGACTGTTATTGACAAAGAATTGGAAACCCGCATGGAGTTAGCACAGAAAGTATCTTCTATGGGGTTGGCGCTGCGCAAGAAAATAAATATTATCGTTAAACAACCGTTACAGAAGTTGATGATTCCGGTGGATGCACTGATGAAAGAACGTTTAGAGTCTGTAAAATCATTGATAATGAACGAAGTGAATATTAAAGAAATATCCAACAGGCTTGGTCACGAATCAATCAAAACCACTTTGGACATATATGCTCATCTCTATCCTGATAAGGACACTGAAT
>ERZ773210.3547-NODE-3547-length-10962-cov-12.663977_pt1 | contig 10962 bp, 10 predicted proteins | sample MGYA00580528_ERZ773210 | MGnify/ENA primary metagenome ERZ773210 (study PRJEB29015, sample SAMEA2737769) | human gut metagenome | biome: human gut; feature: human-associated habitat; material: faeces | place: China | collected 2012 ...
TGACGCTGTGGCCGGTGCCGCAGCGGTAGTTGATGAGGTGGCGCCACAGCGGCTCACGGGCGATGGTGTCCAGCATATGGCCGTCGCAGTAGTCCAGCCAGACAGCCCGGGCGATGTCGATATGGCACTGTAAAGTCCAGGTGTAGAACAGGCGCTCGTCCTCCGTCAGCTCACCCAGCGGGTAGGTGCGGGTGATGTCGGTGGTGCCGTCCATATAGGTCGCGCCGCTGTCCACCAGCAAGAAGCCCTTCTTCTCGAGCTTTGCGTGGTCCTCCTCGGTGGCGTGATAGTGCATCATGGCGGCGTTGGGGCCGTAAGCTGCAATGGTGCCGAAGCTCTCAGTCAGGAACTTGTCCTGTGCGCTGCGGTACTTGTGGAGGATCTCGTCGATGGTCAGCTCAGTCAGCTCTTCGCCGGCGGCCAGACGGTTCTCCAGCTCGATCTGGAAGCGCACCATAGCCACGCCGTCGCGGATGTGAGTTTCGCGGGTGTGAGCCAGCTCGACTTCGTTCTTGACGCCCTTCATGGGCAGCAGGGGGTCGGCCTCGTCCTTGACGGTCAGAGCCGGGTTGGCCTGCAGGGTCTGGTAAACAGCGTAGTTGACGGAAGCGGGGTCGGCCAGAACGGTCTGCTCTTCGGTCTGGGCGGCGAGGAAGGTAAGCACATCGTCGTACTCAACCAGCTCCACGCCGTTTGCCTTCAGCTCCGCGGCAGCCTCGGCGCTGACGCGGGCGGTGTTGATGAAGAGCGTCGCCTTATCGGGGGTCACATAGCAGTAAGCCATTGCGTAAGGGGTGCATTGAATGTCCATCGCACGCAGATTGAGCAGCCATGCCAGATTGTCCAGCTTGCCTACCAGCTGTGCGGTGCAGCCCAGCTCAGAGAGCTTCGCACGCAGCTGGCCCAGCTTCTCGGCAGGGGAGAAGCCTGCGTACTCTTTCGGCAGGAGCCATGCCGGGGTAGCGGGCAGGGCGGGACGGCCCTCCGTCCACAGCTCGTCCTCGAGGTTCAGCAGCTTGATGGTGCCTTTCTTGGCGTCCAGTTCTTTCTGCAGGCTGCGCACCAGACCGCAGGAAGCAGTCAGGCCGCAGAGGCCCAGCTTGCCGCCCTCGGGCAGGACTTTGCCGCAGTACTGCTCGGCGGTCGGCACGCCCGGCTCGCCCATCCGCATCAGCTGGATCTCCGTGCCAGCGATCTCCTTCTCGGCCTGCACGAAGTAACGGCCATCGGCCCAGACAGCACTCTCGGTCATGGTGACGACGAAGTTGGAGTTCTCGCCGTGGAAGCCGGAGAAGTAGGTCAGGGCAGTGTAGTGGTCGGGCATATACTCGCTGGCGTGCGGGTCTCCCACCGGGATGAGGTAGACGTCCACGCCGTTTGCCTTCATGGCCTCGCGCAGGGCGGCCAGACGCTCGGGAACGGTATTCATGCTCATGTCAAAAAGCCTTCTTTCTTTATTCTGCCGGAAAAACGTCCGGCGGCGATGGTTTGCTGTACCTTATTGTATCATTCCGGGGCGCAGAATGCAATTCGCAGGTATCATTTTGGTCCTGCCGCCCGAAAACGCAAGCAAATTGCAAAAAATGTTACAAATTTCTCATCAAAAAGGCCGGTTTGCCATTGACAGCCTTGTTATAATAGGAGTGTAGGAATTTTTCCGGGTCAGCACTCAGCGGCCCGGACTGCTTGTAAGGCCCGACGGGCCTGCATAAAAGAAAGAGGCATTTCAGACTATGACCAAGATCGATATTTTCTCCGGCTTCCTTGGCGCCGGTAAGACCACCCTTATCAAGAAGCTCATCAAAGAGTCCTTTGCAGGCCAAAAGGTCGTGCTCATCGAGAACGAGTTCGGCGAGATCGGCATCGACGGCGGCTTTTTGAAGGAGTCCGGCATCCAGATCAATGAGCTGAACGCCGGCTGCATCTGCTGCTCTCTGGTGGGTGATTTCCGCACCGCCCTGCAGCAGGTGGTGGAGCAGTACCACCCCGACCGCATCGTCATCGAGCCCTCCGGCGTGGGCAAGCTCTCCGACGTGACCCGCGCTGTGGAAGGCGTGGCCGAGCACCTGGACGTGCAGCTGAACAGCTTTGTCACCGTGGCCGATGTGAACAAGGTCAAGATGTATATGAAGAACTTCGGTGAGTTCTACGACGACCAGATCAGCCACGCAAGCTGCATCATCCTGAGCCGCACCCAGAACGCCACCGAGGAAAAGATCGCCGCCGCTGTGGCCATGCTGCGTGAGAAGAACCCCACCGCCACCATCGTCACCACTGCCTGGGACGCCCTGACCGGCGAGCAGATCCTGAAGGCCATGTCCACCAAGGACGACTTCAAGGCTGAGCTTATCGCTATGGCTGCCAAGGCCAACGAGGAGCACGCCCACGAGGACGAGGAAGAAGAGCACGAACACCATCATCACCACGACCACGATGATGAGCATGATGAGCATTGCTGCTGCGGCCATCACCATGACCATGATGACGATGATGAAGACGAGCACGAACATCATCACCACCACGACCACGATGATGACCATGATGAGCATTGCTGCTGCGGCCATCATCACCATCATCATGACCACGACGCCGATGAGGTCTTCACCAGCTGGGGCGTCGAGACGGCCAAGAAGTTCTCCAAGGCTGACATTGAGCACGCCCTCACCGAGCTGGACACCGGCAACTACGGCATGATCCTCCGCTCCAAGGGCATCGTGGACGGCGGCGCAGACGGCTGGCTGGAGTTCGACTACGTTCCCGGCGAGTGGGAAGTCCGCGCACGCGGTGCAGACGTCGGCGGCAAACTGGTGGTCATCGGCTCCAAGCTGGATGAAAAGGGCATCGCCGCACTGTTCGGCTGCTGATCGACCCTGAAAGGATAAAAGATTATGGCAAATGAGATCCCGGTATACCTGTTTGTGGGCTTCCTCGAGAGCGGCAAGACCAAGTTCATTCAGGAGACTTTTGAAGACCCCAACTTCGACTCCGGCGACAAGACCCTTCTGCTGGTCTGCGAGGAGGGCGAAGAAGAGTACAATGAGAAGAAGTTCGCCTTCCCCGGCGTGACGCTCTACAACCTCGAGGACAAGGCTGAGCTGAACCCCCAGAACCTCGCAAAGCTGGCCAGGGAGGCCGACGCAGGCCGCGTGGTCATCGAGTATAACGGTATGTGGATGCTGCAGGACCTGGCAAACAATCTGCCTGAGAACTGGATCGTCTACCAGTGCATCGCCACCGCCGACGGCACCACCGCGCTGACCTACGCCCGCGACAACTCCATGCGCGCGCTGATGCTGGACAAGATCGCCCGCAGTGAGCTCATCGTCTTCAACCGCGCCGAGGCTGTCAACAACGACGCCGCCCGTCAGGAGCTGCACAAGCTGGTGCGTCAGGCATCCCGCAAGTGCGACATCGCCTACGAGTTCAAGGACGGCAGCGTGGCTTACGACGACATCCCCGACCCGCTGCCCTTCGACATCAACGCCCCGGTCATCGACATCCCGGACGACGATTACGGCATCTGGTATATGGACTGTCAGGACGAGCCCCAGAAGTACGCGGGCAAGACCGTCAAGTTCCTCGCACAGGTCTGCCAGACCAACCGCGCCGGCAAGAACAGTTTTGTGCCGGGCCGGTTCGCCATGACCTGCTGCGTGCAGGACATCCAGTTCGTGGGCTTCCCCTGCAGCTACGACGGCTACAAGGCCCTCGAGCAGCGGGCATGGGTCAAAGTGACCGCAAAGGTCGGCTATAAGTTCCATAACATCTACCGCGGCAAAGGCCCGGTGCTCACCGCACTGTCGGTGGAGCCTGCCGAGAAGCCGCTGAACGATGTTGTCACCTTCTCCTAACTACAACATAACCAAGGAGGTCATGGCATGAAAGCAATCTTCCGCATTCTGGGTACTGCCGCCGCTGTGGCGGCCACCGGTGCCGCTATCGTCATCATGGACAAGTTCCTGAACGAGAAGGCCGCACCCATCATCGAATCCATCGAGTTCCCCGAAGAAGCCGAAAAGGACGACGCAGAGGCCGCCAAGACCGCCGAGGCATACGCCGAGGGTGAGGCCAAGGCAGAGGCCGAAGCCGCCGCACCGGCAGAAGAGACCGCTCCCGCTGAGGAGCCCGCCGCCCCTGAGACGGAGGCAGCGCCCGCTGAGGCCGCAGAGCCTGTGACCCTGCCCGACCAGAGCGAAGAGCGCCCGGTCTGTGACCCCGAGGCTCCGAACCCGAACCCCGTGGAGGCCGGCCCCGCCGTCGCCCCCAAGGATGAAAACGGTAAGTTCGACCCGACTAAAATCGCCGACGTCTCTGACTTCGGCGACTGGGAAGAGCAGGGGTGCAAAGGGTAATTCCCTTTGATAGCAAAAATGCCATCGCGCTTAGGCACGATGGCATTTTTTATCGCTCGTAGTGAGTCCAAAGACTCAGAATTTTGATGGTCTTTTCTTCCTCATAGATCTGATAGACCAGTCTGTGCTGTAAATTGATGCGGCGGCTATATGCGCCGTTCAAATCTCCGACCAGTTTTTCAAATGTCAAGCAGTTTCAACGACTTTCTGCGATTTTTATATGGTTCACCACATTCTCAGAACTTCTACGCAGAGTTCCAACGCTTTCCGCAGCGAATCCTTTCCCCAGTCACGGTCATCATGCTGCTCTGCATTTGCAAGGGAATCCGCTGTGTACAGAATTTGTCCAAAAGCTGCTCCGCGCTTTTTGGCGCAGGCCGCAAGGGCAGCACATTCCATTTCTACCGTTGCGCAGCCTTCGGCTTTCCGGTACGCCACCATATCCCTTGTTTCTCGGAAAAAGCCGTCTGTCGTCCATGTGATGCACTCACGGAAGGGAAGACCCAGCGCACGGAAGGTCTTTTCTATGGCCTGCACCGCTTCCGAGGCCGGTTCTGCATACCGGGCGGCAGGAAGATAGTGATAGGATGTGCCCTCATCCCGCAGCGCTTTGGTCGGGATAAGAAATTCGTTCTCTGCCATTTCGGTCAACACGCCGCACGAGCCTGCCGTAACAATTTTCCTGCACCCGCAAGCAATGAGACAATCCATAAACTGCGCCGCAGCGGGCGCTCCCAGTGGGGCTTGACAGAGGCAGAATTCTTCGCCGTCATTTTTTACAACATAAATCGGGTAGGTCTTTGTGATCGTCTCAAAATGCTCTGCAACTGCCGCGCCCGTCTCGGCGGCATAGGAGTCGATAGTGTCCCCCAGAAAAGCAAAGACGCATTTCTCCGGTAGAGTTAGCTGCTCCGCCCCGTGGTTGGGCTTTAATATCTCTGTCGAGTCGGAATCGTATTCCAAAATGGGAAATTCATTTTTCTGTATCATGCTTTGCCTCTCGCGATCCGGTTCAGTCTTTCCTTGTCCAATACCTCTACCCCGCCGCGGTAGAGCTTCACGATGCCCTCACCAGCGAAGTATTTCAGCAGGCGGCTCACCACCTCGCGGGCAGAACCCATGTACTTTGCCATCTGGTCCTGGGTCAGGCGGACATCGTCGCCGCCGGTCTTGGCAAGCTCGTCCGCAAGGAAGATGGCCAGCCGCCGGTCGGCGCTCATGAAGAGGATCTGCTGCATCGTCCACATGGTGTCGGAGAAGCGCTCAGCGGTCATCTGGTAGGCGAAGCACCGCACCTCCACGTTCTGCTGCATGAGGCTGCGGAAGACGCCTGCGCTGATGCAGTAGGCCTCGGTGTCCTCCTCGGCGTCGATGTAGAGGTCAAAGTTCACCGAGTCCATAACGCAGGAGGCGGAGAGGATGCAGATTTCGCCGCCAAAGAGGCGATAGAGGGTCACGTCCCGGCCATCGTCGGAGAGAAGATACGCCCGGAACTGGCCGGTGCGCAGCAGCAGGATGCCCACGCAGTTCTCCACCGGGCTGTGGACCCGCTCGCCCTTGCGATAGCGCACCGGGCGGGTGGTTCGGCAGAGTATATCCTGCTGTTCGGCGGTCAGCTTGTCCCAGAAGGGGAAGGCACAGGCGAGACACTGGCGGTGCTCGCCGCATTTAGGGATAGGCAGGATTTCCGGCATTTTAAATCACCCCTTCCGCAGCGCTTTGGCGGCTTCGGTGCCTGCCAGAGCGCCCTCATAGACGGCCTTCGCCACCTGCAAAAGCCCGCCGGTGCAGTCTCCGGCGGCATAGAGGCCGGGGACGGTGGTCTGCATTTTTTCATCTGTCACGATGCGGTCGTTCTCCACAGCGGCACCGATTTTCCGGGCCAGCGCCGTACTGCCCGCAACGCCCAGAGCCACAAACACACCCGCCAGCTCCACTACATCGCCGCCGGACAGCTGGACGCCGGTGACTTTCTGCTCTCCAAGGATCGCGTCGATTTTTTCAGGCCGGACAGTCATCTCCGGCGGAAACTCTGCCGCCAGCGGCGCACCATTCAGCAGGAGGGTGACGCTGGCCGCCACCGGCAGGAGCGCCTGCACCTCATGCAGGGCGTATTCGCCGCTGCCTACCACGGCTACATCTTTGCCGCGATAGAAAAAGGCATCGCAGGTGGCGCAGTAGCTGACGCCGTGGCCCTCGAGGCCCGCCAGCCCCGGGATGCGGGGCGTCGCCCGCGAAGCACCTGTGGCGAGGACAACAGCGTCCGCCGGGTAATCTCCATCGAGGGTTTCTACAGTGAGTTTATCGGTATAGGTCAGACCCACGGCCTCGGTGGTCACAAATTTAACGCCCACAGCCTTGGCCCCCCTCGATGCCCTGACGCTCCAATTCCGCACCCGATATGGGGGCGGCGAAGCCGTAGTAGTTCTGGATAAGCTCTGCACGGTCAAGCGCACCCGGCCCCCGGGTGAGGACGGTGGTGTCCACCCCCGCACGGGCAGTGTACAGCGCGGCGGACACCCCCGCCGGGCCGGAGCCGATGATGACGATGTTGGACATAGTGGGCCTCCTTGTACTTCTTGTATTATCGTAAAATCAGTTACTTTCTTTGCGCGCCGACGGCGCGGGGCAGAGCGCTTTTTCATTAAGGCTAATGTTCTCTTTTGATGTCAAAAGAGAACCAGAAAAGCACCAGCGATTTCGACGCGCTGGATCCACGAGAAAGGGGCTGCTCGCCCCTTTCAGACCCCAAAGAAGAAGTCGAAACGGAAAAAAGCTAGCCGCTTCGCTAAACGCTTTTTTCTCGTTTCTCCGATTTACGGCTTCGCCGAAGATTTTATGTTTACGCAAGGCGAAAACTGAATCTGAATGCGAAAAAGAGCTGTGTGGCCATCAAAAAGAACGTAAAATTATAAAGAACCAGTTCAAAAAGCCGCGCTGATGTGCTATACTAAGCTGTATAAGGGACCTGCTGAGGGGAAAACGGCGGGCTTCGTCCTCGAAATGTTCCATGTGGAACAAATCTTTTTCCCGGAAGGAAGCAAGTAGCGTGGCAAAAATCGTTGCTGTTGCAAACCAGAAGGGCGGCGTGGGCAAGACCACCACAGCCGTCAACCTCTCGTCCTGCGTGGCGGCGCTGGGCAAAAAAGTGCTCATCGTAGACCTCGACCCACAGGGCAACACCACCACCGGTTATGGTATTTCCAAGCGGAGTGTAGATATTGGTACATATGAAATTCTCATCGGCGAGGCCGACGCGCGGCAGGCTGTCCGCAAGACGGAGTTTCGCACCGACGTCATCGGCTCCAACACCCGCCTCGCGGGCGCCAGCCTTGAGATGATCGACCTGCCGGGCCGCGAGAGCCGCCTGCGAAAGGCGCTGGCCCCCATCCAGAAAGATTACGACTTTATCTTCATCGACTGCCCGCCCAGCCTTGACCTGCTGACGCTGAACGGCCTGTGCGCCTGCGACAGCATCCTCATCCCGGTGCAGTGCGAGTATTATGCGCTGGAAGGTCTGTCGGAGCTTATCAGCACTCTTAAGACCGTCCGCAAGAAGTACAACCCCTATCTGGACATCGAAGGCGTGGTGTTCACCATGTTCTCTGTCCGCTATAACCTGACACTGCAGGTGGTGGAGCAGGTCAAGAAATACTTTGGAAACAAGGTGTATCAGACCACTATCCCTCGCAGCATCCGCATCTCGGAAGCTCCCAGCTATGGCCAGCCCATCAACTTCTATGAGCCGAAGGGCAAGGGCAGCGAGGCGTATATGGACCTTGCCATCGAGTTCGTGAAGAGCAACCGCCCCGCCGAAGCTGCACCCAAGCGCCGCCGCGGAAAAGCTGCAGCGGAACCGGTCGAGACGATGGGGCTGGCCGATGTGAAGATGGACGGCTGAGGGAGAGAGGAGACCAATGGCAAAAGGAAGAGGAGGACTGGGCCGGGGGCTGGAAAGTCTGTTTGAGGACGCCGCCCCCAGCTTTGAGTCAGATACCAGAATCGAGACGCTGCCCCTGCGGGAGATCGAGCCAGACCCCGGCCAGCCCCGCAAGACCTTCGACGACGAGACGCTGGCAGAGCTTTCGGCCAGCATCGCTGAGCACGGTTTATTGCAGCCCATTGCGGTGCGCCCGAAGCCGTCCGGCGGCTACCTCATCGTGGCAGGCGAGCGCCGCTGGCGGGCCAGCCGGATGGCGGGCCTCACCGAGGTGCCGGTCATCGTCAAGGACGTGACCGATGAGCAGGCCATGGAGCTTGCGCTGGTGGAGAACCTGCAGCGCGAAGACCTTGACCCCGTGGAAGAGGCGGCCGGCATCCGTGAGCTGATGACCCGCTGCGATTTGACCCAGGAGCAGGCCGCCCGCAAGCTGGGCAAGAGCCGGAGCGCACTGGCCAACAGCCTGCGGCTGCTGAGCCTGCCGGAAACAGTGCTGGAACTGCTGAAAAGCGGCTTCATTACGATCGGACACGCAAAGGTCGTTTTGGGCCTGCCTACGCCGGAGCTGCAGGAGGAAGCGGCTCAGATGATAGCGGACAACCAGCTGAACGTCCGTCAGGCCGAAGCTTTGTGCAAAAAGCTGGCAAAGCCCGCAAAAGAGCCTGTGGCCGCGCCGCTGCCGAGTGCGTTGCCGGTGGAGGTGGAAGAAAGCCTCAAGCAGGCGCTGGGCAGCGAAGTCCGCGTGGCCTACCACGACGGCAAAGGCAAGCTGACCGTCCATTTCTATTCGGACGACCAGCTGAAAGCCTTTGCAAATCTGCTGGGGCAGTACAGCGTGGAGTAACCTCTCAGTCTCGCTGTCGCTCGACAGCTCTCCTATCGCAATTTTCAAAAATAGTGCCTATCAAAATGGCATATTTGCGATATGCAGTTTGCGGATGTTGCTTGTGCATTAAAAACGCAAACTGCTATAATAGGAGAGCCTGAGCAGAAAAGTTATTAGAAATGCGTACCAAGGCGGGGAACACCGCCTTTGAACGGCACAGCGGGGAACGCCCCCTGTGCAAGCAATAGAGTATAAGGAGAGTTATCATGCTTGACATCAAATTTGTCCGCGACAACCCGGATGCGGTCAAGGAAAACATCAAGAAGAAGTTTCAGGATGCAAAGCTCCCCCTCGTTGACGAAGTCATCGAGAAGGACGCCAAGTACCGCGAGTGCCTGAAGGAAGTCGAGTCCCTGAAGGCTGCCCGCAACAAGCTGAGCAAGGCCAACGGTCCTCTGTTCGGCCAGCTGAAGAAATGCGACGACGAGGCCAAGAAGGCCGAGCTGCAGGCTCAGATCGACGCCAACAACGCCGCTGTCAAGGCTGACGCCGACAAGATGGCAGAGCTGGAAGCTGAGGAGGCAAAGCTGGCTGAACGCATTCAGGAGATCATGTACACCATCCCCCAGATGATCGACCCCAGCGTACCCATCGGCCCGGACGACACCTACAACGTCGAGGCTCAGCGCTTCGGTGAGCCGGTCGTGCCTGATTTCCCCATCCCGTACCACACCGAGATCATGGAGAGCTTCGACGGCATTGATATGGACGCCGCAGGCCGCGTGGCCGGCAATGGCTTCTACTACCTGCTGGGCAACATCGCCCGCCTGCACGAGGCTGTTCTGGCCTATGCCCGCGACTTCATGATCGACAAGGGGTTCACCTATGTCATCCCTCCCTTCATGATGCACGGCAACGTGGTGCAGGGCGTCATGTCCTTCCCTGAGATGGACGCCATGATGTACAAGATCGAGGGCGAGGACCTCTACCTCATCGGCACCAGTGAGCACACCATGATCGGCCGCTTCATCGACCAGACTCTGGATGAGGCTACTCTGCCCCTGACCCTGACTTCCTATAGCCCCTGCTTCCGCAAGGAGAAGGGCGCTCACGGCATCGAGGAGCGCGGCATCTACCGCATCCACCAGTTCGAGAAGCAGGAGATGATCGTCGTCTGCCGTCCCGAGGAGAGCGCTGACTGGTACGAGAAGCTCTGGAAGAACTCCGTCGAGCTGTTCCGCAGCATGGAGATCCCTGTCCGTCAGCTGAACTGCTGCTCCGGTGACCTGGCTGACCTGAAGGTCAAGAGCTGCGACATCGAGGCATGGAGCCCCCGCCAGCAGAAATACTTCGAAGTCTGCTCCTGCTCCAACCTGGGCGATGCACAGGCCCGCCGCCTGCACATCCGCGTCAAGGGCAAGGATGGTAAGACCTATCTGGCCCACACTCTGAACAACACCTGCGTGGCTCCTCCGCGTATGCTCATCGCATTCCTCGAGAACCATCTGCAGGCCGATGGCAGTGTCACCATCCCCAAGGTCCTGCAGCCCTACATGGGCGGCCTCGAGGTCATGGTGCCTGTCCACAAGAAGTAAGCCTGCTTTCCACCATTCTCCAATAAAATGTTGAAAGTCCCCGCCATTCATACAGGATGGCGGGAACTTTTTGCGTACGGACGTATAAAATCAGAAAGAATGAAAAAAATGAAGATTTTTTTGAAAAAGTTGTTGACAAAACGGAGGTTGTTGGATATAATAATAAAGCACTGTTCAAGTGCAACAAATAAATATGGCGGTATAGCTCAGTTGGCTAGAGCATTCGGTTCATACCCGAAGTGTCACCGG
>ERZ773210.3558-NODE-3558-length-10934-cov-4.891442_pt1 | contig 10934 bp, 6 predicted proteins | sample MGYA00580528_ERZ773210 | MGnify/ENA primary metagenome ERZ773210 (study PRJEB29015, sample SAMEA2737769) | human gut metagenome | biome: human gut; feature: human-associated habitat; material: faeces | place: China | collected 2012 ...
AGAGCATCTGCCTTACAAGCAGAGGGTCGGCGGTTCGAATCCGTCAACGCCCACTATAAAACAGAGTCTTACGAAGAAATTCGTGAGGCTTTTTTTATTTCTTACCGCTTTTATACAAACTTTCTCTATCCTTTTGCTCTATAACTCAGGAAAAAGAGTTAATTTTGCAGTCTGATAATTATCTAAGAAAACGTATGGAACTTGATGTATTAACGGCCATATCTCCGATTGATGGTCGATATAGAGGCAAAACTAAAGCTTTGGCAGCTTATTTCTCTGAATTTGCACTGATTAAATACCGTGTACAGGTAGAGGTGGAATACTTTATCACCTTGTGCGAACTCCCTTTGCCGCAATTAAAAGGAATCGATAGCAATGTGTACGAAACTTTACGGAATATCTACCGTAACTTCTCTGAAGCAGACGCACAGCGCATTAAAGATATCGAAAGTGTAACTAACCACGACGTGAAAGCCGTAGAATACTTCCTGAAAGAAGAATTTGACAAGATGGGCGGAATGGATGACTACAAAGAGTTTATCCACTTCGGATTGACTTCTCAGGATATTAACAATACGTCTGTTCCTCTTTCTATCAAAGAGGCATTGGAGCGGGTTTATTACCCGTTGATTGAAGAGCTGATTGCACAGTTGAAAACCTATGCGACAGAATGGGCTAACATTCCGATGCTTGCCAAAACTCACGGTCAGCCGGCTTCTCCTACCCGTCTGGGTAAAGAAGTGATGGTATTTGTTTACCGTCTCGAACGTCAGCTGGCTATGCTGAAGGCATGTCCGATTACCGCTAAGTTTGGTGGTGCTACCGGAAATTACAATGCGCATCATGTAGCTTATCCTCAATATGACTGGAAACAATTCGGTAATCGGTTTGTTGCAGAGAAACTGGGATTGGAGCGTGAAGAATATACTACACAGATTTCGAACTATGATAACCTTTCTGCTGTTTTTGATAGTATGAAGCGTATCAATACGATTATGGTCGATATGAATCGTGACTTCTGGCAGTACATCTCTATGGAGTACTTCAAGCAGAAGATCAAAGCCGGAGAAGTGGGTTCGAGTGCCATGCCGCATAAAGTGAATCCGATTGACTTTGAAAATGCGGAAGGTAACCTGGGTATAGCAACGTCTATCCTGGAACATTTGGCTGTGAAACTTCCTGTTTCCCGTTTGCAGCGCGACTTGACAGACTCGACAGTGCTGCGTAATGTAGGTGTGCCTTTCGGTCATATCGTGATTGCTATTCAGAGTTCTTTGAAGGGATTGCGTAAACTGTTGCTGAACGAACCAGCTATCTATCGTGACTTGGATAACTGTTGGAGCGTAGTGGCAGAAGCTATTCAAACCATTCTGCGCCGTGAGGCTTATCCGCATCCGTATGAAGCTTTGAAAGCGTTAACCCGCACCAACCAAGCTATTACAGAAAGTTCTATTAAAGAGTTTATCGAAGAATTGAATGTAAGCGAAGATATTAAAAAAGAGTTAAGAGCAATCACTCCCCATACATATACGGGGCTTTAATTGTTTACTTATATAATAAACGTGTTTTTTAAATAGGCCGTGAGGCCAAAGTCTAATTTTATTCGAATAAAAAAATGAGCACAGAAAACGAAGAATGGCGCGAAAATTCTTTCAATGAAGAGAATACAGGTGCCGGCCGTGATGGTAACAGGTCTTACAACAGAGAAGGTGGAGAACGTCCGTATCGTCCTTCTTACAACCGTGAAGGCGGGGATCGCCCGTATCGCCCGCGATTTAATGCCAACAATGAAGGAGGCGAACGCCCGCAGCGTTCGTATGGTGACCGCTCTTATGGCGATCGTCCTCAACGTCCTTCTTACAATCGTGAAGGTGGAGATCGTCCGTATCGTCCTCGCTTCAATAACAATAGTGAAGGTGGCGACCGTCCGCAACGTCCTTACAACCGCGAAGGTGGTTCTTATGGTGATCGTCCTCAACGCCCTTCCTACAATCGTGAAGGTGGTGATCGTCCGTATCGTCCGAGATTTAATCCGAATTCTGACGGCAGCGACCGTTCTCAGCGTCCTTACAACCGTGAAGGCGGCGAACAACGCTCTTATGGTGATCGTCCGTATCGTCCCCGTTTCAATAGTGGTGAAGGTGGCGACCGTCCTCAGCGTCCTTACAACCGCGAAGGTGGTGACCGCCCGTATCGTCCTCGCTTCAATAGTGGTGAAGGTGGAGGCTATCGCAGCAACAACGGTGGTGGCTATCGTCCGAGATTCAATAATGACCGTCAGGGCGGTTACCGTCCTCGTCCACGTACCAGCGATTATGACCCGAATGCTAAATATAGCATAAAGAAACAAATCGAGTACAAGGAACAGTTTGTTGACCCGAACGAACCGATTCGTCTGAATAAGTTCCTGGCTAATGCCGGTGTTTGTTCACGTCGCGAGGCTGATGAGTTTATCACAGCAGGTGTGGTTTCTGTAAACGGTGAAGTAGTAACGGAATTGGGTACAAAGATCAAGCGTTCGGATGTGGTTAAGTTCCACGACGAACCGGTAAGCATTGAACGCAAGGTATATGTATTGCTGAATAAACCGAAAGATACCGTTACTACATCGGACGATCCGCAGGAACGCCGTACAGTAATGGATTTGGTGAAAGGCGCTTGCAACGAACGTATTTATCCGGTAGGACGTCTGGACCGTAACACGACTGGTGTACTGTTACTGACGAATGACGGTGATCTGGCTTCCAAGCTGACACACCCGAAATTCCTGAAGAAGAAAATTTATCATGTTCATCTGGACAAGAACCTGACTAAAGCAGATATGGAGCAGATTGCAGCTGGTATCCAGTTGGAAGATGGCGAAATCCATGCAGATGCGATCAGCTATACAGATGATTTCAAGAAAGACCAGGTAGGTATCGAAATTCACTCCGGTAAGAACCGTATCGTTCGCCGTATTTTCGAATCACTGGGTTATAAAGTAGTAAAACTCGACCGTGTATTCTTCGCTGGGCTGACCAAAAAAGGTCTGCGTCGCGGAGACTGGCGTTACCTGTCGGAAGCAGAAGTAAACTACCTCCGCATGGGTTCGTTTGAGTAATAAGTCAATAAATAACAACTTGACAGAGGACGGGGAAAGAAAGCAGGAAAGAATTCATCCTGCATTTGAAACCTCGTCTTCTTGTATCTAAAAAGAAAAAGTTAAATGGAAAAGATTGGTAGAACAAAAATTGTTGACCTGTTGAAGCGCACAGATATTGGCGCTATGGTCAATGTGAAAGGATGGGTTCGCACCCGTAGAGGTAGCAAACAAGTAAACTTTATCGCACTGAATGACGGTTCTACAATAAATAATTTGCAGATCGTAGTAGATTTGGCTAATTTCGATGAAGAGATGCTGAAACTGATTACTACCGGCGCTTGTATCAGCGTGAACGGAGAAATGGTAGAATCAGTGGGTTCCGGACAGAAAGTGGAAGTACAGGCTCGTGAAATCGAAGTGCTGGGTACTTGCGATAATACATATCCATTACAGAAGAAAGGCCACTCTATGGAATTCTTGCGCGAGATTGCTCACTTGCGTCCGCGTACCAATACATTCGGTGCTGTGTTCCGCATCCGTCACAACATGGCGATTGCTATTCACAAGTTCTTCCATGAAAAGGGCTTCTTCTATTTCCATACGCCGATCATTACGGCTTCCGATTGTGAAGGTGCCGGACAGATGTTCCAAGTGACTACCATGAACCTGTATGACTTGAAGAAAGACGAGAGAGGTTCTATCTCTTATGAAGATGATTTCTTCGGTAAGCAGGCAAGTCTGACTGTTTCCGGTCAGCTGGAAGGTGAGCTGGCAGCTACTGCTTTGGGCGCTATCTACACATTCGGTCCTACGTTCCGTGCCGAAAACTCCAACACTCCCCGCCACTTGGCAGAGTTCTGGATGATTGAGCCGGAAGTGGCTTTCAACGACATTACAGACAACATGGACTTGGCAGAAGAGTTCATCAAATATTGTGTGAAATGGGCGTTGGATAACTGTGCGGATGATGTGAAGTTCCTGAACGATATGTTCGACAAAGGCTTGATTGAACGTCTGCAAGGTGTATTGAAAGATGATTTCGTACGTTTGCCTTATACAGATGGTATCAAGATTCTTGAAGAAGCTGTTGCGAAAGGACATAAGTTCGAATTCCCGGTTTACTGGGGCGTGGACCTGGCTTCCGAACACGAACGTTTCTTAGTGGAAGAACACTTCAAACGTCCGGTGATTCTGACTGACTATCCGAAGGAAATCAAAGCCTTCTATATGAAGCAGAACGAAGACGGTAAGACTGTACGTGCCATGGACGTTCTTTTCCCGAAAATTGGTGAAATTATCGGTGGTTCTGAACGTGAAGCCGACTATAACAAGCTGATGACCCGTATTGAAGAAATGCACATCCCGATGAAGGATATGTGGTGGTATCTGGATACCCGTAAGTTCGGTACTTGTCCTCACTCCGGTTTCGGATTAGGGTTCGAACGTCTGTTATTGTTTGTAACAGGTATGGCGAATATCCGTGACGTGATACCGTTCCCGCGTACACCGAGAAATGCTGATTTCTAATATTTCGGTATATTTATGTAAAACTCGCATAATCTTCAGGTTATGCGAGTTTTTTTATGCTCTGAATTGCTGTATTCTCAAAATAAATCTTTATATTTGGAAATACGCATTCGAGAGTGTTAACTAAAATAATACAACAATGAAAAAGCTCTATTTCTTTACCATGCTTTCAATAATGTTGTTAGCGGTAACAGGTGCGACGGCCCAGAAGAAAACCAAATTCAAAGCGGCCGATTTGAAAGGTATTTGGCAGCTCTGCCATTATGTATCCGAGTCTCCCGATGTTCCGGGAGCGTTGAAACCCAGTAATACATTTAAAGTATTGAGTGATGACGGACAAATCGTAAACTTTACCATTATTCCCGGTGCGGATGCGATTATTACTGGATATGGTACTTATAAACAACTCACGGACGATTCTTATAAGGAAAGTATCGAGAAGAACATTCATCTCCCGATGCTGGACAATCAGGACAATATTTTGGAATTTGAGATTAAAGACAATGATTATCTCCATCTGAAATATTTTATCAAGAATGATTTGAATGGAAATGAGTTGAACACCTGGTATTATGAAACCTGGAAGAGGGTGGAGATGCCGGCTAAATTCCCGGAAGATATTGTGAGATAAAAGAGCGTGTACTTTTTAGTGGAGGCACGGATTTTGCAAAAGGCTGCATAGTTGTTTGGTTATGCCTGACAACAGCTTATTTGGTAAAATCCGTGTTTGTTTTTCTATAAAAGATAAAAACAAAGCACTTTTGGACAAAATCAAAGTCCGTAGAAATAGAAACGAAAATGAAAAAATAGATTTGCAAAGGGTCTGTTCGCGACTTGCTCTAACTTTGTTGCCAGTAATAGAATACAGTAACAAAATAAAGTGGAACAATGAAAAACAAACTTTTACTGGCGGTAGGGAGTATGGCGCTCCTGACTGCTTGCGATGCTTCAAAAGGAAATGAGATGGAATGGTTCGACCATGCAGTGAAAACAGCGGGACATCAGTTGCTCTATATGGCAGAACAATTGAAGAATGAACCGGATACCGCCTGTTTTCCCCGTTCTATCAAAGAAGGAAAGTACAGACTGGAGCACCCCACAGATTGGACGAGTGGTTTCTATCCCGGTTCCATGTGGCTGGCATACGAGTTGACCGGTGATGAGGCTCTCGCAAAAGAGGCGCGTAAATATACGGACCGTCTGCAGGATATGCAATATTATACAGGTAATCACGATTTGGGTTTTATGATGTTTTGCAGTTATGGGCAGGGCATCCGTTTGAAACCGGAGCCAATGGACAGTTTGATTCTGATTCATTCTTCAGAAAGCTTGTGCTCCCGTTTTCGTCCGGAAGTCGGACTGATTCGTTCGTGGGATTTCGGCGATTGGAGTTATCCGGTGATTATTGATAATATGATGAATCTTGAAATGCTGTTCTGGGCTTCGGAGCAAACCAATAATCCGAAATATCGTGAAATAGCCATCTCTCATGCTAACAAAACGTTGAAGAATCACTTCCGGGAGGACATGACTTCCTATCATGTGGTAAGTTATCTGGCAGATAGCGGTGAAGTAGAGTCGAAAGGAACCTTTCAGGGATATGCCGATTCTTCCGCTTGGGCGCGTGGACAGGCTTGGGGAGTGTATGGATATACCATGTGTTATCGCTTCACCAAGCAGCAGAACTATCTGGATGCCGCTCATAAAATAGCGCGGTTCATTATCGATCACCGTCCGTCCGAAAATGACTATGTACCTTATTGGGATTATGATGCTCCCAATATTCCGAATGAACCGCGGGATGCTTCTGCGGCTGCCGTAACAGCTTCTGCATTACTGGAGTTGAGTGGTTATGGCGACAAGAAACAAGGGGAAGAATATTTCCGTTATGCGGAGCATATCCTGAAACAGTTATCCTCTGATGATTATTTGGCCCAAGAAGGAGAAAATCATGGTTTCGTCCTGTTACATTCGGTTGGTAGTTTCCCGCACGACAGTGAAATTGATACTCCGCTCAATTATGCCGATTATTATTATCTGGAAGCCTTGAAACGTTATAAAGATCTGAAAGAAAAATCAGAAAATCCGTCTTACTAACTTGAAGAGAAACCGTAAAAAAAATAAAGTTCAGGGCAACCGCGTCTAAAATATGAATTCATAACTGTCGGACTTTGGCGCGGTTGTCCTGTTTTGAGCCGATACCGGTCCTTTATATGAGTTAAAAAACGGGATTCATTTATCAGATTGAATTGAAAATACTTATCTTTACGATAAATTCTTCAATATTAGCTCATGAAAGACCGGCATTTGCTATTTAAGTACCTATTCGGATTAACCGTTTGCATCTTATTTTTTCCTTTGGCGGTATCGGCCGCCGACAGCTTCATTCATTTTAAGCGATTATCCGTGGATGACGGGCTGTCGCAAAATACTGTGCTTGCTCTGACACAAGATCATAATAATAAGCTTTGGGTAGGCACCATAGACGGACTGAACTGGTATGAAGGTTCCCGCTTCGTTTCGTATTATAAAGCGCCGGATGAATGACGGTTTCCTGTTGGGAACTTCGGAAGGTGTCTATTTCTATTATGTACGCAACGAAAACGTGACCCGGCTTCTTCTCCAATTGAAAGGAGAAACCATCTCCGATATGCTCTATGATGACAAAACCGGCAACTGTTGGCTGGCTTCATTGACAAACGGGGTGTATTGTGTGGATAACAACTTTCAAATAAAACATCATTATAACAAGCAAAATACTCCTGCTTATTTCCTTACGAACTCGGTCAGGACATTGTCCGGAGATGATAAAGGAAGGGTTTGGATAGGAACCATGGAAGGTTTGCTTATCCTTGAACCGGAGACGGGAACTTTCCGTATCTGCCGTTTTTCTCCTGAAGATCCGACTACCTTGGGGCATAATTCCATCCGCTCTATCTTGAAAGACAATCAAGGGGGAATGTGGATCGGTACATTTTATGGCGGGCTTAATTATTATCATCCCCTTGCTCCGGCATTCGGACGCTTGCAACATTCCGCCTGGCGGAATTCGTTAAGTGATAACACGGTGAGTTGTATTGCCGAAGACCCGGATAATGGCAATCTCTGGATCGGCACGAACGACGGCGGATTAAATTATTATAACCGGAAAACCGGAGTCTTTTCGTATTACCGGACGGGTACTTCCGTCAATGCTTTAAAGTCGGACAATATAAAATGTATATGGACGGACAAGGATGGAAGTGTCTATATTGGCACTCATGGAGGGGGAATGAGTCGTCTGCATCACCGGAGTGGCAGGATAGAAACATATTCCTTTCCCCATTCTACTTCCCTGACTAACAGTTGTTACTCCTTATTAGACGGAACGGATGGAACGCTTTGGGTAGGCGGCATGAGCGGGCTTTACCTTTTCGACAAACAGACCGGCGAACTTTCACAGCATCCGTTGGCTAAAAAGCATAAAAAGTTGGAGAATGTATTGATATATACCTTGTTTCGCGATTCAAAAGGAAGAATCTGGATTGGTACGGAAGAGAGCCTGTTTTTGTATGCCGGCGGGAAACTGGAAGAACTGCATCTTTCCTCTTCGGCTTATCTGCATGGGTTGATACAGGCTTTCTGTGTACAGGAGGATAGCCGTCATGAAATCTGGATCGGTTCTTCCACAGGATTATATTGCTATAAGGAAGGAGCACCGACTGCCTGGAAACACTATACGATGAAAGACGGTTTGCCAAACGACTTTATTTATAATATACTGGAAGATGAACGGGGGCGTTTATGGTTGACAACTAACAAGGGACTGGCTTGCTTCAATACGGAGGAGGGTACTTTCCTCAACTATTCAAAGCAGGACGGATTGCCTCACGATCAGTTTAACTATTTCGGAGCTTGCAAAGCGCACGATGGTACATTCTTCCTGGGGTCTCTTGGGGGCGTTGCCTATTTCAAGCCATACGAATTGGGTGATAATCCATATTCCCCGGATGCGGTAGTAACAGGAGCCGTTGTCTTAAATCAGGTGATTACGGATATGAAAAGTGAACGGGTACGTTATTATCAGGACGAGCAAGGGCGGATGCTGGGTATGTCGTTCCCTTCCGATCAGAAACTTTTTAATATCCGGTTTGCCGTTATCAACTATTTGGCTGGCAAGCGGAATCAGTTCGTTTACAAATTGGAAGGCTTTGAAACCGAGTGGAACTACTCCCGTCATGTTTCCTTTGCACGGGCGAGTTATTCCAATCTCCCGCCCGGTGAGTATGTATTCAAGGTGAAGGCATGTAACAACAATGGAAAGTGGAGCGAGGCGACCACTGAATTTTTTGTGCATATCATTCCGATGTGGTATCAGACTTGGTGGGCAAAGACACTTTTCATTTTCTTTTCTTTAGGGCTTCTCGTTTTTGTGATCTATTTCTTTATTGCCCGTGCCAAAATGAAGATGCAAGTCCGGATCGAACAGATAGAACGAAACAAGATAGAAGAAATCAGTCAGGAGAAAGTACGTTTTTACATGAATATGTCTCATGAGTTGCGTACTCCGTTGAGTCTGATACTGGCTCCGTTGGAGGAACTCTTGGGGCAGAGCAATCTGAAAGGTACTCCGGTACAGCAGAAACTGGATTACGTTTATAAGAACGGTCGTAAGTTGTTGCACATTGTCAACCAGTTGCTGGATTTCCGTAAAGCCGAAGCAGGTGCAATGCCCATTCATGTTGCGCAGGTGAATGTAGAAGGACTGTTGCAAGATGCTTTTGCCCTGTTTAAAGAAAATGCGCAGAAACGTGCTATCAGCTTTCATATAAAATCCGATCTGGAAGGACGATTGTTTCCTGCGGACCGGACGTATGTAGAGACTATCTTGATGAACCTGTTGTCTAACGCCTTTAAGTTTACACCGGACGGCGGAAGTATTTCGCTTTCCTTATGGACAGAGGGAGATACCTATGGTTTCACGGTAAGAGATAGCGGAATCGGTATGTCTCCGGAACAGCTAACCCGCATTTTCGAACGTTTCTATCAGGTAGACGGTCAGCGAAAGGGGACGGGTATCGGGCTGTCATTGGTGAAGATGCTTGTAGAAAAGCATCACGGCACTATTATGGTAGCAAGCGAACCTGCTCAATATACCGAATTTAAAGTCACGCTACCTGCTGATATGGCTGCCTTCACGGAGAAAGAACGTGAATTGCCGGCACATGAAGTCGAAACATCTGCTTCTCTCCGGGAGCTTCCGGTGGCTGATGAATATTTCTCTGGTGATGCGTCGGCTGTGGTTTCAGAAGAGAAATCGGACGGTGATCAGATAGAAGCCAGCAGTGAGGAAGAACGGCCTACTATCTTGTTGGTAGATGATAATAAAGAGATGGTGGATTACCTGAAAGATAATTTCCGGCAGAACTATGTGACGCTGACCGCCGGAAACGGCGAAGAAGCATTGGCTATTATGAAAGAGCACCGTGTGGACATTGTCCTTTCCGACGTGATGATGCCGGGTATTGATGGTATCAAACTTTGCCAGCTTATTAAACGAAATCTGCAAACCTGTCACATTCCCGTCCTGCTGTTGTCTGCCAAAGGAAGTGTCGATGCACAGACGGAAGGCATTCAGGCTGGAGCGGATGATTACATTGCCAAACCGTTCTCGATTCATTTATTGAAAGGAAAAATTGCTAATCAACTGAAAGCACGCCAGCGGTTGAAACACTATTATTCGAATACGATTGATATAGATACTGCTAAAATGACTTCGAATAATCTGGATGAGGAATTCATGAGTAAAGCTATTCAGGTGGTAGAAGAAAATATCAGTAATGAAGACTTCACCTCTGATGAGTTGGCAAGCCAGCTTTGCATGAGCCGTTCGTCACTGTATCTCAAGATGAATTCCATATCCGGTGAACCGCCTGCCAACTTTATCCGGCGCATCCGTTTTAATAAGGCGTGTAAATTGTTGCTTGAAGGGCGCTACTCCATTTCGGAGATTAGCGGAATGGTAGGGTTCGGATCTTCTTCTTATTTCTCTACCAGTTTCAAGAAGTATGTCGGTTGTCTGCCATCGGAGTATGTGAAGCAGCATACTAAGTAGTTGTTGCTTGTTCATGCAGGTGCAGAAATGAATGAGATTTTTTTGTCTACTATAAAGTTGAAAAACATAAAAACATCTGCCACCTGCAACCAAACGCGTGTAATGCACTAATTGATAAATAGTTGGAACGTGGCAGATACTGTGGCAGATAGGTTGCAGATAAAGTATCTGCAACGCGTTATATAATCAAAGAAAAAGCCTTGATTCCTTTATGCAAAGCTATGGGATAAT
>ERZ773210.3559-NODE-3559-length-10934-cov-4.348929_pt1 | contig 10934 bp, 9 predicted proteins | sample MGYA00580528_ERZ773210 | MGnify/ENA primary metagenome ERZ773210 (study PRJEB29015, sample SAMEA2737769) | human gut metagenome | biome: human gut; feature: human-associated habitat; material: faeces | place: China | collected 2012 ...
TCGTGCTCGCGATTTGCGTGGTTCCCACGAAAAGATTGTTGCGCTTATTGGTGATGCTTCGCTCGCAGGTGGAATGGCTTTTGAAGCGCTTAACGATTTAGGACAAGCGCAAACGCCACTCGTTATTATTTTGAACGACAATGAGATGTCTATTTCTCGCAATGTTGGAGCTATGGCTAAGCATTTGGGGGGTTTGCGCATCTCAAATAATTATCGTAAAAGTCGAGATTCCATGCAGGATTTTATGGAATCTTCGCTCGGTCCTGCGGGAAAAGCGTTCGTTAAATTTGGAAAGTCAGCAAAAGATTCTTTAAAGCAATTTGTACTTCCGGATACGATGCTGTTTGAACAACTTGGTATTGTTTGTACTCCACCGGTAGATGGTCATAATATTACAGCTTTGAAGTCAACGTTGCGTCGTGCGCTTTCTTCTGATGTTCCTGTATTGGTACATGTTGTTACTAAAAAAGGCGCAGGATATGGTCCCGCCGAAGAAGATCCTTCTCGATTCCATGGTGTTGGACCTTATGACATTGCAACAGGTAAATCGACCAAACCTTCTTCATCGGTTCTTACCTTTACGCAGGCCTTTAGTGCTGCTTTTGAGCAAGAGGCCCTTCGTGATCCTCATGTTTGCGCAATTTCTGCTGCTATGGTTGATGGTACGGGACTTCGTCATTTCGCCAATGAGCACCCTGAAAGAGTTTTTGATGTCGGTATTGCTGAAGGTCATGCGGTTGGTATGGCCAGCGGTCTTGCTTTGGGAGGCCAAAAGCCTGTTGTTGCCCTGTATTCAACGTTTTTGCAAAGAGCTATAGATCAAGTGATCATTAATGTTGCTCTTAGCAATTTAGATGTGGTGTTTGCTATTGATCGAGCTGGTCTTGTAGGTGATGATGGACCAACGCATCATGGCATGTTCGATATGGCTCTTTTGCGTAGTGTTCCTAACATGAAGATTCTTGCCCCTTCGAATGAAGCTGAATTGGTTCATGCGCTTCATACGGCACTTATGATTTCGGGTCCTGTTGCACTGCGTTATCCCCGAGGTGCTGCTCAAGGTGTTCCTCTACCTCAAGATGCACTGTATATGAAGCCAGGTTGTGCTCGTGTTATTCGTGATGGCAGCGATGCAGCAATTCTTGCTTTTGGTCGAATGGCATCTTATGCGCTTTCTGCTGCCGATATTCTTTCTGAAGAGGGCATTTCTGTTCGTGTGGTAGATATGCGTTGGGTTAAACCGTTAGATATCGACGCCATCAAAGATGCTGCTGAAACAGGTGCTGTTCTCACTGTTGAGGATGGTATTGCAACGGGTGGTGCTGGCGAAGGAGTAATGGAAGTCTTACAGTGCGCTGGTTTGAACCCTAAAAGTAGAGTTCTTGGTATTCCTGATACGTTCGTTGAACAAGGTAGTGTTGATCAGCTGTTTGCTGATCTGGGCTTAGATGCTCAAGGTATTGCAACAGCAATTCGCAATCTCGTTCGTTCTTAAATACTTAGTTTCATATTTCATTGGTGCTTATCCCGAATGGTGGGCTCTGTCGTTATGCTTGGCGCTCAAATACTATGCTCGCTTATTATTCATCTGTTCTCTTACTTCGTTTTTTAATTGTTTCAACAAGATAACGTGATCGGACGTCTTGTTTCTAAGTTGTGTCCTGTTTGCTTCTTTATTATTTCGAGAAGTTTTAAAGAGCGTAAACATGAATCTACCTCAAGAAATAAAATCAAGAGGAGTGTCAGGATAACAGTGTCAATACGTGCCAGAGATTATTAGGAGGTATGCACGATGTATGACACTGGAGCAACCGCATTCATGCTTGTGTGTGCAATGTTGGTTTTACTCATGACCCCAGGTGTTGCATTTTTTTACGGCGGATTGGCGCGTCGTAAAAATGTAGTCAATACCATGTTTATGTCTTTTGTCATCATTGGGGTTGTTGGTCTTGTTTGGATACTTGCTGGATGGAGTATTGCCTATGGTGGCGATGGATCTAATCCATTTTTTGGTGGATTTGACCAGCTTGGATGCCTGACGTCCGTTTCCGATATGCTTGCAGAAGCACAATCGCCAGTAGATGGAAGTTATCCTTCTATCATTGATATTCTGTTCCAGGCTGCTTTTGCCATGATTACCGCAGCCATTATTGGTGGTGCAGTAGCAGGTCGAATGAAATTTGCGCCTTTTATCGCCTTTATTACGGTTTGGGTATTAGTAATTTATGCTCCTCTTGCTCACATGGTTTGGGGCGGCGAAGGAAGTTTTATTGGCGATATGATTGGCGCGCTTGACTTTGCTGGTGGCGATGTTGTTCATATCAGTTCTGGTTTAACGGGTTTGGTTCTTTGTATTTTGCTTGGTAAGCGTCGAGGATTTGGCGCAATTGCTCACCGTCCCCACAACGTTCCATTCGTGGTGTTGGGTGCAACCCTTCTCTGGTTTGGATGGTTTGGCTTTAATGGTGGCTCCGAATTTGCTGCAGATGGTATTGCCGCTCTTGCAGTGTTGAACTCCGTTATTGCTTCTGGTGCAGCAATGATTTCCTGGATGGTAGTTGAAAGTGTAAAAACGGGAAAGCCAACCTTAGTTGGCGCTGCAACTGGTTTGGTTGCGGGTCTAGTAGTAATTACCCCTGCTGCTGGTTTTGTTGAACCTTGGGCAGCTCTTGTGATGGGCTTGATCGTTTCTCCAATTTGCTATTTTGCAATTTCTTACCTTAAAGCTAAGCTTGGCTACGACGATGCTCTTGATGCCTTTGGTTGTCATTGTGTTGGTGGTATAACGGGCGGTATTTTGACGGGCGTATTTTGTGTGCCGAGTTTATCTTGGACTGAATTTGGTGGCTTGCTCTACACCGGTGATTTCACGCTTTTGGGTGCTCAGGTTTTAGGCATTTTAGTAACGATTGTGTTTGTTGCAATTGGAGCTTTAGTAATAGGCCTTGTAGTAAAGGCACTCTTTGGAGGTCTGCGAGTTTCTAAAGAGCAAGAGGCATATGGTATGGACCTTGCAGCTCACAATGAATCTGCTTACCCCGCCTTTATTGGCCTTGATTAAATCTTATTACCAATCTAAACGGAATAGGAGTATCTATGAAACGTATAGCAGCGGTAGTTCGACCTGAAAAGCTTGAACCTTTAAAAGAAGCGCTTTTTAATGCGAATATTTGCGGCATGACAATTTATCAAGTGCATGGTTGCGGTAATCAGCATGGGTGGAAAGAGTACTTTCGTGGAAGTGAAGTATTCTTAAACATGATCCCGAAAGTGAAATTCGAAATCGTAGTTAGCGATGATCAAGTGGATTCTTTGGTAAAACTCATTACTGACACTGCGCGAACTGGTGAAGTGGGTGATGGCAAAATATTTGTTTCCGATATTGAACGGGTAATTCGTGTTCGCACAGGAGAAGAAAACCAAGATGCAGTATAGCCTTCGTTTCTCTTAAAAAATCTTCATCATTTGTTTGCTAGTCGATAATAATTAGTTCAAAATGAGCTATATTCATTTAGTTACAAAAAAAGACGTAGAGAAAGGATCGCTAAGATGACACGTAAGATTGCTATCTTCGATACCACCTTGCGCGACGGTGAACAGTCGCCAGGCGCTTCAATGAATTCTGAAGAAAAATTGGTAATCACGCGTCAGCTACTACGTCTAAATGTTGATGTTATTGAGGCAGGTTTCCCCGTTTCTTCTCCAGGGGACTTCAAATCAGTACAGCAAATTGCTGCAGAAGTAGGGGACAAAGCAGTTGTTTGTGCTTTAACGCGTGCTGTAGAAAAGGATATTGATTCAGCAGCTGATGCATTGAAAGACTGTGCACGCCCTCGTATCCACACCGGTATTGGCGTGTCTCATAGTCACATTTATGACAAGCTGCGTACCACTCCTGAAAAGATCATTGAACGCGCGGTAAACGCTGTTAAGTATGCAAAGAAATACGTTGAAGATGTTGAGTTCTATGCCGAGGATGCAGGCCGTTCAGATTATGAATTCTTGGCTAAGGTAGTACAAGCAGTAATTGAAGCTGGTGCAACCGTAGTTAATATTCCTGATACCACTGGTTATTCAATGCCAGATGAATTCGGTCGTCGTATTCGCTTCCTTATGGAAAACGTTACCAACGTTGACAAGGCGTCTATTTCTGTTCATTGCCACAATGACTTAGGTATGGCAACTGCACTTTCTTTGGCTGGTGTTCAAAATGGTGCAACTCAGGTTGAATGTACTATCAATGGTCTTGGTGAACGTGCGGGTAATACCGCTATGGAAGAAGTAGTAATGGCCATGAAGATGCACGGTGATGAACTTGATGGTCATACCGACATCAATACGCGTGAATTTATTCGCGCATCACGTCTTGTTTCTTCCATTACTGGTTTTGTTGTTCAGCCTAACAAGGCTATTGTTGGTGCTAACGCCTTTGCTCATTCTTCTGGTATTCACCAGGATGGTGTTATTAAATCTCGTACGACTTACGAAATTATTGACCCTGCAGAGGTTGGCGCAGGACAGAGCGCTATTATTCTTTCTGCTCGTTCTGGTCGTGCCGCTCTTCGCCATCGCCTTGAAGCTCTTGGCTTCCATATTGAAGGTCAGACATTTGAAGATCTCTACAATGCTTTCCTTGATTTGGCCGACAAGAAGAAGGAAGTATATGACGAGGATCTTGAGTCTCTGGTTGGAGAGCATAATCGCAACCAGACGGCAACCTACACCTTGAAGTCTGTTCAGATTTCTTGTGGTCAGCCTCTTATTCCTACGGCTACGGTTACGCTGGCAGATTCTGAAGATCGTGAATTTGTTGCATGTGCAACGGGTACCGGTCCTGTTGATGCATTGTATAAAGCGGTCAACGAAATTGTAGATATCGAAAACGATCTCACCGAGTTCGCGGTCCAAAGCGTTACTCGCGGTATTGATGCCTTGGGTGAGGTTACTATTCGCGTTACCGATGCGGATGGCATGGTGTTCTCTGGTCGTGGTGCTGACGGCGACATCATCGTATCTTCTGCTAAGGCTTATTTGAATGCTTTGAATCGCCTTATTTCACATAGGCAAGAGAAGGCTAAGTAATTGTACTGTCTTGATTGCGGAACAAAGATTAGTGATGACGAGCTGCAGTGTCCTAACTGCGGCTCGTCCGTTGCTGCCATGAAGGAGCGTTTTGCAAAAGCAAAAGAAATGGTTACTTACACCGATGCGGTGGGGAACGATGCAACCACAAAGCTTCCTTTAGTTGCTGAGCGTTCTTATACGGATAAGGATGGTAATCCCTTGGATCCTTCCAAAGAGATTGATGTCAAAAACCTTACGGCTCATGAAAGTGATCTTCGTGCTATCCCTGAAATTGGTGACGAAGACCCCTATGTTACTAAGCCTATGCAAAAGATTGTCTCTGATTCAGGCAAAGTAGTGGCTGATGTTGACAATGATCCAAAAGCGTATTTGCAGGATGTGCCAGAAATTAAGATTTGGCATCGCGTCTTGGGAATTATTATTTGTTTAGGTTTGGCATTTTGCTTTATGTGGGTTAACGGATCAACGTGGCTTCGCATTTTTAATATAATCTAGGTCGCATTTGCGTAAGCGTATATAAGTATGGTATAAATACTTTTACATGTGAAAACATGATAGCTTTCGTTGTTGTTTAGGAAGTGGGCTTTGTTCCCGCTTCTTTTGTTTGTTAAGGGATGAAGGAGGGAAACGGATGCTTACTGGTAAAGCTCGTATGCTTCTTGAAGCACTAGAGCCTCATGCGACTGAGCATAATATGGAAGTTGTCACAGTTGAATTAGTAGGTTCTCGTAAGGCTCCAACCATTCGTGTTTATCTTGACTGCGAAGGTGGTATTGGATTCGATGAGCTTTCTTCAGCTCAAGAATGGGTTAATGCGGTAATGGATGAACTTGATCCGTTTCCTGGTGCCTATACCCTAGAGGTTTCTTCGCCTGGAATTGATCGTCCCTTACGCACCCTTGAACACTTTGCTCGTTTTGAAGGGGAAAAGGCACAAATTACCTTAAAGGAAGCTCATCAAGGGCGAGCAAAATGGGTAGGCCTTTTGGCGGGTGTAGAAAACGATACGGTTTTGCTTGATGTCGACGGTATTGTTGAACACCTTCCTTATAACGATATTAAGAAAGCTCACATCATTGGCAGAATAGATTTCAGCGGGTAGAAAGGACTTTTCCATGGCAGCCTCTGAACTAATAGAAGCTCTTCAGGCTTTAGCACACGAACGCAAAATTGATGAATTTTATCTTATCGATCGTCTTGAAGCGTCTTTGGCTAAAAGCTATCAGCATATTCTCGATCTTGAATATGATGCTCGTGTTACGATTGACCGCAACACGGGAAAGATCTATGTATATGAATTAGTTCCTGTTGGAGAGCCTGACGAAGAAACAGGCGAATACAGCGAATTTGAAGAACGCGACGTTACTCCTGATGACGTAAGTCGTATCGCTGCGTTGAATGCAAAGAACGTTATTGGTTCTATTGTTCGTGATGCAGGTCGTCAGTCTATCTACGAAGAGTTTTCTAGCCGTGTGGGCGATTTGGTTACGGGTACGGTTTTGCAGGGCACTCCTGATTTCACCATCATTAAGATTCGTGATGGCGTTGAAGCAGAATTGCCTCATTATGATTTAAAGCGTTATCCCGATGAGCGCAACGAACGTCCACGCAATGAACGCTATCGCCATAACCAGCGTTTGAAGACCTTGATTGTAGAGGTTCGTGATCCGAATGCTGAATCTCCTAAGATGCGTGGCGAACATGCGCGTCCTTCTATTGTGGTTTCTCGTACGCATCCAGATCTCATTCGTCGCTTGTTCGAGATCGAAGTACCAGAAATTTATGACGGCTTAGTAGAGATTAAATCTATTGCTCGTGAACCAGGTGAGCGCTCAAAGATCGCTGTTACTTCTCGTGAGCCTAATCTCGATCCTGTAGGCGCTTGTGTTGGACCTAAGGGCTCTCGTGTCCGTATGGTTGTTGAAGGTTTACGTAACGAGCGAGTTGATGTTATTCAGTGGAACGAAGATCCTGCTATATATGTTGCGAATGCGCTTTCTCCTGCTCGTGTAACACGCGTAGATATTGATGAAGAAAACAACTACGCAACGGTTATTGTTCCCGATGACCAACTTTCTTTGGCAATTGGCAAAGAAGGTCAGAATGCACGTCTTGCTGCTCGATTAACAGGTTGGCATATTGACATTAAGTCAACTTCGTTTGCGGGAGAATCTTTGTTTACTGAGCCTGATCTTATTGATGATGAAGACGAGGAATTTGTAGACGATGGCTTGTGTGCTTACGTTGACGAAAACGGAGCACGTTGTCGCAACCATGCGCGTGATGGCTATCGTTACTGTGGTATTCATGCTGAATTTGAAGACGAGGAGTAAGTAGCTTTTACATGTCTGGTAAGACGCGACAGAGAACATGCATCGTTTGTAAGGAAACTGATTCTAAAGGTTCCCTTATGCGAATTGTGCGTACTCCTGAAGGTTCCATTCACTTTGATCCAACTGGTAAAATGAATGGTCGTGGAGCGTATGTTTGTAGCGTTTCTTGCCTTGAAAAAGCAATTTCCTCTAAGCGGCTTGAATCTGCCCTTAGAATAAAAGTGACCGATGAAGATCGTGAACGCATTGCTGAAGAAGTACATGCTTCACTTTCTTACGATAAATAGACGAGGAGACTATATGCCTGGCATGCGCGTACATGAATTGGCAAAAGAATTTGATATGACCAGCAAGGAGCTGCTCGATCGTCTTGCGGAAATGAAAATTCCCGCTAAGAGTCATGCCAGCATTCTCCAAGACGCCTATGTTCAGAAAGTTCGAAAGAATTTAGAACCTGAAATCAAACAGCGTGCAGGGGAACTGGAAGACGAAGAAGCTAAAAAGCTTGCTGAAAAGAAAGCAGAAGAAGCTCAGCGTAAGGCTGACGAAAAAGCGGAACGTCGAGCTGCTATGGAGGCTGAACGCGAAGCTCGTGAAGCTGAGCGTGCTCGTCGTGAGGCGAAGCAGGTTGCTAAACAGGAAAAAGCACATAAAGAAGAGGATTCTGATAAGAAAAAGATTTCCAATTCTCCTTTTGAGAGCCTTGCTTCTCAGATTGAACGAGAACGTGAACGTGTAGAGCGTGAAGCTGCTGAAGAACGAGAGCGCAAGCGCGCTGCTGCTCGTGCTGCTGAAGTTGCTAAAAAACAAGCTGTTGAAGAGGCTTTGCATAATCGTGGTCGCAAAACCACCAAGCACCAAGCTCCTCAGCAGAAGGCTGCTCCAAAAGCTGCTCCAGTTACGACAAAATCTAACTTCTCTTCTTTGCTTGATCAAATTAATAACGAACGTGAACGCCTTGAGCACCAAAAGCAAGAACAGGCTGCTCATAAGAAAAACCAACGCAATGATCGACGTGGTGGTAATGGAGATCAGCGTCCTAATGATCAGCGCGGCAATAAGAAAAACAAGAAGCAGCGTAAAGGTTTTGAACCATCTGTTCCTGAATTGGAAACTCAATCAGATGGTCAAAAGGGCGAAGACCGTTATGCGCAAATGGCTGTTCAGGCAGAAAAATTACAGCGTGATAAGGTCTTAGCTGAGGCTCGCGCTGCGGTAGAGGCTGCAAGCCACGACGGTGAAGGTCGTCGTAAAAAGCGTAAGGAAAAGCGTGAGGCTCAAGCACGTGAACGTGCGGAAATGGAAGCTTTGGAAAAGGGCTTAGATCCTTCGTTGGTTTTGGATGATTCCGTGGTTGAAATTCCTCAGGGATCAACCGTTGCTCAGTTCGCTGAACTTGTTGACGTATCCCCTAACGAAGTCGTAAAGCGACTCTTTATGCTTGGACAGGTTCTTACTCTTACGCAATCCATGAGCGATGAATTGATCGAATTGATTGCAGACGACCTGGGTCGTAAGGTGCGCGTGGTTTCACCTGAAGAAGAGTTTGCGGTGGTATATCATGACTCTGAAGAGGATCTAAAACCTCGCCCTCCTGTAGTTACCGTAATGGGTCATGTTGACCATGGTAAAACTTCCTTACTTGACGCTATTCGATCAACTGGTGTTGCAAGCCATGAAGCTGGTGGTATTACCCAGCACATTGGTGCATCGGTAGTTAACATCAATGGTCGACAGATTACCTTCATCGATACTCCTGGTCACGAAGCATTTACCGCAATGCGTGCTCGTGGTGCTCAGGTGACTGACGTTATTGTTTTGGTTGTTGCAGCTGACGACGGCGTTATGCCTCAGACGGTTGAAGCTATTAACCATGCAAAAGCAGCTGACGTACCAATTGTGGTTGCAGTTAATAAGATTGATAAACCAGGTGCTACGCCTGATCGTGTTCGTCAGGAGTTAACCGAATATGGCATCATTCCTGAAGAATGGGGCGGACAGAATATGTTCGTTGATGTTTCGGCAAAGCAGCACCTTCATATTGATGATCTGCTTGAAACTATTTTGCTTCAGGCAGATGTTCTTGAATTGAAGGCTAATCCAAATGCGCTTGCTTCTGGTTATGTTATTGAAGCAAATTTGGATAAGGGCCGTGGTTCTGTTGCTACCATGCTGATTGCACGCGGCACGCTACATCCAGGTGATGTTGTTGTTGCGGGTACTTCCTATGGTAAGGTTCGTGCTCTTATCAATCCTCGTGGCGAACATGTTGATCATGCTGCTCCTGCTGATCCAGTTGAGGTTCTTGGTTTGAATTCAGTTCCCACTGCTGGTGATGAATTCCGCGTATTTGAAGATGAGCGTGACGCTCGTCGCTTAGCTGAGGAACGTGCACTGCGCGCCCGCTTGGCTAAACAAGAATCTCGTTCTCATATGAACTTGGATGACCTGTTTGCTCGTATCGAAGAGGGTGAAACAACCGATCTTAACCTGGTTGTTAAAGCCGACGTTATGGGCTCAATTGAAGCTCTGCGCGATGCGTTCTCTAAGATGGATCAGTCTGAAGTTAAGATTAACATCATTCATGCTGCTGTTGGTGGCATTACTGAAACTGACGTTACCTTAGCGGCGGCTTCCGATGCTATCATCATTGGCTTTAATGTTCGTCCTACGGGTAAGACTCGCGAAGTTGCAGAACGCGAAAAAGTTGATATTCGTCTGTATCGTGTTATTTATCAGGCTATTGAAGATATTAATGCAGCGCGTGTTGGTCTTCTTTCACCTGATATTGTTGAAGAAGATACTGGTATCGCTGAAGTTCGTGAAACCTTTAAGGTACCAAAGGTTGGTACCATTGCTGGTTGCTACATCGTTGAAGGCGAAATTTCACGCGACGATAAAGTTCGTATCGTTCGTGATGGTACGGTTATCTTCGAGGGTACTATTGATAGTCTGCGTCGTTTCAAAGACGATGTTAAGTCTGTCGCACGTGGTTATGAATGCGGTATTGGCATTGACGGTTACCAGGATATTAAGGTGGGCGACACCATTGAAGGCTATCGTATCGTTGAAAAGGAAAGGGTTGAATAGCCATGAAACAAGGTTCTTCAAGCCGTAAAGTCAACGAACAAGCTCGTGAGGTTATTGCAAATATTCTTCTGTTTGAGATGACTGACCCAAGGCTTTCTATGGTTACCATTACCTCGTGTGAAGTCAGCTTCGATCGCAGTGTAGCTAACGTTTTTTACACTACTGAACCTTCTCGTTATGTTGAGGTTGCTGAGGCGTTCCAGGCTGCTGCAGGACGTATTCGTTCTTTGATGGCTAAACAGCTTTCATGGAGGGTTGCTCCTGAACTGCGTTTTATGCTTGATTCTAGCGTTGATCAAGCTGAAAGAATTGCTCAAGCTCTTGCACGAGATGCTGAGCGCAATAATTCTGCTTCGATTGAATAGGAAGTATATTGGTTACTCCTCAAACTAATACTACGTTAGATGAAATCGCCGAGCGCTTAAG
>ERZ773210.3569-NODE-3569-length-10910-cov-12.009212_pt1 | contig 10910 bp, 13 predicted proteins | sample MGYA00580528_ERZ773210 | MGnify/ENA primary metagenome ERZ773210 (study PRJEB29015, sample SAMEA2737769) | human gut metagenome | biome: human gut; feature: human-associated habitat; material: faeces | place: China | collected 2012 ...
AGCGCCACCTTGCCAAGGTGGAGGTAGCGAGTTCGAGCCTCGTCGGCCGCTCCAACACGAAGCCATCATCAATGCAGCAATGCAAAGATGATGGCTTTTTTGTTCCGCCGGTTTATAGTCGCTGCGCGACGGTCACAAGACCGGCAGCAGCAAAATGCAGGTTGCCTTTACAACCCCTTCCCGTGAAACAGCAAAGAGGAAAATCCCACAGGATTTTCCTCTTTGCAAATAAAAATAATAATTCCGCTGATATTGTCAGAGCGAAGCGGAGACAATTCTAAATTGTCTTCACAAGATCACATTCTTGATCAGCAGCGAGATGCTGCCGTCGTCGCTGTGCAGAAACTCCACCTCGTTGTCCGAACTGAGCAGCTCGGTGGGGATCTTCACCTCGATGCCATTGGCCGTGTGGATGCTGCGGCTCTCCATGCGGCGGATGCGGGCAGGCGTCACGGTCACAGGCTGCTCGGGTGCTTCCAGCACGTCGCTTTTCTCCACATAGTCGTCAAACGGCACGGCCGCAAGAGGGTACTCCTCCTCCAGCTGCTGGCGCACCTGCTGCACGGACACCTGATTGTCGTTGTCGGCAGCCTGATTCGCGATCAGCATGGCCACCTGGGCTTCCACATGGGGCTGGTCGGCGTAGTTCTCCTGCACGGCCTGCACGGCGGCTTCCTGAATGGCCTGCAGTTTTTTCTTTTCCGGCTGGGCGGTGGTGTACTGGAACACCACGGTGGAAAGGTAAAACTCCTTGCGGCCGTCAATGTCGAACTTCTTTTCCAGCAGCTTCATGGAGTAATCGGTCAGGTTGACCAGCGCGCCTTCCTCCACCTTGCCGCTCTGGCTGGGCAGGCAGGCCCGCTGCTGGATGATGGAGTTCACCGGGGCACCCTCCACATTCTCGGTGTAGTGGGTGTAGCCGTTTTTGTAGTTCAGCTTCAGGATGCCCAGCCACGGCTCGCCGTCGCGGGTAAAATCCACCACGGCAAGGTCCGCGCCCGGGATGGTGGTGTGGGCGTGCATGTAGTCGAACAGCACGCCCGCGATGCGGCAGGAAAGGTCCACGAAGTCCTTGTTGTGCTCCAACTCATTTTTGAAGGCAGAATCCGGCAGCGGGCGGCACTGGCGGATATCGTCGCTGGCAAGCAGTTTTTCGATGTGGTACTGAAAATAGGCGGTCTTTTCTGCCGTCATCTCCATGCCGCCGCCGCTGAGGATGGGAGCGTCCAGAGTGGTATCCAGAACATGCAGGATGGCCTGATGAATGATGATCTCCATGGGTGTTGCAAACCTCATTTCGTACAAAGTCTCATGCCCTACAGTATAGCACAGTCCGGCGCAAAAGGCGAGAGCGGCCTTGTAAACGGTCCGCCGGAATGCTACAATAAGGGCAGAACATCCGCAGGAAAGGGGACAATGACCATGGAATTCCGCGATAAACCGATGGAGAACCTCATTCGCATTCAGGAAAAGGACATCTGCAAAAACGCCCGCGCGCTGCTGCTGGACGGTGAGCAGGTGGTGGGCGCGTACAAGACGGTGCGCGATCAGGTGATCTTCACCACCCACCGCATCATCATGGTGGACATGCAGGGCGTCACCGGCACCCGGCAGCAGATCTTCGTGCTGCCTTACCGCAAGGTGCTGCACTTCGGCATCCAGACGGCCGGTTTCGGCGACCCGATGCAGGCTTCGCAGCTGACGGTCTGCTTTGCGGACGAGCACGAGGCGAAGTTCGGCTTCATTGGCCAGCAGGAGCTGTTCGCCGTGGCCAACGCCATCAGCCGGTGTATCCTGTAAAAACAGAATCGCTTCACTCGTAAAATGCGTTTTGAGCGGCCGCGGGCTGCTCAAAGCGCAAATTTAAAAATGAAAATTCCGCTAAATATGGCTAGAGCGCAGCGGAAGCCGTTTTAAATGGTTTGGCTCATATAAAACAAAAGGCTCCCCGTCCGGTTTGCGTGCCGGACAGGGAGCCTTTTGCTGTATACGAAATAGGAGATGTCAGTGTGAAGTTTTGCGCACCAGCTGTTCGTGCATGAACACCATCAGCACCAGAAGTGCCAGCAGGTAGAAGGGGAACAGCGCCGGGGTGATGTTGTTGGCCAGCAGGCCGAACAGCGGCGGCATGACCAGATTGCCCACATAGGCGCTGGCCATCTGGATGCCGATGACTGCCTGCGATCTGTCCGCGCCGAAGTGGTCCGGCGTGGCATGGATGATGCTGGGGTAGATGGGCGCACAGCCCACGCCCACCAGCACAAGGCCGGCCAGCGCCAGCAGCTGCGGCCCGGGCACCAGCAGGGCCGCCACGCCCACAGCCAGCACGCCCTGGCCCAGACGGATCATCTGGGTGTCACTGAGCTTCAGGGTGAGGAAGCCGCAGGCCGCACGCCCGGCGGTGATGCCGATGTAGAACAGGCTGGCGAAGCTGGCAGCGGTGTCGGCGGCCACACCGCGCGTCAGGGTGAGGTAGCTGCTGGCCCACAGACCGGCAGTCGTTTCCAGCGCACAGTAGCAAAAAAAGCACAGCATCACTTCTTTTGCGCCCGGCAGGCGGAACACCTGCCCAAGGCTCAGTGCCTGCGGGGCGGTGCCGCCTTCTGCCGTTTCATCGGTGCGCTTCTGCCACAGCGGCAGGCTGAGGAACAGCACGGCGGTCAGTGCGATCTGGAACAGTGCAATGTACCGGTAACCGGCTGTCCACGGCCCGCCGCCCGCCAGCACCCGGCCCATGACCATGGGGCTGACCATCGTGCCGATGCCCCACATGCAGTGCAGCCAGCTCATGTGGCGGCTCTCGTAGTGCAGGGCGACATAGTTGTTCAGGGCGGCGTCCACGCTGCCCGCGCCCAGACCGTAGGGCACGGCCCACAGGCAGAGCATCCAGAACTGCGTGGAGATGGAGAAGCCGAACAGCGCTGCCGCCGTCATGCCCACGCTGATGGCCGTCACCCTGCCCGCGCCCAGTGCCCGGGTGAGCCGGTCACTGTTCAGGCTGGAGACGATGGTGCCGAAGGAAATGATCATGGACAGGATGCCCGCATAGGACACCGGCACCCCCAGCAACGGATACATGGACGGCCACGCCGACCCCAGCAGGGAATCCGGCAGGCCGAGACTGATGAACGCGAGATAGATGATGGGCAGAAGAAGCTGGAGCATAGACTTGAGTTCCCTCCCGGACGGTGTTATACTGTACTCATGGTTTCTGATAGAATAATACCACGAACTCGGCCGGACCGGTAGAACAAAAGCACCGGATTTATGCGACAAAACCGGCTTTCTGAAATTGCCGGAATTTTGCAGAAAGGGGGACAGGCCATGGCATTCCAGACCAGCTGCGCTGCGGCGGGGGGCATCAACTGCCCGTCGGACATCGTGGCAGACGGCGAAGGCCGGGAGCTGGTGCAGCACGGCAGCGCACTGTTCCCCATTGCCTGCTACGCGGAGGATGTCAAAAGCTACTCGGTGGCCTGGCACTGGCATGAAGAATTCGAGTTCATCCTTGCGGTGAAAGGCCCGCTGACCGTGGACGTGAACAAGACGCAGCTCGTTCTGCGGACCGGGCAGGGCGTCTTTATCAACTCCGGGGTGCTCCACGCGGTGGAACAGGCCGAGAGCGGGAACGCGCTGCTGCACTCCGGGGTGTTCCACCCGCGCCTTGTGGGCGGCATGGACACCATCTTCTGGCAAAAGCGCATCCGCCCGCTGCTGCAGCCCGGGGCCCCGGCGTTTTTCCTGCTGGACAGCGGCACCGCCTGGCAGCGCGAGGCCCTTGCCTGCCTGCAGGACGCCTGGCAGGCCGTGGCGGATGAACCGCCGGACTACGAGAACGAGGCACGCTACCGTCTGACCACGGTGCTGCGGCTGCTGGGCGCGCAGTGCGAAGAAGGCGGCGGCGTCAAGGTGTCGCAGCAGGAGCAGATCGCGGCCGAGCGCATGAAGCAGATGCTGCGCTTCGTGGAGGAGCACTATGCCGAGGAGCTCACGGTGGAGCGCATCGCGGCCTGCGTGGCCCTGAGCGAGAGCGCCTGCCTGCGCAGCTTCCGGCAGCTGCTGGGCATCACGCCCATCCAGTATGTGAAGCAGTTCCGGGTGGAGAAGGCCGCCGAACTGCTGCGCTCCACCCGGCTGCGCACCGGCGAGATCGGGGCCGAGTGCGGCTTTACGGACGGCAGCTACTTCATCAAGACCTTCCGGGAGCTGAAGCATTGCACCCCGAAGGAGTATCGGCAACGGTTTGAGGCGCAGTAACTTTTCTGGCAGGACGGCAGAGAGTTTCTCCAGCGAATGACCTGGGGGTGGGGCCCCGGCAAGCTTTGCTTGATGGGGCGGGACTGGAGTCCCGGGCTGTTCGCGGAGAAAGCTCCCTGCTGGCCTGCCTTTCCATAGAGCAGACCAAATTTAATCGCTCCCTATTATAATAGGTATAAAAAAGGAGAATCAGACCATTGACACAGCGCAGCATGACCCAAGGCCCCATCACGCAGGGCATTTTACTCTTTGCCCTGCCGCTGATGCTGGGCAACCTTTTGCAGCAGATGTATAACATCGCGGACACCTGGGTGGTGGGCCGCTTTCTCGGTGCAGACGCACTGGCGGCGGTGGGCTCGTCCTACACCCTCATGACCTTCCTCACCTCCATCCTGCTGGGCCTGTGCATGGGCAGCGGCGCGGCCATCTCCATGCAGTTCGGCAGCGGGGAAGAAGACCGGATGCGCCAGAGCGTGTTCCTCTCGTTCAGCCTGATCGCGGGCATCTCGCTGGTGCTGAACGCGCTGGTGTATCTGGGGCTGGACGGCATCCTGTGGGTGCTGCGGGTGCCGGGTGAGCTCAAACCCCTGATGAAGGAGTACCTCGTCATCATCTTTCTGGGGATCACGGCCACCTTTTTGTACAACTACTTCGCAAACCTGCTGCGCGCCATTGGCAACTCGGTGGTGCCGCTGGTGTTTCTGGCGGTGTCGGCGGTGCTGAACGTCATTCTCGACCTCGTGTGCGTGCTGGTGCTGCAGTGGGGCGTGAAGGGTGCGGCGGGGGCCACCGTGTTCTCGCAGTTCGTGTCCGGCATCGGCATCGGGCTGTATACGCTGAAAAAGTTCCCGCAGCTGTGCCCGAAAAAGGCGGACTGCCGCTGGGACAAAAAGAACCTGGACACCATCCTGAACCTCTCAGTGATGACCAGCGTGCAGCAGTCCATCATGAACTTCGGCATCCTGATGGTGCAGGGCCTTGTGAACAGTTTCGGCACGGTGATCATGGCGGCGTTTGCGGCGGCGGTGAAGATCGACTCCTTCGCCTACATGCCGGTGCAGGATTTCGGCAACGCCTTCTCCACCTATGTGGCCCAGAACTACGGCGCGGGCGAAGCGGACCGCATCAAAAAGGGCATCCGCAGCGCCGGGCTGTGCAGCGCGGTGTTCTGCGTGTGCATCAGCGTGCTGGTGTGCGCCTTTGCGGCCCCGCTCATGGGCATCTTCATCGACCCGGGCGAGAGCGCCATCATCGCCGCCGGTGTGCACTACCTGCGCATCGAGGGCGCGTGCTACATCGGCATCGGCATTTTGTTTTTGCTCTACGGCTATTACCGCGCCGTGAACCAGCCGCAGATGTCGGTGGTGCTCACCATCGCATCGCTGGGCACCCGCGTGGCGCTGGCCTATCTGCTGTCGGCAACGCCGCTGGGCGTCACCGGCATCTGGCTCAGTGTGCCCATCGGCTGGGCGCTGGCGGATGCCATCGGCATTGGGTATTACCTCAAAAAGAAGCGCTGAAACGGCAAAAGGCTTCCCCCGAGGGGGAAGCCTTCTCACCCCATATGGTGGAACTGCTCCAGCGCGCCCTTTTCCAGCCGGGACACCTGCGCCTGGCTGATGCCGATCTCCCGGGCAACTTCCATCTGGGTCTTGCCCTGCAGGTAGCGCAGCTCCATGATGCGCTTTTCCCGCGGGGTGAGCCCGGCCACAGTCTGGCGGAACTGCAGCCCGCTGATCCAGCTGTCCTCGCCGTCCGGGTCCCGCACCTGGTCGATGACATACATGGCGTCGCCGCCGTCGGTGTAGATGGGCTCCTCCAGGCTGATGGGCTCCATCACCGATTCCAGCGCAGCGGTCACCTCCCGGCGGGTCAGCCCGGCGCTCTGCGCGATCTCGTCCATGGTGGGCTCGCGGCCCAGCTGCTTTTCCAGCGCTTCGCGGCTCTGCATGGCGCGGTAAGCGGTATCCCGCAGGCTGCGGCTCACCCGCAGGGCGTTGTTATCGCGCAGGAAGCGCCGGATCTCGCCGATGATCATCGGCACGCCGTAGGTGGAGAACCGCACCGGCTGGGCGGGGTCGAAGTTGTCGATGGCCTTGATGAGCCCGATGCACCCCACCTGGAACAGGTCGTCCAGGTTCTCGCCCCGCTGGGCGAACCGCTGCACCACGCTGAGCACCAGCCGCAGGTTGCCTTCCACCATCTGTTCCCGGGCCTGCCGGTCCCCGGCGCGGGCGCGCACCAGCAGGCTGCGCTTTTCTTCCTCGGTCAGAACGGGCAGCGCGGCGGTGTTCAGGCCGCACAGCTCCACTTTGTTGTACATCCCCATGCCCCCGGTTCCTGTAAACTTCACCGGAAGTATGGCCCCCGCGGCCGGGCACTATGCGTGGAAAAAATTGTGCGCCCTCCCGCACAGAGCAGGAGAGCGCAGAAAAACATTGTAATTTGCAGAAATTTATGGTAAGCTATTAGTGGCGACTGCAAAGCTGCCCATCAGGCGCTGTGCCCACAAACGCAGGCGGCTGCTCCTTACCCGTACCCTGGGTGGACCGGGTAAGAGCGAATTTTTTCATTTGGAATCTCGTTCTCCCCGGAATGCTTGAGGGCAGGAAGGGGGGGATGCACCATGACGTTTGAACAGGTCGTGCTTCTGCTCACGCTTCTTGGCGGGGCGATTTACGTAACGTTCCAGATTACATGGACTGTTTCTCACAGTGATGACAAAAAGAAAAAATGACCGCCATCAACTCTCAACCGATGCGGTCATTTTTCTTTTTGAAAACTGATAATCTGGTAAGGAGCTAGCCGTTTGCAGGGCCAGCGCCTTTTGTACTTCTAATATAAACGATTTGCAGTGTTTTGTCAAGCACTGCAGGCTTTTTTCACTCCTCCGCCAGCTGCGCTTTCAGTTGGTGGAGGATGCGCTTTTCCAGGCGGGAGATGTAGCTCTGGCTGATGCCCAGGGCGTCGGCGGCTTCCTTCTGGGTGCGCTCCACGCCGTCGGCCAGGCCGAAGCGCAGCTCCATGATCTGCCGCTCCCGCGGGGAGAGGGCCGCCACGGCGCGGCGCAGCACGGCCCGCTCGGCGTCCTGCTCCAGCCGCTGGCTGATCTGGTTCTCGTCGCTGCCAAGGATGTCCGAGAGCAGCAGCTCGTTGCCGTCGCCGTCCACGTTGAGGGGCTCGTCGATGCTGGCTTCCTGGCGGCGGTTGGAACTTTTGCGTAAGTACATCAGAATTTCGTTGCCGATGCAGCGGCTGGCGTAGGTGGCCAGCTTGATGCAGCGGTCCGGGCTGTAGGTGTTCACGGCCTTGATGAGCCCGATGGTGCCAATGGAGATCAGGTCTTCGGTGGGCACGCCGCTGCTCTCGTACTTTTTGGCAAGGTAGACCACCAGCCGCAGGTTGTGGGTGATGAGCGCATCCCGCGCGGCGGCGCTGCCCGCGGCCATCTCGGCCAGAAGGGCTTTTTCCTGCTCAGGGGTGAGGGGCGGCGGCAGGCCCGGCCCGCCCGTCACATAGTGGGCACCGCCGCTGTGGCGCAGCGCGCCGCACAAGGCCTGCCAGAGCGTGCGCAGCCAGTGGAACATAGATCAGACCTCCTTTTTTATAAGGGGTGAACCCTCTCAGCCAGCTCTGGCCCCAGCAGCAGGGTCCAGTGGTCCGGCGGGGCGGCGGGGCAGTAAAACGCGGTGAGGAAGCCCTGCGCCTGCCGCTGGCCGGCCTGCAGGCGCAGCCCCGGCACGGCGGGCAGCAGGCAGGGCCCCGCAAGGGTGGTGCAGGGCACCAGCCGCACCCCCAGCCCCGGCGGCGGCAGGGGAGAGCGCCCCGCAAAGTGGGCGTCCAGAAAGGCTTGCAGTGCCCCGGGCAGGGCACCGCGCACGGCGGGGTAGTAGGCCAGCGCCACGGCCCGGCCGGAAAGCGGGTCCTGCACGGCAAAGCCGGTGTCGCAAAAGGCCTGCACCGGCACCCGGGCGCTGCCGCACACCAGCACGGCGGCAAAGCTGCGCCCCTGCGCCCGGCCAAAGCAGTACACCACCCCGCGCAGCAGGGCATACACCGCCGCGCAGGCCGCCAGCAGCCGCCCGGGGGAAAGCGGCAGGTAAAGGCACAGGTTCGCGCTCTGGGCCCCGGGCAGCAGCACCGCCCCGCCCAGCAGCAGATTGAGCAGGGCGTACCACCCGCACAGCCGGGCAAAGCCCCGCCGCCCCGGCACGCCGTAGGCCGCAGCCACTGCCCCGCAGCAGGTGGCCGCTTTGTAAAGCACCGCCAGCGGCCCGGGCAGCTCCGGCAGCAGCAGGCCCAGCGAGGCCAGAACGCTGGGGGCGGCGCAGATGGCGGCTACCTTTTTGCCCGCGGCGGCAAAGGCCTTGCAGGTCTCGGTGACGGTCTTGTTGGCGGCCAGGTTGGGGGTGCCCGGGATGCCGCCGGGCAGTACGACCAGATCGACATCCGAGTAATCCACGTCCTCGGCCAGTGCATCGGCGGTGAGGTGGATCTTATGGCTGCTCACCAGCTCTTTGCGGCCCATGGCGGACGCAACGGTCACTTCGACTTTCGCGCGGCGGAGCAGGTCGATGACAAGGAGTGCCTCGCACTCTTCGGTGCCCTCGGCAAAAAATACAACTGCTTTGCTCATAATCACTACCTCCTAAGACTCGGTCTTGTCGGCGGGGGCGGTGCTCTCTTCCAGCAGGCGGCGCAGCACGCTGTCGTCCCGGCTCAGGACGCGGCTCACCCGGCTGATGATGGCACTGGATGCGCCAATGTTGCCCATGATGCTGGTATAGCTCTGCTTGTTCATCAGCTTTTCAGCGATGTTATAGCGCTGTTCCATGGCGCTGAGCTCGGCGTAACTGCACACATCCTGTAAAAAGCGGTAGCACTCCTCCGGCGTCTTCAGCTCCAGAAGAGCGGAATACAGGCCGGATTTTCCGGTGGGATGATCTTTTGCCATAAAGCTTTCCTCCCCTGATGGCATCTTGCGTCAGGCCCGCAGAAAGGGCACTTCAATACACTACTTTATTGTAGTGCAAGCGCGGCAAAAAAGCAATGGCTATTTTGCAGTTTTTACAGCATCCGCTCAAAAATGAGCTGGCCGGGCAGCCGCGTGGTCTCGTCCTCCTCGGCGGGGCCCAGCAGGCGGTAGCCTTTGGCCTTGAAGAACTGCTGCACCGGCAGGGCCTTGGCGTGGACGGTGCACCACACCCGGCCACGGCCCTCGCCCCGGGCCAGGCGTTCACAGCTGGCCACGATGTCCCGGCCCAGTGCTTTGCCCCGGAACTCCGGCTTGAGGTAGAGGTGGAGCAGGTGGAGAGAGGTGTTTTCCATCTTCCAGGCAAAGTAGCCGATGACCTTGCCGCCCAGCAGCACGAGGAAGTAGTTGACATCGTTGTCAATGTCCTCCTCAATGGCGTCGGCGCTCTGCAGGGTGTCCACCAGCGTGTCCAGCTGCTTGGCGGGGTAATAGCGCTTGTACACCTCGTGCCAGAGCTCGCTGGCGAGGTCGGCAGTGGTGTGGATATATTTGGCTTTTGCCACAAGTTTGTAATCGGGTTTCATAGTTCTCCTTTGTTGTCGGTAGGTTCCGGCGGGCCCGTGGGGGCTTTCTGCCCTTTATTGTACCACGGTTTGCGGAAAATTCCAAACAAAAAGGCTGCTGCGCCTTTGCGGGTGCAGCAGCCTTGCATGTCTTTCCGGACATCCTGACGGGGTGTGTTTTACAGCGCAGCCTTATAGTTGTGATGAGTGGAGCTGTAGTTCACAACTGCTTCCATCAGGGTGACAGGCCACAACAGGGCCTTGACCAACATCTCAGCCGGCTTGACACATACCGTCTCCATGCTGCCAATACCGAACAGGACCAGACATGCGATACCGAAACCCAGAATGTAGTAGTACATCATCAAACCTCCTATATTTTTCCTGCCCCGCGGTGGTTCCGCAGAGGCATGTTGCAATGTGATCTTGGAGCGTCTTCCGCTCCTCTGTGACCCTATCATACTCCAGCCATGCGATAAAGTCAATAGCCGAAATCGTGAAAGAAATTAAAGATTGTTCTGAAATCTGGTAACTGTATTGAAATAAAGCAGACAAAAACGCTTTACTTTATCACGGTAAAGCTCTGAACAAAACTGACCTTGCGGCGGAAACAGTTTGTTCACAAAATCGGGCGAAATCAGGGCGAAAAAGGCGTTTTGTTTTTATATAAAAAACAGTATGAGTTTTTCGGGTGCGCGGCTGTTTTTCGCGGAGAGACGGGCGGGAGAGAACGGCGCGCGGAAGAGTGGGTAAAAATGCACAAAGAATCATAAAAAAATTATCAAAAACCATTCTTGTTGCTGCGGCGAAAATGCGCTATAATATAGATATTCAATTGGAAAGGAGATCGCAGCTATGGCAAAGGCAGCACAAGTTGTATTATTGGAAAACGAGTATTACCTCATCAAAGCCCCGAATGGAAAGGTGTTGGAAGTCAAAAACTTCAATACGGAAAACGGCGCTGCGATCCGTCTTTGGGATTATGCAGGCCACCCCTGGCAGCAGTGGAAGTTCGTGGACGCCGGGGACGGACGCTGGCGGATCGAAAACCGCTTTACCGGCAAGATGATCCACCTGGCCCTGGGCGGCGTGGTGGAGGGCACCTGGCTGCACCA
>ERZ773210.3576-NODE-3576-length-10886-cov-3.074601_pt1 | contig 10886 bp, 7 predicted proteins | sample MGYA00580528_ERZ773210 | MGnify/ENA primary metagenome ERZ773210 (study PRJEB29015, sample SAMEA2737769) | human gut metagenome | biome: human gut; feature: human-associated habitat; material: faeces | place: China | collected 2012 ...
ATTCCGGCATTCAGCATATTGATTCTGTTAGCGGCATGGAGATTAAGATAATACTTTTTCCCCGCTTCCGTCTCCTTTTTTATCTTCAGCACCTTATCAGCCTCTGCACCGTATGCATTAAAAAAGTTCTCTGCGACATCCTCACCGACCTCATAGCATGACGCACATATAGACGGTCCGATAAATGCGATTATGTCCTCCGGCCTGCTGCCGAATTCGCTCCCAAGCTTATCAACCGCAGCCTGCGCCATATTGTTGACTGTACCGCGCCATCCGGAATGTGAGAGCCCTATCACATGCAGCCTTCTGTCCGCAAAATACAAAGGCACACAGTCTGCGTATGCCGTCACAAGCATAAGCCCCGGAACATCCGTCACAAATCCATCAATATCGTGAAAGCTTCTATCCCTTGTGATTCCCATACCGGCATGCTCCTCCGTAACGCGCAGCACATTCGTCGTGTGTGTCTGGTGGGAATACACAAGTCTGTCCGGCTTCACACCTAAGGCAGCCGCCATAATCCCATGATTCTTCCTGACAAGCTTCTCTTCATCGCCCTGTGAGAAGCTTAAGTTCAGGCTGCCGTATATCCCGGCACTCACCCCGCCCAATCTGGTAGAAAAGCCATGCGAAATCCATTTTTCATCCCTGTATGCCGCACAGCGGATAACCGGGACAGTGTGCGTGATGTTTCCATCTATAACACGCACTTCATTTATATATGTTGTCTTACTGTCATTGATAAATCGAATATCCTTCATCTATTATTTCTCCTCATCAGATAGCTTAGCTTTCTTTTTTCTTCTCTTTATGCCCGACTTGATAACCTTAACTATGATGAAAACAGCAAGCACACCGGCAGTACATCCGCCTATTATTACATATATCATAGGGTTGGTGCTCTCATTGACCAGACAGAACTGTCCGCTTGTTCCCTGCATGGATGTCTGCACATAGCTTCCCTTCACTCTATGTTCAACCTCAACCCATCCATTTCCATCATACTTATACAGCTTTACCTTATCGTATGGATTTAATACGCGCACATCAAGAGTATCTGAGGTGTCTTCGGAGATGTTCTCCAATGTAAGCTCATATACTATGTTATCTCTCATATGTGCTTCCTTTGGCAGCTCCATCCTGCTTATCTGGGCGTTAAGCTTTGTCTCCTCCGTGAAATTGTCCGATACAATGGCATAAGCTTTTCCACTCTCATCCGTCTGTGCACTCGACACCGAGGTGACATTGTTTCTGTACTCTCCGGCAACTACAATGTTTCCAGTCATCGTTTCCCCGGACAAATCCGGCCACACTACATAGCAGCCTTCTTTTTTAGGAACTGTGGGAAACTTTATTTCCGACAAGGACTGGCCATATTCAAACGTCTGTATTCCGACATAAATATCATCCACCCTGAATGTCACCTTAAGCTGTCTGAAACCCGCCGGCAGACCCTTTACATCAAGAAGGTCTTCATACGATATCGGCTGTGCCACACCTGTATAACTGATACCGTCTATTCCATGCACACCATTATCAACATAGAAATTCCCGGTAACTTTATCATCATTTTCGACCTCCTCATCCTCATAGGCTGTTGTCTGTCCAGCTACAGCACCTTCCCTCCCCGACTCAGTGTGCAGATGAACCATTGAGTAACAGCCTCTTATCACATTCCCATAGCCTGCTATACCGCCGACATACTTGTTCGCTTCCACAGAACATAGAGCGTAGGAATCGGAAATCATGGACAGTGACTGACCGCATATTCCGCCCGCATAAGCCCCATCACTGCTCTTTACACCTCCGAAAGACCTTGAATTTCTGATAATTCCAAGCTTCATATAGCCTGCAATTCCTCCTGCTCCATCCTTCTTCGATGTTATGTAGCCATTGTTCTGGCAATTATTTATCACGCATTTTGCCAGATAGCGGCTTCCGAGAGATATATCCGTCCTGCCTGCTGCATTATCTTCAAGGTCATCGCTGTCAACAGCCATGGCTCCTGCAATACCGCCGACATTGATATCCGCCGATACATCCCCTACGTTATTGCAGCCATCCACTCTTCCGGTAGTCTGTTCATCTATTTCCTCGTCCGATACATCATTGTAAAGCGGTTCCACATCAAGCTTCATGTATGCCTCAATCTTATCAAGCATCAAATCAAGAATCTCATTAATCTTGTCATTTATGTCCTGGAAGTCCTTGTTTACAACATCCGACTGCGATGACATATCATCATTGAACTTAGAAAGTCCCGATGAAATGTTCTTAATCTCGGCATAGAGCTCATTTCTGTGCGTGTCGAAATCATCAGACAGCCTCGTGAAACGTATATCCGACTGGGCGTTGAGATAAGTAAAAATCGACTTGATACCGTTGATGGCATTGTTGGCGTAGTTTACCGCATTCTGTATTTCATTCGCCGCATTTTCAATATCATTCCGCATGGTTTCACCTGCGTTTGTGAAATACGGCTTTAAGATATCATTTATCTTATTAATGCCATCAAGCACATCTGCTGCCGCCTGCGACATATCATTAGCTTTTTTCATTATGTCGACCACAGCTTCAACTATAGCCTTTAGATCATCCTGCGTAAGCTCATCGAAGCTCTTATAATTTCCATTCTCGTCCTTCAATATATTTTCTATTTCCTGCCATGAGCTGTTCTTTACAGCGTCATTGAACCTGTTGACAGCATCCCCAATCTGCTTGACGGCAGCATCATACGCCGCCTTATCGCCTGAGTTAGCTTCCAGACGGTTCTTGATATCCACATCGCTGTTCAGCTTTTTTATCCATTCAGCCATGCTGTTCATGCTGTTCATCGACTGGCTGAATGATTCCAGCACAGCCGGCAGTGAATCCGACACATACTCCATTCTCTCGACTATCAGATTCATCTGATCCATATTGCTGTTAGCGAAAGAGGATACCTCATCCGCCATAATATGTCCGGTATCAACAGCTTTGTCTGCATGCTGGATTAAATCTGCAAAATCATCATGAAAAACATTCTTGCCCACAGTAAGGTCATCGAACGTCCGGTCAAGTATATCATGCAGCTCATCGACAGAATTTCTTATTGTCTCAGCGGCAACAATCTCTATGTAAGGCTCCATCTGCCCGACAATGCCGCCTATATCCTTTCGTCCGAATACCTTTCCTTCGTTGACACATGACAGGATAATTCCCGACTGTCTTCCCGCTATTCCTCCGATATTATAGCCAACATGCTCATAACCAACCTGCCCATTATTATTGCAGGAGGCGATTATTCCATCGGAGAATCCTGAAATTCCTCCGGTATCTATTCCGCTTCTGATGGAGCTGCTCTCATTGCCGGTAATATTTCCGATAATATTAGAGCTGTTTTCATCCTCGGATTCAACCCAGGCACTGTCATCATTTATGCCGGCAGCATTAGCACAATTATTTATTATTCCGTGATTAATTCCGGTTATTCCACCTGTATAATATGAGCCTGTTATACGTCCTCTGACTTCACATTTTTTGATAACTCCCGTGCTCTTGTTGAATGCGGCAATGCCACCGATTGTATTTTTTCCGTTAACGGTTCCCTCGAAGGAGCAGTTCTTTATCGTACCGTAATTGCTCCCTACGATTCCTCCTACACATTCCTGTTCATCCAATGCCGCAATATTCCCCTTGACATTCAGGCTGTCAATGACGCCATTCTCCTCAACATAGCGGAATATCGCTGTGACATAGCTCTCCCCTGTAAAATCAATGCCGGATATGGTATGACCGTTTCCATCAAATTCCCCGGCAAAAACAGGAACCATGACAAGCTCACGCCCTGTAAAATCAAGGTTATTTCTGAGCACAATCTTCTTGTTCACCGACCATGAATCTATGTAGCAGTTAGCTGCAAACTCAAGGAAATCATCGACCGTTGATATGTACATCGTCTCTATCCCAGCCTGTGCACCGCTCTCCTCAATATCAGTGTTCTCCTGACCAGCACTGCTCTCCTCCTGCACATCATCCGCATACACCGGATAAATGTACGGCTGACAAACATTTACAGAAATGAGTGCAGCGGTAAAAGCACATAAACCGAATTTTTTCAAACCATTACCATATCTATTTGTTTTCTTCGTTTTCATCTGACTCCTCCGGCTTTCCACCATCATCCTGTTGCTGTTCTACATTTCCCATGCTGACCAACAGGTTGGCATTTCCTCTTATAAATCCATGCATCTCACCTACAATATTTCCCTCTACCTGACCGCTCACAATTCCATCCACACGTATAAGTCCTGTTGTCTTTTCCATCTTAATAGGAATTGATACGGCAAATGAAGTCTTTTCAATAACCTTCTCACCAAGCAGGAGAATCTGTGGCAGTGCAAACATTACTATAATAATAGAAATGATTGTGCCACGTCCAAGACACTGACCGATTCCGCAGATAGCACCATCCGATGACATCTTACCAATAAGTATTCCCGCAATCGCAAGCATCGTACCTGAAGTTACAATCGTAGGGAAAGCGAAGTTCATAGTCTCTATGATAGCCTGCTCCTTGCTCATCTTATCCTTAAGCTCCATATAACGTCCCGAAATGACAATCGCGTAATCAATATTAGCACCCATCTGAATAGAGCTTACAATCAGGTAGCTCATAAAGAACAACGGCTTATTCTGAAGCGCCGGGAATGAGAAATTAATCCAGATGGCACCCTGTATTACAAGTATAAGAAGCACAGGCATTCCCGCAGACTTGAATGTGAACAGGAGTACCACAAGCACCGCAAGAATCGACACGACATTTACCACTGTGTTATCGACCTGGAATGTCTTGTATAAATCATACTGGCTCATAGATTCTCCCGGAATGAGTACCTCATCCTCCGGGTAATACACTCCCGCCATATCATGCATTCTGTCAAGGAAAGCAAATGTCTCATCACCTTCCTCAGGGAGATTAAGATATACAAGAATACGGCTGTAATTCTCTCCCTGCAGCTGGTCCTTTGCAACCTTCATAAGAGTGTGTGCATTCTCAAGCGTATCCATCAGGTCATCATCCAGAGTCACCCTCTTCCACCTCATCATAGAGGAACATTATCATGTCAATGAGCGGTACGCTGTAGTTTGACAGACCATTCACAAGCTTTGCATAGTTCTCATCATTCACTGCGTAAGCCATATACAGAAGCTCTGCCACCTCATAGTCAAGCTCTAACAGCTCCGAAAATTCCCTTATAGTCAGCTTATCTGCAAGCATATATCCGTCCATCGCCTCTGTATTGGCAAGACCCATGCACGAATCTACCTCCTCACACGCCTCAAGGTCAGCTATAAGCTTAGCCTCCTTGTCATAGCTTCCCGCCGGCACCGTGAGCGCAACCATGTTGGAGGTGCCGAAGCTCTCATCAATCATCTCGTCTACAAGCTGTGAATCACTCTGTATAGGTGTGTCAATCTTAGAGTAACCATATACATAAGGACACTTTGATGAAATCAGGTATGCAACTACAATCAGTGCCACAAAGATAACCGGCATGACGAATCTCGTCTTATACGCAAATTTTCCGACGAAAGGAATCTTAGGAATAAAGCTTTTATGCCTGGTCTTATCCATAAGCTTTCCGAAAAGCATCAAAAGCCCCGGCATAAGAAGAAATACCGAAAGAAGACTTAAAAATATAGCTCTTATAAGACACAGAGCCATATCCCTTCCTATTCCGAACTGCATGAACATCATGGCGACAAGACCACCTATGGTGGTTAATGAACTGGAAGCAATCTCAGGAATAGCTTTGCTGAGAGCCACTATATCCGCCTCCCTGATAGGAAGCCGCTCATGCTCCTCCTTATATCTGTTACAGAAGATAATAGCATAGTCAATAGAGAGCGCAAGCTGTAAAACAACGGTAACGGAATTGGAGACAAACGAAATTGTTCCCATTATAAAATTCGTTCCGTTGGTTATAAGCATAGAAGCGACGAATGTAAGAAGAAGCACCGGAACCTCCGCCCATGTCTGGGAGGTGAGCAGAAGCACCGTCACAACTATGATTGCAACAAGAACCGTTATGACCGACATTTCACTCTCTATCTGCTCTGCCGAGGCATCACCCATCGTGGTTGACACATATATATCATATCCGGACAGCTTATCCTCAAGCTCGGACAGCGCCTCAAGCGCCCTGTCATCCGTCTCAGGATAATTAAAAGTCACGTCATAGAGTGCGGAAAAATTATTGTAGTGTTCACTCGTATCATCAAATGTCAGCATTACTACAGAATCCATATCTTCTATCATATCCGATATCTCACATGCAGTCTCATAGGTGATATTAGTAACCATAATCTTAGCCGAACCATAGGTGATAAATTCATTCTCCATTCTGCTAAGACCCTTGCTCGTTTCCGTAGAATCCGGCAGATATGCCGAAAGTGCATTCTCGACCTTGACCCAGCTGCTTGAAACCAATGAAAAAATAATCGCAATACCAAATATCAGGAAGAAAAGATTTCTCTTATCAACTATAAAGGTCGCGACCTTGACCATGAAGCCGGCATCATCCTTTTCCTTCATCTTCTTGCTCATCTTCATTCTCCTTTATGTACCGTATTGTAAAGCGGTCATTCGCAATCCGCTTTCGCTACTTGCTCATGAACGCAGTCGCTTTGCGAACTGCGTTCAAATTGACCATTAAAATATTATAAGCCCACCCTTACAGATATTACAACTAAAAAAACAATAAACAGCTTGTTAAGAAGCTGTTTTTTTCCCCCCTAAAAGCAAAAAGGAGCCACAAACGGCTCCTATCTGCTCAAATAAAATGCATTTTCAATATGCTCAATTCTTCCGTCACCATATATTCCTATAACATCGAAACGGCACACTTTTTTGTCATCATAATGTTTCATTGCAAAATGAAGAGAAGCAGCTCTTCCAAGCCTTCTCCTCTTGGCATATCCCACAGCCTCAAACGGTGAACCATGCTCATCATTACTTCGGTATTTCACCTCACAGTACACTAAAACATCATCAGCGCTCTCAGCAATAATATCAATCTCTCCAAGCTTATTTTTATAATTCCGCTCTAATATCTTATACCCCTTATCTATCAGATATCCGCATGCTGCGCTCTCATATCTGCTGCCTATACTCCTTGTATTCAAAAATACTTCTCCTCCATATCCTTCAGTGCAGCCAGCCATAATAGTTTTTTACAGCTCCCCACGCCCCAGCTTTCTCATGTTCCGCACCAGAAGCGGAACCTCGAACAGGAGCATGAATACCCAGCCCCAGAAATTCGACCACGCAAGAGCATAAAAGCCTTTGCCCATCATGCTGATAAGAATATGAGCTGCAATTACGCGCACTCCCATATTGGTTATCGTACTTATCAGTGTAACCTTAAGGTCACCCATTCCCCTGAAGAAGCCCTGTACAATATTCGTCATTGCCGGCATTATGTACATAAAAGCGATAATCCTCAGATATGATACTCCAAGCGCCACAACCTCCGCGCTGTCCTCAGCGACAAACATTTTCATAAGCGGTGCAGCTGCAAAAAATACGATGATGCTCACGGCAACGGAGAAGATAAGCTCCATTATTATGCCGCAGCGGTATCCCTTTTTGACACGCTCCACATCGCCCGCTCCGCGGTTCTGCGCAATAAATGTTGTCGTTGCATGTGCTATATTGCCCTCCGGCGACAGAACGAAATCGTCGACACGGTTTATCGCTGTGAATGCTGCAATAAAGGCAACTCCCTGAACATTTATGATTGCCTGAACAAGTATTTTCCCAAGCTGTACACACATCTGCTGAAGTGCACTCGTAATGCCATAGGAAAACGTCTTCCAGAGTACTCTTCTCTCAAATACGCGCCATTTCTTTCCAAGACACAGTACAGGCACCTTGAGCTTCACATATATTCCACAGCACACACAGCAGAGTGCCTCAGAAAGGACGGTAGCCACCGCACTCCCCATAACTCCAAGCTTAAGCGTAACCACGAACAGTAAATCTCCTGCCACGTTCAGGAATGCACTTATGACAAGAAAATACAGCGGTGTCCTGCTATCCCCAAGCGCTCTAAGCGTGTTGGCCAGAAAATTATATACAAACGTGAAGATAAGTCCTAAAAATACAACCCTTAAATAAATTGCTGCACTTCCTATAATTTCCTCAGGCGAATTGATTAATCTAAGTATCGGAACTGCAAAGACTATCATCAGAAAAGCTATCAAAAGTGAAAAAACCAGACCACCTATAAGTGTTGTGCTTATCTGCTTTTCAAGGTTTTTCATATCCTTGGCACCGTAAAGGGTGCTCATAAGTATGCCCGCGCCCATGCACATTCCGCTGATAAAAAGAATCGCCATATTCATTATTGGCCCGGCAGTTCCGACTGCAGCCAGAGCATCATCGCCAACGAATTTTCCGACAATTATTGAATCCGTTGCATTATATAAAATCTGAAATAAATTTCCAAGTATAAGTGGTATTGCAAATGCTGTCATCTGTGGCAGTATTCTGCCTTTTGTCATATCCCTTGCCATATTTTTTCCTCTTACTGCTTCTTTTTCGTTGAATTGAGTTTCCCTTTTATCTTATCCATATTGTCAACAAAAACCAAGATATCAGCTACCACCTTATATAATTCCGGTGGAATTGTATCCCCTATTTCCAACCTCATAAGCGTATCGGACAACTCGCCGTCCTCATAAAGCGGAACCTCATTTTCCTGTGCCGTCTTAATAATCTTATCAGCCACATAGCCTCTTCCGGCAGCCACAATCGTCGGCGCCGTAGTTCCCGGTTCATAAGTCAGTGCTACCGCCTGTCTGTTTTGAAAATCATTCTTATCTCCCATGCCAAGCTCCATTCCGAAGATATTCTATATATTATGCCTTCATGTCAAATCTGAAACGCCGCACATCGCTCACCGGCAATACAGGCGCAATCACTTCCTTCTCAAAATCAAAGCCTGCACTATCATCCGTCCTGGAGATACTGGCAGTTACATTATATCCGTCCTCAGCCAGTTTCTTTGTGAGCTGTTCCATATTAGTCTCAAGGAAATCAAGCACGCTCTCATCCTCCACCTTGAAGTTGGTTGCTACACTGCTGCCCTTGAGTGTCACATATATGTCAAGTGCCCCAAGGTGCTCCATATCAAGATGAAGAAACGCCTTAACCGTGTCATCCTCGCCACACTTCTGCTTATTCCTGCGGTAGACATACAACTCGCCCTCACCGTGCTCACCGATATTTTTTATCGGAACCTGCACCGCCGCCATGAACTGATTCATACTGTTTAAAAATTCCATATTATTACTCATCCGGGATGCCACATTTGAAAGTTCTGCGCTCTGATTAGATGCCGCATATTCGGAGACAGAGCTTAACTTGTCAAGCGTCTTTGCAATATGCTCCTTAACCGACTCACTATCCGCCACATCCGTCATTTTCATACTGAAAGTGTCGCGCACCAGTTCATTTAAAAGCCGCGAAGCCTTGTCTCCCTTCAAAACTCCATGAAGCTTATTTTTTAACAATGGCTCCATCTCAAACTCTTCTGCCATCCTGGCAAACTCATTCATAAACCTTGCCAGGTTATCTGTATTCAGAAATTCATAGGAGAGCTTCAGACTCTTGCCTGTAGCCGCATTATAGTTGTCAACCATGCCTGCGACCATATTCTTTACATCACTCATCAGATTTTTCTGCGCTATATCAGCCTTTTCATCCGCCTGTGTCCCGACAGGCTGCTGTGTCTGCGCACCTGTTTTCGTGCTTTCCTTTGAATTATCTTCCACAGTGCCATTCCCTGTGAGAAGTTCATCCCCCACAAGAAGCTTTACCACATCGGATAAAGCTTTTCCTGAATCAACCGATTCAAAAAGCTTCTCTCCAAGTGCAGCTATGTCCCTCTGCATTGCTCCGTTATACTCTTTATAATTCTGATATGACTTAAGGCTGTCATCGGTGACCTCTATCCCCATCCTTTTGAGTGCTATTATACCGCCAATCTCTGCATTGCTATGGGAGGACAGCTCTTTTACCATATCAAGAAGCGCATCCCTGCCGATAGGCATTCCGTTTCTCATAAGCTCTAACACCATCTCTCGGTTTCTGAGCGTGGGCATGATTCCCGCAGCCTTAAGTGACTTGTTAATCATAGCTGTCTCAAGTGCCGTAGCCTGCATTGTGACAGCCTTTAAGACAATATTCTCACCCTTATTGTCCTGAATGACAAAGTCTGCCCTGTCACCGATATTGTAGGCTGTGCTGTTGAGCAGGCTTGCTGTAAATGACTGTCCTCCGTCAAGCGTTATGGTCACCTGTTCACCGCTCACATCCGTGATATTCGCCGAAAATGTATCTCCGTCAGCAAGTGAGCGAAGTATTGTCAGCGCCGTGTTCCCCTGCTCAGAACCGTTAACAGTGACCGTAGGCTGTGTACTGTGTATATTCGGGTGCACATTTATATTAATCGATGTATTTCCGTTTGCCATTTGTCCCAGATTTATATTCATAGCACGCCTCCTATTTTACATCATCAGACTATTGTATTATATGACATATATTGATGTCTGACATCTCGTTGATTTTGTTTGCATATATTTTTATTTGTTTTGTACTATTACTTGTTCAACATTGTTTTCTATATTATTAGTCTCATATTTTTTATTTTATTTTTCTTTTGTATTATTCTCTTCAACAAAATTCTTTATGAAGGTTCTTCTGTGTATAGGGCATGGACCAAGCTTTTTGATTGCCTCAATATGCGTCTTGGAGCCATATCCCTTGTTGGACGCAAAACCGTATTCCGAGATTGACGACATGGGCAAGAAAACCATTACGGGCAAATATACCGTGTCGA
>ERZ773210.3577-NODE-3577-length-10881-cov-3.717162_pt1 | contig 10881 bp, 4 predicted proteins | sample MGYA00580528_ERZ773210 | MGnify/ENA primary metagenome ERZ773210 (study PRJEB29015, sample SAMEA2737769) | human gut metagenome | biome: human gut; feature: human-associated habitat; material: faeces | place: China | collected 2012 ...
GATGGCAGGCCCTCAGCTGATAGCCTACCTGCTGCAGATCGATTTCTGGATGAGAGAATACCAGGTAGAGCTTCTGCTTTAATTATTTCTGTGTAATCAGAAACATATTTTAGTACTTCTTCTCTTCTACAATTAATTATTGCATCTGAAAATTCATCCCAGTCTATTTCCTTTTTTGAACTGTTTTTCTTCATTATTTCCTGATACTCAGAAAAGGTAACAACCTTATTTCTGCCTAATAATACAGAAACACCTATAGCTTTGTTTGCCTGGCCATATGCTGCCGGTATTCCATTAAATTCACTGTTTTTTTCACTAACACCAATAGTTGCCGTTATTCCCATATTGTTTAATTTATTATGCAAATCATTAGCGTAATCAATGCATTTACTTACGTCTGTTTTTGTGAAAAACATTACAATATTATGCATAAAATGTATAAAAGAAAGGCTATTCTCATTATTTTGCTTTTGTATAAATTCATACACTTTTTTATAATTTTGATTTTCTTGGGCATCTTTGATTTTTACATTTATGCAAACACATCCATCAACTAAATCACTGCAATTATATGTTTCCAATTTTTTTGTAGCTTCCTCTTCTCCTATACGATTTTCTACTAATCTAAGGAGAAAGCTCTCCCTTAATATATCGTAATTTTTTTCCGCACTTTCTTTAAGCTTTGCTACTTTTGATTCCTCTTCATTGACTTTTGCTATTTCAGTTTTAATTTTAGTCATAACTTCACTTATTTCTTTTATGTTGACAGGCTTTAAAAGAAATTCGTCAACTCCAAGCTTAATTGCTTTTCTTGCATATTCAAATTCACGAAATCCGGTTACAATTACTACCCTGCATTTAGGATTTTTTTGTAGCAATTTTTCCGTAAACTGCAATCCGTCCATTCCAGGCATATTAATATCCGTAATTACAATATCAACATTGTGGTAGTTTATATATTCCAAGGCATCCTCTCCTGATGCAGCCTCTCCTACAATATTAAAACCGTTCTCTTCCCAATTATATCCTTTACGGATTAAAACTCTTTCTAACTTTTCATCGTCAACCAATAATACATTTAACATATGTTATTTCTCCATTTTAATCTTTTTGATTGTGACAATTATCTCCGTTCCTACACCAACTTCACTTTGTATAATTACAGGATTTTCTATTCCGTATGTAAGACGAATTCTCTGTATTAAACTATATAAACCAAATCCTGACTTTCCGGTAACTGTTCTTCCTGCAAGAATATCTTCTATTTTTTCATCACTCATTCCCACTCCATCATCTGATACTATGAAAATTATTTCATCTTCCTGCTCAAATACCTTAATTTCAATATTACCTCCTTCACCATTTAAGCCATGATGTACAGCATTTTCTACCAGCGGTTGTAACAGTAATTTAAGCACTTTTTCATGTTTTACAGCATCTTCTATATCATAGCTAATTGCAATCTGGTTTTCATATCTGGTGTTTAAAATTGTAATGTAGCTTTCAATACAACCGATTTCATCTTCCACGCTTATATAATCCAGTCCACTGTTTAAACTATTTTTGTAAAAGTTACCCAATGCCTGTATCATCTGAAAGCATTTTTCATTCTCTTCCATTAAAGCCAATGCTGAAATTGCATCTAAAGTATTATACAAAAAATGAGGATTTATCTGAGCGTAAATTATGTCTAACTTTCCTTTTGCAATTATTCTTTCCTCATCCTTTACTCTCTTCATTAATGCCTTAACTGATAAAATCATATGATTGAAAACTTTTCTTAAATTTGTTATTTCGTTATCATAGTCATCCACAGGCATTGTAATAAATTCCCCATTTTCTACTATCTGCATATGATTTTCTATTTTTCTTAAAGGTTTAAAAATAAGATACGTAAGTAGCGTGGAACACAAAAATACAAAAATAATATTAATTCCCATAATTATTGCAATAATCGTTGAATAATACGGTGCCAAAGATGTAATATCGTCCATTGAAAAAACTCCTACCAGTTTCCAATCCTGTATTCCCATATCCTGACAGGCTACAATACACTCTTCTCCATTATTTTTTACTTCTTTGTATCCTTCATTAATATTTTCTGCTACTTTCGTATACTTTTTGAAATCTCTTTTTTCCTCCTGAGGTTTTATTACATAATTTCCTTTTGAATCAATAATATAAAACTGATTCTTTGAATCTTCACTTACCTGATTAAAATATCCCTGAAGAACAGTATTATCAAAAGTAATAAGTAGTGTTGCTAAAGGCTTATAATCTTTTTTGTCTAAAATCTGCCTTACATAACACAAATAGTTATTATTTTCATAGTATTCTATTGTGCCATCACTTCCCTTATAAAAAAATCCATTGCCACCGGCACTTTGCATTTTCTTATACCAGTCAGCTCCCTGGATGTACTTATTAACTTTTCTTGGTGTTCTTTTATATGAACTGTAACAATTATTATATTGATCAAATATATATACTCCTGAAACATAATCTCCTGATAAAATCATGTTAAAAAGACTTTTAGTTATGTTCTTCTGATAATTTAAATCAATATTCGCTGAATTAATTTGTCTTAGAGAATCCTGTACAATATCATCAAAATATAGATACGTAGAAAGCTGCGTAACATTTTCAAACACTAATGCTAAGTTTCCATGAAGTGCGCTAACTGTCTGAACACCTGCTTTTCCGATTTCTTCCTTAGTATACTTATTATTAACAGCCCATATCATTGAAAACGTCATAACAAATGATAGTAGCAAAATTAATATATATGTAAATATAATCTGTGTTCTTATTTTAGATTTTTTCCAATATTTTATAATTTTTTTCAACTTTTTTCTGCTCCATAATTTTTTTGTAAATCCATATCCTTCTATACTCAACTATAGCCTATCTTTTCAGGTTGTACAACTTAAAACCAGACATTGAAATTTTTTCTTTTTTTTTAGATAATTTTTTCTTTTCCGTACTTATCTTGTTAATTATATATTACTAATTTATTTGAAACGTCTCAATTGATTTTTTTGACTTAAAAAGGTTAAAATTTTTACTAAGAAATCTGATTGGTAAAAATATCTACCTTTTTGTTTAAAAATACTCAACATATCCTTATAAATAACAGAAAGGGAGAGCCTGGCATGCCAGACTCTCCCCTGAGAAGTGTATATATTGTATTTTTACTTAATTGTAACTTTTACTTTCTTGTAAACACCATTTTGTGCATATGCATAAATTGTGCACTTACCTCTCTTTAGGGCTGTTATTTTACCACGCTTTGACACTGTAGCTATTTCAGGATTACTTGATTCGAAACTTACCTTTCTATGTTTTTTAATCTTAACATTTTTGCTGTCTGCAATCTGTTTTACTTTAATCTTGAATTTTTTCCCAAGTAAAAGTTTTACTTTAGTCTTATTTAATTTTAAAGATTTACAATTTCCTACTTTTCCACCTTTAGTTGCTACATGAATCAATTTTGATGTAGCCAAGACCTCACCTTTATCATTCTGTGCAACTACAAGATATTTGTAATATTTACCTTTCTTTAATTTATTAGCTGTAAATGTCTTCTTGCTTACTTCTTTAATCTTCTTATACGATGTGCCACATTTAGCTCCATATATAACATACTTTGTTGCTCCGGACATCTTCTTCCAAACAAGCTTAACTGACTTCTTAGTTGTTTTCTTTACTCTAACACTAAGTTTTGCAAATGTAGAATTTGCAAAATCCTTATCATCCTTCTTTTCCAGAATTTCTTTTTCCATCTGTTCAGCTGTTTTGTAAGTGCTTGATGTTTCCACAGATATTACTGCACCATTATTTGTAGTTGTTTCCTGTTCTGTATCTTTCGTTGTTGTTGGTGCTTCTGTTGTTGGCGCTACCGTTGTTGTTGGAGCTGCCGTTGTTGTTGGCGCTGCCGTTGTTGTTGGCGCTACTGTTGTTGGTGCTGCCGTTGTTGTTGGTGCTGCCGTTGTTGTTGGTGCTGCCGTTGTTGTTGGCGCTACCGTTGTTGTTGGTGCTGCCGTTGTTGTTGGCGCTGCTGTTGTTGTTGGTGCTGCTGTTGTTGGCGCTACTGTTGTTGGCGCTGCTGTTGTTGTTGGGTGATTTCCATCATCAACATAGTTATACATAATAGATGTTATTCTTGAGCGTTTGTTTCCTTTTACAGTTGCAACACCTATTTCATATTCTCCTGATCCTTTTGTAAATGCTGTGTAATCTAAATTAACATTTCCATCAACTACATTTTTAACGCAAACTCCATTAACGTAAACATTATATGAATCTGCTCCATCTGCTCTTGCCCACGCAAAATAGTATGGTAACTGTGCATTTCCTGCCCATACAAGCCCTTCCGGTGCCTTAATACTTTCATCAACACTTGGATCTACTTCCGGAGATTCTGTTGTTGAGGCTATCGTCGTTGTTGTGGCTACCGTTGTTGTTGGCGCTGGTTTTGTCTCAGCTGACACTTTTTCAACATCAGATATTTTTGAAATAACCCAATCCGTTAATTCTTTGTCATTAATATTGAATCTAAATACTACATACTGCTCGCCTGTCACTTCCTGATCAACAATTTTTTTAAATCCAATATCTGTCTTATTCATTGGATATCCTGGACAATTTCCACCATTTGTTTCTACTGCCTGCTTATAAAAAGCTTCTGCCTCTGTTTTTCCATTAAGTATTTCATAATATACAATTGCACTGTTGACATCGTCTTTTGCAATGAAATTTAACTTTCCATTTTCATCAACATATGCTCCTCTTTGTATTCTTGATTCAGGGCTTTTTTTAATATCATAATATAGGCGAAGAACTAATTTTCCTTCTGCTATTACTATTCCCTTAGTCACTGAGTTTTCGCTAAGAATATAACCATCATACTCCTTTTCCTCTGCAGAAACCTCTGTACCGATTATAGCTTCTATTCTCTCAGTATCTTCAGTTACAAGGTCATATCCGCTTTCGTCTTCTTTCTGTTTATAATACTCTACCGTATACTCGGATATAGTTGACTCATCAAGGAACTTTGCATACAGTACTAAATTTTCTGCTGTAGAATCTGTTATTTCCGTTATCTGATTCTGATACTTATCATCTGTATACCAACCAAGGAACTTATAACCTTCTCTCGTTGGATTATTAAGTTTTATTGAACTTCCGAATCTATAACCGTTAGGGTTTGCATCATTGTTTGTTCCATCGTTTAATTCATACTGAATTGTATAGCTATTACGTTTATAATATACCTTAACCGTAGCTGTATTGTCTTCTTTTACAACCGTTGTAAGTATATTATTGCTATTTCCATTATCATATGTAAATCCCGTAATGTTCTCTGGTTCATACGTATAACTTGTAGTTCCCTCTTTTACGCTAACCTGTTTTTCCTGCTTTTCGTATCCGGTTCCCTCATAATTTTCAAGATATATTTCCACGTTAACTTTTGAAGTATTTCCTAGCAATTCACTTTCATCAACATTTGGATTTGAACCGTTTCCTGTTTTTGGTCCAACATAGCTTGAATTAGCTGGTACATCAACATATGTATTATCTGTAAAATATACTCTCTTTACTTCATCAGTATGATTTTCCGCAACATATGTTTTGTTTCCATCCTTGCTCAATACTAGTGAAAGTGGCTCACTGCCTGTAATGGAAAAATCCTGATTTCCATACTTCTGTAGTGATGTTATATATGAAAGAGTATGTGCCCTTGATTCACCATTTTCAACTTTTCCGCTATCACTCATATCCCATCTTGCAAGGGCACCATCCGAATCATAATAAGCATAATACTCTGCTACTACATCCTGATTAGTCTTTGGATCTGTAAGCATGTCAACTTTATTGAAATTATTGCAAATCTGTTCTTTATTAGAAACAAAATGTTTCCACTGATTACTGTTTTCATCTATACTGTCTACAACGTTTTTGACTTTATCCTTATATTTTCCCATATAAAGTGTTGCCCCGGAAATTGGTAACATTGTAATTGTAGTTACTTCAATAGAGTTTTCTGTCCACCATGCTGTATGATCATAGCGACCACCAAATAATCTTGTAACTGTCTGAATATTATAATTACCTGCATCTTTATATTTTTCTGTGAAAATTTCATTATGTACATCATAATAATAGTCTTCAATTGCAGCTATTTCAGTTGTATACATGTAAATACCCGCATCTCTAATTGTAGTATTTCCAACTGCTTCTCCCCATAAGATTAATGATGCCCATGCATTAATTGCCTCAGATGATGATTCCTGGTTATTTCCACCTGAAAGACCACCCTTCTTGTCAACTAACTCTCCATTCTCATCATATTCATAATTAGACACACCTGATGCCCATGAATGACCTTCATAAATATCAAAGTTTCTAAGGAATGGATACTTAGTAGGACTGTTGGCATTATAACCTTTTCCGTCACGATTAACATTAGCAATATCACCAATCATCTCATAAACCATTCCGCCCCATTCTTTAGCCCACTGTGGATCTTTCATTGCAACTGCTGCAGCTGCCTTAATCCAATATCCATAATGGAAATGATGGTCATTAACCTGCTTGTCTGAATCATATGATGATGGATAGCCTATTAATGTTCCATAATTTTCATCATAATAGAAATAGCTATCCTTGTAATCACCACTTATATATGCCTGATATGGATCAAACCAGAATTCAAGATAGTTTTCTACTCCTTCTACCATTTCATTTGTTATATTCTTCATATCCGCATCATCACCATCTAGCTGACCTGAAAGCCATATTGCATCTGATAATGTATTAAGATTCTTTCCTATCCAATATGTGTCAAATCCACCATACTGACCTTCCAAATTGCAAATCCACTTAGGATCTTCTTTGTTTTTTCTATAATCATAAAGATATCCTAACTGCTGCTTAATATTTCCAATTGTATTTTCGTCAGTTGTAACCGGCAATGAAGATAAAATTCCGTTGTATTGCATTTCAGTTACATAACTTGTTCCAACAATCGTTTTCATTGTTCCACGAATTGTGTTGTATGTATAGTTAGTATACTTAGAATTAGAATAACGCCACTGATGAGGATATAGTGCCATAATAGTATCTCCACCTGTGCTTTCATTCTCCATATTCTTTGTTGTTACATTATATTTAGTAACGACCTTAGAAGAATTCTTTAAATATTCCCACTGTACCTTTGTATCTGTAATAAAGTTAAATGCATATTTTTCATATAAAGAAAATGCTTCATTGCTTCCATCAGGAAGTATTGCTACAGACATATAGTTTTTTCCTGAAGGCATCTTTGCTGTAAGTTTTCCACCTGCATTAATCCATGTTGTACCTGATGGTGCTGCTAACATGTAATAATGTATTTTTCCATCTTTTTTATTTTTTAAACTTACACCGATTATATTTGAAGATGTTGTATTTTTTACTATTGTAAAGTCTGTTGCACCTGCACCAAGTGAAATTGTTGGTGTAACATTATCAAATGTATAATAGGCATATGGAGTTCCCTTTGCAATAATTGAACGCATTGAACTATTGCCTGCATTATCTGCCATTACAATTTCATAACTCCAATCTGTTGTTTTATCCACCTTAGCATCTTTAGCTGAAAAATTTTCACCACCAACAACCATTTCTACTGTATCATCATTTAATAAACTTTCTACTGTTGGTTCACCGTCAACATAAGAAGTACTATCTACTACAGCCGGTGATGCCATCTGCATACCATTACTTGCAGCTCTATATGCAAGAGGATGTGCATACAATGACTCTGAATACTGGTCAAATACAACTGAACTTGCCCAGTCATTTGTTGGAACAGTTCCAACTGTCTCTTTATAATTGTCAGTTAAATAAACCTTTGATGGAGGTAATGATTCTTTTCTATCTGTCCAGTTTACTCCCCAGTCGTCAGTTCTAACTCCAAAGACTTCTTTCTTATATCCGCCTTTGTCAATCATTACCGAATTGTTCTCATCAAAAAAATCTCCTGTTGCCGCTTTTATGTTTATTGCAGTAAATGGTATGCTTGTTGCTAGCATTGTAATCGAACAACATAATGCTATTGATTTTTTTAGTGCTCCTTTTTTCATTTTAATCTCCTTTTTGTAATCTAAAAACGAAATTTTCGTTTCTTCTTACATAAGAATATACTTATTTTTGTTCTCTCGCAATCTATTTTTTTGACAAAAAAGGTTAAAAATTTTACTTTTTACACTATTTTATGTTAAATAACTGGAAGTCATATAATCTAAGTGTTCCAACTCCATCATCAGGTGTAAATATTTTATATTTAGCTTTATTCCTGACACTGTACAGCATCATACCCTGTTTCACCTGTTCTTATTTTTGTGGCACTGGCAACAGGGTAACTGAAGATTTTTCCATCACCAAACTCCCCTGTGTAAGCCGCTTTTTTTATTGCTTCTATTGTTTTTTCTGCCCACTCTTCTGAAGAAACAACAATCTCAAATTTAATCTTTGGCTGCATCTGTGGCTCAACTTCCATACCACGGACAATTTCTTTATAGCCTCTCTGTAAGCCACATCCCATTACCTGAGATACTGTAAGACCATTAACTTCTATCTCCATTAATGCATTTTTTACATCTTCAAATTTTTCTTCTCTAACAATTGCATCTATTTTCATTATCATAGAATATCATCTCCTCTTGATTTATTACTGATCCATACCATTAAAACTTGGATATGCATTTTCACCGTGCTGTGATATATCAAGTCCAATTCTTTCTTCTCTATCTGTTACTCTAAGTGTTGTAAATATTCTTACTATTGCTACACAAATTAAGGTTCCCACAACTGCAATTACAATTGTAATAAGTATTCCTTCTATCTGTGCTGCAAATAACCTCCATTCACCATAAACTAATCCGTCCCATTTTGCTACTGGATTAATAGAACTTTTCCCAAATATGCCTGTTGCGATTCCTCCCCATATACCACCTATTCCGTGACAACCAAATGCATCTAATGCATCATCAATTTTTAATTTTTTCTTTATAAGTATAACTCCATAATAACATATTGGGCTGACAAGAGCACCAATTATAAAAGATGACCAAATTGGAACAAATCCTGCTCCCGGTGTGATAGCTACCAGACCAATTACCAAACCTGTTGAGGCTCCTACCAAAGTTGTTTTTCTGTCATTTATTATATCTAGTAACATCCATGATAACAATGCTGACGCCGATGCAATAGCTGATGTCATAAATGCATGCGCCGCAAGTCCGTCTGCTTTCAAGGCACTTCCTGCATTAAATCCAAACCATCCAAACCAAAGTATTGTAGCCCCTAATACAACAAATGGAATATTATGTATTCTGTATGTCGCTCTCTCATAACCTTTTCTTCTTCCAAGAATAATTGCAAGTACCAATGCTGTTATTCCCGAACTGATATGTACAACATCTCCTCCTGCAAAATCTACAGAACCTAATTCTGCCAAAAATCCCCCTTGCCCCCATACCATATGTGCTAACGGATAATAAACTATTATTGACCATATTGCCACAAATATGAATAAAGCTTTAAACTTCATTCTTCCTACAACAGAACCTGTAATTAACGCCGGTGTGATAATTGCAAACATCATCTGAAATGCACAAAATACTAAATTAGGAATTGAATCTGAATAAGGTCCAGTGCCCCATCCAACTCCTTCTAAGCCAAACCATCTGAAATCTCCTATTATTCCACCATGATTTCCACCAAATGCTAATGAAAATCCAAACAATGCCCACATAACAACAGCTAATCCCATAATCATAACTATTGCCATCATAGTGTTAACTACATTTTTTCGTCTTACAAGACCTCCATAAAAAAATGCTAACCCCGGTGTCATAAAAAATACCAAAGCAGCACAAATCAACATAAAACCTGTGTCTCCTGAGTTCATACAATAATACCTCCTGCTCTTTTAACATATTTTTCTCAATCTCTTTAGTGTATATGTTATAAATATGGCTTCTACACGTATATCTCTTTGAATTTACTTCTTAGTGATTATACATTTGCCAAATTTTCTACATTTGGCTTTGCCATATATAACGCAAAAAGGACGTGTGGCAAATAAATGCCAAACGTCCTTGTTTGATGAAGCGAAGTCTATCATTTATTAATCATAAACGCAAGTATATAATTAGTTTTTTTAATTATATTATGGATTTACTTTATTTCTTAAAGACTTGCTTTAACTTATTTTGTTTTTGCATAAAATAAGTAAGTTCTACTTTGTGTCCTGCTCTATTGATGTAATTGCAACTGCTCCATCTGCAACAGCAGTTACCACCTGTCTACTTTTTGTTCTTATATCACCAACTGCATAAACTTTGTCCATACTTGTTCGGCAGTCTTCAGTAGCAATTATATAACCTGTCTTATCAGTATCGACAAGTCCTTTTATAAATTCACTTTGTGGTTCCATACCAACTGCAATGAATACAGCTGAAAGAGAAAGTTCCTCTTCTTCTCCTGTCTTCTTATTAAGTAACTTTGCTCCTGTTACAATATCTTCTCCGTAGATTTCACTTACTTCATAACTAGGTTTAAATTCTATATTTTTTGTTTCAAATATTCTGCTCTGAAGTATTTTTGCACCTCGAAGTTCATCTCTTCTATGAACTAAATATACTTTTTCACAAATATGAGAAAGATATAATGCATCTTCCAAAGCTACATCTCCACCACCTACAACTGCAACCGTCTTATTTTTAAAGAATGCTCCATCACATGTAGCACAATATGACACACCTGCACCCGTAAATTCTTTTTCACCCTTTACATTCAGTAATCTGTGTTTAGCTCCTGTAGCTATAATTACAG
>ERZ773210.3585-NODE-3585-length-10868-cov-3.154166_pt1 | contig 10868 bp, 8 predicted proteins | sample MGYA00580528_ERZ773210 | MGnify/ENA primary metagenome ERZ773210 (study PRJEB29015, sample SAMEA2737769) | human gut metagenome | biome: human gut; feature: human-associated habitat; material: faeces | place: China | collected 2012 ...
TTAACTGCTAGGGCTGTGAACGGCCCGTATGCGGCGGTGGCTCGGGCAGAGCAGCCGGCCGGCAGGGGTTCGCCCTGCACGCAGAGTTTTATATGCTGGTATGGCTCAGTCGGTAGAGCGACGCACTCGTAATGCGTAGGTCAGGGGTTCGAATCCCCTTATTGGCTTTTATCCGCTTATTCTTTTGGAATAGGCGGTTTTTTTTTGTGTAAAAATTGATTTTATGCAGTTGTTCTTTGGAAGGAGAATTGCTATAATAGCATCAGCTATCAATTCATACAAAGGGGTTAAAAGATGAATCAGGATATGACAGAGAAATTAACGAAAAATAAGATGGTGCTTGCAGTGGCTGCGTTCGCACTGGTTACACTTGCAATGATCGTGATCGGTATTATGGCACTTAAAGTTCCGGCAGTGGCAATGTGTGTTCTTATTATATTGGAAGCCGGGCTTGCAGTAATGCTTCATCATGTGGAATTGTGGCTGCATGGAGTCCTTGTTCTTGCGGAAGTAATCGTGGGATTTGCCATTGGTAAGGCAGTGCTTATTATTCTTTGTGCAGTAGTTTATGTTGCAGCAACCGTTTTTTTACAGATGCTTGATAAGAGAGAGGAAGCAGATGGACGATAGTTACAATAGTTACAGTAGAAAACAATTGGATGATCTCTTCTTGAAGATGATTGCCTATTATGGCGGTGATCCGAAGAGAATCCAGCATTTTGTGAAAGTACATAGTTTTGCACGGATTATTGCAGTCGGTGAACAGATGGATGAGGGGTCGCTTTTTATTCTGGAAGCGGCTGCTTATACGCATGATATCGGAATCAAACCTGCGGAAGAAAAGTATGGTCAATGTGACGGAAAGCTTCAGGAACAGGAAGGTCCGATCGTCGCCCAGAAGATGCTCTCAGAACTTGGTTTTGAAAATTACCTGATAGAGAGAATCTGTTATCTGATCGGTCATCATCACACGTATACGAATGTGGATGGACTGGATTATCAGGTTTTGATCGAGGCAGATTTTCTTGTGAATCTGTATGAGGATGATGCCAACCGCAGTGCAATTATGAAAGCCTATGAAAACATTTTCAGGACACAGACAGGAAGAAAGATTTTCCGGGAGATGTTCTGGGATGGCGAAGAACCGTAATTACAGAGGAAAATAGAGTGAATGCGATCAATTATCAGAAAGTGATGGAAGAACTGATAAGGGAGAATTGCGGGGAGGGTCGTGTGCCCAAGCTGCTTTTGCACAGTTGTTGCGCTCCCTGCAGTTCGTATTGTATATCGTGTCTGGCAGAACATTTCGATGTTACTGTGTTTTATTACAATCCCAATATTTATCCGCCGGAGGAATACCGGATGCGGGCGCAGGAACAGAGGCGCTTTATTGAACAGTATCCGACCAGATATCCGGTGAGTTATGTGGAGGCTCCTTATGAAACGGAGCTTTTTTATAAGATGGCAGAGGGGATGGAGGAACTTCCGGAAGGAGGAGCCCGTTGCTTTGCCTGTTACGAGATGCGGCTGCGCAAAAGCGCGGAATATGCAGCAGATCATGGATTTGATTTCTTTACGACGACTCTGTCGATCAGCCCGCTGAAAAATGCGCAGAAATTAAATGAAATCGGGGCAAAGCTTGCCGAAGAATATCAGGTAAATTATCTTTTTTCCGATTTTAAGAAAAAGGAAGGCTATAAGAAATCGACGGAGATATCGAAGGAATACGAGATGTATCGTCAGTATTACTGCGGATGTGTTTTTTCCAAAAGAGACAGGGACAGACAGATTGCGGCAGAGCATGATAGAAATCATGCAATAAATATGGAAGAGATAAAGGAAAGAGAGGAATAGTTATGGCTCAGTTGTGGGGTGGAAGATTCACCAAGGAGACCGATCAGCTTGTTTATAATTTTAATGCATCAATTTCATTTGATCAGAAGTTCTACAAGCAGGATATTTTAGGATCTATGGCTCATGTTGCAATGCTTGGAAAGCAGGGAATCCTGACGAGAGAGGAATCAAAGAAAATTATTGCCTGCCTGAAAGAGATTCAGGAGGATGTTGAGAATGGTAAGCTTGAGATTACATCGGAATACGAAGATATTCACAGCTTTGTGGAGGCAAATCTGATCGACCGTCTTGGCGATACCGGTAAGAAATTACATACCGGTCGAAGCAGAAATGATCAGGTTGCGCTTGATATGCGCCTTTACACCAGACAACAGGTGCTCGAGACCGATCAGCTTTTGAAAGAACTCTTGCAGGTTCTTCACCGCATCATGAAAGAAAATACCCAGACGATCATGCCGGGATTTACGCATTTACAGAAGGCGCAGCCGATTACGCTTGCACATCATATGGGCGCTTATTTTGAGATGTTTAAGCGTGACAGAAGCCGTATGCACGATATTTATGAGCGTATGAATTACTGTCCACTCGGATCTGGCGCTCTCGCAGGGACGACGTATCCGCTTGACCGCGAGTATTCAGCCGAACTTCTCGGATTCTACGGACCGACGTTAAACAGTATGGATGGCGTGTCGGATCGTGATTATCTGATCGAGTATCTCTCTGCAATGGCAACGATCATGATGCACTTAAGCCGTTTTTCAGAAGAAATTATTATCTGGAATTCCAATGAATATAAGTTTGTGGAGATTGATGATGCGTACAGTACCGGAAGCAGTATTATGCCACAGAAAAAGAATCCGGATATTGCCGAGCTTGTTCGAGGTAAGACCGGACGTGTGTATGGAGCTCTGATGTCGCTTCTTACTACGATGAAGGGAATTCCGCTTGCATATAATAAGGATATGCAGGAGGATAAGGAGCTTTCCTTTGACGCAATGGACACAACGAAGGGCTGCATTGCATTGTTTACCGGTATGCTTGATACCTTAAAGTTTAATAAGGATGTGATGCGTAAAAGCGCAAATCATGGCTTTACCAATGCGACAGATGCTGCAGATTATCTGGTAAATCATGGCGTCCCGTTCAGAGATGCACATGGAATTATCGGAAGAATTGTTTTATATTGTCTGGACAAACAGATTCCGATCGATGATATGTCACTGGAGGAACTGAAAACATTCTCGCCGGTATTTGAGGAGGACATCTATGATGCAATCTCTATGGAGACGTGTGTCAATAAGAGACTCACGGTTGGCGCGCCGGGCGAAGAGGCTATGAAGAAGGTTATTGCAGAAAATGAGGCATATCTGGCAATCGACTGGCAGGATGAGATTACGATTCCACAGGATGTTCAGGAATAGTTGTGCATAATACCCATAAATGGGAGATATTTTTTATATATTTAAGACAATTTATTCCTTGTATTTTGTAGTTGATTCAAGTAATATATTTCCTATAAAGACACATGTGCGTGACATGCGGACAAAATAGAGAAAAGTGTTCCGTGCGAAGACAAGTGTCCGCGTATACGAGAAAACGTAAGGAGATTTAAGAGAAAATGAGCGAAAAATTAAAAGTTGGTATTCTTGGTGGAACAGGAATGGTAGGACAGAGATTTATTTCATTATTAGAGAACCATCCTTGGTTTGAGGTTACAACAATTGCAGCCAGCCCAAGAAGCGCAGGAAAGACATATCAGGAAGCGGTTGGAGACCGTTGGAAAATGGATACTCCGATGCCGGAAGCTGTTAAAAATATCGTTGTTATGAATGTCAATGAGGTAGAGAAGGTTGCTTCTGAAGTTGATTTCGTATTCTCTGCTGTAGATATGACAAAGGAAGAGATTAAGAAGATCGAAGAGGATTACGCAAAGACAGAGACACCGGTTGTATCGAACAACAGCGCACACCGTTGGACACCGGATGTTCCTATGGTAGTTCCGGAGATCAATCCTCAGCATATGGAAGTAATCAAGTATCAGAAGGAAAGACTTGGTACAAAACGTGGATTCGTAGCGGTTAAGCCAAACTGTTCGATTCAGAGTTATGCACCAGTTCTTACTGCATGGAAAGAGTTTGAGCCATACGAGGTTGTTGCAACTACTTATCAGGCAATTTCAGGCGCAGGTAAGACATTTAAAGATTGGCCGGAGATGGTAGGAAATATTATTCCTTACATCGGTGGTGAAGAAGAAAAGTCCGAGAAGGAGCCACTTCGTATCTGGGGCTATGTTGATGATGAGAAGAAGCAGATCGTTCCTGCAACTTCACCGGTGATCACCTGCCAGTGTATCCGTGTTCCGGTGTTAAATGGACATACCGCTGCGGTATTTGTTAAGTTTAAGAAGAAACCAACCAAGGAACAGTTGATTGAAGCTCTTGTAAATTACAGCGGAGTACCACAGGAATTACAGCTTCCAAGCGCTCCGAAGCAGTTCATCCAGTATCTTGAAGAGGATAATCGTCCACAGGTTAGTATGGATGTCAACTTTGAAAATGGTATGGGAATCTCTGTTGGTCGTCTGAGAGAGGATACCGTATATGATTGGAAATTTGTTGGATTATCTCATAACACAGTTCGTGGTGCTGCTGGTGGAGCGGTTCTGTGTGCAGAGTTGTTGAAAGCTCAGGGATACATCACAAAGAAATAAATTGATTTTAAAATGATTCCAAGTTATATACGAAGCTGCAATCGATAGAATTGCAGCTTCGTAATCTATCATTCTTATAATTATCGGTTATAGTCATTCGTAAATACATTTTTGAAATACATTGATTCCATAGAATTTTAATTGAATAGCAGATTCAAAAGAACGTTGTCTGTGAAGTTATAATGTGATATAATTTTTGTATTGTGGTGTGAAAACTGTGTATAGAAAAGATTATAGTAAATACACATATCAGATACTTAAGAACGGACAAGATGAATACGGAGGATCAAGATGAATCGGAAACAGGCAGATTTTAAAGAACTGGAACAGATCTATGCAAAGAACGGAAATCAGCTGATTGTACTATATGGAAGACAGGATTGCAGGAAAGAAGAACTTCTTCGTGAGTTTGTACAGGATAAGAAATGCTTTTACTATCGTTGCAGACAGGCGTCTCCGGAGGAGCAGAAGCGAATGATGAGCAAGGAAATCGAAGCACAGTATCAGGTGCGCCTCACAAAACACTCGTATGATGAATATTTCAATCGCGTGAAGAGCGGTGATGCAACGAAGCTTGTTGTGATCATTGATGAAGTGCAGTACATTATGAAACGCGATCCGGAATTCTTAAATAGTGTTTTAAAATTAAAAGCAAAACGTCTGTATCCAGGACCGGTAATGATCATACTGGCATCTTCTTCGATTGTGTGGGCAGAGCAGGATCTTGATGCTGCATTTGGAGAGGAAGTAAAGCGTATTGATGCCAAAATTAAACTGGAGGATTTTACATTCCTTGAGCTGGTTCGTACATTCCCTTCACTTCCGGTAAGTGAGTGCATTAAGATTTACGGAGCAATCGGTGGTGTACCGGGATATATGGAACATTGGGACGAAAAACAGTCATTTAAGGAGAACATCTGCAGACTTGTTCTGACAGAGGGCGGATACTTATTCGATATGGCACAGCAGGTGATTGCATCGGAACTGAGAGAGCTTTCTGTGTATAATACGATTCTTTCCGCAATCGCGCAGGGACATAATAAGTTAAATGATCTGTTTCTTGCAACGGGATATTCTCGTGCGAAGATCAGTGTATATATGAAAAATCTGAGCCATTTTGATATTGTTGAGAAAGTGGTTTCGTTTGAGACCGGTGGATGGGACAATGCGAAGAAAGGTACCTATCGAATTAAGGATACATTTGTTAATTTCTGGTTTAAATTTGTGTTCCCGCATATGTCAGATCTGTATCGTTTGAACGCAGAAGAATTTTATGAGAAACATATTGAACAGGAACTGGATTCTTATATGAATCGTTATTTCTGTGATGTGTGCATGGAATATCTGCAGCTTCTGAATCAGATTGGACGTGTTCCGTTTACAATCCATAAGATGGGAACATGGATCGGTAAGACAGGAACAATTGATATTATTGCACAAAGCAGCGACCGGCGGAATATTGTAGGTCTGTGTAATTGGGAAAAGCCTTATCTGACGATGGAAATGTGTGGAAAATTACAAGAGTCCATGAAGAAGGCAAGAGTACAGTCGAATCATTTGTATCTATTCTCTGCCAAGGCGTTTGATCCGGAACTGGTGGAACTTGCCAAGACAGATACCAGATACGAATTGATTGACATGAATGAATTGTAAAATTGGGTAAGTTATGGGAAAATCTTTAATCATTACCGAGAAACCGTCCGTGGCACAGGAGTTTGCCAAGGTGCTCAAGGTCAACGGACGTAAAGACGGTTACATAGAGAATTCGGAGTATGTGATCACCTGGTGTGTCGGTCATCTGGTTGGTCTTGTATATCCGGAGAGTTATGATATGAAATACAAGAAGTGGAAGCTGGAAGACCTTCCATTTCTTCCAAAAGATTATAAATATGATGTGATCTCTGATGTACATCATCAATATGATATTGTGCATGGAATGCTGATGCGTGAGGATATCGACCGTGTTTACTGGGCAGGTGATGCCGGAAAAGAAGGACAGACGATCGAAGAGAATATCCGCAATTTCGGTGGCGTGAGACCAGGCATGGAGGAACTTCGTGTATGGATCGACTCGCAGACGGAGGAGGAGATTCTGCGGGGAATCCATGAGGCAAAGCCGATGTCTGAGTATGCAAACCTCGGAAACTCTGGAATTATGCGAACCATTGAAGACTATGCGATGGGCATCAATTTCTCACGCGTTATGTCGGTCAAGTATGGAAGCCTGTTAAATGATGCGGCCGGAACACGTTCCTATACAGCCATTGCGGTTGGACGTGTTATGACCTGTGTACTTGGAATGGTGGTTATCCGCGAGCGTGAGATCCGAAACTTTAAGGAGACTCCGTTTTATCGTGTGATCGGCCACTTTACAGATGCATGGATTGAAGGGGAGTGGAAGACGACAGAGAAGTCCGAATATCTGGATTCGCCTCTTTTATATAAGGAGAATGGATTCAAAAAAGAGGAGGATGCACAGAATCTGATCAATCAATTGAATGGACAGACTGCAAAAGTGCTTTCCATCGAGAAAGGAATCAGTAAGAAGCGCGCGCCACTTCTGTTTAACCTTGCAGAGTTACAGGCAGAATGTGCGAAGCGTTTTAAGATCAGCCCGGATGAGACACTTCAGGTGGCACAGGATCTGTATGAAAAGAAGCTGACAACATATCCGAGAACGGATGCCAGAGTTTTATCTTCAGCGGTAGCCAAAGAAATTCAAAAGAATATCAGCCGATTGCGCGGATATGAACCGACGAGCGCATTTGTGGAAAAAATCATGCAACAGCAGTTATATCGCAATATCGCGAAGACACAGTATACAGATGACAGCAAAGTGACAGATCATTATGCAATTATTCCGACCGGTCAGTTGACAGAATTGAATTCTTTGAATTCTCTGCAGAAAGCGGTCTTTGAACTTATCGTTCGGAGATTCTTAAGTGTATTTTATCCTCCTGCGGAATATCAGAATGTTAAGTTAGTTGTTGGTGTTGATACAGAAAATCATACAGAATCCTTTTTTGCGTCAGCAAAAGTGTTGAAATCGCCGGGGTATCTTGAGATTACAGGAATCCCGAAGAAGAAAGATAAAAATGATCCGGATAATCCGAACAGAGGACTCGATCGCGTGACTGGTGGAGAGTTCTCCAGACAGGAGAATGGAGAAGATGGCGAGAATGAGGAGACAGCAGATCCGAAAGTACTTCTGGAACTTGCCGATCGCATTCAAAATGGTGATACAGTAGAGGTAAACGGTTATGGTATCAAAGAAGGTAAGACTTCTCCGCCAAAGCGTTATACATCCGGTTCAATGGTGCTTGCGATGGAGAATGCAGGACAGCTGATCGAGGATGAAGAACTGCGTGAACAGATCAAAGGATCCGGAATCGGAACTTCCGCAACGCGTGCGGAGATCATCAAGAAACTGGTGCGCATCGGTTATCTGAATCTGAACAAAAAGACGCAGGTTCTGACGCCGGAGAATCTTGGAGAGATGGTCTATGAAGTCGTAAATATGACAGTTCCTGCGCTCCTGAATCCTAAGATGACAGCATCCTGGGAAAAGGGACTGGATGGAATTACGAGGGGAACCGTTGATTTCTGGGATTACCGGCATAAGCTGGAGGAGTTTATCCGGACAGAAACGCTTAAGATGATCGACCAGAACATCCGTACACCTCTTGCAGAACGCATCAGTGATTTCGCTGGAAAGAATGCGCGTGGTGCAGGCGCAAGACGTAAGATCGGTGTGAAATGTCCAATGTGTGGAGGTGAACTTGTTACAACTCCGTTTGGTTATGGATGTGCGAATTACAAAAATGATAAATCAGGATGTAATTTTAATATAGGGGAGATTGCCGGAATGGTTCCGTCGGAGGAACAGGTCAAGGAATTGATTGAAAAGGGAAAGACCGGAACAATCCGTGGCTTTAAATCGAAGGCGGGAAAGAGATTTGATGCATGCCTTGTGTTGAACAAAGAGGCGGAAACGGGGAAAGTTTCGGTAGGGTTTGACTTCTCAGAGGTAGAACCGGAAATTGTGCCGGATGTGGTCTGCCCGGATTGTGGTGGTGCGATACGAAAGACGGCATTTGGTTACGGATGCGTCAATTATGATCCGTCGAATGAGGAGAGCTGCCGGTTTGCAATCGGCACGATCGCAGGAAAGTCACTTCCGGTATCTGCGGTCAAGCAGCTCCTGACAGAAAAGAAGACCGATACCATCCGCGGATTTAAATCGAAAACAGGAAAGAAGTTTGACGCCTGCCTGCTTCTGCAAAAAGGAGAGGATGGCAAAAACATTATTCAGTTTGACTTTAATCATGTAGAACAGAAGGTGCTTAAGGATGTGAAGTGTCCGCTGTGTGGTGGAGATATCGTGGTTACTTCATTTGGATACGGATGTGCCAATTATGATCCAAAAGTTGAGAACAGCTGTCGTTTTTCTATCGGAAAGATGGCAGAGAAAGCCTTTACGGAGACACAGGTCAAGCAGCTTCTGACAGATGGCATAACAGAGACGATGCGTGGCTTTAAATCCAAGTCAGGAAAACGCTTCGACGCACGTGTGGCGTTGAACAAAGACGAAAGTGGTAAAGTGACAGGACTTAAATTTGACTTTGATAATGTAGAAGCCAAGAAGGTCAAAGATGTTGTCTGCCCGAAGTGTGGAGGTGCAATCACGGTTGCACCATTTGGCTTTGTGTGCGAAAATAACAAGAGAGATGATCCTTCCAGCTGTAACTTTATGGTTGGTAAGATTGCAAGTGTGAAGATTAAGGAATCCCAGCTTAAGGAACTTCTGATCCGTAAGAAAACGGATGTCATTGAAGGCTTTGTTGCCAAAACCGGTATGAAATTCGATGCTCCGCTGAAACTGACGGAGGAGGGAGATATCGCTTTTGATTTCCCGGAGAAACCGAAACCGGTTGAGACGAAGGTGGCGTGTCCGAGATGCGGCAAGATGCTGATGAAATCGCAGTGGCGCTACGAATGTGAATGTGGATTTAAGATCTGGCATACAGTCGCGAAAGTAGAACTTTCCGAAGATGTGATGAATGAACTTCTTACAACCGGAAAAACGAAGCATAAGATTACAGGTTTTACCTCCAAGGCCGGAAAGGTATTTGATACCTGTCTAAAATACGAGAACGAGCAGATTTCTTTCGATTTTGATAATCCGGGAGAGCCGGACAATGCTGATGAAGTGCAGGCTGATGTGAATGGAAACGATCGGGCGGAAGCTGAACTGGGAAAAGGCACACAATCAGAGACGACGGAGATGACATCTAAGATACAAAATGAGTCATCTGAATCGGTATAAATTAGTTTTAGAGAGGAGTAACACAATGGAAAACGCAAAGATCGTCAATTTATATGATTTGACACAGTCAATCGCCGGAGAATATCTGGCACAGTTTACTTATCCATGGGAGGCATTGGGCGGAATTTCGGATTTTATCCGTGAGATCGGACCTAAGCTTGATCCGGAGGTATATGAGAAGAGAGGAGAAGATATCTGGGTTGCCAAGGGTGCAACGATTGCTCCGACTGCAAGTTTAAATGGGCCTTTAATTATTGATGAAGATGTTGAAGTACGTCAGTGTGCTTTCATTCGTGGTAGCGCGATTGTCGGTAAAGGATCGGTTGTCGGCAATTCGACGGAACTGAAAAATGTAATTATCTTTAACTCGGTGCAGGTTCCTCATTATAATTACGTAGGGGATTCGATCCTTGGTTATAAATCACATATGGGAGCCGGATCGATCACTTCAAATGTGAAGTCGGATAAGACTCTTGTTGTTGTCAAGGATAAATTCGATTCCGGAGAAGAGATTGAGACAGGAAGAAAGAAGTTCGGCGCGATGCTTGGTGATCATGTAGAAGTCGGATGCAATTCGGTATTGAATCCGGGAACCGTTATCGGAAGAGAGTGTAATGTTTACCCGCTTTCGTCCGTGCGAGGGGTAATTCCGGCGGAGCATATTTTTAAAGACGCGCAGCATGTGGTCAAAAAAGAGGCAAAATAATACAGGAAAATCGCGGATGTACGAAAAAAAGTGCCAATTAGTACTAGACTTATCAAAAAAAATATGCAAAAATACTTAAGGTATGTCAGAATGGTAACAGAGTTTATCATATACAATTAACATGCGAAAGGAGTCTTATAATGATTTACACAAAGGAAGTTGAAAACATGTGTCCTGTAGCAAAGGGCGCAAAACATGAGCCAGCTCCTATTCCAGAAGAAGGAAAATGGGTTCATTCCAAGAAAATTGAGGACATTTCAGGATTTACACAC
>ERZ773210.3586-NODE-3586-length-10863-cov-3.147021_pt1 | contig 10863 bp, 17 predicted proteins | sample MGYA00580528_ERZ773210 | MGnify/ENA primary metagenome ERZ773210 (study PRJEB29015, sample SAMEA2737769) | human gut metagenome | biome: human gut; feature: human-associated habitat; material: faeces | place: China | collected 2012 ...
GCCGCCCGGAAAGAAATCGTCGCCCTCATACCAGCTGGCCGTGAAAAAGCTGCCGTCCGGCAGGTCGAGCCGGTACACGCTAAGCCCGATCTCAGGCGCCTTGTGCCAGATGCCCCAGTTCTGCCAGCCAGACAGCACGGCCTTGCGCTTGCTTTCGTTCGTCAGGGCGATAACGTCCTGACGGGTCAGTTCCAGTATCATACTTTCCCTCCCAATTCTTTTAACCGTGTCATCGGACACCGCTCGCACTTGTCCACCATCGCCTCATAGTCCAGTTCAAAAGGAAACTTACAATACTCATCGCAGATCTCACCTGCGAGCTTGTTTACCGTCTGCTCCCAGCAGCCTGTATGGAATATCGGACCAGAGCGCACACCCTGTCCGCAAAACTTACACTTAGCCATTATTCCGGCGTCACCTCCGTCCAATGCGTTACTGTTACGCTTGCCGGGCAGTCCTGGTCTTCAGCAAAGCGCCAGCCATCCTCCCAGCGGACATACTCGCCATAGCTCCCGTTATCCTTGCGGCACAGCAGCGGCACGGCCTCGGGCGGCTGCTCGGCGGGATACTCATGCCAGATTTTCGCCTCCGGCCGACCGGCAATCATCTCGAAGGGGTCCACCCCCGCCCAGTCGGCCAGATGGAAAAGGTCATCCAGATCGGGTGCGTGGAAGTCCAGCGGATCATCCCACAGCCAGTTCGTATACCAACGTTTCGGGAAGTTCTCAAGATCTTCATAGCTCGTAATTCCGACGCCAGCGAGCGCGAGCTTGATATGCCGCCGCGCCATCGCGAGCGGCGATTTCATGAAGGCGTCCTCGCGCTGCTGGCGCTCGGCCTTGCGCGTCTCGGCGTCCTTCGCGCTTGTGATGCGCTGCTTGACCTTGCCGCAAACGAGCTTACAGCCGTCCGCTTTGTGGCACTCATGGCAGCAGCCGACGCAGTATTCCTTTTTCACCCATGCGGCACGCTTGTCCGCGCCGGTGCAAGGCTCTATATCGGGCGATGCCTCCGGACAGGTCAGCGGCGTAAACTCGTACTCGGCAGCTTTGCGGTGCGCTCTAATTTTTTTGCCGTCCAGATTCCAATAGCGGTCTTTGTACGCACCGTGCAGCTCTCTTTGCAGGTCCGCATCGCACTGGCTCAGTTCGTAAGCGGCGCTGTCGTTGATACGATGACACTTAAAATCGCCCTGCCAAGCCTTTGTCAGCCCGTTATCAATCGCCTTCGCCCTGGCAATCTGGCTCTCGGACGTTTTGAGTACCTCGGCGACATAACTGCGCAGCTTGCCCGGTAGTGCAACCACGCCGCGCGACTGCAAGTCCTTGAGCGCCGTCTCAATCTCCTTTGCGGCTCGTCCGGTGTACTCGGCAGTCAGGCCGCCACCACCGCGTGCCATGGTGTTAGTCCAGTGCAGGATCAGCGTCTGGATAGACGGGTCAAGGTCGGCATCGAGCACAATACAGGGTGCAGCCTTGCGGTCGAGCAGTGCCAGCGCATTCCGGCGGCGGTGTCCGGCGAGGAGCAAATACCCGCCGTCCGGCTTGCGGCGCACCACAAGCGGCTGCTGCAAGCCGATGACCTCGATGGACTCCGCCAGCTCGTCAATGCCAGTCTGCGTGTAGGTGTTGGCGGCGTTCTCCTCAATTTCCGCAAGCGCAATCTCCTGCACCCTCATTTCTCCGGTGTCCGATTTGGACACCGCCTCACCCATCAGCTCCGCGAGATTAAATTTCTTTGCCATATCACTCCACCTCCATCAGTTCTTTGACCCACGCCCGGTAATCTCGGGCGGCCGCCGAGGTCGGCGACCAGCGCGTAACCGGCTGGGCGGCGTAGGTGCTCTCCGTCACCTTGTCCGTGCGGCGGATTTTCCGGTAAAACAGCGGAATCGGGCTGTGCTCTCGCAGCCAGTCCTCGCTCTGGCGCGTTGCGTCAGCGTTGTGCCAGATGGTCAGCAGACCGAAAACACTGCGCTTGGCAAGGCCGGTGTTCCGCACGCTGGCAATCTGGTCGGCAAGCAGCCGCATACCGGACATCTCAAACGCCCCCGGCTTGATCGGCACAATTACCGTGTCACTTGCCGCAATCGCCGAGATGCACGGTAAACTGAACGACGGCGGGCAGTCGAAGATCATCACGTCATAAGCATCATCCTCGACCAGTGCGTCACGCAGATCGGCGTACACGCGGACCGCCTGCTTGCGGTCAATGTCGGCGTCCAGATCAACCGAGGCCAGCTGCATGTCGGACGGGATAATGTCCAGATCACGGTAAATGGTGTGCTGGATGACGTCCTCGTAGTAGGCCGTGCCACCGTCAAACAGGTCGGCCGTGCTGCAGGCATCAGGTGCAACGCCAATGTACTGGCTGGCGTCACCCTGCGGGTCGCTGTCTACCAACAGCACGCGCTTGCCATAATCAGCCGCCAGAATACCTGCGAGGTTTACCGCGGTGACGGTCTTGCCGACGCCGCCCTTTAAATTCACTATGCTTATGCTCTTCATGATTTTATCCTTTCTTTTTCGGTCCGGGCGACCGCATTTTTACGCCGCTGGCATGCAGGATGGCCGAGACCACAGCGTAGGCGCGCCCCTGTCCGCGCGCGATGGCGAGGATGGAGTTCCCGGCCTCGTAAAGCTCCACGATCTTCTGCCTTTCCTCCGGCGTCGCGGATGCGTTGCGCTTTGCCTCGCACCGCGCCTTGGCGTCCTCCTTCGGGTTTACCATGCGCCGCTCGTCGCGCTTCGGCGTGCGGACGGTTTCGGTGTAGCGGTACGGCTCGCCGAAGGCCTCGCCCGTCACCTCGACGGTTTCGTAAATCCCGCGCGGGTGGCGGAAGATGACGCGGCGGGTCTCAGTTGCCATTTTCCGCTCCCGCTATCTGCATCATCTGCTCATAGTCTTTCTTGATTACGCCAGACCCGATCAGAGCCATGATGTACTGCATCGCCTTGTCGGCAGTCTCGTCATTCGCCGCCTCGCAAACTACGCGATACAGCGCGATCAACACACGGCGGATGTCATCACTCAAAATCTCTCCGTCCGCGCAATCAAATCTGCCTTCGGCCTGTATTCCGTCAATTTTAATCTCAATCATGCTGTTTCCCCTTCCGATTTCTCTTGATGTATCCAAGCGCCGCGCCGATGGCCTCGGCTCTCTCTCGGTACTCTCGCGCGAGCCTCGGCTCGACGAGCTTGCTCTGTGCGTACAGCCTGCGGCGATCAAACCGCAGCTTTTGAATTGCCTTTCTTAATTTCACGCTTCTCCTCCATCCTTTTCGTCTGCACGATCACCTCGCGCTGGCCGTCCATGTACTCGGCAAACTGCTGCACGCTGCCGTCGAAATCGAGGTAAACCTTGCCGAGGCGGCCCTCCTTGTTTTTGAGCACCTGCAGCACGCGCTCGTTTGCCGGTGCGCTGTCCGCCTCGTTCTTGTAGAGGGCAAGCACTGCATCGGCGTCCTGTTCGATCTGGCCGGACTCGCGCAGGTCGGTGAGCGACGGCTCGCCGTCGCGCGCCTCGGACGCTCGCGAAAACTGCGACAGCGCCACGACCATGATCTTGCGCTCCTGCGCCATCGCATGAAGCGCGAGCGAAATATTTGTCACGATCGCGAAGCGGTCGCGTCCCGGTCCGGTAAGTTCCTGCAGGTAGTCAATAAACACGATTTTGTGCCGTCTGCGTATCGCGCAGTCCATGATGTCCTGCACGCGCCACCCCGGCGCGTGTACCAGCTCGACGTCGCTCTCGGCAATCTCGCGCTGCAGGCGGTTGAGCCGCGTCCACTCCTCCGGCGTCATCTCCCGGCAGTTGATATGGCCGAAGTCGATGATCGCGCGGTTCGAGACGATACGGTTTATCAGCTTGGAGGGCGTAGTCTCGAGGCTGTAAAAGCCGACTTTCGCGCGCCGCCCCATGTGCGTCGCCATCTGGAGCGCGAGTGCCGTCTTGCCGGCGGACGGGCGGCCTGCAAGGACTACAAAATCGCCGAAGTCGCTGTAAAGACGGCTATCGAGTCGGCTGAAGCCGTACTCGATGAATTTTCTCTTTGTCGTCTGCTCAAGGGCGAAGGTTTCAAGCCCCTGCGACAGCGAGACGATTTCCGCGCCCTGTTTTTCCGCCGTGGCCTCCATCGCCGCGGCGATGAGCTCGCGCCCTTCCTCGCTCGTGCGCACCTGCGTGAGCTTGTCAGCCAGCTCCCGCAGGCGGCTGACTTTCGTCTGCTCCTGCATGGCCTCGGCGTATGCTTTCCAGGCGCTCGCCGTGCTGCATACGTCCATGCACTCCATCAGCAGCGGCTCGTATTCCTTGCCGATGGCGGCGCGGATCGTCACCGGGTCGAGCGGCCGGCCGCGGTTGAAGATCTCGCGTGCCGCCGTGTACACCGTCCGCAGCTCAGCGCGGAGAAAATCGCTCTCGCGCGTCGCGGCGAAAAGCTCGCCTGCGATCTTCGGGTCGAGCAGCAGCGCGCCGATGACGCTGTACTCGGCGGCGAGCGTTGCTCGTTTCTCTACCACACCTCGACCTCCTTTCGCCGCCTGGGCGGCTTGTCCGGTCCGGCTGGCGGCTGCGGCTCGTCCTCCCACCGGCGGCCGTTAAGCCATGTTGCCGGGTTAGGTACGTAGCGGCCGCCGTCCCGCTGCCACGCCTCCGTGCGCGTCTGCCACTCGAGCGCGGTCAGGAGCGCATCCAGCAGGTCGCGGTCTGCGTGGAGCTTGTCCCACGCCCGGCGCGCCGGCTTCTTGGCGACGTGCTTGGGGTAGGCCGCCCAGAACTCGTCAAATAACTCGCTCTCCCCCGTGGGGGTAAGGGGGTTATTATTATCTCTTGTATTATTCTCCTTTATATCCTGGAAGTTTTCTTCTATAGGGTCAGGAAGTTTTTTTCTATAGGTATGGAAATTTTCTTCTATAGGGTCAGTCACTTTTTCCATTGCTTCCTGAGCGTTCGCCTGCACCCAGATTCGGCGCTCAACGACGGTTTTTCCGGCATCTCGGATGACCTCGACACGGAGATATCCGAGCTCCGCCAGGCGCGCGATTGCGCCCGAAACTGTGCGTTTGCTCTGCTTGAACTTGTCCGCAAAATGCTCATTTCCGGCCGAGCAGTAGCCCTTGACGTTGCACATCGCCGTGATGTCGCTGTAGAGCACACGGGCGAAAAAGCTGAGGCGCTCATCGTACCGCACGTCGGCGGTCAGGATGCTGTAAAAACTCGGCTTATCTGCCATACCCTGTCGCCTCCTTGATGACCTCGCACGCCGCCGTGAAGCGGCGCAGGAGCGCCCGCATTTCCCCGTCAGGCTGTTCTTTTCTGCTGTGCTTTCGGCCGGTCCCCTGACCGACCCACGGCAGCACTCCCGCCCTCCGCAGCTTGGTGAGCTTGGAGTTCACAGACGCAGCGGAACGATCGAGTTCCTCCGCGATTTCGGGCGCGGTCATGCCGTCCCGGGCCATCTGGATGATGCGATCTACATCCTCCTGCGGCCACTCCTGCTTCACCCTTTTCCTCAAGGGTTGCCCCTCAAGGCATAATTCTGCGATTTTCTGCTCAAGCGTGGTGTTGCCAACGCCGAGCTCTTCCGCAATCTTTCGTGCCGGTACTCCGGCCTCTCTTTGGCGGACGAGATGATCGAGCATCTCATCCGTCCATACAATTTTCGCTGGCATATCTAACCCCTTTTCTACGAATTCCGCGCGGTGCCCGTCCACATGGCGAGCACGCCGACGGCCGCGACAAAGAGCGTCGCACGGCCGCCCAGCAGCTCCGCATTATCGGCGCTCGCCGCCGCGATCAGCAGCGCAAAGCCGATGGCCGTCAGCGCCGCACGGATATGCTTATCAGTTAAAGATTTTTTCCGGGCTTGACGCGCCCGGGCGCTTGTGGTAGTATAATAACCGTATTCACTATGCTTTGCGCTTGCTACGGTTGCCGCCGTGCAGGCGCTTTTTCTTTGTCTGGATTTCACTTTTCTGCCCCTTTCGATGCGTATGTCAGCTCTAATGCCGCAGACACGATCTCACCCAGTTCGGACGTAATGCAGTCGAATGCCGGGCGTTCTTCTTCGGCGATAACGCCATCCTCGCAGATTTGCAGCAGCTGATCGAACTGACCATCGCGTGCAAAACCACCGATCAGCCGCACAATCCGCATTGCCGCGTGTTCCAGTGATTTTACGTTGACCTCCGGCATCACTCCGGCGAGGTCTCCCGACTGGATGTGCTGATAGCAGAGATACGGAAAGTCGTAAATCTGCGCCATGCGCAGCACCGTGCTGTCCGGCGGCCGGCGGCGGTCCTGCTCGTAGGCCCCGAGGCTTTCGACGCTGATGTCCAGTCGTTCAGCGGCGGCTTCCTGAGTCAAACCCTTCAACTCGCGCGCGGCCTGGTAGATGTTTCTGTTCTCTCGCACACTGGTCATTCCTTTCTTTGCGAGTTATGATATTATCAACGAACAAACCCAAGACGCTGTTGCCGCAGCATCTCGGTGTCGGCCTTTTCCCGCTCCTTTTCGTAGCGGTAGACCTCGTCCCAGCGAATTTTCCACCCGCCGAGGTTCACGGCGCTGAGCTTGCCCTCCCGGATAATCATCCGGACATAGTCCGGCGAGCAGAGCCACCGCTCGGCCAGCTCGGCCGTAGTTGCGTATTTCGCCGCCATTAGATAGCCTCCTTTTCGTCTTTGTAGAGATCGTCCAGCGTGCAGCCGAGATAGATTGCGATTTCCGGCAGCAGTCGAGACGGAGGGTACAATCCTTCGCTCTCCCACTTGACTATTGCGGTCTGGCCAACACCAAAATGCGCCGCCATATCTACCTGTCGCAGGCCCTTCGCCTGTCGCAGTTCTTTGATTTTCTTCATTTTCTCACCTTCTTTCTGGTGTTTCGTCCCTTTTCGTGATAAAATTTCATGGAAAGGAAGTGTAGATAATGGATATCGCAGCGGTTGTCACTATCGTATCCGGCATTGTTTCTGTTGCCGCAATTATTTCCTCGCCAGTAAATACATGGATTCGTTATCACTACGACAAACAATTACAGCAAACTGAACGCTTTTTTAAGGCTCGTTCGTCAACTTATCCTCCATATATTGAAGCAGTCAGCTTGTATTTGCGCCATCCGTCTGCGGAACAACATACCCAAACTGAACGCGCAGCCGCAGCCGCCGAATTATATGCCTCCATCGAAACGTTGGAGCTCATTTCTGACCTTCAACGTCAGATGAGCGAGTCTCTGTTACATCTTTCAAGCGGATTCATCGACGATACGAAGATACTTAACGACCTTAGTTCCGCATACTTGGATATGATTTTCTCTATGCAGAATGACCTGAAAATACCTTCTCAAAAGCGCAGATAATTGCAACACAATGTCAAAAACGTCGTAACGGCTAAAATGTCGGTCGGTATGATGACCAGCCAGACACGCCAGTCATCACTTCGGTTCATCGCAGCGCACGCTACCAGCGAAATTGCCAGATACGCGATTTCTTGCATAAACAATATCCAGAGCAGCATCCTCCCTCACCTCCATATATCACTCTTTGCGATTATTACTATATATCACTATACGCGATATGTCAATAGGTTTTGAAAAATTTTCTCGCTTGTTGCGATATAATATTTAATTATATTACTTTTAGTGATATGATGGCATCGAGGTGAATTGTATGATACGCATCAGAGAATTGCGAAAAGAGAAAAATTTATCGCAAAAAGATTTAGCAACGCAATTTCATGTTGCTCAAAATACAATTTCAGGCTGGGAAAAAGGCATGCGTGATCCCGATACGGATACGGTCGCTGCTTTAGCCGCATTTTTTGATGTATCAACGGACTACCTTCTCGGCAATACAGACATAAGAAAACCTGCCAGCCGTCCGACTGTAGACGATGACGACATCAAATTTGCGCTTTTCGGCACAACGGACATTGACGACGCGACATTAGAGGACATCAAGGCATATGCACGTTTCAAGCGTGAGCAATATAACAAAAGGTAACTTTATGGATCGCAGAACGAGCTTATATCTATACGCATGGCGAAACCACATTGACGTGGACTATTTTCCGATGCAAACGGCTGAGGCTTTCTCGGTTCCGATCGGCGGCACTTGCGCCATCGCTCTGGACCCGACTAAGATCCGATCCGAAGCGGACGAGGCGGTCAAGCTGTCGCACGAACTCGGCCATTGTGTCTACGGTGGTTTTTACAACAAATACACGCCGTTTGATGTCCGCGCCCAGCACGAGAACAAAGCGAACGCCTGGGCAGTGCATCGGCTTGTCCCTTGGGCTAAGCTCAAGCAGGCCGTGAAGAGCGGCATGACCGAAGTGTGGGACTTGGCCGAGCATTTTGACGTGACCGAGGATTTCATGCGTTGGGCGATTACCTACTACACAGAGCGCAAAAACTATAAATTTGAGTAAAAAATAAAGGTGTCCAAATTGGACACCGAAAGGTGCATGTATATGATTACTCCTAAAACATGGAGCAATGTTCCCTCAGGGGACTCTCCCTCTTCTATTTATACGGTTATTGATATTGAAACCACAGGACTGAGTCGTCAAAATTCCGAAATCATCGAATTTGGCGCCTTGAGAGTGGAAAATGGAGAAACTGTCCGCAGCTTCTCCCAGCTAGTTCGCCCTACTGCTCCGATTCCGCTTGATAGCACAGAGATCACCGGCATTACTAACGAAATGCTAGCAGACCAGCCTTCTATTGAAACCGCACTGCCTGCATTCCTTGATTTTATTCAAGATACACCAATTATAGGTCACAATATTTTGGCCTTTGATCTGCCTATCATAAATCGAATCTGTACAGAAAATAATCTGTCTCCAATAACAAATCCTTGTTGCGACATGCTGCCTCTGGCGCGTGGCTGCCTGAAAATATCTCATTACAAGCTTTCTGCTATCGCTGACCATCTTCAAGTTGATCTCAGTCAGGCGCATCGTGCATTAGGAGATTGCGAAACCACATATCGTTGCTTTGAAGCTCTACAAAAACGGTACAATCCCAAGATTGTTTGGCAAAGCGCTAAGGAGTTTCCAATTGAACAGCAAGAGGGAAAGTCCCATAAAGCGCATATCACTGCAGAACAATTCTCGTATTACAGATCAAGGCCTAAAGCAAAAGACATTCATCCCACTGTCGATATGTTTGATCCTGCACATCCGCTGTATGACTTGACTTGCGTTATCACAGGTGAAATGCAGAGCATGGATCTACACGATGCTATGCAATGTATCGCAGACTACGGCGGTCATAATGCAGATAACATCACCCGGAAAACTGATTTGTTGATCGTTGGTGCAAACTCTGATTCGAAACATAAGAGCGGAAAAATCACCAAAGCTGAAGAGTATATCGTTAAAGGCTTTCCTATCAAAATCATCACGGAAGCTGATTTTTTGCAGTTACTTAATAACCAGTCAGATTGCTCAGATAATAACTCGCTTTCTGAGCCTGAACGTATTATGCAGGAGTTTCTATCTGCTATCCAGCAAGCTGATTCTCGCTATGATTTGCGGAAGATTGCACTGCAATTTCGTACCCCTAAATCATCTCAGCCTTATTATGCCATTGAATGCTTTGGTCAATCCTGTATGACATTCAAGGGCAGCGTACAACTTTATCTCGAAGTTTCTCCGAAAATTCAATCTTTGTTCGCCGATTTTAATATTACACTAGATGACTCTCGCCAAAACAATTGGGCGCGTATGGTCGCTAAATCATTTTCGTTCGAGAAATATCCACAGCTTGCTATCGAAATCTATGAGAAGTTTCTCATGACCAACGGTTTTGATTGTTGCTCGCGCTATCTGCAGTGTAGTGAGGCTGGACATTGTATTCACCCTGATCTGATGACAGCCGGACAGTGTACATATCGACGTAAACTTCGCTTAGGTCAAATCTTCTACGGTTCTAAGCGTAATGTCTGAACTGCGCAGATGTTATGTTTAACCTCCGAGAATGACGGGGTGATCCGGCGTAGAATATCATTCATCCGTATATACAGCAGACCCCTGCCCTTTCTGGGGTCTGCTATATTTTCACCTGCCCAATCGAACAAATGTTCTTTTCCGCAAATTTTCCGAACCTTAGGAGAGATTACCATCATGTCCGACTACAAATACAAAACCAGCATCGTCATCGGCCACCGCCCGGACGGCAGGCCGATCCGGAAATACATCCAGGACAACAGCAAAATGCGCTTTGACGCGAAGGTGCGGCAGGTCCGCGCGCTGACCGAGCGCGGCGGCGCGCCCGGCAAAACGACCGTCGAGGAGTGGGCGTGGCAGTGGTTCCGCAGCTACAAAGCGCCTCGCGTCGGCGCGTCCCAGCGCATCAATTACGAAACGCACATCCGGCTGCGCATTGCTCCGACGCTCGGCGCGCTCCCGATTGCGGACGTGAAGCCCTTCCAGGTGCAGCAGCTGCTCAATGAGGCACGGACGGACAACGGCAAGCCGCTCGGTGCCGGAACGGCCGCGCAGCTCCGCTACATCGTCCGCGCGATCTTCGAGCAGGCGGAGATCAACGGTCTGATCGTGGCCTCGCCCTGCCGAAATCTCGAAATGCCGGTCACGCGCAAAAAAGAGCGCCGATCACTGACGCACGAGGAGGAAGACATTATTCGCAAGGTCGCGGAAAGTCACTACGCCGGGCCGTGGGTGCTGCTGATGCTGGACTGCGGCCTGCGCCGCGGCGAGACCGTGCCGATCGGCTGGCAGGACGTCAAGGGCGGCCTGCTCCAGATTTCAAAATCAGTTGAGTATAAGTCGGACTGCAATCAGCCGACGCTCAAGGACACAAAAACGGCTGCAGGCGTGCGCTTCGTGCCGCTTCCGGAC
>ERZ773210.3588-NODE-3588-length-10853-cov-16.624653_pt1 | contig 10853 bp, 10 predicted proteins | sample MGYA00580528_ERZ773210 | MGnify/ENA primary metagenome ERZ773210 (study PRJEB29015, sample SAMEA2737769) | human gut metagenome | biome: human gut; feature: human-associated habitat; material: faeces | place: China | collected 2012 ...
AAAATCTGCTCCAGCATTGCAGCGCTGTCCGTAATCTCCTTGTCAATGGGTTCTGCCTCTGCCTGTGCTGTCTGCGATACGGTTCCCAATCCCAGACGCTCCACGATTCGGCTGAGCTTGGCAGCATCCTCCGCCCGGACCAAAATATCTGTTACGGCGCTGGGGGCCTTGTCTTTCAATGCACAGTAGAGCACGCCATAACGCTTTGCCTCCTGTGCAAATTCTTTGAGTCGATCCGTCGGGATGGAGAATACCGTCAGTTCCTTGCCGGATTTCAGCAGCGCCCGCAATGTGGTGTGGCCTCTGGTTTTCTGCTCGGCACGGTTCAGCGCCATCAGCATTGCGGCTAGATGCTCTGCGCCCTTTCCGGCCAGTTTTAAGGTGTATTCCATTCCTTCGATGGAATACCGGACAATCTGTTCAGCGGCCTGTCCGCTGGTATCCATGGGGTTGCACCTCCTTGTCCTGTGTTGTGGTTTGGATTCTTTTAAGGGTTTCGGTCATGTGGACTGACCGGGTTTGAATCTGTTTACATAGCCTCACCTCCCTTCGCAGCGGCTTCATTTCACCTGTAAGCCGGTCAATTTCAAGCTGAATTGCAGCAGCTTCCTCCGATTCTGTTTCCCGGCAGCACTGGGCATAGAGCCGATTCCGCTGCCGGGTCAGCACTTTAATTTCTCCCTCCCGGCGCTCCAAAAACGCAGAAAGCTGCACATCCGTATCCAGGCGATAGGTGTGCAGCAGTCTGATTTCCTGTTTGTAGTTGTTTAAGTGGCGGAGATCTTCCCGGAGGAGGAAGTGCATCTTCCGGGAAGATTGCGGATGCTTTGGGAAGATGCCCAGCCGGTAGCAGTAGTAGAGATACAGCCGCCGAAGGTGGGGCTTCTTCCGCTTTGGCATGGTTCCACGGAGACGGTAATGCTTCCGTGGTAAAGCAACGGTCAGCTGTTTCTTTGTCGGGAGGGATCGTCCCAGACGCTTGCGAATCTCCGGCATGGAATACTGTTCGCCCAGATTCCGTTTCAGCCGGAAGAACCGCTCCTTGCCCGGTGGACGAACAGATAAGTCCTGCCCGGTTTTGTATGCGTATCCCATGGCTTTCAGGGCATGAAAAAATTGCTGCTCCGTTTGGGAAACAGCAATGGCATGGTCAATATCCGATTGAATGAGGCTGCGCCATGTGGGTGCGCCGCGCTTTTCTGCGGCAATTTCTCCATGATGACGGGTGGCTCCCTGCTGGGGATGCTCGATGACGGATAGTCCGTATTCCCGGCATAGCCAGTCTGATACATCCCGCATCCGATGGAGAAAAGCTGCATCCGAATGAAAGCGTTTGCCATCCCCAAAGGATACGGAGTTCAGTACAAAATGATTGTGCAGATGCCCACGATCCAGGTGGGTGGCAATCACTACCTGAAACTGCTCACCCCAGAGTTCAGTCGCAAGCTGAACGCCAATTTGATGGGCCTGAGCTGGCGTCACCTCCCCAGGCGCAAAAGACTGGTAGGCGTGATATGCAACGCGCCCACCAGTCTTTCCAAAGTGCTTTTTAACGGCATTCATCTCTGCTGCCGCCGTGTCCGGGAAGCAGTTCAGCCCGGATACATAGGTTTTTGCGTCCGTTTTCTGTTCGTTGACAATGTACTTGAGGACGCTGGCAAGATGGCCCTTGGTGGGCCAGATTTTTGTGGTGGCCATAACTTTTCGTGTGTGTGAACTTTGCTTTTAGCAATATGTTGGGAAGATTATTTTAGTTTGCTTTCAAGCAAAGCCTTCATACTCTTGTACTGATACTCGCCGATGGAATTCTTCATTGCATTCAAGTCGTTTAATGCTTGCTGGATGTCTTCTTTAGTGTACTTTCCCTCCAACATTGCGTCGATATTTGCAATACTCGAATACCTGCTCATCGTGTCACCTCCTTTCATTGCTATAACAGCCATAGAAAATGCAGTAACGCCAATAGTTTCTGGCCATAGCTGAAGCAGGGAATCATTCAAATGATTTTAGAAAGCGAAACATGGCTTACATGGACTGAAGAAAGAATAACATAATAGGAGGTTGATTCAAAAGAATTGCAGTAAGAGCGGGCCTAATTGCAATGACAAAAAATAGGGAATAGGAGGACAGATATATCGCATCTGGGATGAACGGTAGATAGATTATTGATTTTTTGTTTTAGGCGATAAATGTATATATGTATTAAGATTTTGCTCAAATAAACGATTCCATTGATTTTTAGAAAAAATGCTCGTAAACACAGCAAGAGATCATATCTGGAAATAGGTAATAGACTTTGCGTTTATTTTCTGTTCGTTGATGATGTGCTTGAGGACATTAGCAAGGTGACCATAATATGAACTTAAGTATCTCTTACTGTTGCGGCTTATGTTACGCGCTTCTCAGGTTTTTTTGTGACTAGATAATTTTGTGTTAATTACAGAAAATGGGCCTCGATATGAGAAATTCGATAACTGCTCTTAGCTTTTCAACATAAAGGTGTTTACATTTCTGACAGCTTCAGCTTTTTATTAGTTGATTTGCAAATCAAAAATTATCAGAAAGGATATGACACTATGGCAGGTGTAACAACGATGAAAACTACCTACACTACCTACACGGTCTATTTTGGACCGGGCGGTGCGGGAACCTTTGAAAGGGTAGGCTCAGTTTCTGCTGGAGAGAAAGTTCGAGTCAATTGGAGAGAAGGAACTTACAGCAATATCACTTATGTGGTTAACTCCACTGGAAAATACAAGACAGGTTATGTCCCGACCAAGTATGTTTCCAGTAATGCAAGTATTGATGATCGAACTGATGAAATTAACAACCTTATGAAAAGTACTTATCGGTGCCCGTCTTCGGCTTATGTTTTTTACCGCCAAGAGGGGGATTCTGAAGAATGTGTAGGTTCGGTTACTGCGGGTGAACTGTTCAGGCAGGTGTGGACCTTTGGGCTACCTTCTCCACGTTGGACTTATATTCAGTATACTGTTGACTCGACGCAGAAATACAAACGTGGCTGGGTCTATTGGTAAGCAGAATCGGATTAATTCTCCAATGATGTGAAATAGGGAAGAATATTATTTAAGGGGTGGTGACGGAAACACCACCCCTTATCGTATCATTAACTCAATTTCTCGCTTATACATTTTTTGATTGGGCCCATGATTTCTCTGATATACCATGATTTCCATTCTATAACGTTATCGCGCGTTTTCAGCTTGTTTTGTTCAATAAAGTCTTCGATGACTATGATGCCATACTCAGTGTGTTCATAGTAGGATTGTAAGCTAGTGATATTCTCGGAATCATACTGATGATCTTTCTTGGTCAGCATTCCCAAACAAACCAGTTGATAAAAGTAGTTTTCATCGTAGCCGAGTAAACGTACATTTATTGTATAGCAAAGTTCATCCCAGTCGAATTCGTAGAATTGATCCAGTTCTGATATCGGTTTCGCAATAATCTGCCAGATGAGACCATCATAACCATATGTGTGTTGGGTATTGTCATAGTAAGAATAAATAGCTGTTCCAAAATCCAATGTGATCTCCTCATCAAAATCTTTAATGGTGACAGGATAAGGCGTGTCGATTTTAAAATCTTCTATATGTTCATTAGAAACAGACAGTACGGCATCGGCTTGTTTGCTCGATAAGATACAAACTGCCTCATCATATGAACTTTTCTGATCCTCTATGGAAGATGATACACTTTGCGTATTGGAAGTTATGTCTGCATCTGCAGACAAGCCTTGTGATATTGAATTCTCCCAACTGGTTTTGGCCCCGCCTTCTTGATGGGTATTCTGTCCCCCGTTTGCTTGCGTCCAAAGAGAAAGTGTCAGTGCAATGGTTACTGAGAAAATACATATAAAGCAAGCAGCAATTAGCCCGGAGATTTTCAGGATGCGGTGTTTTTTTGTAATTTTTTTAGGGGTTCCGTGTTTGCAAGGAAAATGCTTGCCTTGCAAATTTGGGTTTACATAATCTTCACCGTAGTAGTAATACATCAAATCTACGATGCTGATTTTCATAGTATGTGCTCCTTTCCAAGTGATTTTCTTAGAACGCTTCTGCCGCGGGACAGCCGTGAACTTACTGTGCCAGCAGGAATCCCCATACATTCAGATATCTCAGCGGTGTTCTGTAAGTAATAATAGTATCTGAGGAAAATCTCTCGATCCTTGGAATGCATTCGACACAGTGCATGCTGTATGTATTGAGATAATTCCTCCTGCAGGATGACATCTTCCAGGGAATTACTGTCTATTGGGATCTCTATGTAATCAAAGGACATAGGAAGTTCCCTATGGCTACGCAGCCATGATGCTGCCTTATTTCGTGCTGTAGTACGAAGGTATGCTTTCAGGTTTCCGTGAATATTTTCTGCATGGTTCCAAACAGCATAAAAGGAATCTTGCATTAGTTCTTCAATATCCTCCGGAGAACCAACCCTACCTAAAATATACGTAATAACGGTGTAGAGATATGGGCTATACTTTTGCATTAGCAATTCCAGTGCATCTTGAGAATGATCTTGTAATTGTAAAAGTAGCTGCTTGTCGCTCACCTGATCACCATCCTTTAAAAAGCCTTCATATAATAGGACGCATATTTTTGTGCTTCTCGTGCATTCCTCCTTGGTGATTATAAATTCCCTGCATTTGGACGAAATTGGCTTTTTGCTCTGCATTCGCCAAAAAGCAATCTAAGACGTATAGATTTCATTATAGAATTACAGGCTATTTGTTCAAGCGCTATGACGTAATTGCAACATAATGTGACGTAAACGCATTATTGGGGATATTTTTTGTGGAGACACGCATGATTTATTTTTTAGGCATAGTCTACTATAGCGCGATTTATATTCATCACTGATTCCCGAAACAGTTTCATTGCCTCATCGTATTTTTCAGCATCAATCACCCCCAGCGCATGGGCCTTCTTTGCAATCTGATTTAAGTTATTCCCGCAGTAATAGAGCTGCCGCATCATCGGATAAAAGTCCGGTGGCGGCAGCTCTTTTGGCTGAAATCCACAAATAAGCTGGCGCAAAAATGCAGCCCGTGAAAGTCCGCATTTCGCCGCTTGGGTACTGAGCTTTTCCAGCTCGTCATTACTGAGCCATATCTGGATCAGGTTATTTCTTTTTCGCATACTGCCTCCTTTGGTCGGGGTTTCAGGGGATTTCCCCTGACAAGTGTCTTTGTGGTATTACAAAGGCGATGCTTGCGATATAATTAGCACGACGACAGGGCAGCATTTTTGAATAAACATTGCTCTTTCTTTACTTCGTAAATTTGACAGTGGTAAATCAAAAATTCCCCCTGGCCGTCTCAGTTCCTAAGGTATAATGAAGGGGATCGGTCTGACGAGGCGATGCATGAGCTGCTACGCTCGTAGAGCAAACTGTCAGCCGCCCCTCATTGTATCGTTCGATTTATGCAGGTTGAATTAAAGGAGCCAGCTCCAACATTCGTATAACAACGCAAGCTGAATCGGCACTGAGTAACGGCGGTCACCGAATATGATTAGGAGGTTGAAATCCATGACAAACAACATCATCACAGCTGTCGGCATTGATGTCTCCAAAGGAAAAAGCATGGTTGCCATACGGCGTCCAGGTGGAGAGGTTTTGCGTATGCCTTTCGAGGTGAAACACAACACTACTGATCTGAAAAGTCTCATCAAACTTCTCAAGCAAATTGGCGGAGAAGTGCGGATCGTCATGGAGCATACCGGAACCTACTGGTATCCAATTGCGCGGACATTACATGAAGCCGGTTTCTTTGTAAGCGTTGTGAATGCAATTCTGATTCATAATTTCAGTGATAATTCACTTCGGAAGGTTAAGACAGATAAAGCAGATGCCCTAAAGATTGCAAACTATGCCCTAGCCTTTTGGGGCACACTTCACCAATATACGCCAGAAGAAGAGACTCGGCTCATACTAAAGACGCAGAGTCGGCTATACGAAAGGACAATTGATACCAGTGTCGTTCTGCGAAATGGACTAATTTCTCTGCTGGATCAGACGTTTCCGGGGGTGAATAAACTGTTCACTACCGCATACAGAAACTCTTCCGGCCATTACAAATGGGTAGATTTCGTCAGACGCTTCTGGCATCGTGATTGTGTCGCTGGCGTGTCAGAACGTTCTTTCTCGGAATCCTATGCAAAGTGGTGTACACACGAGGGCTACCAATATTCAGCAGCATGCGCAGCCCGCATATACCAGGCTGCGAAGCAAGCGGTTGCAGTATTTCCGAAGAATGACAGTGTGAAAGCACTTATTGTTCAAGCAGTGGATACGCTGAATGCTGTTTATGCTTCGCTCCAAGTGATGCGAGAGGAGATGCAGCGCCTGGCCGAGCAGCTTCCAGAATACGAAATCGTAATGGGGATGTATGGTGTTGGTGCCGTAACTGGCCCACAACTCATTGCGGAAATTGGAGATGTCCGTCGCTTTACGAATAAAGCAGCGCTGGTAGCGTTTGCCGGAGTTGACGCGCCGCCATACCAATCAGGAACATTCGATTCAAAGTCCCGGCATATTTCCAAGCGAGGCTCTCCGCATTTAAGGAGGATTGCATTCATGGTCTGTTCGGCAATTCTCCAAAAGAGCAATCCCAACAACCAAGTTTATGCATTCATGGACAAAAAGCGAGCGGAAGGAAAGCATTTCTATGTCTATATGGTTGCGGGAACTGCAAAATTTCTGCGGATTTACTACGCCCGTGTAATGGAGCACCTAAATTCACTGGAGTCTACAGAACAGATTCCAGCATAATAAATACTTTCGTTGAGCGAAAGCCGCCTAAGTGACGGCTCTCTTGTTATGCCTAATTTCTGAACATTTGAATCTCTAAAATTCGTACTTGACTTAATTAGCAGGTTTGCTATAGCGTTTGCTATAGCGTTTGACATGGTACACCCTTAGGGTACTACGATTATCTCACACAGCTGCACTCTAGCACCTCCGTTTCCGTTTCGCTATCCTCCAGCACAGTATCATTCCTCTCATCCATGTTAAGAAGGCTGTTGAGCTCTTGCAGCCGTGCCGCTTTCTCCCTCAGCTCCTGCTCCTTCGGGAACTCCTTTTCCGCCTCCTGCTTTGCCGTCCGCATCTCCTCCTGCGTGGTTTCCAGCTGCCGTTTGGCATTGGTCAAGCGGCCCTCTAAACCGTCCAGCAGATTATCAATTCGCTGGAGATTGCCCAGTGCATCATTGCCCAGAGATACTGGATAGCTGAGCTGCCGGTGGAGGATGATCTGGAACTCCTTCTGAAACGAATCGAACGCAAGTCCCATAGAAAAACCACGGTAGCTGCCCAACGGGGCTTCCTCTACCGTGGTTTTCCGCTCGCAGGCTACCAGAATAGCAGTGCCTGCGGGCTTTTTCTCTGTATAAGTAATGCCGTCGATCTCCATGGGACAGAGTGCTCCGGACTCTGCTGTAGCTGTTGCCTTCACTTGTTGGAGGTCATCGGTCAGGCTCTGAATTTTCTGCTCCAGCCGTTGAATCTCTGCTGGAAAGTAGCGGTGCAGCTTGTTTTCCAGATTGTATTTCTGACTGAGGAAACTGCTTCTCAGCAGCGTCAGCCGGGACACTGCCACATCCAAATCCATCTTTTCCTTTATAAGCGGATTGCCTGTGGTCAGTGCCTTAATCTCCGCATAGCTCATGGTCATTTCGTCTGCCTCCTCCATAGTGCGGGAGGGCACTTTGGAGACCATGATCTGTGAAATAAAACGTTGCTTCGTTTCAATAATTTGCCAATTATAGGAATCGAACGTTTCTTTGGTTACATAACGATAGATGTCCACCTGGTCGTTTAGATTGCCCTGCCGGATGATTCTTCCGCTGCGCTGCTCCAAATCAGAGGGCCGCCAGGGACAGTCCAGGTCATGATTTGCCGCCAGTCTTGTTTGCACATTGGTTCCGGGGTTCCGGTTCCCATCTTGGAGGTACTTCCAATCAGCACCCGGACTTGCCCGGAGCGCACCTCTTGGAACAGCTTCTTCTTTTTCACATCTGTTGGTGCTTCATGGATAAAGGCTATTTCCTCTTTTGGAATACCCATTCCAGTGAGCTTAGAACGGAGATCGTCATAGACATTAAAGCTGCCATCGAAATGTGGGGTACTCAGGTCACAGAACACGATCTGGGTGCCCCTCTGGTCTGCGGTTTTCACCCAAATGTTATAGACATTCTTGGCACATGCTGCTGTCTTGCCGTGTTCATCATCCGGCAGCATGGGATTCATGAGCCTCTGATCCAGCGCCAGCTTTCGCCCATCGCTGGTGATCTTGAGCATATTATCCTCAGCGGCATCCACCATCTTATTCCGCACTTTATCTGCGCGGGCAGACAGCTCATTGACCATAGCCCTTTGCAGCTCCGATGGCTCCAGCTGCTCCACATGGTAATTGGCCTTGGGCACCGGCAGTTTCAGCATCTCTGCGGTCTGAATATCCGCCACCAGCCGGAACATATAAATCAGCTCCGGTAGATTGTAGAATCGTGCGAATCTGGTCTTGGTGCGGTAACCGGTGCCCTCGGGGTCGAGTTTGTCAAGATACTTTTTGTGGATTTTCTAAATTAAACGATTTGTCCGTAAAGAAATCGCCCAAAACCTCGTGCTTGCAGATGTCTTGAAACACCGTATTCAAAGGCTTTTTGGCACTTTCAGACTGCTTTACATTTACGATGAATGTTGTCTTTCCAATGCGTTGTGAATAAGAATGTTTCTGTTCTTTCATATAGTCCGTTCCTCTCTTTCATAAAATTTTGATTGATGGGTATTCACATTAGAACACCCATCAACCGCAGATTTTCAATATATCAACAAGTCATTAAGTCGTGAGTATAATGGAAAAGGTTATCTTTCCATACCACGCTTGTTTCTTCGAGCCTTGATACGCTCCTGTCGTTCTTTTTCCCTTGCTTCTTTTTCGGCTCGTTCCTGCGCTTCCTTAAAAGAAAAAAGTTGCTTCACTTTCTCGGTAAAAAGTTTAGCAACTTCGGGGAAATGCTCCAACGCTTGAAGAAAAGGTCTGCACTTTTCTTTCAGTTCGTCGTATTTGGTTTTCATTCTTTCAAGTGCGTTTGCACTGTCAAAATATTTCTGTCGGTAATAGTTTGCACTCTGTTCTAATTCGCTGATTTCCGCACGACTGGTAATGCCCTCTTTAGCAAGGGCAGTAAGCTCAGAATAATCCTCTTTGGAGATTGCCATTTTACCCGTGATTGTTTTCTGCCCCATACGGTCAATCTCGTTATAGGTTTTGGAAACATTACGGGCAGGCTCATACTTTATCTGTTCACGCTGAATACGCTTCTGCAACTTCTCTAATCGTTCCTTGTCCTGCTTGATTTGATATTGTAGGGAAGTAAGATGTTCCGCTGTACTTCCGTATTCGCCACGCTGAAAGCCTTTGAAGCCTTGCTCCGTCATATGGTTAAACAATTCATCTTGCAGAATACTGTATGAAGCTCGGAACATCGGTTTTCCGTTCTTTCTGAGAAGCGGATTGCCTTTTTCGTCGGTCAGCGGAATATCCGATTTCCATTTCTTTGAATGGCTGATTTGATGAACAACTTCCTTAACCGTTCCTCGCAGTTTTTCATCTTTGCAACGCTTGCTCCATAGGATTTCTTTCTCCACCACAGGCAAAACCATAGCGTGAAGATGATAGTGGTAAACCTCTTTTCCAAGTTCCTCGGTTGCCGCTACATTGATTTCATCAGCGTGCATAACAGCCGATATGACATTATCAGCACCGAATTTTTCCTCGATAAAATGGAATGCTTCTTCGTAAAACTGCTTTGCATATTCGTAGCCGCCGTTACGCTCGAAGTACATTGTGTTCACATCAATCACAATCTCATTGAACAGCGTTGCGTCTTTCCTCAGCCCTCGAAGCGACACCATACCGTCAGTTTCCATCTGCTTTAATTGTTCCATATAGGTCGGGGCAAAAGGCTTTTTGAAATGCACATTATAGGGTATGCGTTCCTCAATCACATTCATATTTTCATAGGTTTCATTCTTGCGTTCGTTGTGCCTTTCTGCCTTGCTCACATCAGAAGCGGTGTACTTTTTAACCCTTGCACAACTCATATCCGCCTTGTTGTTTTTCGCCATTTTTGCTCTCCTTTCTCGGCAGGGCGAAGCCATTACACAACATTCTTTGAATGTGTGTAACCCACTATGACACTTTCAGACTTCGTCTGCAAAGATGTCGTGGGCAAGGGTGTTCCCCCTTGACCTCCTTTGATACCTCAATCATAAAAACAGACTGTCCTATCAGCAGACAGCCTGCATTTATTCTCTCGGTATATCGCCCATCGGTAAAGACCAGTACCACAGAAAACCTTTCTTTCGGGAGATAACTCCTGCGTTCTTCTTTGCCTTTTTGATGGTCGATTTTCTGAACCCTGCGGCTTCAAGTTTTTCTTCACAATCCGAAGAAAGCATTTCTCCGTCTTTCAGCATTTCCATCAGAAATGCTTTCGCCTTGACTTCCTTATCATTTGGTCTGCCGATTTTCGGTACAAGGGACTGGAACGCTTCTGCCGCTGTCATTTCCATTTCGGAAATGAAGTCCACACCTTTCTCCGACACCTCAAACAGAATGGCAGAGCCTGTTGGGGCAAGGTTGGATTTTACCTGCACCAAATATCTTTCCGTAGGTACTTCCTTGTTCGGTGTGCGTGTGATTGCAAGAATACTTCTTGCAGCACCCGCAATGTCAATCGAACCGTTGGTACGGTACAGAGGATTGGTATCCCTCATCTTGTTCATATGAGCGATAATCACAATCGCACAGCCTGTATCTTTCGCAA
>ERZ773210.3592-NODE-3592-length-10841-cov-3.530132_pt1 | contig 10841 bp, 9 predicted proteins | sample MGYA00580528_ERZ773210 | MGnify/ENA primary metagenome ERZ773210 (study PRJEB29015, sample SAMEA2737769) | human gut metagenome | biome: human gut; feature: human-associated habitat; material: faeces | place: China | collected 2012 ...
AACACCAGTTCAGGCAGGCATCTGATACTCCTTTCCGTTTACCGTTTGTTGCTAAACGGTGGATCACGCCATACGGTTCGTCATTGAGCCAGTTCCCTTCATAAATATGCTGGTAGGTAGGATCTTCACCTAAAATAAAACAAAAAGTTCCCAAGATTTCCCCCTGACCGTCCATACAGACAAAGCTATGGCCGTCTTCTATTTCCTGACGAATCAACGCTTCGGACGGATAGCCGCCAATCCATTGAGTTACATTTCCGTTTGTACGCATAAAGGCACGGGAATAATCATATATCTCCATGACTCTAGGAAGATCTTTTAGTTCGGTAGCTCTGATTTTCATCACTTAAAAAAGTTATTTAAAAGAATACGATAAGTCAGCAATAGAATTATTCGTTGATTGCTCCGCAATGGGGGCAGACACCTTTTTCTTTCAACTTCTCCCCGCAATGCCCGCAACAATATTTATAACGACTATTCCAATATACTTTCTTTACAAAAACAAGAATAAAAAGGATGAGGAATAAATAACCTATGTATATATGCGCCATTAAAATAAAGAAGAAATAGCAGAATATACAACAGGACATCAGTCCCAGCAGATAAAAGATTGCCGCTGCGGGGGTCAACTGCCGGAATAAATCGTCAAGCACTGCCAGAGAGACTATCACGAACAGCCAGATACTCAACAAAAAGACTGAAAGAATAAAAGGAACTTTAAAAGGCGACAAAGTAGGATTGAAATAGAAATGCTCCCATGTGTCCGGCACAAACACCTGCATTGATTCATAAACCGTTGCACTGAAGGCCATTAGCAGACACAGGAATAACGGATAAACACTGTCAATATCATTGAAATACACCATTTGCAACTGCTTCCGACGGAAGGCACGAAGTAGATAGACACCGACAAAAAGTGCAAAGATAACCACGAAATAGGAGGCGTGCGTATCACTAAACAAATGAATGGCCTGAGAAATACTATCCGTAGGGACAAAAGATCGTTTCAACTCCACTTCGCGTATCCACCCCTGTTCATCCTGCGTATGTGCCAGCTTCACCCAAACGCTATCTACACTATCGGCAGGATGTACGGCAAACTCGGCCACTACCACACGATCTCCCCGATAAAGATTTATGTACGTATCCTTGATAGGCAGGCACTCCAACAAAATGGAATCTGCCGTTAACTCCAGATTCGTATTCCATGTATAGTGCCGTTCATAAAGGTAATTCAAAGAGTCCTTCGTTTTTTGCGGCATTTCTTCGGAAGAAAGATTGGGGCGGGCATAATGGCAGGACGAAAGAAAAAACAAGCACAACAGCAAACTCACCACAGAGGACACGGAGGATACAGAGAAAAGTGTCTCCTTCCACAAGCCATTCCAACAGGCAGTTACAAAAGAAAGGGCAGAAGCTCCATATCCTCTGTGTCGTCTGTAACGAATCATTCTGCGGTGGTTCATTCTCATTGCGCTGCTTTTACTTTCATTTGACAATTCTTGCAATCGAACTCAAGACGGAACCGCTTTCCGTCATTCGACACCAGGAAATAGGGTTCTCTATAAGGCGACCGCACGCGTTGATGAATGGGACACCAACCCATACTATACCGCAAACAATGTTTGCAGAACATCAGTACCGCATCTTCCACCCGTTCTTTTTCATAAGCCCCGGCAATCTGTTGTACGCCATGTTCCTGATAAAAAGAGGCGGCACGGGTATTCATCACATTTCCCAAATACGTCAATGCGGTTTGCGGAAAAGCATGGTTGGTCGGTTTCCATACAGCGCGTTCCTGATGATAATTAATCCGGCGGGCAGCTATCAGTTTTTCCACTGCCTGACGACGGAAATCTGCCAATACGGAAGACGGCAGGAACCAGTTATCTGCAAAGGAGATTTCTATCTTCTCCGCTTCGAAAGGCGTATTGCCCAGTTTGGCAAGCTGAGTCCTCAAATGATCCGTTTGCGGCGTCCGTGCCAGTTCCTTTTCACGGGGAAGAGAAAGTGTCACACTATTATCATCTTCATCTGTCAGTGTCAGAGAAAAGCCGAAGTTATTATCGGCCAGTAATATACTTACGGACAGCTTTCTTTCGGCCGACTTACGGGAAAGTATACGTTCAAATTCCTGGTCAAAGTTACGGTAAAGTCTGGTGCGCGGCTTGATTTGCGGCATTTCCTGCGGATAGAGCTTGTTGCCGTCGACACGATTGATACGGAAGCCCTGCAAACGCCCTTGCTCGTCAATATAGCAGACACCGTCGCCGTTATTGAATGATTTCAATCCGGCAACAGTCAAATAGTTTCCACGTGCCTCTTTCATCGTGCCCATTTCTTCTCCCAAAGATTTCGGTGTATCGAAAGAGAAGATTTCCTTATCACGGCCATGCAGAAAATAATGGGTAAATCCCCGACTGAAACTCTTGTCGAGTTGCGGCCGGAAGTCAAAGCGGCAAGTCCCTGAAGAGGCCCGTACATATTCCTGACGACGGGCAAAGATAGCATCCAGTTTCTGCCGATAAGTAGCCGTGACGTTCTTCACGTAAGATACATCTTTCAACCGGCCTTCTATCTTAAATGAGGAAGCTCCCGCATCCAACAACTGTTCTAACTCATCACTCTGGTTCAAGTCTTTTAATGAGAGCAGGTGTTTATCCTTGACCATCACTTTCCCATCCGAATCTACCAGACTGAAAGGCAAACGGCAAAACTGCGCACACTCTCCCCGGTTGGCGCTACGCCCGAAACAAGCCTGGCTGACATAGCACTGCCCGCTATAACTGACACAAAGAGCCCCATGTACAAATACTTCCAAAGGAACTTCCGGGCAAGTATCATGTATCTTTTTTATCTCACGCAACGATAATTCCCGAGCCAGAACCACCTGACGGAAACCGGCCTCCTTCAAAAACTTAACCTTCTCCGGCGTGCGATTATCCATTTGCGTACTGGCATGAAGCGGTATCGGCGGAAGATTCAACTGCGTAATCCCCATATCCTGCACAATCAATGCATCCACACCTATCCGGTACAAAGCATGAATCATCTCTTCCGTCTCCTGCAATTCTTCTTCTTTCAGAATCGTATTGACAGTAACATAAATGCGGGCATTATACAAATGGGCATGTTTTACCAGTGCTTCAATATCTTCCAAAGAGTTTACAGCCGCTGCACGGGCACCGAATTTGGGTGCACCGATATATACGGCGTCCGCCCCATGATTTATGGCTTCAATTCCGCACTCCAAGTTTTTTGCGGGAGCCAGAAGTTCTATCTTACGCTGCTTTATCATTCAATATCATTAATGTTGTAAGGCGTTTCCTGATAAACAAAATAGTTCAGCCAGTTGGAGAACAACAAGTTGGCATGAGCACGCCAACGTACCAAGGGGCCTTTATCGGGATCATCGTCTACGTAATAATTACGAGGTATTTCTATTGGCAAGCCTTTATCCCGATCACGACGGTATTCGGTATCCAGTGTCAGCGGAGAATACTCCGAATGTCCGGTCACGAAAAATTCACGTCCGCCGCGAGCCATTACCATATATACGCCTGCATCTTTCGATTCGGAAAGCAAAGTCAGCTCCGGAACTTTCAGAATATCTTCTCTCCTCACCTCTGTATGACGGCTATGCGGCACATAGAAGCAATCGTCGAAACCACGGAAAATAGAATGGAAAGGTTGTAGTACCCGGTGCTCGAAAATACCGAACATCTTCTTCTCCAACGGATATTTGGGCACACCGTAATGATGATACAATCCGGCTTGCGCAGCCCAACATATATATAAGGTGGATGTGATGTGCGTACGTGCCCAATCAAAGATTTCGGTAATCTCATCCCAATAAGTCACCTCCTCGAAATCCATCTGTTCCACAGGAGCACCGGTAATAATCATACCATCGTACTTCTCGTGACGCATCTGGTCGAAATCGGTATAGAACGTTTTCATGTGCTCTATCGGCGTATTCTTGGAGGTATGGCTCTTGATCTTCATAAAGGAGATCTCTACCTGAAGAGGTGTATTCGAAAGCAGCCGCACCAAGTCTGTTTCTGTCGTAATCTTCAACGGCATCAGGTTCAGAACTACAATCCTCAACGGACGGATGTCCTGTTGCGTAGCACGGGAAGTGTCAATCACGAAAATATTTTCTTCCTTCAATAGCTCTATCGCAGGGAGTTTGTCGGGTAAATTTAAAGGCATAATCGCTATATATTAGTAATTTGAGTGCAAAAATACGAAAAATATAGCAGATTATAGGGAGGTTGCTTATTTAGAAGACGTACAAATTAAGTCAATTTAATCATCGAAGCATAACAACTAATCAATAAAAGCCTTATTTTTGCCGAAGAAATTAGTACTAATAATTTAAATCTTAGAAAAATGGCTTACGTAATTAGTGACGATTGTATTGCTTGCGGAACTTGTATCGACGAGTGTCCGGTAGAAGCTATCTCTGAAGGTGATATCTATTCTATCAACCCAGATGTATGTACTGACTGTGGTACTTGCGCAGACGTTTGTCCGTCTGAAGCAATTCACCCGGCTGAATAATACAAGCTACAAAAAATGTACAGGCTGCTTTCTACGGAAGGCAGCTTTTTTTATTTCTTGTCTTCACCACAGATTACACAGATGGACACAGGTTATTTATATTCAACTAAATTGTAATTCCCTCACTACAACATATTGCAGCAAGGGAATTACAATTTAAACATATATTGAACAATAAAAAAATCTTTTAATCTGTGTTCATCCGTGTAATCTGTGGTGAACTCTTATTTCAATTTAGCTAATGCTTCCTTGATACGACGGATAGCCTCTACGATATTTTCATCGCTTGTAGCATAACTCATGCGGATACATTCAGGAGCACCAAAAGAGGTACCACCTACACAAGCCACGTGAGCTTCTTCAAGTAAGTACATTGCCAAATCATCCGAATCTGCAATCTTACGTTCGCCGTTGCTCTTTCCAAAGAAAGTATCGCATTTCGGGAACAAGTAGAAAGCACCTTGCGGAACGTTTACTTCAAATCCCGGAACTTCTTTAGCCAACTTCACAATCAGGTCACGACGACGTTCGAATGCTTTCCGCATCTCTTTTACCGGTTCTTGTGTTCCTGTATATGCAGCTTCAGCAGCTTTTTGAGAAACAGAGCAAGGACCTGAAGTGTACTGACCTTGCAACTTGTTGCAAGCTTTTACAATCCATTCCGGACCGGCAATAAAACCGATTCTCCATCCTGTCATAGCATACGCTTTGGATACACCGTTTACAATCACTGTACGTTCCTTCATTTCAGGGAATTGAGCGATACTTTGATGTGCGCCGATATAATTGATATGTTCGTAAATCTCGTCAGCGATTACGATTACCTGCGGATGTTTAGCCAATACAGCAGACAGTCCGGCCAATTCTTCTTTTGTATATACAGAACCTGTCGGGTTGGACGGGGAACAAAGAATCAACGCTTTCGTTTTCGGAGTAATAGCAGCTTCCAGCTGTTCCGGAGTAATCTTGAAATCTTGTTCGATACCTGCCGAAACGATAACAGGAGTACCTTCTGCCATTTTCACCATTTCCGGGTAGCTTACCCAGTAAGGAGCCGGAACGATTACTTCGTCACCCGGATTTACCAATACAAGAATCGTATTACAAACAGATTGTTTTGCACCATTTGCACACGAAATCTGGGCGGCTGTATATTCAAGACCGTTTTCTTTTTTCAGTTTCTCAACAATAGCATTGCGCAAAGCCGGATAGCCCGGTACCGGAGAGTAGCGGGAAAAGTTATCATCTACGGCTTTTTTCGCAGCTTCTTTGATGTGGTCAGGAGTATTAAAATCAGGTTCTCCTACACTTAAGTTAATAACATCAACGCCTTGTGCCTTGAGCTCGTTGCTCTTTTGAGACATGGCAAGCGTCGCCGACGGCGACAAGCTGTTCAAACGATCTGATAATTGATTCATTTTGTATCTATTTTATTGTTGTTGAGTGAAAATCGCTGCAAAATAAGCGATAATATTTGATATATGAAAACAAAATGGCAATTTACTTATTAAAATGTAAAGTATGTCCCATTCTTTCTTTCTTTGTTCTCAAGTATCGCTCATTATACGGATTAGGAACTGTTTCAACAGGCACATTTTCTACAATCTCCAATCCATAGGCTTCCAAACCAACACGTTTTACCGGATTATTTGTCAAAAGTCTCATTTTGTGTACTCCCAGCTCACGAAGGATCTGTGCACCTACTCCATAATCACGTTCGTCAGCAAGATGTCCTAAGCAAATATTCGCATCAACGGTATCCATACCGTCTTCCTGCAACTTATAGGCTTTCATCTTTTCCATCAGACCGATGCCACGTCCTTCCTGATTAAGGTAAACCACCACACCTTTTCCTTCTTTTTCGATCATTTCCATCGCTTTATGCAGCTGCTCGCCACAGTCACAACGCTGCGAACCAAGGATATCTCCAGTAGCACAAGATGAGTGAACACGTACCAGGATAGGTTCGTCTTCACTCCACGTACCTTTAAATATAGCCATGTGCTCCAATCCGTTTGATTTCTGGCGGAAAGGAATCAGACGGAACATCCCGTGTTCAGTAGGCATGTTTACTTCCACTCCTTTTTCCACAATGGATTCCTGTTTCAAACGATAGACAATCAGGTCATGGATAGAGATCAGTTTCAGTCCATGTTCATCTGCCATCTGGCGGAGTTCGGGCAAACGTGCCATTGTTCCATCTTCACTCATGATTTCCATCAAGGCACCTGCGGGGTAAAGTCCTGCCAGACGAGCCATGTCAATCGTAGCTTCCGTATGTCCGGCACGACGAAGCACTCCTTTTTCTTGTGCATATAACGGATTGATGTGCCCGGGACGCCCGAAGGTTGCCGGTGTAGAAGTAGGATCGGCCAACGCCTGAATAGTAGCGGCACGGTCGGAAGCAGAAACACCTGTTGTACAGCCTTCCAGTTTGTCAATGGTAACCGTAAAAGGAGTTCCCAACACGGAAGTATTGTCACTTACCTGATGCGGCAAATCCAACTCCTTGCAACGAGACACTGTGACAGGTGCACAAAGCACCCCACGCGCATGCTTCAACATGAAATTCACTTTCTCGGGAGTTATCTTTTCAGCGGCAATAATCAAGTCGCCTTCATTTTCGCGGTCCTCATCATCCACTACTATGACAAACTTGCCTTCTTTGAAGTCGGCAATCGCATCTTCTATTCTATCCATTTTAATAGTCTCTTTCATAACACTTATTCATTGATTTTCTGTATGATGAATTGAATTTGTTCATTGTTCTTTATAATCCGTTCCATATCCTTAGCCAGACGAACGCGGAACGCCCAGATGCGGAAATAGAAAAATAAACCGATAGGGAAAATAACTCCAGCTACCAGATTCAACCAATATATATGGAACGGGCGCACATGAGCAGAAACGGAAATAACCGGATAATTGTTTAATGCACCGATCAAAGTGGCAGATTTCGTATTGGACATTTCTTCAACCAACGCTTCCAGCTTCTCATTGATAGCCATTACTTCGTTGTCATCTTCGCTTGACATCCACAATTTAAAGTAATTGGGTGCTTTTTCCAATCGTTTCTTGGCAGCATACGCTCTGCACTCTGCTGTGAGTTGTTCCAAATCACCAGTCAGACGTGGATAATCAGGATCATGGATAATCACTTCTTTCTTAAATATATGGCGTACACTACGGATTCCCATAATCTTCTTGAACCAGTTGATATAGGCATCTGCATTAAGCACAACAGAATCCTTATTCGATTTATAGGTAAGGAAAACTCCTAATGGGGCAAGGACCGCACTACTTGTCCACATTCCCATCCATACTATCCACTTACCGTCACGGGCCATTTTATATCCTGTATTATCAATGATATAGTAAATAATAAATACCAACACGGATACAATTACCGGCATTCCCAACCCTCCTTTGCGGATGATTCCACCCAATGGAGCTCCGATAAAGAAGAACAGCAGACAAGAGAGTGAAATCGTTATCTTCTTATGCCATTCCGTCTTATGTTTGCGAATACTATAATCGTTGTTCTCCATCGTGAATTTCTTGAACCCAAGATCGTTAGCCACGTTCTCCGCACGACTGACAGCAGAAGAAATCACCTTCTGTTTCTGCGTTAAAGAGGCTACTTCGTAAAGGCTGTCCACATTATATTCATGGATATCCGCCTTTTCTATTTTGACCGTATCTTCTTTTGTCAATCCATAAGAAGGACGGAAATTTCCTTCTGCCACTTCCCTGTAATACTGTCGTCCGATACTGTCTCCCACAACCGTCATCGAGTCAATGGAACTCTGCAACTGCGCCATGTCCTTAGCACTGGACTGCTTACCCATAATCTCACCGTCAACCATATTGAAATCGGAATTAAACTCAATAATGGAATGTTTTTCCCTGAATTCCTCGCGTCGATAAGGTACATTCTCCGATTTCATACTTTGAGCTTTCAGATTCTCAAATAAATCTCCGCTATACAAATGCAGCCAAAGATGCTGTTTATCCGCGGTCATCTCCAAACGCCCGGAATCAGCATATATAATACGTGCTTTCTCAAAGCCATCTTTCATACTATAAATCAGCACATCATATAGCATACCGGTCTTCCGGTTCTTCTTAGCTACCTTTAAATTATAGTCCTTGATTTCAGAATAGAAAACTCCTTCCGGAATGTCCAACTCCGGAGATTTCTGTTTCATCGAAAGAATCAGGGTTCCCAATTTAGCCTGGGCAATAGGACCTACTACATTTTGGAAATAGAATGAGACACCGACAAGTCCGCAAACAAAGAAAGCGAGCGGACGCATGATTTTAAGTAGAGAAATACCCGCAGCTTTCATTGCAAGTAATTCATAACGCTCGCCAAAGTTACCGAAAGTAATCAAAGAAGCCAGTAACACTGCCAATGGCAACGATACTGGCACTAATGTTAATGCGGAATAAAAGAAGAATTGAGCCATAACGCTCATCTCCAACCCTTTTCCGACCAATTCGTCTACATATCTCCACAGGAACTGCATCATGAATATGAACAGACAGATGAAGAATGTACCAATAAAGAGCATCAAAAAACTCTTTACGATGAATATATCTAATTTCTTTATGCGTAGCATCTTAATAGGTTCGTGCAATTAGGATGCAAAATTAGCACAAAAAAAGGAGCATCGAAAATTTTTAGTTGAAAGTTAACTAAAAACCACAAGTTCTTCTTAATTTAGCTACTTGCGACTCCCACAATTCTTTCATATCATCCACTTCATCCGGCTCCGCAAAATCAGTGATTTCTAATACGTAGTCACTTGTCAACTCATTATAAGTCATCTTAATTTCAAAGTAATCGCGCTCGTTCTCGTCATCCTCCCAACGGAAGCGGATAAAAGAGAAAGAACGTATCGCCGTAATTTCAGCCTTTCTCTGCTCAGTCTTTCCCCAATGAAACTCTACAATCTTATCATCGGATATCACTTTGTCTGCAAACCAGTCCTCCAACCCGGTCGGTGTACTAATAGCTCCCCAAAGAATATTTTTAGATGTTGCATTCAACAAATACTCCAAATGAATTTTTTCCTTTTTCATAGCAATTTCGAATTGTTTTTACGTGTGCCAAGATAAATACTTTTTTCTAAATACATGGCATAAATCCTACACTTTATTTAATTATTCTTTCATTTTCAAGTCTCAAACTCCCTGTTTATAGAGAAAATTAAAAACCTTCTTAAAGGAGATTGATTCGGTTGAGGTGAATGGAAAAGAGTATAGCAAGGCATCCGTTTCCTCGTTCCTTGGAAGTGGTGAGTTTGCACCGCATGCAACGGATACATCTTATAGCAATGATAATTATGATTGTTTAAAGGTTTCAGCGTCCGGATTGAGTGAAGAAGAGGATAATGAAATTCTTATTTACACTAAGAATAACGGAACGATTGAGTGCAAACTTGATAAAAACTGGAAATTAATCAAGGAATCCAAAACGCTTCTTGCCGACGAAGTCCTTCCAAGCGAGATCGTCACCACCCCAACCGAGGGAGTAACCACACCGGAGCAAACACCGGAAGAGCCGAAGACGAATGACGAAAACAAGGCAGATGTACCGGATGGCGATAAGAAGAACGAGACAGACGATGCGAACAAGGCACCGGAAGTAGACGAGGACAAGAAAGAGGATTCGGACGAGTCCAAGGATACTTCGGATGAGAAGAAAGACGAAACTTCAGATAAAGGCGATGCTGACAAGGATGATTCGAAAGATGAATCCGGCGAAACTGGTGACGATTCCAAGAAGAATGAAACGGACGAATCTAAGGACAATGATTCCAAGAAGGATGAGACCGGTAACGTAAAAGATGATATTTCTGATAAGGAAGAATCCGACGGCGGTAAAGGCGATGCTTCTGAGAAAGAAGAGTCTGTTTCTGAAGAAGAGTAGTTGTATTTAAAGGAGTAAAAATTGAAACAGAAGTGGTGGATTTTATTAACCCTGCTGCTGTGTGGCTGCGGTGCTTCATCGCAGCCGGATCAAACGGGGGCGGTCCAGAATGACCGTCCTCGTTTATCTGCGTCTACGGAAGAGACGGCAGAAAATGTGGCAGTAGTAGAAAAAAACGAAAATTTAGAGAAAAATCCCTCAAATTCGAACCAGAATCCGGGAGAAGGGCAGAACTGGACGGTGTTTGCGATGGATACTGTGATGCAGTTTGACGCCTACGGCGGAAGCACGGATTTGCAGGAAAAAGTGAAACGGCGGGTGGAAGAGCTGGAAGGGGAGTTTT
>ERZ773210.3603-NODE-3603-length-10828-cov-4.584795_pt1 | contig 10828 bp, 9 predicted proteins | sample MGYA00580528_ERZ773210 | MGnify/ENA primary metagenome ERZ773210 (study PRJEB29015, sample SAMEA2737769) | human gut metagenome | biome: human gut; feature: human-associated habitat; material: faeces | place: China | collected 2012 ...
AAGTGATGTTCTTCGGGGCGTTGGCACTTTCTACTGTCACCTATGTAGGTTGTAAAGACTACGATGATGATGTGAAAGGTCTGCAAGAGCAGATTGACAACATTAACCAGAAGGGGGCTGATGTGACAACAGAAGCAATGAATGCTGCTATTAGTAGTGCAATAGCTAAAGTGCAGGCAGATCTGGATAAGATTGCAAGCAAGGCAGACAAGTCAGCGTTAGATGCATTGCAGGCAGTTGTTACAAAATTGCAAGAAGCTGTAAATGGAAAAGCTGATGCTAGCACACTGGAGTCGTTGAAAGCGGAGTTGAATGAAGCTATTGCAACGGTAGATTCATCCATTCAGCCTAAGATTGATGCAGCCAAAACACAGTTGGAAGGTCAAATTGCGGCACTGGAAACTAAATTGGAAGAAGCTGACGAGGCGATAAAAGGCAGTATTGCAACTCAAATCGCTGATTTGAAAACAGAGCTTCAGGACTTAATGGATGCAAATGCCGCAGAATATGCAAAGTTGTATGCTACTAAAGTTGATTTGAATGCTCTAAGTGATAGAGTTGAAACTCTTGAAAAGATAAAGCATCTTACCACTGACGATGTATTGTCTTTTATACAGACAGATGCGGATGTGAAGAAGTATATCGACGATGAGTTTGTAGCTTTATTGCAACAAAATCTGGACAAGCCGGAAAGCGCCCTTCGGGCATATCTTGAAGGTGTATTTACCACCGGTATTATGACTCAGGTTGAGACTAAGTGTGGTGAAATTGCTGATGCCAAAATGGAGGCTCTCCGTCAGGAATGGACAACATATAAAACTGAGCAAGGTAAAGATTATAAGGCTATTGTAGAACGTCTTGCTACTTTGGAAGGATATAATTTGTCTACAATGGAGGAACTTTATAATTCTTTGACAGATCCGAAGAATAATACGATTGACAAAGCTAATACATGTTTTGAAGCATTAGGCGATATTACAGATCTGGCGACAGAGTTTGGTAAGTATACCACTACTACAGAATTAGAGGCAAACTATGTGCAGATTGCGGATTTGAATACGAAGATTGGTGAGTATATAGGTAACAGCATTTCTGACCTTGATTCTAAAGTTGAAACTTTGGAAACAAAATTGAATGCTCTTCAATCCGGATTGACCTCTATGCTTAAGAGTCTTGTTTTTGCACCGCAGAAATATGATGCTAGTGGCGAATTGGTTAGAAGTGTATCGTTTGCATCGATCTATACTTCTACTGCTCAAACTGCGGAAGGACCTGTAGTAATTTCTGCTCCGACCAGTGTGAAAGTAAACTTCCGTGTGTCTCCGGCATCTGCCGTAGCTGATTTGATTGGCGAACATCCTAAGTATACAATTACTACGGACAAACACGTCATTACTAGTCGTGCTGCAACCAATGACGGTATCCTGACTGTAGCCAGCGTAGAACAAGCTAAAGATGAAGCAGATGTAGCTATCGAAGGTATGATTACTGTGACTCTGAATGCTGCAACGGCAGTGAAGAGCTATGCTCTTTCTCTTTCTGTAGTAGGAAATAATGAGGAGGGTAAGGATGTTACCAACTTTACTGAAATCAATTCGGATTATTTTGCAGTTATTGTATCAAAGAAGTATATTAATGCTGTTGATTATGCTGCAAAAACATACGGAAGTCCGGAGCTTTTGGTAGATAAAGCCGGTAGCGCTATCAATTTCTATGACGCCGAGAAGAATTCAGAATATATCAAGGTGAAATTGTCTGATAATGAGAACGGAAGTTCTCCTGCTGCCGAGGCTGTTACATTAGCTTCTCTTGGTTTGTCTCCCGATCTCTTTGAGGTGACATTTGAAAAGACTGAATCACCTGTGGATGCGGATTACTTTGTTCTGAATCCTACTACTTATGCTCTTACAGTTAATCAAAGCAAATTACCTGCTTCTAGCAGATATAATAAGACTTGTACAGTTACACCGAAGATAAAAGTAACTACAACTGCAACTAACGAAGGCCAGCCTGTTAAGGCTGATTATACAGGAACTGCTGTTACTGCGAAGATTGTTGCAGAAGGTGTTAATTTGGAATATGCTGTGGCTGATGAGCTGTATTGGAGTAATGCTTCAGCAGCACAAACAGTTACCCTTACATCTGAACAGATTGCTGATATTGTTAAAGAGATCAACAAAGTTACTGGAGAGACTTATGATAACTTAACTGCTGCTCTAGCTGGTGTTGTTGCTTCGGACGGTAATGTATCAACTTCTGACGGAGATGTATCTATTGCTGCATCTGGTAACGATGTGACAGTAACTATTCCTCAGGGAACGGTAGGTGATGCGGCTAAAGATTATACATTTACACCGTCGTTAAAATTAACTTACGATAATTCTGCAATAGTAAACATTACTGTTAAGGTGAAAGTTTTGGCTCCAGTTGTTACAGATTTGAAACTGGGTGCTAATACAATAAATTGGAATGGTACATCTGTTGTAGATTTGATGCCGTCTGCTGATGCTCAGACAATGACTGCTTTGACAGTAAGCAGAAAATTGTCTGAAGTACTTTTGGCTACAGATATCGCAGCTCTCAAAAAGGCAGTGGTAACAGATGAGACAGTACAGTTGAAGATTACTAAGGGTGGTGATGAAGGCGAAACTAATTTGTACCCTGGTACTATTAACTTCGACGACTTTACTGTGAAAGCTGCTGCTGCAACTGATAAAGCAGTATCTTATACATTTAGTCTGTATTATACTCCTAAGGATCAAGATCCGGTTGTACTCAATGCTAATCTGCTGACAGTAAATCTGAAACCTTCTGTTAAGGTTGCTGGTACAATTACAGCTCCGGAAGAAGAAGCCCGTACAATTACCAAAACTAAATTGACTGATACGTATGACTTGTCTACAAACTTCACTTGGAAAGAATTTAGAGGTGTGACAATATGGCCGACATTTGCTGTTGCAAGCGGTGGTGCTACAACGAATCCTGCAACTGTAGACGGTGCATTGGCTATTTATAGCGGCTCAGTGAAATATATCGTTGCAGAGGAAAGCCGTGCTACTTTCGTGAATTGTTTCAATACAACCGGCTACACTGCTGAAACAGGTGAAATAGCTGCTGATAATAAGACTATCAAGTTGAATGATGTTATCAGAGCACAAGAAGGTGCAATCGTTAATCCTATTACAGTGAAAATTAAAGTGATAGCTACTACAGGTTGGGGAGCACCGGAGAATGCTGAAACAGAATTGACTATTACATATCCGGCAGGTTCAACTAAATAATTAAATATTTAGAAACCGGGATATCGACAAACTTCATTGATATCTCTCGTCATTCGCTTATTCCCATTATGGACTTATCGGAGCGGGAGATATCTTTGAATTAATAATTCAAGTTTCGTAAGTGCTGCATTCCGCATGGATTGTACTGCATGGATTATACTGCTGAGAATTATACCGCTGAGAATTATTCCGCAGGGAATTATACCGCAGGCTTCCCCTCCTTTTGGGAAGGAGGGGTGCCCAAAGGGCGGGGTGGTAGGTAGTGATAAGGGATATTCCTTATTTTAAAAAAGGTCAACTCGTTATTTTTCCTACATCATCATATGCCTGCGTATAGAGAACTTCACTATTGCCATTGCATTGATCGCCGCAAACGGTATATCCATTGGCTCATGGTGGGTGTTGTAGCTCACCAGTTTGATGCATCCTTCCTTTTCGGACCGGTTGGCATACTTCACCGCCAGATACTCGTCTCCGTCGATCATGAACGAAACCAGGTATATTTCCCCGTAAATAACGTTCTCGAAGCTGTTTATCTCCTTATATCCGATGATGTCCCCCGATTTCAGTATGGGGTACATACTGTCCCCGTTGACGTAGACCGCCCCGTCGCAGGCGGATATGTTCGGAATCCGTATTTTCCCCAAGGCATACTGGTGCTTGTTGGTGAACAGCGTCTTCAGGTTTGCCGCCGCCGTGATGTCGTATAGTGTCACGCTGCGGTCGTCAACCGGTTCGGCTGTTTTGGGATTGTGAATTATCTGCACCTCCCCTTGTGCCAGTTCGCTTTCGCAAAATCTCGACTGGTGTTTCGGGTTGCCTTTTCCCAACAATAGCCAGTTGTAGTCTACCGTATTTCCTAATTTGTCGAGCAGCAGGCGGAAATCTATACTGTTCCGTGCAGCCCAGTTGGTGACTGTCGCTCTTGAAACTCCCAGGAATTCAGCCAGTTCGCTGTCCCTCTTCAGGTTTAATGCCTGCTTGGCACGTTTGATGATGCCGGGTACATCCAGATTTGTATCCATTTTGTTAGCATTTAATTTTGATGTAAAAAATCATAAACGTATTAGTTGCTCATTAATAATCCGTTATCTGTTTTTTAAGAATTAATTTCTAAAACCGTATGTTTTCTTTATAAAAACTTGTTTATCTTTGTAGCGGTGAAATTACAAATATGTTTCAAAAATATAAATTAAAAACAGAATAGCCATGAAAAACGCAGAAAAGTTTCCGAAAGGTTGCAGAAAAGTTCGTCCCCCGGCCTTGCATCCCCTTTGTATCACTGCTCCGGTAGCTATATATATACACTGTGATGAATATAATATATAGATTCACCATGGTAAGCATATATGTCCACCATGTCGGACATACATCTCCGGCAAATAAACAACTTTTTTCTCAGAATTTAAATCAAAATTATCATTATGAAAACAACATTATCTTTATCGACAAAACAATCTACATCCAGCAGTATTTGCAAGAGTTGTAAACGTGAGCTTCCGTTGGAGTCCTTCTATATGAACAAAAAAACGCAGTCTCCGGATAAATATTGCAAGGAGTGTCGCAAATCTCTGAGCCGAAGGCAATACGGCAGTGGTAAGAAACTTCCCCATTGCTCTTTGTCCGGTGGACGAGTTTCCTATCTGGTCATAACACAGACTGAGGACCGGGAAACACGTCTCCGGCTTATTCTGCACGCCCTTGAGGTAGTGAGGCTTAGCATGGAACGCAAAAAGGCGGGAATGCAGGAAGAAGCCTTGCTGTAAAAGCGGATTTTTTATATTGAGTATTTATCAAAAAACAGAATTATTATGGCAAGAATAAAGAAAAAGGGATTGGATTATTTCCCGCTGAATACGGATTTTATTCACGACCGTGCTGTCCGCCGCCTGATGAAGCGTGAGGGTGACTCCGCGCTTGGCATTCTGGTGGAAATCCTGTCGTATATCTATGCGGGCGAGGGGTATTATGTCCGTGCGGACCGTTTGTTTTACGAAGACCTCTCGGCGGGTCTGTACGAGAAGAGTGCTGATGACGTGGAACGTATCGTCCGTCTGGCGGTGGAATACGGACTGTTCGACGCGGTTCTTTTTGAGCGTAGCTGCATCCTGACTTCCGTCGAAATACAACGGCAGTATCTTTTCAGTACCCGTCGCCGCAGCATTTCACATCTGGAAGTCGGGTATTGCCTGCTTGCAGATGATGAACCGGCTGATAATAAGGTTGATATGAAAGAACAGCCGGCCTTCGGGAGTGAGGAAACGGAGGGCGGTAAAAGCGTTAGCGTGGGTGATAATGTTACATTTATTCCCGAAAATGTAACATCAGGTACACATAGCATAGCACAGAATAGCACATCAGAGCATAGCGTAGCACAACAAAGCAAAGAACAACCCCACTTCAATTCTCCCCTGGAAACGGCAGGGGAGAAGGCGGAGGGGAAGAAGATTGGGAAGGAGGAGATTTCTTCCGGAAGTTCCTGCGGGCGGGATGTTTCCGGTTCGGGGAAACGGAAAAAGTGGACGCAGGAGACTGTCGATGCCCTTCTTCCGCCGTCTGACGGGACATCGCGTAACTATGCGGGGCTGCTCGATAATCTCCGTAGCTACGGTATCCCGCCTTCAGAACAGTATGCGATTATCCTTAAAAGTAATTTCGGGGCTATCGGCGGTGCGATCTGGCGTGGGATTGCCACGTTGCGTGGCAGTGGAGGCAAGATAAAACTTCCCGGACGTTATCTTTTAAGTGTTGTAAGCAGGAAGGAAGAAGCTGCTGTTTCTTGATTTTCGGTCACTTATGCCGGTTAAGAATTTAGTTAAGACACATATTGAAAATTGCTTGTATATGAAATGTAACTATTGTATCTTTGTGTTGTCGATAAGCTTATAGACAAGACTAAACTAAATTTATTAACACAAAAACAAATTTGATTATGCCAGTATTGTATGGTCCATTTCAGTCCGTTCTGAAAGACAAAAACGGAAAACAACTATTCTATCCCCGTGTGTTGCGCACAGGTAATGTAAGTACTTCACAGATCTCTAAAGAGATAGCGGCTTATTCCTCTCTTTCTCCGGGTGATGTGAAAAACACGCTGGACAACCTGGTGACGGTAGTCAGCCAGCATCTTCAATCCTCGGAGAGTGTGACGCTTGACGGTTTCGGAACTTTCCGTCTGGTGATGAAGTCGAACGGTAAAGGTGTGAAAACTGTGGACGACGTGTCTGCCGCCCAAGCTTCACTGACAGTTCGCTTTCTTCCCTGTTCCACCCGTCATTTGGATGGCACTATGGCCACCCGTTCGCTAGTGACAGGCGCCCGGTGTGTCCGTTTCGACCGTGCCGATACCTCTGCTTCCGGTGAAGGAGAGGGTGGCAAGCCCGAAGGCGGCGGTTCCGGCGGAGTGACACCGGATCCGTCGGTATGATTCTCCGGCACAACACAGATTCAAACGACTAAACTAAACGAAGTATTCTGCTGAACGGCAGGTGCTTAACTGAACTATTAATTATTCACTAATTATGCGAACTATCAATTTGTTCGTGGTGCATTGCAGCGCTACGAGGGAGGATTGTACACTCTCCCCTGAAGCTTTGGACGTGATGCATCGGCGTCGCGGATTCAACGGAACAGGCTACCACTACTACATCCGCAAGGACGGAACGTTGTACCTCACCCGCTCGCTCGAACGTATCGGGGCGCACGCAAAAGGCTTCAATGCCCATTCGATAGGTATCTGCTATGAAGGTGGTCTGGACTGCCGGGGACACCCGGCAGATACCCGGACTCCGGCGCAGCGGGCTACGCTCCGGCAACTTGTGACCGATTTGGAGCTGCGTTTCCCTGGCTGCCGGGTATGCGGGCATCGCGATCTTTCACCGGACTTGAACGGGAACGGTGAGATAGAGCCGGAAGAGTGGATTAAACAGTGCCCGTGCTTCGATGCGTCCAGGGAATTCGGGGAATCTGCAACCGGGGCGGTGAGCACGAAAGAACACAGAGTAACACAAGTATTTAAAGACACGGAAAGGAGGTAAATTATGGCAATGAAGAAATCAGTATGGGATATGATCCTGAAGGTGGTTATCGCAGTGGCTTCGGCTTTGGCAGGCGTTTTGGGCGCTAATGCGATGAATCTGTAATGAGAGGGATTAATATTTTTTTATAAAAACCAGATGACTGTTATCTAAAATGAATAATAAGACTATTATTTTAATAATTGCGCTGCTCACTTGTGTGGGCAGCGTATATAGCCAGGGCACCTCGCCGGCTTTGGCTGATACGGAAGGAAAATACAAATATAATTATGTTCCTGTGTCTCCGGTATCGGAGGAGTTGATGAAGCATATTATGTGTCCTGTTAATTATAATACAGGCAAAGTTGAACTTAGTATCCCGATATATGAGATACGTACAAGAGATTTCACGCTGCCTTTACGATTGCAATATGACAGCGGAGGCATCAAGGTCAGTGCGGGAAACGGCGTGGCAGGCTTGGGCTGGAACGTGGATTTCGGTCCCACCGTAACTCGGAGTATTCAAGGAAATCCTGATGAAGAAGGGTATTTGATCTATAACCCGGACTTTGGCAGTTGGGACACTTCTTATATGCATAAGATGACCGAAGGTATGGCGCACGAACAACCGGATGTGTTTTTTTATAGTACATTTGATGCTCAGGGGAATTTCGTGTTCCGGCGTCCGGAGAAATCCTCGGAAAGCGGCTCGCATATACCGGTCTATTTACCGTTGACTTCTGATAAGGTGGAAACGTCAGACATACGTTCGGGATTTCAGGTGACGGACGGTTCCGGTAATATTTACCGTTTTAAGGAAGCCGAATACTCTAATACGGGAAAGATTACAGGCTGGAAACTAACGGATGTCACCAGTCTGAAACAGGACAGGCTTTCTTTTTCGTATGTCACACAGAAGCTCACTTATGCAGACAGTTATGACTATTATGCAGTGGAGGACATGGGTGAAAGTTACCGTAACGGATATTGGCAGGGAGTGGATGGAAAACTGAAGTTTTTCCGGATGAACGGGTATGCTTTGCATAATGATTCTCTTTGGGCCGATTTTACGGCCGAAAACGTTGGCCAGTATGATAACCGGCCTTACAATTCGGTTGATGCAAAATATCCCAAAGAAATCACGTACGCTAATGGAAAAGTCGTTTTTGATTATTCCTCTTCTCTTCTGAAAACCGTGCATATTTATGAAAATGGGGCGGAAATCCAACGTGTCACATTGAATTATAAGCAACTGCGGTTCATGGGACGCAGCCTGCTTACTGAGGTCAATTTTACAGAACTGGTCAATAATCAAAGCCGTAGTTATACAATGTCATATAATGACTACGTGGATGACTATTCGCCGACGCAGACCAAAGCAGTGGATAAATTCGGATATTATAACGGACGGACCGGTAATACCGATCTTGTAGAAAGACAATTGGTGGAGTTTGGAATGCCTTACGATGGCGACCGGGGTGTATGTTATGCTTATATTGGAGGTGCGGACCGTACACCGGACATTTTATTCGCCCAAGTTTATTCGTTGCAGTCTATTAAATATCCGACAGGTGCAAGAGAGGAATTAGTGTATGAGCTCAATACATATCCCGATACAGATGAATATGGGAATGCAATTTCATCTTATGCCGGTGGTTTGCGAATTTATTCTATCCAATGCCGTGATGTGGAAGGTACGCTGAAGAATGAACGTCGTTTCTTGTATGAGAAAGACGGTATTCCGACAGGTTATGCTCCTCAAGTGACTTTTGTCGATGAGATGGAGAAACTTTATTTGCGTACCTACTCTCGTACCAGCATGCGTTATCGTTTGTATTCATCCCTGCCGGTGGCCGATGCCGGTGCTGCAGCGGGAGTCTCTGTCCTATATCCTAATGTGAGTGTTGTGGAGAAAGATGATTATGGAAAAACGGTATCTCGTGAAGACTATGAATACAATACGAATTTCTATTTTCCAAGTATAATAAATGGTATGGTGCATGATGAGGTGTCCCATTATAAGAAGGGCAAACTGGTCAGGAGAACGGATTATGATGTAGATACGGGCCAACCTGTGCATGATGAGGAGCATACATATACTGAAATATCTTTGAACAATAATACTCCTTTGGTGGCGGGACGTGAAGTGCGGCGTGCCAATCTGGTTGTTGCAGAACAGTCCGGTGTGGAAACGGACGATGACCTTTATTATCGTGAGTACAGGTATAGCATTGGCAGGGGGAATACGCGTGTGGAAAACCAGCTCACTGTGAATACGGATTATTATGCTGGTAAGTTGGTCAGTGATACGGTTGTCCGGACTTATGGCTCTACGGACTGGGATATACGATCCGGGCTTCCGGTGAGGGAGATTTATAAGTATAGCGATGGAAAGAAAAAGAAATGTGATTATACTTATCCATATCATGTTAATGATGCCGTTGGAAGGGCGATGACGGCTGCCAATGATATATTGAGACCTGCCCATATAGGAGAATCTGTGGAAGGTCCTGAAGGCTATATGGATGATTCCTTTACCAGTTTCGACTATACTCTGGATCCCGGCTCCGGTTCGGCCTTGCTGGACGAGGTGAGCGTCTGGAAGCATGAGGGGCTCTTTTCAATGAGTGAATCTTATCCTGTACACGATGCTTATGGCAATGTTTGTGAGATCCGCCGTGCGGATGCTCCTGTGGTCGCATTGCTCTGGGGATACAACTACAGTCGTCCGGTGGCTATTGTGGAAGGGGCGTCATATCAGGAAGTCGTTTCCGGGCTGCGCGTGAGTGTGGAGTCTCTTCAAAACCTTGACGGCAGTGCCCTTGAAAATGTATTGCTTCCGTTGCGTAATGCTTTCCCCGCCCCTTGCCGGGTGACCGTTTATAGATATGCTCCGCAACGGGGAGTTGTCTATATGAATGAACCTAACGGGAATGTAACTACATACAGCTATGACGGCTTCGGGAGACTGACGGAAATCCGTGATAAGGACGGCGCTGTGCTGGAGTATAATGAGTATAAGAAATGAATAAGAAACTGTTAAAAGGAAAAATTATGAATATAAAAAGAATCATTGTTCTTGTATTGATAAGTGCAAGCTCCGGTCTTCTTTGCGCTCAGAGGAAGACTGTGAACATGAGTGACCGTTATGGCATACTTACGGTAACTCCGCTTGACAAATATACCGGAGCAGCCTCGCTGTTGAAAACGAACGGTGTGCGCTCCCTGACTGATGTGTCCTATGGGGATGGTTTTGGCGGTGTTTCTCAGAAGATACACGTCGGAATAACCCCGCAGGGCAAAGACCTGACTGAAAGTTATGAATATAACTCATTGGGAAATTTACAGTCCCGTACTCTTCCGGTTCCTGTGTTGTCGGAAGGGGCTTCCGGGAACTATAAGCAAATATTAAAGTCGGCACAGGAGTATTACGGGCACAGCAACGTCTGTTCACGTTTCGCGTATGAGGCTTCCCACCGTAGTTTACTGTTAAAAGAGTTTGGTGTTTGTGATGAATGGACCGGTAAAGCC
>ERZ773210.3604-NODE-3604-length-10828-cov-3.426529_pt1 | contig 10828 bp, 9 predicted proteins | sample MGYA00580528_ERZ773210 | MGnify/ENA primary metagenome ERZ773210 (study PRJEB29015, sample SAMEA2737769) | human gut metagenome | biome: human gut; feature: human-associated habitat; material: faeces | place: China | collected 2012 ...
TGTGTGGATCAACCATGCCAATGCGATTGTGGACAGCAGAGAGATGGTGGAACTGAAGCACAATCTGATCGAGCGCCGGCAGAAGCTGCGCGCCCGCATGGAGTATCAGATTCAGATAATCTCTGATATGAAGAAGGAAGCGAGAAGAAACATTGACCGCATCGGTAACTGCGGTCCGCAGATTGAGTCGATCATCCGCAAAATCGAATCCATCAATCCAGCATTATAGAGGAACCGGCGTTGTCCGGTTCTTTTGTTTTGCGAAAAAGTTCCCTTTTTGCCATATTCTCATATGATATAAGGAAAATTATTTTAGGAAGTCTTAAGAATATGGATTTTATGAATCAGACGAATCAAATGGATCATACACATCCTATGAGTCCGTGTATGCCGCATTCCCCGTCCGCGGATCAAAAGGAAGAATGCAGCTGGCAGACACCGGGCATGGCTTATGTTCCGTGGCAGAATTTTACAAAGGTGTATGATCCTAAGAAGGCTTTGCAGGCCGGAACGATTTTTCCGGAACTCGACAAACCATTTACCGGAAAATGCATGATGCGACAGGGAGGGCGATGCAGATGAACAGAGCAGGAAGCATGCAGCCGATGAATCAAAAGGAACTCTACGAATGGATTGCAACACTCGGGTTCTGTGCGGTGGATATGATGCTCTACCTTGATACGCATCCGGATGATGAGGCAGCATTGGATTATTTTAATCAGTGTACGCAGCTGTATCGAAATGCGAAGATGGCATATGAAAAGCAGTACGGTCCACTGAATGCGTTTGGGGAGAGTAATGCTGACGAATGGAACTGGAACGAAGGTCCGATGCCTTGGGAAGGGGGAAGATGATCTATGTGGAGTTATGAAAAACGATTGCAGTATCCGATTAAAATCAGCACGCCGAATGCGAAGCTTGCGTCTTATATCATAAGTCAGTATGGCGGTCCGGACGGTGAGCTCAGTGCATCCATGCGCTACCTTTCGCAGCGATTCTCGGCCGCAAATCCACGTGTGGCGGGACTGTTGACCGATATCGGTACAGAAGAACTTGCGCATCTTGAAATGATCGGTGCAATTGTGAGACAGCTTACCAGGGGCTTGTCAGCCAAAGAACTTGAAGCGGCAGGCTTTGCACCTTATTATATCGATCACACCGCTGCTGTATGGCCACAGGCTGCCGGAGGCGTTCCGTTTAATGCCTGCGAATTCCAGTGCAGCGGCGATGCGATCGCCGATCTTGTGGAGGATATGGCTGCGGAGCAGAAGGCGAGAAAGACATATGATAACATTCTTCGTGTGGTCGCAGATCCGGAAGTCGCGGATCCGATTCGTTTCTTAAGAGAGCGGGAGATTGTGCATTTTCAGAGATTTGGTGAGGCACTCCGTCTGGTACAGGAGGAATTGGACAGTAAGAATTTCTATGCGTTTAATCCGGATTTTGACTGTGCTTTCAGAAATTCGAAGGGAAATAAGCCCCAAACCGCAAAATAAAGTATAAATGGAAAATAACAACTTGTTATTTTCCCCTTACAAGAGTATTATAGATATGTACAGAGCAAACCTAGAAGTATGGATTTGTTTATTTAAGTAAGATGAGGTGGAATATGGGGAAAACAAAGGACACAGTACAAAAAATCAAGAACGAAAATGTTCGTGCACGCGTGCAGAAATCTTTTTCAATCGTTATAGTGATGCTTGGATGTGCCGCACTCGTTGGAATCATTGCATTGTTTGCAATGACATCGCTGTATGAGCATGCACTCAAGAATTATGGTTTCTCACAGGGAGATATCGGTAAAGCAATGGTAACATTGGCTGAAACCAGAAGCTCGCTTCGTGCGGCAGTCGGATATGTGGATACCGCAGAGATCGCTGATATGAAAGACTCATACGATCAGAAAAAGGAAGCTTTTCAGGGATACTTTGCTGATATTAACGATAGCGTAGTAACAAAAGAGGAAAGTGAACTCTATGATCGTCTGTCTTCGGAATTGGATGAGTATTGGACACTGAGTGATTCCATTCTGGAAACTGGAATGACTACCGATCCTGGTGCATCTTCACAGGCACAGAGTCAGGAGTACAATGAGTTAAAGGGTAAATATGATGCAATCTACAGTGATTTTGCAACTCTTATGGATTTAAATGTTACCCAGGGAGATTCGCTTGATGTGACACTCCGTGTTGTAAAGTGGATCCTTGTCATTGTAATGTTACTGATCCTTGTTGTTTCCTTTATCATTTCCAGGAGACTTGGAAACAAGATCGCACTTGGAATCGAGAAACCACTTAAGGAACTTCAGGAACGTTTGAAGACTTTCGCACAGGGTGACTTAAGCAGCCCGTTCCCTGAGGTAGAGGTCAAGGATGAGATCGCCGAGATGGTAGAAGAGACCAAGGAGATGGCAGATACGCTGGATCGTATTATTACCGATGCCGGAGAAATCCTTGGATCTATGGCAGATGGCGATTATACGGCAAAAACAAAGATTGAAGATGAGTATGTCGGACAGTTCGTTGCATTAAAGGATGCAATGCGTAAGATGAACCGCAAGATGAATGCAACCCTCAAGGAAGTTGCAGAAGCATCCGGTCAGGTTCGTGCAGGTTCCGAAAACCTGGCAGAGTCCTCACAGGAACTTGCAGAGGGCGCTACGGAGCAGGCTGGTGCAGTGGAAGAACTGACCGCTACGATTGAGACAATTACAAGCAATGTGGAGCAGACATCCGAAGATCTCCTTGTTGCTTATAAGAACGCTAAGAATTATGCGGATGTAGCAGATCAGAGCCGTGCTGAGATGGAAGCAATGATGGAAGCTATGAACCGCATCAATGAGACATCCCAGAAGATTGCAACGATTATTTCCGACATTGAGGATATTGCAAGCCAGACGAACCTCCTGTCACTGAATGCAGCAATTGAGGCTGCCCGTGCCGGTGAGGCAGGAAGAGGATTTGCAGTCGTTGCGGAGCAGATTGGAAGCCTTGCAGATCAGAGTGCAAAATCTGCAGTTGATACAAGAGAACTGATCGAAGGTGCATTGCATGAGATTGAGGCAGGTAATGAGGCTGCCAAGAATGCAACGGAATCGATGCAGCGTGTTGTAGTCGGTGTCAAGGAGATTGCACAGTCGGCTAAGATGCTCAGTGAGAACTCTGCTCAGCAGGCGAAGGCAATGGAAGAAGCCGAAAAGGGTGTTGAGCAGATTTCCGATGTTGTACAGTCGAACTCAGCAGCATCTGAGCAGTGCTCGGCTACCAGCCAGGAGCTTTCTGCACAGTCTGAGTCCTTGAACGAGCTGACTTCTGCATTTATCCTGAGAAACGATTGATCAATATAAGTCAGAGTTTTGAATGAGAACCTGCCTTGCCATTCTATTTGATGGCAGGGCAGGTTTTTTTATAATTATTGATCCTGAGAGGCTTTTGTCACTGTATTCAATCGTGTTTCAGGACGTGACACTTTTCAATAATATCGTAATGGAGAATATCCGGATCGGAAAGAAGGATGCGACGGATGAAGAGGTGAAGCGACTGCTTCACTTGATGTGGACAATGAATCGGTAATCCAGGAGTCCATATCCAAGCTGATCGAGAATAAGACAGTTCTCATTATCGCGCACCGGATGCGCACAGTTGATGGTGCCGATCATATCGTGGAGCTTAAGGATGGTGTCGCCTGGGAGCAGGGAACACCGCAGGAACTGAAGGCAACGGACAGCATCTACCGGCATATGGTAGAGACGCAGCTTGTGACCGAGCAGTGGAAATATCAGTAGAAAATTGATATAATGAAGCGCGAAGACCAAAGTGAGCATGAAAACAAAACAGGACACACATGCTTGCATGATTGGCGAACGGCGAATCGTGATATATTGCGAAAGGAACATATCTATGGAACAGTCCAAACGAAATAGAATTATAGAAAAATTGATTGAAAGCCATACTACGATCTCCACGATGGAGAGCTGTACTTCCGGCATGATCGCTTCTATGATCACGGACACGGAAGGGGCATCTGCTATCTTTCCGGGAGGATTTGTGACTTATCTGAATGAGACGAAAATTCTTGTGGGTGTCGATGCACAGGTTATCCGAAAGTACGGTGTGTATTCGAGAGAGTGCGCCGAGGCGATGGCAAAGACGGTGCAGGAAAAGCTTGGCACGGACATCGCGATCGGAATTACAGGAACGACCGGCAATATCGATCCGAACAATGCGGACAGTGTGCAGGGGCAGGCGTTTTATTGTATTCGGATGAAGGATCAGACTTATTCGTATGAAATCAGGGAAGATGTCTTAGGACTGAGCCGGCATGAGATCAAGCAAAGGTATGCTCAGCGGGTGTTTGAGGCTTTGGAAAGCCTGCTCGACCATAGTGTTGAGTCTGTTGGCAATCGGCTATATTAAGGCAGATCACTGGATTGTTGAATTTGTGATAAAAGACGAAAACATCATCCCGGACTTGACCGGAGATCTAAGATTTGATGAAAATGTGTGCAACGCTGCTAACCAAACCGAAGACGCCTTTTGGTAGAATAATTATGTAACTACCAAGAGGCGTTTTTGTTGTATAAAAAATCAAATGGAGAAGAACAGGAGGTTAGCGAATATGAAAAAAGGACGACAGATATTTCTCCGGAAATTCTTAGCAGTATTTCTGTCAATCAGTATGATTTTCGGAGTGTTTCCGGGAAATCTTACGGTTGCATTGGCGGGAGATCGTGAAGAAAACACAGCGATTACCGGATTTGTTGCCGTATATCCGTATTGGAACGAAAATGGAGAGCCAAGTTTTCCAACGAAACCCGATTATATGACGGAACTAGGAGGAGAAGTACAGGGAGCAAGAAGCGACTTGTATTTGGGCTTTATCGGTGAATCGGATAAATTTGAAAAAATTACGGATGCCAGCAAGATTACGGCAGGAAAAGGCTTAGCGATTACAAAGCAGACGAACGAGAGCGGAACCGAGTCGGAGGAGTTGTTTACTGTCAGTTTTCTGGAAATTGGGAAGCATACGTTGACATATAACGATGGAACAAATAATTATACGATAAATGTCAATGTGGTGGAGAATCGAATTAAAATCTATGAGGATGCCGATCATAAGACGGAACTTGCCCGGGATGAGTGGGGAAGCTATCTGTGGGATAATGACGATGCGGGGCATTCCGCAGAGTGCAAGGAAGTATATGTCGTGATCAAACCGAATGAGGGTGAGGTCATTGATACAAAAGTGCCGTTTGATTTTTCCGGTGGCACTGCCAAGTTATCGATTGAGAAACTTACCGGTCAGGAGAATGAATATAAGATCACTCGCACGGAAGGTTCGATATCGTGTGATCCGTTTCCTTTTAAAATCACGGGTCATATGGGCGAGGATACCGGGAATGTGTTTGAACAGGAGATTCAGCTTTGTGTTCATTTTCAGGGAGCAGGACTTCGTGTGATTTCCGAGCTGAAACGTGATGAGTATGGTAATGTGACCGGAGTCGAGGATGGTGCAACATGGGATGTTGCCATGGGTTGCGATATCAACGGAACAGAGGCTTGCTTTGGTATCGTTGATGCAAACGGTAGTTGTCAAAAGAAAGTAACTGCGGATCAGCTGGAAATTTATGAGGCGCATGAAGGGGCAGAAGGTGCGATCATTCCTGATACTAATCCAACAGAAAATGCTTCTATTACGCAAAATGACAATGAAGAGTGGGTATCGTTGCACTTTAAAAAAGAAGGCGTGTATGTCATCCAATTGAAAAATACCGATGATCCGGATAATAACAAGGTGGATGTATGGGTATCGATGCCTAACGTAGGCTTTTACAGCCGGCCGGAAATCAGTGCAGATGCTTATCTTGCCGGTGATGTTGCGTTTGGAAAAAAGAATGGAGACAATGTTCTTTATCTGATTGCAAGAGATGATGATCATGCAGCGTATAATCAGGCAAAAGAGGCGGTATTTTCCTGTGATGGGAATTCGAGCGAGGCGGTATGTAACCTTTTTATCGATGTGGAGAAAATAGAGGTTGCAAATGCGGCCAAAGCTTACAAAGTTACCATTAAGAAAAACAAAGATTTTCATTTAGAAGCACATTGTGAATATCAGCCCACGGATCAACAAGAGCCGTTTGATAATTATGCAAGGAATTTAAGTCTTCAATATCAAGGTGATCAGCCGGATCAGGGACAGGAAGAAGCTCCGAATGGTCTGTGGCGTTATGAAGGAGAAGATGGAGAAGATTATATCGGTTATTCCGGCCGTTATATTACGGAGGAAGCCTATTTAAAGGGAACGATCTGGTTTGAAGATGCAACTCCGGAGAGTATCTGTTATTGGGTGCATGGAAAAACGATTCAGGAAGTTGTAGATAAGCTATTGGAATTGGAAGATCAGAATGTTACCGTATGGGATTCAGTAGAGGAAAAGGAAACCGAGGTAACGATTCATAATTCAGGCTTTATCTATCTGAATATGAGTTACCGTGACAACAGCTATAAGGCTGCAGTGGAGGCGGAGCAGTATGTGTATGCACCGGCAAGTGTAAAGGGTGTCATGCTTGATACGGCATCCAATTCCTACAGTGTTGCCTTGACTTCACCGGATGGAAGCGTTCATCAGGATAAGGAAAATGATAATAAGCCGATCTACGATACGGTATACGAATTTCCGTTGACGAAAAAAGCACAGTCTTCAATGAAGCAATATGATCTTGCCGGAAAAGAAAGTGATGTTGAATATGATTCCATAGGCGATGATGGAATTCAGTATTTACATGGTATTGTTTTGCAGGATTGGTATCTGAACGAAGAAGATGGGTATGGTAATAAACTAGAAAAATTATTGGAATTACAGAATGATGCAAATAAAAATCCGGGTGCACATCCGCAATCCTCTGCAAAACGTATCATTCAAAAAACAATTTATGATGCATCAACCGATTCATGGCGCCAGACCGGCATCTATTATCTGATCTCGGATGATGATATCAATCCGGATCATGATGGGGAACATCATGTAGAACAGTATGCGGTATTTCAGAAGGAGCAGCATCGTTGGCCTTCTCTCCATGTGAATGCCAGCACACAGGTACGAGTATTGGGCTTGTGGACGAACGATGCGAATTTATATATCGGATTTTATGACGGTGTAGACAGTGTCAGCACATATATCGGTAAGGATGACAAGGGTAGGGATATAGCAAGTTTTTCACCGAAGGATATCGGAAAAACCCAAAAAGTAACGTATTCATGCCGGTCCGTGGAATACGATCCTTCATTAAAACGAAATGGGGATGAGAAGACAAACGAGGATAATCATGTCACTGTTCATATTGTAAAGGCAGAATCAAATACCAAGATAAACGATACCTATTCGGAAGGCGGAAAGTCCGCATCCATTGACGTTGAGAAGGAAGCAATCTCGGATCTGGTTCCGATGACGAATGATGAGAAAGAAGCTTTGATCGATGGCGCCTCTCTTGATCTTGAGTTAAAGGTTTCCGGTGTGGAAAATTCTGCAGATGCCGATGTGGTGAAAGCACAGCAGGATATCAAGAGTGTGCTTGGCTCGAATAAGAAAGCGGATTTCTTTAACGCGTTTTTGAATTATACGCTTAAGAAAAGCGATGGAACTGCGGTGGCTGACAATAAGATGATCACCGAAGCGGAAGAAGAGATGGTATTATCGTTCCCATTAAAGGAAGCATTGCAGGGAAAGAAAAACTATGTGGTATACCGTTATCATGATGGCAAAGCCGAAAAGTTGAATGCATGGATTGATGAAACAACAGGAAATCTCTGCTTTGAGACGGATCGCTTCTCGGTCTATGCGATTGCGGTTGACGATGAGACATCCGGCGGTTCTTCGTCTGGTGGCGGCTCTGTATCCGGTGGTGGTTCTTCAGCAGGCGGCGGAACGGTATCCGGTGGTGGTTCCTCAGCAGGCGGTGGAACGGTCGTGAATCCTGATAATAAGACAGAAGACACAAAGACAGAAGTGAAACCGGATGGAACCAGGGTTGAGACCAAGACGGATACGGTGAAAAACGATCAGGGAAATGAAGTGAAATCAGAGACCACAACGATCAAGAACGCAGATGGAACAGTTGTATCTGTGACTACTACGATTGAAATCAAGGATGCGGCAACAAATACAACGATAAATATGGTTGTGAAGAAGGATGCGGCAGGCGAAGCAACAGAAGCAAAAGCCGAGATAGAAGCGGTTGCCGCTGCAGGAAAGAACGGTAAGGCAAAGACAACGCTTAATGCGGACGCCGCAGAACAGATGATTCAGGCGGCAGGAACAAAGAATGTTACGATAAAACAGACCGTAAGGGATGATAAGGGGAATACTTTGTATACGGTTGAAACAGATGCGAAAAACCTTGAGGCAGGCAGGAAACTTACCCTTGTTGAAATTAGGGATGGTAAGCAGATACTAGTTACAAAGACGGCAAAGGTTGACACAAACGGAAACTTTACCATTCGGGCGCCAAAGGGTGAGTATCAGCTTCTGAACGAAACCCAGATGAAGACCTTGCGCAAGCAGATCCTTGCGACGGTAAAACCGGCAAAAAAATCCGTGACGATCAAAAAAGGCAAAAAGGCAGCCATTTCGCTTAGCAAGAAGCTGGATAAGGAAAATGTTGCAAAAATCACATATCGTTCAACAAAGAAATCGGTTGTAACCATAACTAAGAATGGAAAGGCAACCGGAAAGAAAAAGGGAACTGCCGTTATTGAAATCACGGTTGTGTTGAATGACGGAACAAAGAAAGTGATAAAAACAAAGGTAAAAGTAAAATAGCATAAAATCAATCAAAAACAAAAAGGCGGGTCATGTGTGTTGACCTGCCTTTTGCGTGCGTTAAGGGATACATATAAAAAGTGACTGTCCTGTTTAATTGAGCAATTCTTCGCCAATCTCTTCGAGAAGCGCATTCGTTTCTTCTAAAGTCATCTCATGTTCCAAAGCAAAAATGATCGCTGCATCGAAACGGTTTCTGGGATAGAGCTGTGCGCGCTGCGCAATGGAAAGCATTCTCTGTGTCTCTTCCAAAGGAAGTTTTAAAAAGATTGCGATTCGAAGCAGAAAATTGCGCGTCGGATTGCGGCGGCCGCTTAAAATCTGATAGGTGTAGGAACGATCCATGTTCAGATTGATAATGATATCTTTCGGCTGTAGATTATGTGTATCAAGAAGCTGACTGAGATATTCACCGATTCCGATCTTGTCAAAACTTTCTTCTTTTCTGAATTCATCAATGTTAAGTTCTCTTATTTGTTTTAATAATTCATCTGTGGATTTCATAAACGATTCTCCGCCCCTAGAACATCAGTCCATGCAAAATTAGTAAATTATGGCATAACAGTTACCCTATAATTCTAACATAATCGTAATTCATGATGGTGTGCAAAACTGCCTACTTTTTAATTCTGCTCATAGGCGCGCACGAAACCATCCTGATTATCGATCGCTAACTGGACGTTATCGAGAATATCACTCAGACAGAAATTGTAGTCGATTTCATTCACAGCATCTTTTTTGGCATGAGCGTATTTATAAATACAACTGGTGTCAGCATCACTGGTGCGATAGATGACGATGCGCAGCAGTGACAGGATTTCATTTTGATAATTACTGTAGGAACCGATCGTGTTTTTCAGGCATGCATCGCGATATACAAGACTTTGCCGGATATGATCTACAGCCGAGCAGTTTCGTACATAATCCGGCAGAACGTCATAATTGGCTAATCCTTGGGTGGATCGCGTGTCAGTTCCGGTTCCTCATACAGCTTCGGAATCAATGTTTCCAAAGCCACGCCGAGTGCATCCGCATCGTTATTGTAGACGGCGAGAAGCAGGGTATCAACATCATCCTGAAAATCAAACAGATTTAATGGCTGTGATCCTGCACGGTCGACGATGGATGCATCGGAATCGACGGCTGCATCTGTAGCTGGTGTGCCGGAAGGATTGGTCTGGGTATCGGATAAGGCGTTTTTGGATGGTTGCTCAACGGTTGCTGGATCTGCACCCGGTTCGGTCGATGCCTGTGCAAACGGGGTGGAAGAGGTCGGTACAAGAAACTTCTGTGAGCAGATCATACCGATTCCGGAGCCGACTGCCGAACCGATGAGAAGTCCGAGCAACAGCAGTATGAAACCCTGTTTTTTCGTGAAATCGACCGGCTTTTTATTCTGCTTTTGCTGCAAAGTGCACAGTTCCTGCTGTAATTCTTTTACGCTGCGGTATCTTTGATCCGGTTCAAAGGCCGTTGCTTTGTGAAGGATCGCGGATAATTCGGTGGAGATCTGTGAATCATCATTCTCCGAAGCGTTCAGCAGCGAGAGAAAGGTCTTGCCAAGACCGTACACATCCGTGCGGACATCGCTCTGGCGGAAACCGAACTGTTCCGGTGCCGCATTGCCGTAAGTTCCGGCAAAAACCGTATCGCGGGATTTTTCCGGTGTGAATTCATGACCGGCGTCTACGTCGATGAGAATAAGATGGTGTGTATCGGTGGAATAGATAAAGTTCTCCCCTTTGATGTCGCGATGGATCATCGGCGGGTGAAGCGCATGAAGCTCTCCAATGATCGTGCAGCACTCGGTCAAAAGGGGCAGTAACGCCTTTTCAAAGTCACTTTCCAACGGATGGGATTCACATAATTGTTCCGCGTGATCACAAAGTGGAATGCCCCGGACATAGCGGCGGAGCAGATAGGCTGCGCCGTCCTCTTCGAAGAAATCCACCGCTTCCGGGAAATGGGATGACACAAGCTGATTTAACACGTCGTATTCCCGGCGAAGAGA
>ERZ773210.3608-NODE-3608-length-10824-cov-3.748723_pt1 | contig 10824 bp, 10 predicted proteins | sample MGYA00580528_ERZ773210 | MGnify/ENA primary metagenome ERZ773210 (study PRJEB29015, sample SAMEA2737769) | human gut metagenome | biome: human gut; feature: human-associated habitat; material: faeces | place: China | collected 2012 ...
AAAGAGATTTGATTTATGATTTGTTTTTCTCGCCCTCGCGCAGTTCCACCCGGCGGATCTTGCCGCTGATGGTCTTGGGCAGCGACTCCACGAACTCGATCACGCGCGGGTATTTATAAGGAGCCGTGATGTGCTTCACATGGTCCTGCAACTCCCTGACGAGCGCCTCCCCGGCCTGCCCGCGGTAGGCCTCGGCGAGCACGATCGTCGCCTTGACGACCTGGCCGCGAATCTCGTCGGGAACGCCCGTAATGGCGCACTCCACCACCGCCGGGTGGGTCATCAGGGCGCTCTCCACCTCGAACGGACCGATGCGGTAGCCCGAACTCTTGATCACGTCGTCGGCACGCCCCACGAACCAGTAGTAACCATCCTCGTCGCGCCACGCCACGTCGCCCGTGTAGTACACCCCGTCGTGCCACGCCTCGCGGGTCAGCTCATCGTTCAGGTAGTAACCCTTGAACAGACCGAGGGGCTTGCCCCCGTCGGTGCGGATCACGATCTGCCCCTGCTCGCCGTCCTCGGCCGAACGGCCGTCGGGGGTCACCAGGTCGATCCGGTACTGGGGATTGGGGACGCCCATGCTCCCGGGTTTGGACTTCATCCACGGGAACGTGGCCAGCGTCAGCGTCGTCTCGGTCTGCCCGAAGCCCTCCATCAGGCGGATGCCCGTCAGACGCAGGAAGGTGTCGTACACGGCTCCGTTCAGCGCCTCGCCCGCCGTGGTGCAGTACTCCAGCGACGAGAGGTCGTATTTGGTGAGATCCTCGCGAATCAGGAAGCGGTAGACCGTCGGAGGCGCGCACAGCGACGTGATGCGGTACTGCTCGATCTTGCGCAGCATGTCCGCGGGCGTGAACTTCTCATGGTCGTAGACGAACAGGCAGGCCCCGGCCAGCCACTGCCCGTAGAGTTTGCCCCACGCGGCCTTGGCCCACCCCGTGTCGGCGATCGTCAGGTGCAGGCTGCCTTCGTGGAGGTTGTGCCACAGCAGCCCCGTGGTGATATGCCCCAGCGGATAAGTGAAGTCGTGGGCCACCATCTTCGGCTCGCCGGTCGTCCCCGAGGTGAAATACATCATCATCACGTCGTCGTTGGCGTTCACCCGCTCCGGGCGCACGAAAGGAGCCGCCTTTTCGATGCCGGCGTGGAAATCGAGAAACCCTTCGGGGACCTCGGGACCCACGCTGACGAGCAGTTCGGTCGTGGGGCTTTCGGGCATGGCCGCCGCGATGTGATCGGTGATCACCCGCTCGCCCGCCGCGACGATGGCCTTGATCCCGGCCGTATTGCAGCGGTAGACAACATCCTTTTTGGTCAGCAGGTGGGTCGCCGGGATCACCACCGCGCCCAGCTTGTGCAGCGCCAGAATCGAGAACCAGAACTCGTAGCGGCGCTTGAGGATCAGCATCACCACATCGCCCTTTCCGATGCCGAGGCTCTGGAAATACGAGGCCGTGCGGTCGCTTTCGCGCTTGATGTCGGCAAAGGTGAACCGGATTTCGGCGCCCTGGTCGTCGGTCCACAGCAGCGCCTCCTTGCCGGGCTGCTCGGCGGCGTATGCGTCCACCACGTCGTAGCCGAAATTGAAATTCTCCGGAACCCGTATGTGCAGGTTCTTCCGATAATCCTCCTGCGAGACGAAGGAGGTCTGGGATAAAAATCGCTCTACCATGCTGCCGTTACATTATTATGGCCAGAAACCGCACCGTTTTGCCGTCGAGGGCTTTCATCCCGTGCGGCAGGCCCGAATCGAAATAGAGGCTGTCGCCCGTGTTCAGCACGATCTCCTTGCCGTTCAGCCCGATCAGCAGGCGGCCCTCCAGCACGTAGTTCATCTCCTGCCCGGGGTGGCAGTTCAGGTGCATCGGGGCGTCGTCCGCAGCCGGCTCGACCGTCACGATGAAGGGGTCGATCTTCCGGTCGCGGAATCCCGCCGCCAACGCCTCGTACTTGTAGGCCTTCTGCCGTTCGACCGACACGCCCTTTCCGGCGCGGGTGATGAAATAGGCGTTCATCTTCGGCTCCTCGCCGAACATCAGCACATCGAGGCTGATCCCGTAATGGCGGGATATGGTTTGCAGCACGTTCACCGAAAAATCGGCCGTGCCGCTCTCCATCTCCCTGTACTGTCCGACCGGAAGGTTGCAGCTCGCAGCCACCTCCTCCTGGGTCAGTTCAAGCGCTTCGCGCAGCCCGCGCAAACGGGTCGCAATCGACTGAATAGGGTCACACATTGTCTTTTCGTTTTAAATGAAAGGTCCGCGCTGCGGGTCCCGGACGAACAGGTTACAATCCGGAAGGCCGCCCGTACGGCCCCTGCGCACCGCACGGGCCGTTTTCACTGGATGCAGGCCGTAAATATACTAAAAACTCTTAAAAATCGCAACTTCGCGCTCCGTTTCCCTTCCGCGCGCCTGCGGCGGCTGTAATCAATCCAGCGACGGAGCGTTTCGCCAAACGAGAGCGGCGGCCATCCTCCCCGACCGCCGTTTTTCCGCCGGATGCAAAAAAATCCGGGCCGGATTTTGTTTTTTCCCGCAGAAACCCTATATTTGCCTCCAACAACCGGACGAATGACGATTTTCAACCATATCCATCATCACCATCACCACTTTACCGAGGGGTAGGTCGATTATGTATATGTAAGAGGTTATTATAGAATACATGAAGCTCACCCCCTGCGGGTGGGCTTTTTTGCGTGCCGAACCGCAGGTGGGTGTCCGAAAGAAGCAAACAATCAAACACACACCGAATATGTTACGAATAGCCATCCAGGCCAAGGGCCGACTGAACGAACAGAGCATCGACCTGCTTTCCGAAGCAGGTATCCGCGTTGCCGAGAGCAAGCGCAAACTCATCTCCCGTGCGGAAGGGTTTCCGCTGGAAGTCCTCTACCTGCGCGACGACGACATCCCGCAGGCCGTCTCGATGGGAGTCGCCGACCTGGGCATCGTGGGGCTGAACGAGGTCGCCGAGAAGGGTTTCCCCGTCGAGCAGATCATGGACCTCGGGTTCGGAGGCTGCCGCCTCTCGCTGGCCGTACCCAAAACGACCGCCTACGAAGGCCTCGCGTTCTTCCGCGGCCGGCGCGTCGCCACCTCCTACCCCAACATCCTCGCCCGCTACTTCGCCGAGAAGGGGATCGAGGCCGAGATCCACACCATCGAAGGCTCCGTGGAGATCGCCCCGGCGGTAGGCATGGCCGACGGCATCTTCGACATCGTCTCCTCGGGCGGCACGCTCATCTCCAACGGGCTGGTCGAGGTCGAGAAGGTCCTCTTTTCCGAGGCGGGGCTCATCGCCTGCCCGGGGCTTGACAGCGACAAGCGCCGCGAAACGGAGCAGCTGACCTTCCGCCTCAACTCGATCCTCGACAGCCGCGGCATGAAATACGTGCTGATGAACCTCCCCAAGGAGCGGCTCGGCGACGCCATCCGGATACTCCCCGGCATGCGCAGCCCGACGGTGCTGCCGCTGGCGCAGGAGGGGTGGTGCTCGATCCACGCCGTCATCTCCCAGGACCAGTTGTGGGAGCGCATCGAACGGCTCAAGGAGATCGGGGCCGAAGGCATCCTGATCCTGGCACTCGAAAACATGATCCGCTAAAAATCCGGAACCGTCATGGAAATTCTGAAAATCCACAACAATCCCGAACGCGCCGAGTGGACCGCCCTCACCGAGCGCTTCACCCGGGAAGAGGAGGAGATCACGCGACAGGTGACCGAAATCCTCGCCGACGTAAAATCCGGCGGCGACCGCTCGCTGCGCGAAGTCACCCGCCGCGTCGAGGGGCGCGATCCCCGGACGTTCGAAATTCCGGCCGACGTGCGCGCCGCAGCCGCCGCGCTCATCCCCGCCGCGCTGAAAGAGGCCCTCGCCGCCGCGAAAGCGAACATCGAGACCTTCCACCGCGCCCAGCTGCCGCCCGAGGTCGACATCGAGACGATGCCGGGCGTCCGGTGCGTGCAGCGCGCCGTGCCGATCCGCCGCGTGGGCCTTTACATCCCGGGCGGCAAGGCGCCGCTCTTCTCCACGGTGCTGATGCTGGCCGTCCCGGCCCGCGTCGCCGGCTGCGGGGAGGTCATCCTCTGCACCCCCGCGCGCCCCGACGGCACGATAGCCCCCGAAATCCTCTATGCCGCCGATCTGTGCGGCGTCGACCGCATCTTCTCCGTCGGCGGGGCGCAGGCCGTGGCGGCCATGGCCTACGGCACGGAGAGCATCCCGCGCGTCGACAAGATTTTCGGTCCCGGCAACCGCTACGTCACCAAGGCCAAGCAACTGGTCGGCGCCAACGACGTGGCCGTCGACCTGCCCGCCGGGCCCTCGGAGGTGCTGGTGCTGGCCGACGACGAAGCGTCGCCCGCCTTCGCCGCCGCCGACCTGCTGTCGCAGGCCGAACACGGAGGCGACAGCCAGGCGGTGCTGGTCTGCCCGTCGGTGGAGTTCGCCCGCGACACCCAGCGGGCCGTCGGCGAACAGCTGCTCCAGCTGCGCCGCGGCGAGACCATCCGCGAGGCGCTGCGCCAGAGCCGCATCGTGGTCCTCGACAGCCGCGAAAAGATGATCGGCTTCGCCAACGCCTACGCCCCCGAGCACCTGATCATCTCGATGCGCGACGCCTGGGACGTCGCGGCGCAGATCACCGCCGCCGGAAGCGTCTTCATCGGCCCCTGGTCGCCCGAAAGCGCCGGGGATTACGCCTCGGGAACCAACCACACGCTGCCCACGGGTGGCTGGGCGCGGGCTTACAGCGGCGTGAACACCGACTCGTTCCTGCGCAAGATCACCTATCAGGAACTCTCGCGCAAGGGGCTTGCGACCCTCTCCCCGACCGTCATCGCCATGGCCGAGGCCGAGGGCCTCGGGGCGCACGCCGCCGCCGTGCGCGTCCGCATGAAAGGAGGTGTGCTGTGAGACCGCTCGAAGAACTGGTGCGCCCCAACATCCGGGCGTTGAAACCCTACTCCACGGCCCGCGACGAGTTTTCCGGCGGAGAGATCACGACGTGGCTCGACGCCAACGAAAACCCCTACGACAACGGTGTCAACCGCTACCCCGACCCGCATCAGAAGCTTCTCAAACAGAAGATCGCCGCGCTGAAAGGCGTGCGCGAAGAACAGGTCTTCATCGGCAACGGCAGCGACGAGGCCATCGACCTCTGCTACCGCATCTTCTGCCGTCCGGGCGTCGACAACGCCGTTTCGATCGCCCCGACCTACGGCATGTACCGCGTCGCCGCCGACATCAACGACGTCGAGATGCGCGAGGTCCCGCTCGGCGCGGACTTCTCGCTTCCGGCCGACGCCCTGCTGGCGGCCGCCGACGAACGCACCCGCCTGCTGTGGCTCTGCTCCCCGAACAATCCCACGGGCAACGCCTTCCCGGCGGCCGGCATCGAACGGCTGCTCCGCGAATTCGACGGCATGGTCGTCCTCGACGAAGCCTACATCGACTTCGCCGCCGGGCCGGGATTCCTCGCGCGCCTCGGCGAATTCGGGAACCTCATCGTCCTGCAAACCCTCTCGAAGGCGTGGGGCATGGCAGGGCTTCGCCTCGGGCTGGCATTCGCATCGGAAGCCGTCGCCGGACTTTTCGCACGCGTGAAATATCCCTACAACATCAACAGCCTCGCACAGCAGACCGTCGCCGAACGGCTCACCGAAGACATCGCCCCGCAGGTGGCCGAAATCCGCGCCGAGCGCGACCGGGCCAAGCAGGACCTGCCCCGCCATCGAGCGGGTCTACCCTTCGGATGCCAATTTCATCCTGGTCCGCACCCCCGATCCCGACCGCATGTACGACGCGCTGATCTCAGCCGGGGTCATCGTCCGCAACCGCTCGCGCATCCCGGGCTGCGAAGGATGCCTGCGCATCACCGTCGGAACCCCTGCGGAGAACGCCCGGATGATAGAAACCGTCAAAAACTTCCAATTATGAAAAAAGCCCTCTTCATCGACCGCGACGGCACGATCATCGCCGAACCCGCCGACGAACAGATCGACAGCCTCGAAAAACTCGCGTTCGTGCCCGGAGCCATCTCCGCCCTGAAGACGCTCACGGGCCTCGGGTTCGACCTCGTGCTGGCCACCAACCAGGACGGGCTCGGCACCCCGTCCTTCCCCGAGGATACCTTTTGGCCGGCGCATAACAAAATGCTCGCGACGCTCGGCGGCGAGGGCGTCGCGTTCGACGACCAGCTGATCGACCGCACGTTCGAGGCCGACGCCGCCCCCACGCGCAAACCCCGGACAGGGATGTTCGGCCGCTACACGGGCGGCGAATACGACCTCGCGGCGAGCTACGTCATCGGCGACCGCGCGACCGACATCCTGCTGGCCCGCAACCTCGGTGCGCGGGGCATCCTGCTCGCTCCCCCCGCCGAAGGGCTGCGGACGCTGGAGGAATCCGGCGCCGCCGACGCCTGTGCGCTGGTCACCGACTCGTGGAGCGAAATCGCCGAATTCATCCGCCGCGGCGAACGCCGGGCCGAAATCCGGCGCGAGACCCGCGAGACGCAGATCACCGTCCGCCTCGACCTCGACGGCCGCGGGGATTTCAACGGCCAAATCTCCACGGGCCTGCGCTTTCTGGACCACATGCTCGCGCAGATCGCCCACCACGGCGGCGTCGCGCTGGCCGTCGACGCGCGGGGCGATCTGGACATCGACGAACACCACACGATGGAGGACGTGGCCATCACGCTGGGCGAGGCCGTCGACCGCGCGCTGGGTGCGAAGGCCGGGATCGCCCGCTACGGCTTCGCCCTGCCGATGGACGACTGCCGGGCGCTGACGCTGCTCGACTTCGGGGGCCGCATCGACTTCGAGTGGGACGCCTCGTTCCGCCGCGAGCGGGTCGGCGACGTTCCGACCGAAATGTTCCGCCACTTCTTCCACTCGTTCGCATGCGCCGCGCGGTGCAACCTCCAAATCTCGGCCCGCGGCGACAACGACCACCACAAGGCCGAAGCCGTCTTCAAGGCCTTCGCCCGCGCCCTGCGCATGGCCGTGGCGCACATCCCTTTCGATTACACCGTCCCCAGTAGCAAAGGAGTCCTATGATAGCCGTCGTCGATTACGCCACGGGCAACCTACGGTCGGTTGCCGACGCCCTCCGCCGCGCAGGGGCCGAATTCACACTCACGGCCGATCCCGCCCTGCTGCGCGGGGCCGACAAAGTGATCCTCCCGGGAGTCGGCGAGGCCTCGTCGGCCATGTCGCAGCTCCGCGAGCGGGGACTCGACACGGTGATCCCCTCGCTCACGCAGCCCGTCCTGGGCATCTGCATCGGCATGCAGCTGATGTGCCTTTCGAGCGAGGAGGGCGACGCCCGCTGCATGGGCATCTTCCCGGCCCGGGTCCTGCGGCTTCCGGCCACGGCGGCCGACCGCGCGCGGCTCAAAGTCCCCCACGTGGGCTGGAACACGATCACCTCGCTCCGCTCGCCGCTGTTCGACGAAACGGCCGGGGAGACCTATGTATATTACGTCCACTCCTTCGCCGCCGAACCCTGCGCCGCAACCATCGCCACGACCGACTACGGCCGCCCGTTCAGCGCGGCGCTCGGGAGCGGCAACTTCTTCGGCACGCAGTTCCACCCCGAAAAGAGCGGTGCGGCGGGCGCGCGGATTTTACTCAATTTTCTAAACCTCTGACACCATGATCGAAATCATACCCGCAACGGACATCATCGGCGGCCAGTGCGTGCGCCTCACGCAGGGCGACTACGCCAGCCGGAAGACCTACTACCGCGACCCGCTCGAAGCGGCGTTCCGCTTCGAGGAGGCGGGCATCCGCCGCCTGCACATGGTCGACCTCGACGGCGCGAAGGCCTCGGAGCCGCGCAACCTCGCCGTGCTGGAACGCATCGCCGCGCGGACCTCGCTCGAAGTGCAGTACGGCGGAGGCATCAAGAGCCGCGAGGCCCTGCACAGCGTCTTCGACGCCGGAGCGCGCCGCGCCATCTGCGGCAGCGTCGCCGTCCGCCGGCCCGACCTTTTCGCCGCATGGCTCGCGGAGTTCGGCCCCGGGCGGCTGATCCTCGGGGCCGACGTCCGCGACGGCGCGGTGGCCATCGAGGGCTGGCTGGAAAGTTCGACGCTCTCGGCCCCCGAGCTGATCGGACGATTCATTCCGCAGGGGCTTACGCAGGTTATCTGCACCGACATCTCCCGCGACGGCATGCTCTGCGGCCCCTCAGCAGCCTTCTACGCCGACCTGCAAGGCCGCTTCCCGACGGTGGAGATCACCGTCAGCGGCGGCATCTCCTCGATGTCCGACATCGAAGAGTTAGACCGGCAGGGCCTGCGGAGCGTCATCGTCGGCAAAGCCCTCTACGAAGGGCGCATCACCCTCAAAGACCTCGCGCGATGCTTGCCAAACGCATAATCCCCTGCCTCGACATCCGCGACGGACAGACCGTCAAGGGCATCAACTTCGTGGGACTGCGCCAGGTCGGCGATCCCGTGGAGCTGGGTGCGAAATACGCCGCCGAAGGGGCCGACGAACTGGTCTACCTCGACATCAGCGCCTCGGAGGAGGGACGCCGCACCTTCACGGAGCTGGTCGCGCGCATCGCCGCGCGCATCGACATCCCGTTCACCGTCGGAGGCGGCATCTCGTCGGTCGACGACGCCTCCAGGCTGCTCGACGCCGGAGCCGACAAGATCACCCTCAACAGCGCCGCCGTGGCCAACCCCGCGCTGATCGACGCCATCGCCGCCAGATACGGCTCGCAGTTCGTCGTCGCGGCCATCGACGCCCGGACCGTCGACGGCCGCTGGGTCGTCACGACCCACGGAGGCCGACGCCCCACCCAGCGCGAACTCTTCGCCTGGGCCGCCGAGGCCGCCGACCGCGGCGCAGGCGAAATCCTCTTCACCTCGATGGACCACGACGGCACGAAGAACGGCTACCCGTGCGACACCTTCGCGCGGCTGGCGGAACTGCCCGTTCCGATCATCGCCTCGGGCGGCGCAGGCACGGCGGACCACATCGCCGACGTGCTGACCCTCGGCCGTGCCGACGCGGCGTTGGCCGCCAGCATCTTCCATTACAACGAGATTCCGATACCCGTATTGAAGCGGGAGTTGAAGAAACGCAACATAAACGTCAGACTATAAAATCACTATGAAAATCGAAGGAAAACCGTTTTCGGCGTTCGACGCCGCAAAACTCCCCGGCGGACTCGTCCCCGCCATCATTCAGGACGACCGCACCCTCCAGGTCCTCATGCTGGGCTACATGAACCGCGAAGCCTATGAAAAAAGCCTCGCCGAAGGCCGCGTCACGTTTTACAGCCGCTCGCGCCAGCGTCTCTGGACCAAGGGCGAGACCAGCGGCAACTGGCTCGACATTGTGTCGGTGGCCGCCGACTGCGACTGCGACACGCTGCTCATCCGCGTCATCCCCCACGGCCCGACCTGCCACACGGGGTCGAAAACCTGCTTCGGAGAGGCCGTGCCCGAAACCGAAGGTTTCATCCGCTACCTGCAAAGCGTCATCCGGGGACGTCACGCCGAGATGCCCGAAGGCTCCTACACCTCGAAGCTCTTCAACCGCGGCGTGAACAAGATCGCGCAGAAGGTCGGCGAGGAGGCTGTGGAGACCGTCATCGAGGCCGTGGCCCAGAACCGCGAGGCGATGATCTACGAGGCTTCGGACCTCGTCTACCACCTGCTCGTGCTGCTCGAAGCCACCGGATGCTCGATCGCCGACCTCGAAAAAGAGTTGGCGCGCAGGCACTCCTGACCCCTCCCGGAAGCGTTCCGACACCCGGAAAAGCCGCTTCGGGCGAAAGAATGTAACGAATTGTTTGCTTTTTTCGCCCGAAGCGCTTATTTTTGCAATCGAACACCGTCAGCATCAGCGTCAAAGACTGCATGAAAACCGTAATCACATCCGAATACGAAGCCCTGTTCCGCCAACATTTCCGGCTGGCGACGCTCTATGCCGAACGTATCGTCGGTTCGGCCCACGAAGCCGAGGACATCGTGCAGGAGGTCTTCATCGCGCTGCTCGACGTCGATTTCAGCCAGATCCGCCAGAAGGAGAGCTATCTCTACCGCTGCGTGCGCAACGCGGCGCTCGACCACCTGCACGCCCGGATGAAGAACCGCTTCTACGACATCAACTCGAAGGAGACGGTGCGCCTGGCCGCCGAAGAGAACGCCCCCGGCGACGAACAGGCTATGATCGAGCAGATTGCGGCCATCTACCACCGGATCGAGGCGCTGCCCGAACAGGGACGCCGCATCTTCAAGATGATCTGCATCGAGCACAAAAGCTACGTCGAGACGGCCCGCCTGCTTTCGCTCTCGCTCCACACCGTGAAGACCCACATGTCGCGCTCGTTCAAAGCCCTGCGCAAAATGTCGATGTTCTTCCTCACGCTTTTTTAGGTCCCGGACAGCCGGAATCCGCCCCCCGAATCCGATTTTAATCCGACCCGATTTCGCCCCGCCGCACCGAAAGGACGAAATCCCGAATCCGCTTTTGTGTTACAATCCGTAACCCACCTGCAAATTTTTCACAAAAAAACGCCGGCATTGTATGTCCGGCGTTCGTTTTTTCGGTCTATTCCATAGGAAACGTTGTTTCCGGCCACACCGACCAACCTGAAAACACGGAAAACGACATGAGTTTCGAAAACCAGATCAAAGAAATACTCAAAGCCCGCCTCGAGGGAACCGCCACCGAAGAGGAACTGGCGATCCTCCGGGAGTGGCTCGACCGCTCGCCGCAGAACCGGGAGCTGGCGGAACTGCTGGAGGAGTCGGCGGAGAACCTTCCGCTGCTGGGCCGGATATACGGCTACGAC
>ERZ773210.3610-NODE-3610-length-10823-cov-2.931742_pt1 | contig 10823 bp, 10 predicted proteins | sample MGYA00580528_ERZ773210 | MGnify/ENA primary metagenome ERZ773210 (study PRJEB29015, sample SAMEA2737769) | human gut metagenome | biome: human gut; feature: human-associated habitat; material: faeces | place: China | collected 2012 ...
CAGAAGTCTGGAAAAGGTTCCCAGATACACCACATTCTGACCGCCTGCCAGACCAAAAAGAGAAGGGGTAGGCTTCTGCAGATACACAAATTCATTTTCAAAATCATCCTCAATGACCAGACTGCCATGTGCAGCAGAGTAATTCACCAGTTCCAGGCGTCTGGAAACAGGCATAATATCACCCCATTTTGTCATATGTGCAGGGGAAACATAAATAATATCACAGTCCTTATTCCTGTAATCTACCTGAAATCCATAGTCATGGAACACAGTACTTCCCTGTACAAAAGAAGAATTGGGAAAAGAAACAGTCCGACGTTGATCAAGGAGCGGGCAGAGGATGTGCAAAAGGCTCTGGATACCTGCACCGATCACAATATCCTCCCCACTACATAGCACGTTTCTACGTTCTCTCACATAATCGGCAAGTGTATCTCTCAGGTCAGCCTCACCCTGAGGCTCTCCATAAGACAGTAATCTTTCATCCTGGCGAAGAGCGCTTTTGATATAACGTCTCCAAAGGTCAAAACGGAAACTCTCCCGATCTACTCCTGAAGATGCAAAATCAAACCGGCAAGGTGTCTGAGCATGTTTCTCTGTTTTTCTGACAGATGTGTGTTGTCTGTCAGCTATATCTGTCACATAGTATCCGCTCTGGGCTTTGGAAATAATATATCCCTCCGCAGCCAGCTGCAGATAGGCATTTTCAATGGTGGTGCGGCTCAGCTTTAGTTCCTGCGAACATTTTCGAAGAGAGGGCATCCTGCTTCCGGGCGGGAGCTTTTTCTCCATGATCAGCTCCCTGTAATAGTGGAACACCTCCAGATACAGGTGCTCCTTTTTTTTATTCTTATCTAAAATCAATTCCATATGTAAAACTCCGATCCTTCAAACATGCTGATGGCATTCTTGAATTGCTATAGGGTTAAAAATAAACTGACCCTTAAAAAAACATTAAATCTGGCTATATTCATATATCCACTGTGATGCTATATTAATACAAAGCATAAAAGAAAGCAAGAGGAATAAAAAATTGAAAAAAATTGCAGTAATTCATGATCTGTCCGGTCTGGGAAAATGCTCTCTTACAGCAGCGATTCCTGTAATTTCCGTCATGGGAGTCCAGGCTTGTCCGCTGCCCACCGCAATATTGAGTAATCAGACAGGATATGGATCTTATTTCTGGGATGATTATACAGACCGGATGGAACTGATCATGGATGAGTGGAAAAAAACGGGATTTACACCGGATGGTGTTTATACAGGATTTCTGGGAGATGCCAGACAGGTGGATCTGATCCTGAAATTTGTAGATATGTTCTGTACAGAGGGAACACATATCCTGGTTGATCCGGTTATGGGAGACAGAGGGGAAACATACAAAACCTATTCAGAGACTCTCTGTGAAAAAATGCGGACTCTGGTCAGAGAAGCTACAGTGATTACGCCGAACCTGACAGAGGCACTTCTTCTTCTGTATGGAGAAGAGGGGATGAAAGAAAGAATGAAAGCACTTTCTGATATGGAAGAAACACAGTTGCTTAAGGAAATAGAAACATCCGGCAGAGAACTGACTCAGCGTTTTGGGCTGGAAGCAATTGTGATCACAGGAGTAGAGGTGTCCGGCAGTGACGGCAGAGCACGAATGGGAAATCTGGTTCTGGAGAAAGAAAAAGCAGACTGGTGTTTTTCTGTAAAAGAGGGCGGCAGTTATTCTGGAACAGGAGATCTTCTGGCATCTGTTCTGAGTGCGGGAATGGTGAGAGGGATTCCCATGAAAGCATGTGTGGAGAAGGCTGTTGAATTTCTGGGTGGAGCTATTCACGATGCAGTGGAAGAAGGAACTGACAGAAATGATGGAGTCTGCTTTGAAAAATATCTGGGGATACTGACACAGATATAAGACAGGAAATCATAGATACCAAATGCCGGACAGTTAAGTAAAATATATAACAGGAGGGATCATATTATGTCTGAATTAACAGCAAAAGAGAACATCAAAACAGCCGATACAGTGAAAAGGATCACAGCCACAGCGGTAATGGCAGCATTGACTACTTTAATGACAGCTTATATCTTCCACATTCCGGTAGGGGTGAACGGAGGATATGTACATCTGGGCGACACGATGATCTATCTGGCAGCAGCATTTCTGCCACTACCTTACGCATGTGCGGCAGGAGCGATCGGAGGTGGCCTGGCAGATCTTCTGACAGCACCTGTATGGGCGCCTGCAACCATAATTATCAAAATGCTGATCTGTCTTCCGTTTTCTTCTAAAGGAACAAAGCTGGTCACAAAGAGAAATGTAGTTGCATTATTCCTTGCATTCGCCATCTCAGCAACAGGATACTATATTGCAGAAGGAATTATGTTTGGATTTACAGCATCCTTCTTTACCTCTGTCAGCGGAAGTATTGTACAGTCAGGTGGAAGTGCCATTATGTTTGTGATCATCGGTACTGCACTTGATAAAATCGGATTTAAGACGAATATTGCGAAATAATACGAAAAATGAAACAACTGAATTTAACCGGATCAAGTAGCGAAGCGGATGATTTTATCCGCTTGACACTGAGGAGAATATAAAATGACAACAGATATCATATACAGATATAAAAACCAGGTATATTTTAACATCACCAATAAATGTCCATGCAGATGCACTTTCTGCATCCGAAATACAGAGGATGCTATCGGTGAGGCATCCAATCTCTGGTTTGAACATGAACCTGCATTGGAAGAGATTTACAAAGCCATTGATGAGTTTGATTTTTCTGACTGTAATGAAGTGGTTTTCTGCGGATACGGAGAACCGACCATGGCTCTTGAGAACCTTATAGCAGTAAGCAAATATATCAGGGAAAGATACCCATTCCGGATCAGGCTGAATACCAACGGATTATCTGATCTGATTCACAAACGTTCTACTGCAGAAGAAATCTGTCAGGCTGTAGACAGTATATCCATCAGCCTGAATATGCCGGATGCAGCTTCCTACAATGAAGTAGTCCGTCCAGCATACGGCGAGAAGTCCTTTGACGCCATGCTGAAATTTGCAAGAGACTGCAAGCAGTATCTTGATGATGTACGCTTCACAGTTGTAGATGTGATTGGCGAGGAAAAAGTAGAGCAGAGTAAAATCCTGGCTGCTCAGAATGGGATTCCGTTAAGAGTAAGAAAATATTCACCGTGATACAGAATAGAAAATTTCTGTTTTTGCTTTTAAATTTGCCTGAAAACTACAGCAGTCATGCACCTTACCGTGCGTGGCTGCTTATTTTTTATGTTATAGGAAATTACTCCGTAATGTTTCTATAACATAAAAAGCCTTCCGGGCAGGATGAAGTCCCCTTCTTCGAAAATTGCAAAAAGTAATAAGAGATGGCACTTGACATATGATATTCTTTATACTATATTATATTTAACAATTAGGTTAAATGTTAAATGAAAGGCTGTGATGAACTATTGGGATTACAGGATACATTGAAAGCACTGGCAGATCCAATACGACGTGAGATTCTAAATTTGTTAAAGGGCGGACGGCTTTCAGCAGGAGAGATATGTGAACATTTTTCAGTGACGGGGGCGTCTATATCCAGACATCTGGCAATATTAAAGGATGCTGATCTGATCAGGAGCAAAAGGGAAGGAAAATTTATTTATTACGAACTAAATACTTCTGTATTGGAGGATGTTATGTTGTGGATCACAGACTTAAAGGGGGTATCGGATTATGAAGGAAATGATTAAAAAATATAAAGGTACATTGATCTGTTCTGTACTGGTAATGCTTGCAGGAATTTTGGTGGGTTTTACGATGGCGCAGAGCATATGGATAAACGTGTTTTTTGTAGTGACAGATTGTATACTGGTGACAATCATCTTTTATGACAACAGGAACAGACAGCAGAGCAGCAAGGTTATAGGGATGGTCATATGGATGATACCTGTTACCGCGTTAATCTATAATGGTATGGCAAGACTGATCAGTATGGATGCGGATAGTGAGAATCTGTTTATGGCAGTAATTTACTTTGGAACAGGATTACTGTTTATGATTATAGGAAATTATTTGCCAAAGGTGAAACAGAATAACACCATAGGAATCAGGGTTGTATGGACATTGCAGGATGAAGAAAACTGGAGTGCAACTCATAGATTCAGTGGAAAATTATGGGTGGCATCAGGTGTCTTATGTATGCTTTGCGGCCTTTTTGGAGAAAGCATTGCTGCTTTGGTTTTGTATATTGTGAGCATTATGGCTGCTGCAATTGTCAGCATTCTTTATTCTTATCTTTTTTATAAGAAAAAAATGGCAGCCGGAGAAAAATTAAAAATCCAGTATAACAAGAAGACAATCGTGATATATGTAATCGTATCAGTTTTTGTCGTAATATTTACTATATGGACTTTGTTCTGGGGTGGTATTGATATCAGTTTCCATGATAATGATTTTACTGTTGAGGCACAGGGATGGAGTGATTATACAGTGGATTATGAGCAGATTGACAGTATCTCATACAAAGAAAATTTATTTCAAAATGGGAATGATCGCAGAACAAATGGTATGGGAAACCTGAAGTATGGTATGGGAAATTTCAGAAATGATATTTATGGAGATTATATCCGCTACACCCATGCATCCTGCCACTCATATGTAGTTATGGATATAGGCGGAAAAATATTGGTGGTAAATGGCGTAGATGAATCAGAAACAAAGAAAATTTATGACACTCTCAGAGAGAAATGTCAGATGAATTAGTGTGTGTTTAATCGAATCAGACAAGTAGCAAAATAACAGGTATTGCGGTTATAAATCACAATACCTGTTATTTTTTGATGCGATTGCGGGTATCATGGAACCATGAAGGTGATTTCTATGATAAACAGACAGTTCTACATCAATAAGATTATGCCATATGCTGATACGTCTTGTGTAAAAGTGTTGACTGTCTTTATACAATCTTAATACGGAATCATAGACTTTTATACTATCTTTGAAAGCAATTGTATATAATAAAACGCATTATGAAGATATTGCTATAGAATCATTAGTAAGGAGTTATGATCATTTATGCCGGAAAAAATGTGTAAGAAAAAACACCTGACGTCTTTTCAGCTGATTATTCTGGGATTTGCAGGTGTGATCCTTTTGGGAAGTATTTTGCTGATGCTTCCGGTTTCCTCTTTGGAGAAAATGCCGACGCCATTTCATGAGGCACTTTTTACAGCCACTTCGGCAGTATGCGTTACAGGACTTGTAGTAAAGGACAGCGGAAGTTACTGGTCTGTGTTCGGACAGACGGTTATTCTTGCGCTTATACAAATAGGTGGACTTGGAGTAGTAACCGTAGCGGCAGCGGTTTCGCTTCTTTCAGGGAAAAAAATATCTCTCATGCAAAGAAGTACAATGCAGGATGCAATTTCAGCACCTAAAGTTGGAGGAATTGTCAGACTGACAAGGTTCATTTTAAAGGGGACTCTTTTGATTGAAGCAGCAGGAGCTATGTTATTGCTGCCGGTTTTTGCATCAGATTATGGCTTAAAGGTAATCTGGATGGCAGTCTTTCATTCTATTTCTGCTTTTTGTAATGCAGGATTTGACATTCTGGGAACAGCAGATAATGCCTTTCCGTCTCTGACGGGCTATTCCGGAAATATCCTTATAAATGTGGTAATTATGCTGCTGATCATCACAGGAGGAATCGGTTTTCTCACCTGGGATGATATTTATAGGAATAAAATGAATTTTAAACGTTACCGCATGCAAAGCAAGATTATTCTTATGACTACTGTATGTCTGATTATTTTTCCGGCAGTTTTTTTCTTTGCCTGTGATCTGAAAAACCTGCCTGCAGGAGAACGCCTGTTAGCTGCCATGTTTCAATCGGTAACTACAAGAACTGCCGGCTTTAATACCATAGACATTTCAGAGATGAGCGAGGCATCAAAAGCGGTTATGATACTGTTAATGCTGATCGGTGGTTCGCCGGGTTCTACAGCAGGAGGAATGAAAACAACCACTTTTACGGTACTGATTCTGAATGCAATTGCAACCTTTCGCAGTCAGGAAAATGCAGGGGCTTTTGGACGGAGACTGGAATATCATGTGATAAAAAATGCAGCCACAATAGCTATGCTCTATTTTACATTATTCTTTTGTGGAGGTGTTGCAATCAGCGTATACGAAGGTCTTCCCCTTTTGGATTGTCTGTATGAAGCAGCTTCAGCTGTGGGCACGGTAGGTCTGACCTTGGGAGTCACACCGGGACTTCATGTTTTTTCACAAGTTGTGCTGATCATACTGATGTATCTGGGACGCGTAGGCGGCCTGACCCTGATTTATGCAGTATTCTCAGGAAGAAATAAGGGAAATGCAAAGCTTCCTCTGGAGAAAATCACAGTTGGATGAGAAGGAGAAAAGTAATATCATGAAGAATGTATTGATTATTGGACTTGGAAGATTTGGAAGACATATTGCCATGCAGCTGAATCAGCTTGGGCATGAAATTATGGCAGTTGACTGGAAGGAAGAAAGGGTGGACAAAGTGCTTCCGTTTGTGACTAACGCCCAGATCGGGGACAGTACCAATGCTGAATTTTTACAATCCCTTGGAATTGGAAACTACGATATCTGTTTTGTGACTATTGGAGGAAGCTTTCAGAATTCTCTTGAGACAACTTCCCTTCTGAAAGAACTGGGAGCAAAACTGGTAATATCCAGAGCTGAACGTGATGTCCATGAAAAATTTCTTTTACGCAATGGTGCAGATAAGGTGGTTTATCCGGAAAAGCAGGTTGCAAAATGGGCATCTATCCGTTACACAGATGATCATATCCTTGATTATATGGAGGTGGATGCTTCCCATGCGATTTTTGAGGTAGAAGTGCCGGAGGAATGGACTGGAAAAACTGTAGGCGGACTGGATATCAGAAAGCGTTACAATATTAATATTCTGGCAGTAAAAAATGAAGGAGAATTTAATATTGCAATTTCTCCGGATACGTATTTGGAAGAGAATAGTAAATTACTGGTGCTGGGAGAATACAGAGCTCTTCAGAAGTGCTTCCACATATAGTAAAAAAGATTTTTGACCACAACACAGCCCCATGATATAATTTTCAAAACAGTAAAAAAGGTGGGGGACAGGATGAGTTTAAAAAATGTGAATCATCAGAAACGGTCATTTACATGGTCTATGGAAAAACCGTCTGCAAAGGATTATTTTCTGACGGTATTTATATTTGTGGTATGCACTTTAATTGGTCTGTTGTTTCAGAAACTGAATTTTACGGATACGAATATTGTAACCATATATATTCTGGGGGTTTTGCTTACTTCGATTGTGACAGATGGCTATCTTTGCAGTGTGGCAGGCTCTTTCTTAAGTGTATTTTTATTTTGTTTTTTTCTGACAGAACCAAGGATGTCTTTCAAAATCTATGCGGTGGGTTATCCGGTGACATTTTTCATAATGCTTATTTCATCCGTACTTACGGGAGCACTTGCAGCAAAGCTGAAAACACATGCAAAGCTGTCTACACAGCTTGCCTTTCGTGCACAGATTCTGTTCGATACAGACCGTCTGCTGCAAAAGGCAAAAGGAGAAACAGAGATTCTTGATGTCACCTGTACACAGCTTCTCCGTTTATTAAACCGCAATATTACAGCATATGTAGTAGAAAATGGAACTTTATCAGAGGGAAAGCTTTTCTCCGGGGAAAAAGAGGACACAGAAGATTTTTTGATACCAGAAGAGCAGCAGATAGCCAAATGGGTCTGTGAAAACAGACAGCATGCCGGTGCGTCCACACACCATTTTCCTCAGGCTAAATGTTTATATCTGGCAATCCGAAGCGGGGATAATGTTTACGGTGTGATCGGGATACCATTGCAAAAAGAAACACTGGACTCTTTTGAATACAGCATCCTGTTGTCTGTAATAAATGAATGTGCGCTTGCAATGGAAAATGCGAAAAATGCATTAGAAAAAGAAAAAAATGCAGTATTTGCTAAAAATGAACAGCTTCGTGCGGATCTTTTGCGTGCGATTTCACATGATCTTCGAACACCTCTTTGTTCGATATCCGGAAATGCAGATATGCTGTTAAACAATGGAAGCTGTCTGGATGAGGCAACAAAACGTCAAATTTATTCAGATATTTATGATGATGCAGACTGGCTGATTGATGTTGTGGAAAATCTGCTTTCTATCACGAGGCTGAATGATGGAAGATTAAAGATTAAATTTACAGATCAGCTTCTGGACGAAGTCATTACAGAATCATTGCGCCACATCAGCCGAAAACATGAGGATTATCAGATTGACGTAGAATGTGAAGAATTTATTCTCGTATATATGGATGTGCGGCTTATAATCCAGGTTCTTGTAAATCTGATTGATAATGCAATAAAATATACACTGCCGGGCTCAAAGATATGCATCAGAGGAATAAAGAAGGACGGTAAAGCACAGATCAGTGTAGCTGATAACGGACCGGGTATTTCAGATGAAGTAAAACCGCATATATTTGAAATGTTCTATACAGGCAATAATACAATCGCTGACAGTCATCGAAGTCTTGGCCTTGGCCTTTCCCTTTGTCGTTCAATTATTGAAGCACACGGGGGAACTCTGATGCTGACAGATAATATTCCGAGAGGATGTATTTTTACGTTTACTCTGCCATTAAGTGAGGTGATATTAAATGAATAAAAATTCGATTCTGGTTGTTGAAGATGATCGTCCGATACGAAACCTGATCATAACAGCATTAAAGACACATGATTATAAATATCTGGAAGCAGAGAATGGTACCTCTGCCATTCTGGAGGCTTCCTCACATAATCCAGATATTGTTTTGCTTGACCTGGGCTTGCCGGATATAGAGGGAGTGGAAGTGATCAAAAAAATCAGAATGTGGTCAAATATGCCGATTATTGTTATAAGTGCAAGAAACGAAGACACAGATAAGATAGAAGCGCTGGATGCAGGCGCAGATGATTATATAACGAAACCATTTTCAGTCGAGGAACTTCTTGCACGGATACGCGTCACGCAGAGACGACTTGCACTGCTCCAGACAGGCGAGATGCAGGAAGAATCGACTTTTACCAATGGTGAACTGAAAATTGATTATACGGCCGGTTGTACTTATCTGAGAGGTGAAGAACTGCATCTAACCCCTATTGAATATAAACTTTTGTGCCTTTTGTCGCGTAATGTAGGTAAGGTACTGACGCATACATATATCACGCAGCAGATCTGGAGCAGAAGCGCAGAGAGTGATGTAGCTTCTCTTCGTGTGTTTATGGCGACTTTGAGAAAGAAACTGGAAACAGAAAAGAGTGATGTTTCATATATACAGACTCATGTTGGAATAGGCTATCGGATGCTGCGGATAGAATAAAAAATAATTAGCGAAAAGAAACAGGAGCAGCCTGTCGATGTAATTGTAATTCTATGGTCATCGGGGTATAATTATCATAACATAATGAAAGCAGGTGAGTTCCATATGACAAAGGTAAACGATAAAGTGAAATATCAGAGAATATTTGTAATTGTGCTGGATTCGGTCGGCATGGGATATATGCCGGACGCAGCGAAGTTTGGAGATGAAGGCGCAGATACGCTCGGTCATCTGGGCAAATATCTGCATGAGGATAAGATGCCTCATCTACGGAGTCTGGGTCTGGCAAACCTGAAAGCAATGGAAGGTATTCATCCTGTTGAGAAACCGCTGGGCTGCTACAAGCGAATGAAAGAGCAGAGCAATGGCAAGGATACGATGACCGGACACTGGGAAATGATGGGTATCCATACGACAAAACCGTTTAAGACATTTACGGAAACCGGTTTTCCGCAGGAACTGATCGACGAGCTTGAGAAGCAGTGTGGCAAAAAGGTTATCGGAAATAAAAGCGCAAGTGGAACAGAGATCATTAAAGAACTTGGTATGCAGGAGATGCAGGAAAATGCGATGATCGTTTATACTTCTGCAGATTCTGTATTGCAGATCTGCGGAAATGAAAAGACATTTGATCTGGCAAATCTGTATCGTTGCTGTGAGATCGCGAGAAAGCTGACGCTCAAAGAGGAATGGCGAGTAGGTCGCGTAATTGCAAGGCCGTATGTCGGTGATTCACCGGAGAACTTCAAGCGAACCAGCAACCGCCATGATTATGCGTTAAAACCGACGAATAAAACAGCAATGGATGCGTTGAAAGAAAACGGTTACGATGTGCTGGCAGTCGGTAAGATCCATGATATTTTTGATGGGGAAGGAATTACAGATTCCGTCCATTCCGTAAGCTCTGTCAACGGAATGGATCAGACGATTGATTATGCAAAGACGGATTTTACAGGACTTTGTTTTACAAATCTTGTTGATTTTGATGCGCTTTGGGGACATCGCAGAAACCCGGAAGGATATGCGGCAGAGCTTGAGCGTTTTGATGTGAAATTAGGTGAGTTTCTGAAAGTTCTCAGGGATGATGATCTTTTGATGATCACTGCGGATCATGGAAATGACCCGACTTATACAGGAACCGACCACACAAGAGAATATGTACCGCTTCTTCTGTATTCGCCGAAACTGAAAATAAGCGGAAATCTGCCGGAGTCTGATTCCTTTGCTGATATCGGCGCGACGATTGCATCAAATTTCGGAGTTGCGATGCCGGAAGGAACGATCGGACATTCGATCCTGGACAAACTGAAATAAAAGAACTGAATCAGACAAACTGAAAATTAGTAAACCTATCACAATGAATGAAAAAAGAAAGGCAAGAAATTATGAATACAAGTGAAGTTTTAAAA
>ERZ773210.3618-NODE-3618-length-10804-cov-3.669365_pt1 | contig 10804 bp, 8 predicted proteins | sample MGYA00580528_ERZ773210 | MGnify/ENA primary metagenome ERZ773210 (study PRJEB29015, sample SAMEA2737769) | human gut metagenome | biome: human gut; feature: human-associated habitat; material: faeces | place: China | collected 2012 ...
CTGCGCGATAAAAGCAGCTTGTGCATTCCGGAAATCGGCGCATAGTTCGGCAAGCACTGCAACAAAAGCAGCAATGGTAAGGGGTAGCGCACTGTCAAACTGAAAATACCATGCACCTGCCAGAATCATCGCAAACACTGTTGCCGTAAGAACGAGCAGATATCTGGCAGCCCTGCCTAAATTCTTCTGTGCCTGTACGGATTCATTTCTTAGAATCGCCCACTGAAGCTTCTGTCCCTCCAAGTATGTGAGATCCTTTTTGACCGCATCCATATAGCGCTCATTGTCCCTGAGGCGCCTGATAATTCCCGGAAGATGATCCTCTTCCTCCTGCATCTGTGCAAACTGCGTCTCGGTAAGCTTTCGCTTCGTCTTCAGAAACTCATTACGCTCCTTATCAAGCTTTGCGACATGCATCGCACAATCAAGGATCGGTGCACGTTCCGCCTCCGTCAATTCCTCAATGATCTGAATATCCGTCAGATAATAGGTGACCAGGTCATACTCACTGCGCGCATCCTCAAGTTCTCTTGAAGCTGCGATCATCTGCTCGCACAGATCAATGACATAACGCTTTGCCTGCGCTTCATCCGAGAGATTTAATTCTTCTACAATACTCTCGGTCTGCAGCTTGGCATACTCGCTCTGATCATAATCCTGCGCATCATATTTTTCTTTTCTTCTGCCAAATATTTTTGATAAAAACATACTCACCTATACTCTGCAGCTTCTGCGGTATTCTTCCTTCCACCGGAAAATAATATCACTGATTTCATTCTTTGCCAGCGTCTTTTCTGTTCCCTCTTTTGCCTCCGCCAGTTTCTCAAGCTGCTCCTCAAACTGCAAAAGCGCTTCCGACTTACTTGCAAGGGAAAGCTCATTTTTGATTTCCTGCATCCCCATGTCGTCAATATTGTGTTCCATCGCCTTACGCATGAAACCCGTCTCATCATGCATACACCGGAAGCAGAGCAGACATTCCCGAAGCGACTCTCTCGACTCATTTAACCGGTAAGCCTCTTCGTAGCACTTTGCAGCCTCCTCGAACAGAAAAAGCCTTGCATATGCGGTTCCCAGATTATGCCAGATATTGCCTCGAAGCAGAGCCGAAGCCTCCTTCGCATCCGGAGAATCTAAAAGTCTCTTGTATTCGTAGATTCCCGCCAGATACTTTTCCTTTTCCATCAGCTGGTCCGCACGGATCTTATTGCATTCGAAGTCCGATTTCTCCTCCATCTGCCGGATAGTCAGTACAATCTGTTGCATCTCTTTCATCGTGCAGTAACCGTTCTGTTCCAGGATCGCCAGCACAAAATCGGAAAGCAGTCTCTTCCCGCGCATAATATCACGCAGCTGTTCCGCTAACTTATAGAGTCCCATCTGTTTTTCGACCCATGTACACAATTCCTCACTCATAAAAGAATTGTCCAGAAGGAATGTGTTCTCCATAATGTAATAACACAATTCCTCCATGGAATAGAGATTCATCCCTATCCCTTCCACATAGTAAGGAAGTGCCGCGATCGGTTCATGACAATATAATAACTCACCCATAACAACCTCTACATAACCATCGTATATTTCCAGACCTTATCGGTTCCCCTGAAAAATTCACCGAATCCGAGATCCCTGATCTCGATCGCAATCTTATCATCCGCAATCGGTGTCGCCACAATGCGCACTCTCGTCGTGCGATCCGGTCTGCGGGCAAGATCGGTAAGTTCGAGTGTCTCGATCTTCGCCTCTCTACTGTTCGGCAGCTGCTTCCAGAAATCAATCTCCGGACTTCCGGACAGGATCACTTCACATTCTCCCTTCGTCTCAAACCAGTTTCTTCCGGCACTGATCAGATTAAAAAATGCGACCTTGCCTTTGTCCTTCACCTTAAGACTCAGATTGAACTTCATCTCGTTCTCGCCCATGTAGATATATGGCCAGTCTTCCGTATCCCGCACGGCTGCCGCATAACATGCCCCCTTGGAAAAAAGATTCTTTCCCATGAACGCCCTGCGCCCGCGGCACATCGTGTTGAGCGAATTCTTCATCCAGCCACCATCAAATCCGTCTCCAACCAGATAAACCGTAGAGATGATCCGGTTTTCAAACGCCTTGTTCATAATATCGGAAAACGCACTGTCCCTGTCTCCCCGAAGCGTATACCGGGAAGACTCATGAATCGATACCACCTGCGGTGTCGTGCGCATATCGCGTCTTAGATCATAGGAATACAGACTGTTCTCCTCGCAGGAAAACAAAAACACATCATGCAGCCATAAGGATTCCTGCTGACTCAGCGAAAAATAGTAGAAGCTTTCCTTGTGATCCACGACCATAAAACGATCCGCCGTCAATTCCAGACGACTTGCCACCTTCCAGAACACTTCCATATTCTCTCTCGTCAGACGATCCACCGTAATGGTCAGCCTCTTCACACTCCGCCCATTGCCAAGCTTAAGGGGAAGCTCCATCACTTTTTTCAAGAATAACGCGAGCAGATCAACCGCTTCGTAATTCTCTCCTCCAACACCGATCATCTCTCCTGCGACCGCACGCCGCAGCAGGGAATCCACACAGATGACCTCGCTGGTCTTCGCCATCTTCTGCGCCTCGTCTCCGTAATACCACATACCGACATTCTTGCGTCGCGCAAGCAGCGTCGGGATATGGTAATTTTCGCTTCCGGCGATCAGGCTCACCGTCTCCGGCTCACTCATATTCAGTTCATAAAAGCTTACCATGGCATACGAATCACTGAGATCGATGCCAAGATAATATGGATTCTCCATCGTCATTCCTCTTTATATAAGCTTGAATACTTTCTTTGTAACCTCATCAAATCCGGCATACTGTTTCATATTATGGTAGAGCGATTTCTCGTCCTGCAACGTCTCCGACATCAGCATCTCATTCAGCAGATGATACCGGCTCTCATCCTTCTGCGAGTACACATCCGTGCTTGTGAGCCGGCTCGACTGCGTTACCTCCACCTGATTACCGTACTCTTCCGTAATATAGTACTGCACCATCTCTCCGAAAAACAAAACGAACTGCTTCACAAAGATACCGTCATACACATCCGGCATATCTTCCTTCACAAAATTCTCTCCGTCCTCATCCCTGCTGTAATGAAGCACCACATGCTTCTTCGGGTTGGTACGGTATTCCAGAAAGACTTTGTCATAGAGATGATACTTGTGCACAAGCCTCTTATCTAACTTCTTGTAAAAGGCGAAGTTCATATTCCGGCACGTATATTCTGCGAGCAGTGCATCTTCCATCTCATACTGCTTTTCGTCCGGCTGGCTCACCTGTGCAAGTGACTTCAAAAGTGCCAGACAGCAGGCATCATTTAACTCCATATGATGCTCATAACGATCTGTGATGACAAGCAGCGCATCCTCACTAAGCGGTGTATCCTGCACAAAATAAGCATGTGCGCGCGCGCTGATATAAGCAAGTATGACAAGATCTCTTCCATCTCCCTCATAATAGTGGGCAAACACATTTTCAACCGTCGTCAGATCCTCCTGCGCATATAGCATCTGCACAAGAATCCTCTCCTCCAGCTCAAAGGTCGGTATCTCAAACTCTCTCGCTGCTCTCCAGAGTCTGAGCATCATCTGCGACGGACCATTATAGAACCGGCACAGATAATCCAGGATCGAGTCATTATATTTCTTGTTTGCAAAAGTATTGGCAGCAAGAAGCAGCACCTTCTCATCCGCTTCCTCTTCCTCTGCAAGCTGACGGATCTTATAGCTTGCAAGTGTCACCTTGGCAGCCATACCAAACTGATCCATTCCGTAAAGTTCCATGCAGGAATATGCCTGATCATACATGCGGTTCTCCACAAGCATCTCCATCATATACTGACGTACCGCCTGTGGCATCGTCTCGTAATTTGCCTGCTTCAGATAATCCGTCACAAAAGCCTGTGGCTCCTTCGTCTGGTAGTACCGCAGAATTTCCTGTGCCATATCCGCCTGATACGTGGCATCTAATTCCTTTGCGAACAAAATTCTCGTAAAATATTTTTCATCCTCATTACCGTACGTCAGGTAATTTGGCTTTTTCTCAAAATAAGAGATAATGTAAGGCAGTTCATCCGGCGCAAGCGGCATACATTTGTCCAGATAATTCTCTGTCTTCATCAGATTCTCCAGGCGATAGGAAATACTGCTGACGTACCGCCGCCCCTTCTCATCCTCGAACAATATCACATACTGATCCGAATACAGCTGGAAATACGCAGCCTGCTCCACGATCGGAACGATCTGCGGCTCCTTCAGCTGCTTCTGATAGATAATTGCCCGAACCATCTTCTGATCAAACACGATCAGCTTGCGTGTAAACAGAATACGAGCAAGACAATGCGCCAGTTCCTCATTGACCAATCCAAGATCCAGCATATCCTCATAGAGCACCGCCAGATTATCATCCATATGCTCCTGCTCGACCTGTTCCATCGCAAAATGCCCCATCGTCCGCTGATACTTTGCGTAAGTCTCCGGATCCGATTTGCGGGATGCGATAATGTTATTGTAAAGGATTGCCATCTTGCGGTACGGCAGATTGCTGTCATACTGGAAGTACATCTGGATGATCTTCGGTACATGCCCGATCGCACGCTCATCCAAAGACAACAGATACGCCTCATACAGACTCGTAATGCGCAGTTCCAGTTCGATTCCCATCTCAAACCAGTTGTGATAACGCACATCAAACTTCTGTGCACGGATCAGATAACTGCATATGAAACCAACATTTTCCGGTCTTGGATCGATTTCATATGCTGCGCAGAGTAATTGATAGACGGTTTCATCAAATCCGGCATTCGGCTGCGCCACAGCAAAAATTTGTGCGGCAAGATCCGGATTTAACGCCTGATGGCGGATTGCCCAACGCAGAATACGGATTTCAAAACTGCCAAGCTTCGTAAGCAGATATGGATCCTGCCAGATCAGATAGTAAGCTTCGATGTACAGATACGGCGATGCACAACCGTCCATCACCCAATGCTCGATCGCTTTGAGCTTATGTGCACTGTTGTTGTAATAATCTTCTTCCAGGAAGGATAATACCCAGAAAAGTAATGCAGAATCCGGATTTTCATGGAAAATCACCTCAATCTCATGCGTCATTCGATCCACATAAGAAGGTTCCCTCTCCATCAGTGTCATAATGTACAGATAATAGCCCCACTCCGGTGCATGACGGTCCGCCCAGTCTCGCTTGAACGCATCCAGGATCCATTCTGCCTCCTGCCTCTGCCTGTTGATTACCAAAGCCTGCGCCTTCATGAGCACATACATCGGCTCATCCGGTATGATCGCATGCAGATGATTTAAGATTTCAACCGTCTCATTCGCCCACACTCCGGTCACGATCTTCTTCAGACGGTATGCCTGATACAATTCCATGATACCGGCTTTGCACTCTTTAATTTCTGCACGAAGGGATTGCTTCTTTTCTTCCGGTTTCGTTCCCTTGTACGCATAGATTTCCAGCTCATGTGTCTCATAGATGGAAGTCACTGTAATACGTGCATAATTGTTGCCCGCATGCATCTTGTCATAGTCGATCAGATACTTAAGCGTATAAGCGCTTCCCAGGAAATCCTCTGTCGTAATCTTTTTATCCGACAACCGGATGAAATCCGCATCCGTACGGATATGAAGCTCCAGATAGCCCCACTCATCCTTCCTGATTTCCACAGACTGCTGGATTGTCTCCTCCACCTGATCCAATCTACACTCCGACTGATCCAGCGTGAATCCGATCCTGTTCTTCTTGCGGATCCCGATCAGGAACTCTTCCATATTCTGCGGCGAAGGCTTCGCACCGAGAATTCCCCGATAGATCAGATTCTCTTTGACTTCCTTTGCCTTGATGACATTGACAAAACTCTTATGATAAAAAAGCTGATAGGCTTCGCTCCAATGATCTCTTGCAAGGCAGGTAAAATCATACAGATTGCGCACCGGACCGATCGAACTCTCCGCGTACAGCTTCGTTACAGACACACAAAAAGAAAGGCTGTACACACTCTGATTGCAGACAATCACAAAGTCACCCTTCTCTTCCTGACCTTCTACCAGGCCCTTGCTATAAAATTGATACCGAATCCGTACTTCTTCGCCTTCAAACTGCGGAGTCAGACACTCCATTCTCGGGCTCGTAGAGTACACCACACCGCGCGCCGGCACATGGTTTGTGCTGGTAATCGTAAAATTGCCAGTGTACTCCTGTCCCTCGATCACCTGAATGCTTAATTCTTCTTCCGGGAGTGAAAGCGACGGTTTCTCGTATTCGAACTTGCCTCTGGCTATCTGCCTGATTCGTTTACGCACAGCCGCACCTACTTTATCTAATGAATATCACCATTATAGTCGATTCTACCTTGCCTTGCAACTGCGAATACCACTGATTTTCGCGTAGATCCACTCGACAGCAGCACTCAGATAGCGCAGCGCCGGCTCCGTAATGATCGCGAATACGATCATCAGCATCGCGCACTGTTTCGAGATACTTGTGATTGCAAAGAATTTGCTGACAAAAAGCATGCAGAACAACCAGCCGGCGATCACACCGATCATCATGATAATGTGTCCCACGTTCATCGGCTTTGCAATGCGATACAGGATCATAAACCCTACAATGGCAACGAGGATCGTGCAGGAAGTCGACAGACAATCCAGATCCACCGAGAATTCTCTACAGAAGATAACCAGCCCGCTCACCACGATAAAATCCGTCAGACCTGCCGGAAGTGCCTTGACCAGCACATTCGTCAGGAAATGACCGCGGATAGGATTCTTATTCGGCTCCAAAGCCAGAATAAACGAAGGAATTCCGATCGTAAACATACTAATCAGTGAAACCTGTGTCGGCTCAAGAGGATAATCCAATAACAGAATGACTGAGAAAACAGCAAGCAGCATTGAGAAAATATTCTTTACAATATATAGTGCTGCCGTCCGCTCAATATTGTTAACCACGCGACGCCCTTCTGCCACAACGGATGGCATACGCGAGAAATCGGAATCAAGAAGTACCAGCTGCGATACGTTCGAAGCAGCATCACTTCCGGATGCCATCGCCACGCTGCAATCCGCATCTTTTAATGCCAATACATCATTGACACCGTCACCGGTCATTGCAACGGTTTTCTTATGTGCCTTAAGTGCCTGCACCAGCATACGTTTCTGGTTCGGAGTCACACGTCCGAATACCGTATATTCTTCGACAGCATTATAATAATCGCTCTTTGTCTTTAAAACAGATGCATCCACATACCGTTCTGCATTGGCGATTCCGGCCTCCTTTGCAATGACCGATACCGTAAGCGGATTATCTCCGGAAATCACCTTAATTTCCACTTCATTTTCCGCGAAATAAGTAAATGTCTCCTTTGCACCTTTTCGGATTGGATTGGCAAGCATAACAAATCCCATTGGGACAACCGGTTCCGTCAAAGGTTTCTTGGTCAACGTTCCCTCATACTCTCCGAACACAAGCACACGGTAACCTTTACTGCTGTACTCTGCAATCTGCTCCTGATATTCTTCAAACTGGCTGCGCAGCACGAATTCCGGAGCTCCGATCACATAACTTTTTCCGTCTTCCATGATTGCACCGGAGAATTTGGTCTCGGATGAAAAGGAAAAAACTTCTTTTGCATGCATTCCACCGTTTTCCGTAAAATGTGCCTGTAATGCTTCCATTGTTGCGTTATCCCTGTTCTGCGCACGTACGACATCCGCCAGAATCTTCGTCGTAGCATCTTCATCCACACCGTCAAGCAGCTCGACCTCATACACATGCATTCCCGGTTCCGTGATTGTTCCGGTTTTATCCACACACAGCACATTGACACGTGCCAGTGTCTCGATGCATTTCATATCGTGGATCAATACTTTCTTCTGCGCCAGACGCACGGAAGATACCGCCATCGCAACACTGGATAACAGATACAGTCCTTCCGGGATCATACCGATGATGGCGGCAACCATTCCGGTAATGCTATCATGAAGTGTGCCCTCGTTATAAATAAAAGACTGCACAAACAAAGCGATCCCGATCGGAATGATAATAATTCCCATAACCATGATCAGATAGTCGAGGGAACGGATCATCTCGGACTGCTCGCCTTTTTTGCTTTTTGTTGCCTGTAATGTCAGTTTGGAAATATAAGAATCTTTGCCGACTTTCTCAAGGCGCGCATACGCCTTTCCGGACACGACAAAACTTCCGGAAAGCAGCTGGTCGCCCGCTCTCTTTGTAATCTCATCCGACTCACCCGTGATCAGTGACTCATTAACCTGAAGTTCTCCGTCAATTACCTTAGCATCTGCAGGAATCTGGCTTCCGGCAGTAAACTCAACGACATCATCAAGTACCAGCTTATCTGCAGAAATCTTCGCCTTTTTCCCATCACGAATAACCACGCTCTGTGGCGCATTCAAAATAGAAAGCTTATCCAGTACCTTCTTCGAATGAATCTCCTGAATGATACCGATACACGTATTGGCAATAATGATCGGTAAAAAAAGCATGTCGCGCCACGCGCCGACAATGGACAACAATACCGCAATAATTGCAAACACAAGGTTAAAATAGGTAAACACATTTGATTTCACAATGTCAGAAACTGACATTGTTGATGATTCCACTTTATAATTATCGGCATGGCACGCAAAGCGCTCCTTCACCTGTGCTGCGGAAAGTCCAGTTCCAGGATCCGCCTGCACACGGGTAAGTGGTATTCTTTGCTCCATTTCCATCTCTGTATAATTTCCCATATCTCATTCCACTTCCTATGTATTTTCTGTTATTATACCCCCTTTTTAATCCAAATTCGCTCTTTTTACAAATTGTTTCCAAAACTTTTATAATTTCTGCAAATTCGGGTTGCCGTGATCGGATAGGCTTTCTAAAACGGACGATACTGGATGATAAAGGGACGATAGAAAATTAGCAGTAAGTTTTTTAGCCGACGGACTTTGAACGATTTCAATGACTGGAAAATTTTCAGAGTTACGGCATCGGTGCATACAATTATTTTATCGAAAAAATAGGAAAATCAACTTCTATATTCAGAAAATCAGTTTCAAAATCCCCCGGCATGTGGGACAATATATAATATTTCTTTTCCCCGCGCCCACGACAAAAAGGAGATCCAGGTCATGGTCTTTCCTGATTTCCCCTTCCGTCGAATGCATTGTCTTCCACATACGCCATCATTGTATTGTTTCTCCATGCATGTGCCAAAAGCAGTAGTATAAAACCAGCGCCAATGAACCATACATTTTTCAATATGATTCCGACAAGTAAAACTCCTGCGATACCGATGCCGATCAAAATCATGATTACACGGTGTTCTTTGAGCCATTTATTTTTGTAGAAATCAATTCTGTCTTTTAAGGTGAAGCTGCTTGTTTTAACCGTCTGCTTTAAGTTTTCTTCCGCCGCCTGTCTGTATTCTGCTTCTGAAAGACTCTTTCCGCTTAACAATTCATTGATGCTTACACCAAATAACTCACTCATCGCAAGAAGTGCCTCCGCTGGCGGTAGATAGGTGCCGGTCTCCCATCTGGATACAGTCTTGTTGGTCACTCCCAGTTTTTCGCCAAGCTGTTCCTGCGTAAGTTTTTGTTTTTTTCTGAGTTCCGCTATAAAATTTCCAATCTTAATCAAATCCATCTGTGTCACCTCCTGAATTATGATAACAATCCGAAGCTTTCTTGTCTTTCCCACAGACCGCGAATCGTTGGACATTCCCTATTTTCTGCCGCGGACAACGAGCAAAAGGATTGCCAGAACAAAAAACAATCCCCCCATTCCAAGCAGCACCCATCCACCAATCCCATCTGTCGATATGGATATCCTTGAGAACAAAAATGAAAGCATCAATAAAAGTGCTGCCACGATCAACCATAGTTTCTTCTTTTGCTTCATTCGCATCACTCCCACTTTTTCCACACATCCGGCTGATAACCAAGCGTCGACTGCTTTCCGTTTCGAACCACCGGAGTCTTAATTACCTGCGAATTTTCAAGCAACTTTTCCAGCTTGTCTTCATCCGCAATATACTTGATCAGCGCAAGCAGATCCTTGTCCTTGCCGTCCCAGTTGATCATGTTTTCAAGACCACCGTTCACCTGCGCAACCGAATTAAACTCTCCTTTGCTCATCCCCTTAGCCTGCATATCGATAAACTGATACTTGATGCCGCGTTCCTTGAAAAAGCGCTCTGCTTTCTTTGTATCGTTACATTTTTTCGTTCCGAAAATTTGAATATTCATGGAATCGCCTCCTTTACCCTTAAAAAAGTTTTCGCATACCACCACAAGTTGCTCCACACAGGCATGAATCCCCGTTTCTTCATAAACTTCTCTTTTTTGGGTAAAACCTTTTTACACATCCCGGAACACTTTCTTCTTTTATCATATAACAATCCAATATTCCAAGGCAACCAAATCTGCAAATTCGTGGTTATCGTGATCAGATTGGTTTTCTAAAACGGATGATACTGGATGATAGATTTCTTAAGTTGTATTTTGGGTATACAGCGAGTTTTTCCCGTCTATATATCCTTTGGGGTCTTTTGATTTGGGTATAACAGTAGAATTTTCGTTGCTTATACCCTTTTCACTGTCGTTCGATACTTTTTTGTATTTGAGAAAACAGTGAACTTTATACCGTAAAGTTGTTATTCCAGTTTGGGATACAAACAAATACCCAAACCGACATTTGCCGAAGATGGTGCTTATTAATCAGAGACTTATTTTACAGTCACTCTCTT